>JADMIO011741498.1_pt1 | contig 63511 bp, 62 predicted proteins | sample 8958161 | NCBI WGS metagenome assembly JADMIO01 (sample SAMN16585339, study PRJNA669376) | soil metagenome | isolation source: Crop rotation soil | place: USA: Cullars Rotation, Alabama | collected 2011
CGCGACAACTTGTCCACGTGGAATTCTAAGCTTAGGATCCCAATGTGCTGGAAAGACCCGGCTTGGACCACGCGCTCGGACAGGGTGATCAGCCGCTTGCAGAGATGGCCTATAATAAAGTGCATCAACGGGTCGGCTTTTTGCAGGCGCGCGTCGAACACGCCCCGCGGCACGACGATCAGTTCGCAGCCTTGTTCGGATATGGTGGAGGCCGTGCGCGTCCCGCCCTCGCGCAGCAAGGCGATCTCGCCGAACAGCTCACCGGCCCCCATGCGCGACAGCACGACGAACTTGCCGTCCTTGCTATAGGCGCCGGCCTGCACTTCGCCTTTGAGGATCACATAGGCTTCGTCGGCCGCTTGGCCTTCGAGGAAAATGATATCGCCCGCGTTCACATGACGCGGCTTGAAGGGATCGGAAGAAGATATCTCAAGGCCGGGAATAGGCATGGGTGAACCTTAGCGTTCAGCAACGCCCGCGTCACTCGGTGCGGGGCTTGGATTTGGGGATATAGGATTGCACGCCGTAGCCGGTCCAGGCGATGGGCGCGCCGGCGGCTTCGGCGGCCTTTTCCGGCGGCAAGGTGCGGTCCCATTTGGAGCCCAGGAATCGCCGCCCGGTGACGTGGGCGGCGGCGTCACTGGCCAGCCATACGGCGGGCGCGGCCAGGCAGTCGGCGGGGATCAACTCATCGCGCGGAATATCGGCGATGATCATGCGCGTATCGGCCGGGCCGCCGGGGGCGAGGGCGTTGGCGGTGACGCCGGACTTGGCGTTGTCGGCGGCCACCGAAGCCGTGAAGGACTCCAGCGCGGCTTTTGTCGACCCATAAGGCGCCATGCCGCCCGCGATCATGGTGTTCAAACTGGTGCTCACGCACATCACCCGGCCCCATTTGCGCGCCTGCATTTCGGGGGTGAAGAGAAGGGTGAGGTGAATCGCCGCCAGCACGTTGATCTCGAAATAGCGGCGGTACGTATCGATGCCTTCCTGCCAATAGCGCACCGGATTGTGCCAGTAATCCTCCCGCAGGGTATCCATGCTGACACCGGCGTTATTCACGAGGATATCGACGCCCCCAAACGCCTTGGTCGCGGCTGCGGCGATACTGGCCACCTGATCGCGCTGGGCGAGGTCGGCCACATGCGATACGGCCTGATCTTTCGCGGCCCCTGACTCGGCGATGGCTTCGTGCAAAGCCGCTGAATCGCGGGCGGTGAACAACACCTGCGCGCCCGCGCGCACCAGACCAATGGCGATATGGCGCCCCAGGCCGTGTCCGGCACCGGTGACGATCGCGCGCTTGCCTGAAAGGATCATGACGGGTCTCCCGGATACAGCCTAAGGGCATGACGAAAAAATACAAACACTGCTACTCTCCCTTCGGGGAGCACAGTATGACCGCCATCGCCGCCACCGACGCCAAAACCGGCCTCGCCTTCGGGCGAGTGTATCCGTGGCTCGTGGTGGCGTTTCTGATCGTCCTGTACACCTCCAGCTATATCGACCGGCAGATTCTGGGCCTGCTCGTAAAACCCATCCGCGCCGACCTGAATATCAACGACACCCAATACGGCCTGCTGGCTGGGTTCGCCTTTACGCTCACCTATACGTTCTCCGCCGTGCTGCTGGGCTGGCTGGTGGACAACGGCAGCCGGCGCGCGCTGATCGCCGTGGGCTGCGCCGTGTGGTCGGTGATGTCGGCGGCCTGCGGCATGGCCACCAACTTCGCCGGATTGTTCGCGGCGCGCCTGGGTGTCGGCGTGGGCGAGGCGCCGTTTTCGCCCGCGGCCTATTCCCTGATCACCGACTTGTTTCCGAAGGAGCGGCTGGGGCGCGCCATTTCCTTGTACTCCCTCGGCATTCCCACGGGATCGAGCATCGCCCTCATCGGTGGCGGCGCGCTGATCGATTATTTCTCCGAGACCTCGATAACGTTGCCGTTCTTCGGCACGCCGAAGCCGTGGCAGATGGTGTTCTTGGCGATTGGCATTCCCGGCCTGCTGCTCGCCATCCTCACGCCGCTCATTATCCGTGAACCCGCGCGTCAAATGCGCGCCGACCAGACCATCGACCGCCCCAATCTGGCCGCCGTGTTCCGCTTCATGGGCCAGCACAAACTTTTCTACGGTGGATTTTTCACGGCCGCCGGCGTCGGCTCTATCGCTTTTTATGGCTTCGCTGCGTGGATGCCCACGTACCTGATGCGCGTGCACGACTATTCGGCGCGCGAGGCCGGCGCGTTGTTGGGCGGTTCGGTCTTCTGGCTCGGCATTCCCGGCATGCTGGCGGCGGGCTGGATCGCCGACATGCTGGTCAAGCGCGGCTATGCCGACGGTGCGCTACGCGTGGCGGCGGTGTATGTAGCGGGCGCGTTCGTGTGCGGCGCCATGGGACCCATCGTTCCGGTCGAGAGCGTCTCCATCGCGCTGATCGTGCTGATGGGATTTTTCCAGTTCACCTGGGCCGGCGTGATGACCGCGGCGCTTCAAGTCATGACGCCCAATCGCATGCGCGGCCAGATGAGCGCGCTCTATCTGTTCGTCTCCTCGATGCTGGGCCTGGGCGCCGGACCCACGGCCATGGGGGCCGCCACCGACTTCGTGTTCGGCCGGGACGCGGCGGTAGGGCAAAGCATGGCGCTTGTTGGAACCATTGCATTGTTCATTGCCTTCGCCGGCATCATGGCGGCGCGGCGCGGATTTAAAGCGGACTAGGCCGCGCGTAACCGCCGCGCATTGGCGTGAACCGTGTTCTTGATCGGCGCCGTCACCTCCTGCTGCGCACGCAGCATATCCGCGCCCACCACCAATGCTCCCGTCACGCGCCGCTCCCACCATGCGCGCGCGCTGTTGCCGTAGACCATCGCGGCGCCGAACGGCGTGCGCGACGTGGCCAAGGCGGCGGCATGGCGGCCCAGTGCGGCCCACTCAGCTGTCGCGCCGAGCATCGCGTAAGCCGAGGCACGCGCGGCGTGGTGCGCGAACACAAGGCCCGCATGGCCGAAGGCGCTCATTTTCTCGTTCACCATCATGTTCATTTCGCCGGCGTCCAGCGGCAGGCGCGTCCGGGCGGAAATGACGTTGCCAGCGGCGAGCGCGAGCGCCGTGCCGGTGCGGACGTTGCGCGCGGCGCGGCGCAGGTTGCCGGCGGCTTTCTTGCCGGCGCGGCGTATCTTGGTCTGAGTAAGAACGCGGGCCATGACGGTCTCCATGAAGAGGGGCGGGGTAGGAGCAACGTCCCGCCGTCCAACGAGGTTACGGCGGCGGCCACGCCCGAAACGCGTGGCTGCCCTGCGTGGGCCACGCGCAATATTCGCGCCGCATTTGCCGTGCGCCGCGCCTTTGGATTAGCATCGGCGCGGATTTTGAGTCAGGAGCGCTCATGAAAGTCGACGGCGGATGTCATTGCGGCAAGGTCAAGTTCACGGCCGAGGTGGACCCCGGCATGGTGCGCGTGTGTCACTGCACCGATTGCCAGATCCTGGGCGGCAGCGCCTTCACCACCAACGTGCCCGTCGTCACCGGCACGTTCAAAGTGCAGAGCGGCGATTTGCAGACCTATATCAAGGTGGCCGACAGCGGCAATAAACGCGAGCACGCGTTTTGTCCCACCTGCGCCGCGCGGATTTACTCGGGCTCCGTGGGCGCCGAGCCAAAGCAATACTCCTTGCGCGTGGGCACGCTCACCCAACGCACCGTGCTGAATCCGAAGCAGCAGATTTGGTGTCAGTCGGCGTTGGACTGGGCCACCAACATCGACGGCGTCGAGAAACGCGCCAAGCAATAGGTCCTACGCGCGGCGGCCGATCTCTTACCGCCCGTGGTACGGGCTTTCGTTCGGCTGCGAGCTGACGACCGCGAGCACCACGGTGGCCACCAGCCCGGCGGCGATCGTGAGGGTCTGCGCGAGGCCGTTCATGGCGGTGAGCGCGAGATTCACCGAAAGCGGCCCGGCCAGCAGCAAACCCCACACCCACGATTCACCAATCGCGTTGAGCCGGCGCACCTGCACCGCGGCGACCGGAACGGCCAGCAGCACGCCCGACAAAACGCGCATGGGCCCGATGAGCGTGAAGGTGGGCGGCGGCAAAATAATCTGGTCGATGATGGTGGTGAACACCCGCACCAGAATATTGAACAGGATGAAATACCAATACTCGGAGCGCGACGCCGGGCCCGTGAAGACGGCGTAGTTGCGAAGGCACGATTTAACGGCGGCACAGAAGGTCATGGCGGCGGGAGAATAGGGGAGGCGGCACAGAACGCAATGGTTTGTACGGACGTGGGAGAGAGGGAGCCTGTCAGATTCATCAGGTGCCCTACCTTGGACCAATAAGCCAAGCTTTCGTCATGGGGACTAAACCGAGAGGGCGGGGCAATGGCGGTTTCAAAAAGAATAGCCGATCGCATTAAGCGCGAGCTGAAGCGCTATCAGGGAATTCTTTCAGACGCAAAAGGACGAGATGTAAGCGAGTCAGACACGGTCACCATACTGGTGGACATGCTCGCTGATGTCTTCGGTTATGACAAATACGCCGAAGTAACCAAAGAATTCGCAATTCGAGGAACGTATTGCGACCTAGCGGTTAAGGTCGGGGAAGATCTGCGTTTTCTTATCGAAGCAAAGGCAGTTGGCGTTGAACTCAAAGATCAGCACGTCAAACAGGCCGTGGACTATGCCGCCAATCAAGGGATTGAATGGGTACTTTTGACGAATGGCGTCACATGGCAAATTTACAAAATTCTGTTCCAACAGCCGGTTGAGAAAGCGCTTGTTCTCGAATGGGACGTTCTCTCCGCCGAAGCGCGCGACGAGAAGAATATCGAATGTCTTGCTAATTTAACCAAGGAGGGCTTCACGACATCGTCGATGAACGCTTTCTACCAGCAGCAACAAGCTGCGAACCGCTTCTCGCTTGCGGCGCTCCTCCAAGGTGAGCGGATGCTCAAGACGCTGCGCAAAGAGCTTCGCAAAGTTGCGCCTAAACTTAAAATCGAAACAAAGGCGCTTGCCGAAACCCTTCGCAATGAAGTGTTCAAACGCGAGTTGATCGATAGCGAAGAAGCTAAACAGGCTGCACAATTTATCAAGAAAGCAATGCGCTCCGCGAAGAGTCGAGCGGAGGCATCTACTGACAAAGCTTCGTCGTCGCCATCGGCCGTCCAATCTGAAATCGTCGTGCAAGCGGCGCCGTCGAAGTAGCGGCGCTCACCATATAGTTGGTAAAAATCCCTTCCGCTGAGGGCCTTATGAACGATTCAAAAAAGACGAACGCTCCTTCAGAGAGCGGCGCATTGGGCGCTCCGTCCGCACCGTTAATTTTTCTTAGCCATGACACCCGAGATCACGAATTAGCAGAGGCATTTAGCAAGCTTCTGAAAAGCGTGAGCGCGGGAATGATCAAGACTTTCAGGTCATCTGACAGGAAGGGAAAAGAGGGAATTGATTTTGGTGAGGAGTGGTACAAACGCTTGATGGAGATGCTTCAGTCAACCTCCGATGTCGTTTGCCTATTTACCGAACGCAGCTTAGATCGACCCTGGATATTGTATGAAGCTGGAGTTGCTAAAGGCAAATTGAATACGCCTGTAATTGGTATCGCACTCGGGGTGTCACTTAGCCGCGTAGCAACCGGCCCATTTTACCAATTTCAAAATATGGATGATAGCGAAACTGATTTGACCAAGCTAGTGCACCAACTTGCCAAACGCGTACACAATCTTGAGCTCGATGATGACGTAGTGAGAACGCAGGTAGCTAGCTTTAAGAAAACGGAGACCGAAATTCTCAACAAAATAGGACAGCAAAAACCAAAAAAAGAAACGCGTGAGGAATCCGAAGATGGCGTAGTCGCAAAGCTCGCCGAGGAAATGAAAGCACTGCCCGCTCGCGTTGCGGAGCGGCTACAAGAGTCGGGTGAAATTCCTCCTCGGCGGAAATTTCGCCGATTTCATCCGATGATGCTCGAGGAGATGTTTCATTTTATGGATGATCCCGCCGACCCTGTCGGGATTCTCATGGCAGCAAGCATGATCCGGGACGATGCGCCATGGATGTATGAGTTGGCTATGGAGGTATACCGAGCTGCCAAATCGGGTGATCCGGCGCTCATGAAAACGGAAATGAAGCGTCTCCGAAATTTTGGAGAATTTATTTCGCGCGGACCACTGCTAGAGGAATTTGGCTTGGCATCGAAAGATTCCCACTTCTTCCTTCGAGAGTTTCCGCACATTCTGGAACGTTTTCTCAAAAGAGCATCTATAGGAAAAGCGGCACGGACCGGTTTGTTGGCGAAAGATCCAGTTTGAGTTAGACGAAACGCCTCCGCCCTACTTCTTCCCACCCTTCGCCGCCGCCGCAGGCGCTTTATCGTCCGCCTGAAAGCTCGCGGCGAAACTCACCCACATCGGCAGCGGCTTGCCGTCGTTCGTGCCCGGCACGAAGCGCCAGGCGCTGAGGGCCGCGGCGACGGCGGATTTGTCGAGGCGTTCGTCGCCCGAGCTTGTCTTCACCGTGGCGTCGTAGATGCGCCCGTCGCGGCCGACGAACAGGTCGAGCACCACGCGGCCGCCCTTGCCGGCGGCGCGCAGGTCGGCGGGGTAGTCGGGCTGCACCGGCGGATTATTCGGGTCCGTGTGCGGGCGTTCCAGCTTGCCGGTTTTGCCGGTGAGGGCGAGGGCCATCTCCTCGCGCAGTTCAAGATCGGCCGCGTTTGAAATGCCTTGGCGGTCGGTGCGGGCGGTGGCGTAGAACGGATCGCTCGGGTCCGCGCGCAGGAAATATTCGTCGTAGAGATGCTTGGCCATGAGGGCGCGGCCTTCCGCGGCGGCGGCGCGGGCCTGGAGCACCAGGATCGTCGGGGGCAACACCGTGAGGCGGCGCAAGGCGTCCGCCTTGCTGAGCACGGCGGGAACGTCGCGGGCGCTGAAGGCGGCGACGATTTCGTCCACCAGCTGTTTGGCTTGTTGCTCCTGCGGCGACATTGCCGTGGCCGGCTTCGCGGGGGGCGCGGCGGGTTTCGCTTCCTCGGCGACGGCGGGCGTCAGCACCAGCACCGACATCAGTACCGGCGCCGCGACACCCAGGATCCAAGACCGCATGTAGCCCCCTTAAAAGACGCCGCGCGTCGCGCGCGACGCCGCCGTTGATTTCATTGGATATTGCCCCAGACGCATGGGGTTGTTTGTGGAAAAGCTTATACGTTGATCGCGCGGAAGAAAATGCGTCTCGGACCCCTGACGCATGGGGTTGTTTTTGTTAAATCTGCCCCGGGCGCTAGGGCTTCTCGGCGGGTGGCGTCGTTTCGTCGAGGGTGAAATTGGCGGCGAACAGCGTCCACATGGGAACGGGCTTGCCGTCATTGGTGCCGGGCACGAAGTGCCAGGCGGTCAGCGCCGTGCCGAGGGCGAATTTATCCAGCCGCTCGTTTCCCGTGCTTTTCCTGATCTCGCCTTCGTAGATGCGCCCGTTACGGCCCACGTACAGGCGCAGTTCGACGCGGCCGGTTTGGCGCGCGGCGCGCAGGTCGGCGGGATACTCGGGCCGGATCGGCGGATTGGTGGGATCGGAATGCGGGAAAGCGCGCCGACAACCTTGCCGACCGTGGCGGTGAGTTCGGCCGCCGCGTCGCGCTCGGCCTGCAGCTCGGCATCGGCCTCCATCAAAATCGCGTCGCGTTCCGTGGTGGCGAGGGCGAACAGTTCGTCGCTCGCGCCCACCCGCAGGAAATATTCGTCGTAGAGATATTTGGCGAGCAGCGGCTGTTTGATGGCCGCGGCCGCGCGCGCCGCGCTGATGAAGTCGTCGGGCGGAAGATCGATGAGGCGGCGCAAGGCTTCGGTCTTGGCGATGAAGCCCTTGGCGTCGCGCTTATCGAACGCCTCTTTAAGCCCGGCGGTGAGTTCCTGGACGCGTTGGGCATCGGTGACGAGGTTTTGGCCGCCGGCGGCGAAGGCGGGCGATGTGGCGGCGCAGAGAAGAAGAACCGCGAAATGCCGCAGGCGCATGGACGTCAGTCCTTCGCAGTGGTCCGGGGGTTGATCGCCAGCAGGCCGAACAGATCCAAAATCGTCATGACCCCGAAAATCATCACCAGCAGAAGCGCGAAGTCGCGCACCGTCAGTGTGGCGAGGCCGCCTTCGGTTCCGAACTGAATCGCCGCCAGCGAGACGGCGTAAATCACCACCGTCCAGCCCGCCGCCCGTTTCAACATGGAACGCAGGTTCGGCGTCACGCGCGTTTCTTCACCTTGCCGTTGGCGATGACGTTGCCCTTCAGCCGTTCCTTCAGGAACTCGCCGGTGTAGCTGCCCTTAACCTTGGCGACGTCCTCGGGCGTGCCGACGGCGACGACCTTGCCGCCGCCGCTGCCGCCTTCGGGGCCGAGGTCGATGATCCAGTCGGCGGTCTTGATGACCTCGAGGTTGTGTTCGATCACCACCATTGAGTTGCCCTGGTCGACGAGGGTGTGCAGCACCTCGAGCAATTTGCGCACATCGTCGAAGTGAAGGCCTGTCGTCGGCTCGTCGAGGATATAGAGCGTGCGGCCGGTGGCGCGCTTCGATAGCTCCTTGGCCAGCTTCACGCGCTGCGCTTCGCCGCCCGAGAGTGTCGTGGCCTGTTGTCCTAAGTGGATGTAGCCGAGGCCGACGCGCTTCAGGAGTTCCATCTTCTCGCGGATGACCGGCACGGCTTTGAAAAACTCAACCGCTTCCTCCACCGTCATATCGAGGATGTCGGCGATGCTCTTGCCCTTGAAGTGCACTTCCAGTGTTTCGCGGTTGTAGCGTTTGCCCTTGCAGATATCGCAGGTGACATAGACGTCGGGCAGGAAGTGCATCTCGATCTTGATGACGCCGTCGCCCTGGCACGCTTCGCAGCGCCCGCCTTTGACGTTGAAGCTGAAACGCCCCGGCGCGTAGCCGCGGGCTTTCGCGTCGGGCAACTCGGCGAACCACTCGCGGATCGGCGTGAAGGCGCCGGTGTAGGTGCAGGGATTGGAGCGTGGCGTACGGCCGATGGGCGATTGATCGATGTCGATGACTTTATCGAGGTGCGCCATGCCTTCGATTTTGTCATGCGGTCCCGGCAGATCGCGCGCGCCGTAGAGGTGCTTCGCCAAACCTTTGTAGAGGGTTTCGAGGACGAGGGAAGATTTGCCGCCGCCCGAAACGCCCGTCACGCACGTCATGGTGCCCAGCGGAAAGTCCACCGTCACGTTTTGCAGGTTGTTGGCCTTGGCGCCTTTGACGGTGAGGGTTTTGCCGCTGCCCTTGCGACGATCGTCCGGGACAGGAATTTCCTTGGTGCCGTTCAAGTAGTCGGCGGTGAGAGATTTTTTGCTTTTCAGGATGTCGGCGATGGTGCCTTCGGCCACCACTTCGCCGCCATGCACGCCCGCGCCCGGACCCATGTCGATGACGTGGTCGGCGGTGCGGATGGCGTCTTCGTCGTGCTCGACGACCAGCACCGTGTTTCCGATGTCGCGCAAGCGGCGCAGGGTTTCCAGCAAACGGTTGTTGTCGCGCTGATGAAGACCGATGGACGGTTCATCGAGCACATACAGCACGCCGGTGAGTCCGCTGCCGATTTGCGAGGCGAGGCGGATGCGCTGGCTTTCGCCGCCCGACAAGGTGCCGGAGTTGCGGGCCAGCGTCAGGTATTCGAGGCCGACGTTGTTGAGAAAGTGCAGACGGTCGTCGATTTCGCGCAAGATGCGCCGCGCGATCTCCATCTGTTTTTCAGTGAGACCTTTGCCGAGCTTCAGGAACCACTCGGCGGCATCGGAGATGCTGAGTTCCGACACTTCGGCGATGTTCTTCTTGCCGACTTTGACGGCGAGGGCTTCCGGCTTCAGGCGCTGGCCGTTACAGGCTTCGCACGGCTGCGAGGTTTGGTATTTCTCCAGCTCCTCGCGGATCCAGCTGCTTTCGGTTTCGCGCCAGCGGCGTTGCAGGTTGTTGATAACGCCTTCGAAGGGCTTGCGCGTCTCGTACTTGCGGTTTTCGTCGGTGTATTTGATGGTGACTTCATCGTCGCCGGTGCCGTTGAGCACCGCGTCTTTGACTTTCGCCGGCAGCTTTTTCCACGGCGTATCCATCTTGGCGCCGAAGTGGGCCAGCACGCCTTTGAGCGCCATCAGGTAATAGGTGCTAGGCACCGACGAAGCCGACCAAGGCGCCACGGCGCCGTCCTCGACCGACAAATCGGGATCGGGAATCACCAGCGCTTCGTCGAACAGCATCTTCACGCCCAGGCCGTCGCAGGTGGGGCAAGCGCCGAAGGGGTTGTTGAAGCTGAACAGCCGCGGCTCGATCTCATCAATCGTGAAACCGGAAACCGGGCAGGCGAACTTGGCCGAGAATACGGTGCGGACGTTTTTGTCGGCGTCTTCGGCGATGGCGATGCCATCGGCGAGGCCCAGGGCGATTTCCAATGAGTCGGCGAGGCGCGAGGCGATGTCTTCGCGCACGACCACGCGGTCCACGACCACTTCGATGTCGTGTTTGATTTTCTTATTGAGCACCGGTACGTCGGCGATCTCGTGCAAGGTGCCGTCCACCTTCACGCGCTGGAAGCCTTTCTTCTGCAGCTCCTGCAGATCTTTTTTGTATTCGCCCTTGCGGCCGCGCACGACGGGGGCCAGCAAATAGAGGCGTGTCCCTTCGCCCATGGCCATGATGCGGTCGACCATTTGGGAAACAGTCTGAGCCTCAATGGGAAGGCCGGTGGCGGGCGAGTAGGGCACGCCGACGCGGGCCCACAACAGGCGCATGTAGTCGTGAATCTCGGTGACCGTGCCGACGGTGGAGCGCGGGTTACGGCTGGTGGTTTTTTGCTCGATGGAAATGGCCGGCGACAGACCCTCGATGGAGTCCACGTCGGGCTTTTGCATCAGCTCCAGGAACTGGCGGGCATAGGCCGACAGGCTTTCCACATACCGGCGCTGACCCTCGGCATAGATGGTGTCGAAGGCGAGCGAGCTTTTGCCCGAACCGGACAGGCCGGTGATGACCACCAGCTTGTCGCGGGGAATATCGACATTGACGCCGCGAAGGTTGTGCTCTCTGGCTCCGCGGACCTTGATATCTGTGAGCATACGGGCTAAATGTTCTCGTTATGTTTCCATCGGCTTTTGCCTTCATACGCCGATGAGCCCCTTGGGGCAATGGTTCGCTAAGGGCTTATTTTTGCAGTATCTTTAGCCGACAGTGTGCCGGCATTGCGCGGGAGGGCGGCCGATGGACCGTCATTTAGGAGGAGTCGGGGCGTTGGGGAAGGCCCTGGCGGTTGTGGGCGCCGTGTTTTTTGCGGGCGGAGCGACCGTTCACGGGGCCGACGTTGGACATGAGTGGACAGTCGAGAGCTTCCCGGACGACGGGTTTGCAGTCGGTTTCGTCGGCGAAAAAAAGAAACCCAACGACTACAAGGATGGCGACACCGTTCTTCACTATTATTCGTTCGAAACAACGATGAAAGAGCAGCCGAAAGGGCTTGAATTACGTGCTCCCTATTTCCTTTCCCACTCGGTCTTGGTGCGGCGGTATCCAGTATCTGAAATGCGTCCAGACAACGAGTTGATGAAACTCGACGTCGACGAAGGGGTCAAACAAGTTAAGCCTATCTCCCAGGCGGGCGTGGCGGGAATCCAGTTCAGTCCAAAGGACGGTCAATTTGTGCGAATATTCGCGAGAAACCGCGTCGTCTATAAAATCCGCGTGGCCGGTACTCGCATAACGATACATCCTGAAAGTAAGGCGTGGCTCGATTCCTGGCGTTTATTGGCGCCGACCGATAAATAGGACGGATAATGTTTCATAGAATTTGTCTTTGTGCGTTTGTGATGCTGACGTTGGCTGGGCAAGCCTCCGCCCAGGAAACCTGGCGCGAGTATTCTTACGCCGATGACGGCTTTGCCATTTCCGCCGCGGTACCGCCCCTGAAGGAGACCCGCAAAACCACGCTCTCCAAGGTGGCAGTGGAAGTTCACAGCTATTCCTTTTTCCCGCCGCCGCCGGGCACCGTTTTCATCGTCTCGGTCACGGCGCTCGCCGCCGGAGATAAGCGCTCGGACGAGGACGTGGTGAAAGATTTCGTGAAGGGCAAGGAATCAGAACCCGTTGCCCAATCCGGCCTGCAAGGCGCGCAAATGTCCTCGGTCCAGGGCGACTATAACCAGGTGATACGCGTTTTCGCCAAGGATCACCGGCTTTATCAATTGAGTATCACGGCGCCATCGGCGCAGCCGCCGCATCCCCAGGCCGAACGTTGGCTGGAAAGCTGGCGCATTCTCATGCCGCAAGCTACACAGTAAGCAATCGTCAAACAGGAGCCCCGCCCCATGGCCGGCAGCGTCAATAAAGTCATTCTTATCGGCAATCTCGGCCGCGATCCCGAAGTGCGCACCATGCAGAACGGCGGCAAGGTCGCGAATCTGTCGCTGGCGACCTCGGAAAGCTGGAAAGACAAATCCACGGGCGAGCGCAAAGAGAAAACCGAATGGCACCGCGTGGTGATCTTCGGCAACTTGGCCGACATCGCCGAACGCTATTTGAAAAAAGGCTCGAAGGTTTACGTGTCCGGCGCGCTGCAGACGCGCAAGTGGACCGACAAGGACGGAGCCGAGAAATACACCACCGAAGTCGTGCTGCAAGGTTTTGGCGGCGAGCTCACTATGCTCGACGGCAAGGGCGGTGGTGGTGGCGGAGGCGGCGGTGGCATGGGCGATGACGCCGGCGGCTGGGATTCCGGCGATTCAGGTCCGCCGCCCGCGCGCAGCGGCGGTGGCGGCGGCGCCAAAGGCGGCAAGCGCGACGATATGGACGACGATATTCCGTTCTAGATGGAAGTCGCCAAGACCTACGACGCGGTCGCGGCGGCGTTTGATCGGGGCCGCGGCCCGCTCCTCGGCGAAGACAAATACCTTCAGAAAATTCTCGCCGGACTTCCTCAAGGAGGTTCGGTTCTAGATATCGGTTGCGGCACCGGTCAACCGATCGCGCGCTATTTCATTGAGCGCGGATTTCACGTTACGGGCATCGACGCGGCGCAGGCGATGATCGGCATTTCGCGCGCGCGATTTCCAAAGATGACGTGGTTCGTCGAAGACATGCGGCGGCTCGCGTTGCCGCAAAAATTCGACGCCATTGTCGCTTGGGATTCGTTTTTTCATCTTACCCGCGACGACCAACGCGCGATGTTTCCCATCTTCCGCGCGCACGCTGCGTCGGAAGCCCAATTGCTGTTCACATCAGGACCGAAGGACGGCGAAGTGATGGGAAAGGTCGAGGGGCAGGCGGTTTATCATTCAAGCCTGTCACCGGAAGAATACCGCGCGCTCCTGACCGCGCAGGGATTTTCGGTCCTCCAGCACGTCGTCGAAGATCCGGCGTGCGGCTTTCATACGGTGTGGCTCGCGCAGCTAGCCGCGTAAGCCCTGCTTCATCAATTCCCGGGCTTCTTTCGACCCATCGAGCACTTTGTTCAAGCGCCGTTTCACGCGCCAGCCGTCGGGCGTGCGCACAAGCTCCCAGCGCGTGGCGGTCACGCGCCATACATAGAAGCTGTTGGCGTCGTGCTTGCGGTAAAGGCGGCCGTAACTCGTGGCGACGGCTGTGTCGCCGTTGATGTGAATGAGCGGCAAGCCCATCACATGGGCCGCGCCGCCGTTGATGATGCCTTGGTGCATCTCGCCCGTGACCATGGCCTTGATCTCGGCGCGGCTGTTGAACGAGACGATCTGCGCGTCGTAAGAGCCGTCCTCGGTCCAGAGATTAGACGCGGTCTCCGCGTCGGCGCCATCCACGGCGGGGCCGTACATCGCGAGAACGCGCATCACCGCGCGTTCGTCTTCCAAGAGCGCCAGGCGTTTTTCCAAGGCGGCGATATCCGTCATTGAAACCTCCCGTCAGGTCAGGCGCATGAAGTGTTCGCGATCGAAAGGCGCGAACGGTTCTCCGTTCCTTAGCTTCTTCGTCCAATTGGGATCGGACAGCACCGCGCGGCCGACGCCGACCAGATCGAATTCGCCGCGGGCGAAGCGCTCCAACAAGCGCGGGATGTTGTTGAGCGGCTTGGTGACGCCGCCGGGCGCCAAGCTATCGTGCACCTGGTTATCAAGGCCGACGCCGCCGACGGTCATGCCGATCTTGCCGGTGAGTTTTTTCGCCCAACCGCCGAGATTTAAGTCCGATCCGTCAAAGGTCGGTTTGTCGAAGCTGCGCTCGCTGCCGTCGAACATGTCCACGCCGGCGTCGGAGATCGGCCCCAGAATCTTTTCCAGTTCCTGCGGCGTATCACCGAGACGCGCTTTGTAGTCCTGGGATTTGTGTTGCGAGAATCGGAAGAGGACGGGCATGTCCGTGCCCACCGCCGCGCGGATGACCTTGACGATTTCGACGGCGAAGGCGGTGCGGTCTTTGCCCCAGCGATCGACGCGCGTGTTGGTGCCGTGCCACAGGAATCCGTCGATCAAATAGCCGTGGGCGCCATGAATGGCGATGCCGTCAAAGCCCGCGCGTTTGGCGATGTCCGCCGAACGTCCAAACGCGGCGACCACATCGGCGATCTCTGACTCAGTCATGGCTTTCGTCGGCGCGGCGCTCGTCTCGAGGAACACGGGATCGAGCGTATGAACGCCGACCGGTCCGAAGTCCGCGGATGGACGCATGGCGGGCACGTCCGGATTATTGCCGCCGCGTACATCACGCATGGCGCCTTGGTGCCACAGCTGCGGAAAAATGACTCCGCCGGCGGCGTGCACGTCGCGCACGACAGCGGTCCAAGAGGCAAGTGTGTGCTCGGCGAGAACCGGAATGCGCGGCGTATCCGTCGCGGCCGGATGATCGACGCCGGTGCCTTCGGTCGTGATGAGGCCCACGTCGCCTTCCGCGCGGCGACGGTAGTAACCGGCCACGTCGGCGCCTGGAATGCCGTCCGGCGAAAACTGCCGCGTCATGGGCGCCATGACGATGCGGTTCTTGAGGGTGAGGTTACGGACTTTGAGCGGCTGAAATAGCGGTGCGGTGCGGGGATCCATTACGACTCTTCAGAACGTTGCGGAGAAGCCGCCATCGATGGCGAGGGTTTGGCCGGTGATGAAGTCCGAGGCGGGTGACGCGAAGAACACCGCCGCGCCGCCAAGATCGTGCATGGGATCGCTCCAGCGGCCCAAGGGCGTGCGGCCATTCACCCAGGCTTCGAGATCCGGGTTGGCCTTGAGCGCGGTCTTCATGATCTCGGTCTTGTTCCATCCCGGACTGATGGCGTTGACCTGAATGTTGTGCGCGCCCCATTCCACGGCCATGGCCTTGGTGAGCATGCGGGCCGCCGCCTTGCTGGCGGCGTAAGGACCGCTGCCGGCGCGGGTCATGTCGGCGCTGAGCGAGATGATGTTGACGATCTTGCCGCGCTTGCGGGCGATCATGCCTTTGGCGACGCGTTGCGCGACGAGGAACGTGGCGTCGACGTTCGTGCCCATCAGCGTACGCCAATCGGCCTCGGTGTAATCGATCAACGGGCCCCGGATATTGATCCCAGCGTTGTTGAAGAGAATGTCGATGGGGCCGGCGGCGTTTTCGATGGCGGCGACGCCGGCATCGACGGACGCGGCTTTGGTCACATCGAATGGCGCGGCGAGGGCGCCCGGAATTTGCGTCACGGCGGCGCTCACTTTGGCCGGATCGCGCCCATTGATCGCTATGGTTGCACCAGCCCGCGCGAGAGCCGTTGCCATGCCCAAACCAATCCCTTGGCTTGACCCCGTGACGAGCGCTACGCGGCCCTTGAGATTAAAGGTGGATTCCAGCCAGGACGTCACGAACTCCCCCATTTTTTCCCGGAACTAACATATATAGCTTTGGGCAGACATATTGTAGATTTGCGGCACTTATCGCTTTTCGTGGGGAGGAAAGCTTGCAGGACAATTCAGGTAATAGCGTTTCACGCCGTACGGCGCTGGAAGTCATGACGGTCGCGGCGGCGGCTTCGAGCCTGCCCATGGCGGCGAAGGCCGCGCCGGACGCCAAATTGGAAAACAAGATCGACATCAAAGCCTATAAGGTCACCGACACCTTCTTCGGCGAGCCTTACGTCGATATCGACGAAATCCGCACCGACTATATGCGCCATCGTTTCATCCATGGCGGCTTCACGGGCACCGCGACGCGGTTCTCGTTCCATTTCCCGGAGCCCGAGCATTATCAAGGCCGGTTCCTGCAGCCGCTCGAAGGCGGCACCGCCGGCAGCGAATATTCCTACGGCGCGCCACAGCCCGGCACGTTGTCGTTGGGCGCTGGTCTCGACACCGCCGTGCGTCTCGGTTGCGTGCTTGTGCAGTCGAACCAAGGCCACATCGGCACCGAGAAATGCCCCAAGGCCAAGGACGACGTTTCCATTTACGGCTATCGCGCCAGCGCCGAGACGGGCCGCTTCGCGCGTTACCTCGCGACACAGATCTACGGCGTGCGCCCGAAGTATGGTTACGTGTTCGGCGGCAGCGGCGGCGGCAAGCGTGCGCCGACATGCCTCGAAGGCGCGCCGGATGTGTGGGCGGGCTGCCTGCCGTTCATGGGCGGAGCGCAAGTCGATCCGCAGCACGTCAACGAGCCGATGCTCGCGACGCAGATCATTTTCTATACCGCGCTCTTGAACGTGCAGCGCATGTTGCGCGGCGGCAAGATCAAGGAATTGACCGACGCGGTCGATCCGGGCGGCAGCGGCGATCCGTTCGCCACGTTGAACGTCGATCAGCGCCAGGCGCTGGTGGACCTGTACCGCTGCGGTTTCCCGCGCGGCGCGGAATTCCTGATCGATCCCGACAACTACACCGGCCAGATCTACGAATGGGCCTGGTCGGCGGAGGAAATCCACCACATCGATCCGACCTACTTCACGGATTTCTACACCAAAGCTGGCTACGCCGGTCACGACACCCCGCACCTGTTCGCCGACGACATCATCGATACAACCGTCACCGTGAAGAAGGTGGTGACGGCCGCGGACCTTAAGGCCGCCGTTGCGGCGGGTGGGCCCGAAGCGAAGGTGTCGTCCGCCGTGAGCGCCAGCCGCGGCAAGCCCGAAACCATCGTCGGCGTGATCTTCGAGCAAGTGCCGAAGGGCTACATGGTCGGCGCGGGGCTCGAGTTCCTCGACGGCGCGGCGAAGGGCCGCAAGCTCTACATCACCGTCGAAGCAGGCCAGACCTACATGGGCGGCGCGTTGGGTGAAGCGGGCAACTTGCGTTTCAACGGCGTCAAAGCCGGCGATAAGATGAAGATCACCAACAAGCCATTTCTGGCTTACTGCCACTGGTACAAGCACCACGTGGTGCCGGGTAACACCGACTTCAACAACGAGATGATCGACGGCCGTCCGCTGTATCCGCAGCGCACGGTGCAAATGCCGGCGACCGTGTTCACCGGCGGCCGCAACACCGCCAAGTACGAAGGCAAGATGCTGTGGTACCAGCACACCCATGACACCGCGGTGTGGCCGGCGACGGCGTTCTACTACATGGGCGAGCTGAAGAAGAGCATGGGCGAGAAAGTGATGCGGGATAAGTTCCGCCTGCGCGTTACTCAACACGCCCAGCACGTTCCGGCCAAGTTCATTCCGGCCGGTGCGCCGCCGGTGCCGACGACGCGACTCATCGATTATATGCCGCACATCGAGCAAGGCCTGGCCGACCTCATCGCCTGGGTCGAAAAGGGAGTCGATCCTGCCGGTACCAACGCCGACTTCGTTGGCGGCCAGCTGGTGATGCCGCAGACCGCCAAGGAACGCGGCGGTATCCAGCCTGTGGTTAAGGCCACCGCCGACGGTAAGGCGCGCGCCGACGTGAAGGTGGGCCAGCGCGTCACCTTCGCCGTCGATGCCGAAGTGCCGCCCGGAACCGGAACAGTTGTCGCCGCCGAGTGGGATTTCGACGGTGCGGGCAAGTTCCCGTTCAGCTTCAGCGAAATCGACGGCAAGACGGCGTCGATCAAACTTACGACCACCTATGCGTTCGAGAAGCCGGGTACCTATTTCCCGGCGGTGCGTGTGGTGTCTCACCGCGAAGGCGACGTGAAGGCGACGTCGCGGCGCATCGAAAACCTCGGGCGGGTAAGAGTCGTGGTGGCTTGAATCAGGTCCTCGAGCGTCTGACATTCACCGGGACGGGCGGCTTCAACAAAGCCGTCCGGGGGCGAGTGGAAACCCATCTGGCGGGGGGGAGCCGCCGCGGCGATCCGCGTATCGCGCGGAAGGCGCTTTATATCGCCGTGTGGTTTTTCGCGTCGTACGGACTTTTGTTCGCCGTCGATTCCTTACCCGTGCAGATTCTGCTGTGCGTGTCGTATGGGCTCGCGGCCGCCGCCATGGGCTTCAATATTTTCCATGACTCTTGCCACGGTTCGTTTTCGTCCAATCGTCGCGTGAATCTATTTCTAGCCCAGGCGACCTGCGCCGTGCTCGGCGTGGGGCGGTACTTCTGGTGCTACAAGCACAACGTTCTTCATCACCGCTTCACGAACATCTTCAAGTGGGACGACGATATCGAAACGCGCGGCAGCCTGCGGATGAGTCCGCAGCAGCCGTGGGAGTCCAAATTCAAGAACCAGCATGTGTGGTTCTACTTCCTGTACTGCCTGGCAAGCATCGAATGGATCTTCATCAAGGATTTCGTCCAGTACTTCACGCTGAAGATAAATCCTTATCAGCCGATCCCGCCCATGACGCGGCGCGAGAAACTTGAGTTCTGGTTGTGCAAGGCGATTTATTTCGCGGGCTTCGTGGCGCTGCCGTTCGCGCTCTTGCCGACGTTGAATGTGGTCGTCGGCCTGCTCATCTTTCATGTCGTTTTGAGCTTGGCGCTGACCTTCATCTTCAATCTCGCCCACGCCATCGAGAAAGCTGACTTTCCGGCGCCCACGGGAAATCCCGCGACGATCGACGAGGAGTGGGCGGCGCACCAACTGCGCACCACCGTGAACTTCGCCACGGGCAACCGCGTCTTGAATTGGTTCGCCGGCGGTTTGAACTTCCAGGTGGAGCACCACCTATTTCCGAACATCAACCACACGCATTATCCCGAGATCGCCGACATCGTGCGCGGCGCGGCGGTGGAATTCGGTTTGCCGTATAATCTCTATGAGACCTACATCGGCACGATCAAAAGCCACGTGCGGATCTTGCGGGAATTGGGTATCGAACCGCCCCGGGGCGTTCCGGCCGAGTAAGTAGCTTAAGCCGCGTCGTATTGCTGCTTAAGCCGCGCGACGAGTTCCGCCACCTTCGGCGCGTCGTCGATGCTGCCGACGCCTTGTCCAGCCGACCAGATATCGCGCCAGGCCTTCGGGCCATCGTCGCTCTTGGCGTCGATGCCGAGGCTGGCGCCTTCGCGGTGGCCGAGGACTTTCGCGGGATCCAAACCGAACGCCTCGATGGATTGGCGCATATAGCTCGCGTGTACGCCGCTGAAGTAGGGCGTGTAGACGATGTCCGACGCGGTGCTGTTCACGATCATCTTTTTGTAGCCTTCCGGCGCATGGGCCTCCTGGGTGGCGATGAAGCGCGTGCCCATGTAAGCCATATCGGCGCCCATGGTCAGCGCGGCTTTCACTTGAGCGCCCGTAGTGATCGCGCCGGCCAGGACGATGGTTCCGGCGAAAATTTTCCGCACTTCGGCGACGAAGGCAAAGGGTGACAAAGTCCCCGCATGGCCGCCCGCGCCGGCGGCGACGAGAATGAGGCCGTCGACGCCTGCTTCGATGGCTTTGCGCGCATGCTTCAGGCCGATGACGTCGTGAAAGACGATACCGCCATAGGCGTGGACCTGTTTCACCACGGCGCTTGGCTCGCCGACGGACGTAATGACGAACGGCGCCTTGTATTTGACGACCAATTCGGTGTCTTCGGCCAGGCGGTTGTTGCTTTTGTGGACGATGAGGTTGGCGCCGAAGGGCGCGGCCCCGGGTTCGGCCGAGGCGGCGGTCACCTGCTGCAGCCAGGTTTCCAGCAAGGGCAGGGGGCGGGCATTCAGGGTCGGAAAGCACCCCACCACGCCGGCCCGGCATTGCGCCGTGACGAGCTCTGGCTGGGAAACGATGAACATGGGCGCCCCGATGACGGGCAGCTTCAGGCGGCCGCGAAAGAGCTCTGGAAGTGGCATAATTTGGTCCCCCTGTTCTCAGCTATAGCCGACCAAACGGTCCTTGCGGAGATTCAAATTGCTGCATTGCAAAAATCGCCGCGTAAACGCAGTGCCGTGGGAGGCGCTTTTTGATGTCCGGCTGAGGTGCGTGCTGACTTCGAGTCTCTCGTTTTCAGGCGGCTGAACGGCAAGGCACAGGTCGCGCCATTCGGAGCGCCTTTAAGCCTACTCGGGAGTATTCATGTAGTGTCTTCGGAATCGAGGATATCAATCTGATCAATCTGCAAAAGTTATCCACAGGTCAGCGCGGTTCGAACGCTGGTTTTTGCGCGGCGCGAACCACAAGGTCGCGTTGTGAATTTGTGCCGCGATCTGATAGATTTCGGCTGTTCGGCGGACCGATTCCGGAACGCCTTTTTTATCCCCGGCACAGCGTCTGGCAGACGTCCGTGCCCTGTCGGTGCAGCGCAGCAAAACCGACTGGCGATGCCCTTGTTTTGGTTGAATTTTTGCGAGTGTCCCGGTGAGCGAAACGACCCCTAAACCGCCCGCGTTCGATATCGCCCCCATCACCATCGAAGACGAGATGCGCCGCAGCTATCTCGATTACGCCATGAGCGTGATCATCAGCCGCGCGCTCCCCGATGTGCGTGACGGTCTGAAGCCGGTGCACCGGCGCATCCTCTACGGGATGAAAGAGGCGGGTTACGAGTTCAATAAACCCTTCCGTAAATCGGCGCGCATCGTCGGTGACGTGATGGGTAAATACCATCCGCACGGCGACCAATCGATTTACGACGCCATGGTGCGCATGGCGCAAGATTTCTCGATGCGCGTGCCGCTCATCGACGGCCAGGGCAACTTCGGGTCCATGGACGGCGACGCTCCGGCGGCCATGCGCTACACGGAATCGCGCCTCGCCAAGCCGGCGCACTCGCTGCTGGACGACATCGACAAAGAGACAGTCGACTTCCAGCCCAACTACGACGAAAGCGAGCACGAGCCGGTCGTTCTGCCGGCACGCTTTCCCAATCTGTTGGTCAACGGCGCGGGCGGCATCGCCGTCGGCATGGCCACCAACATCCCGCCGCACAATTTAGGCGAAGTGATCGACGCCGCGTGTGCGTTGATCGACGATCCCGCCACCACCGATGAACGCCTAATGGAACTGGTGCCCGGCCCCGACTTCCCGACGGGCGGCATCATCCTGGGCCACGCCGGCAGTCGCGCGGCCATGATGACCGGCCGCGGCTCGGTGATCATGCGCGGACGCTGCGAGATCGAGGAGATGGCCAAGGACAAGCAGGCCATCGTCATCACCGAAATTCCCTATCAGGTGAACAAAGCCTCGATGATCGAAAAGATCGCCGAGCTCGTGCGCGAAAAACGCATCGAAGGCATCGGCGATCTGCGCGATGAATCCGACCGGCGCGGGGTCCGCGTGGTGGTCGAGATCCGCCGCGACGCCATGGCCGAGGTGGTGCTGAACCAGCTTTATAAATACACGCCGCTGCAATCGAGCTTCGGCGTGAATATGCTGGCCATTAACAACGGCCGCCCGGAATTGATGAACTTGCGCCAAGTGCTGCAGGCGTTCATCACCTTCCGCGAAGAGGTCATCCGCCGCCGTACCGTTTACCTACTGGGCCAAGCGCGCAACCGCGCTCACGTCTTGGTGGGTCTCGCCATTGCGGTCGCCAACCTCGATGATGTCATTAAGTTGATCCGCGCCGCGCGCGATCCCGCCGTTGCCAAAGAACAATTGATGGCGCGCGATTGGCCGGCATCGGATGTGGCGCCGTTGGTGGCGCTGATCGACGAACCGGACCGCAAAGTCGTCGACGGCAAGTACAAGCTGTCGGAAGAGCAGGCCAAGGCGATCTTGGATCTGCGTCTGCATCGCTTGACCGGCTTGGAGCGCGACAAGCTCCACTCCGAGTTGACCGAGATTGGCGGCCAGATCGTGGGCTACCTCGAAATTCTGCGTTCGCGCGAGCGCCTCTACCAAATCATGCGCGAAGAGTTGGTGGAGATGAAAACCGAGTACGGCACGCCGCGCCGTACGACCATCGAAGAACTGGAATTCGAAACCGACATCGAGGACCTGATTCAGCGCGAAGACATGGTGGTTACGGTCACCAATACGGGCTGGATCAAACGCGTTCCCTTGTCGACCTATCGCGCCCAACGTCGCGGCGGCAAAGGCCGCGCCGGCATGGCGACGAAGGAAGAGGATTTCGTCCAGGCGCTGTACGTGGTGAACACCCACACACCGGTGCTGTTCTTCTCGACCACGGGCATGGTCTACAAGCTGAAGGTCTACAAGCTGCCGCTCGGCACGCCGCAAAGCCGAGGCAAGGCGATGGTGAACCTACTGCCGCTGAAGGAAGGCGAAACCATCTCGACCGTCATGCCGATGCCGGAGGACGAGACCAGCTGGGCCGCGCTCAACGTGATGTTCGCGACGTCGGCGGGCACCGTGCGCCGCAACGACCTGTCGGATTTCGTCAATATCCACCGTACCGGCAAGATCGCCATGAAGCTCGAAGAGGGCGGCGATCGTCTTATTGGTGTGGCGACCTGCGACGACAAGAACGACGTACTGCTGTCCACCCGTCAAGGCAAGTGCATCCGTTTTGAAGTCAGCGACGTGCGCGTGTTCGCGGGACGCTCCTCCGTGGGCGTGCGCGGCATCAAGCTGGGCGAGGGCGACGAAGTCATCTCCATGTCGATCCTGAAGCACGTGGATTTCGACACCGAAAGCCGCGACGCCTACCTGCGCATGGCCAAGAAGCTGCGCGGCGGGGACGAAGTAGAAGAGGCCGGCGACGGCGAAGAGGCGGCGACGACGAACAAAATCTTGACCGACGAAGAGTTCAAGCGTTTCGCCACCGTCGAGGAGTTCATCTTGACCGTCACTCGCAACGGCTTCGGCAAACGTACCTCGGCTTATGAGTACCGCATCACCAATCGCGGCGGGCAGGGCATCGTTTCAATCGCCACGTCAAAGCGTAATGGCGAGGTGACGGCCTCGTTCCCGGTGGGCGACAAAGACCAGGTGATGATGATCACCGATGCTGGCCGTCTGATCCGTATCCCGGTAGGTGACGTCCGCATTGCCGGCCGTTCGACGCAAGGCGTGACCATGTTCTCCACCGGCGAGGAAGAGCGCGTAACCTCGGTCGCGCACCTGCCGCTGGAGGAAAACGGCGAAGCCGAGCAGGAAGCCCAAGCGGGAAAATAGCCGGCCTGATAAGATAAGGCCGGCCCACCGGCCAGAACGGGGGAATAGGGGATGGCGAAGAAGCCGCAGGCTGCCGCTGGGCAGAAGGGGCGTTACCGCGTCGGAGTTTATCCCGGCACGTTCGACCCCGTGACCAATGGACACCTCGATATCATCGGCCGCGCCGTCAAAGTCGTCGACCGGCTGGTGGTCGCCGTCGCGGTGAATGTCGGTAAAGGGCCGCTGTTCTCGCTCAAAGAGCGCGTCGCCATGTGCGAGCAGGAAATCGACGGCATGAAATTGAATGGTACGATCGTAAGTGTCGTGCCGTTCGAAACGCTGTTGATGGACTTCGTCACGGGCCAGGGCGCCGATCTGATTATCCGCGGACTACGCGCCGTGTCGGACTTTGAATACGAATTCCAGATGGCGGGCATGAATACGCGCCTCAATCCCAAGGTCGAGACCATGTTTTTGATGGCCTCGGAGCGCAACCAGTTCATTGCTTCGCGCTTTGTGAAGGAAATTGCCCAGTTAGGCGGCGATATCTCGAGCTTCGTTCCGGCGGCGGTCAACCGCCGCGTGCGCCAGAAATATAAGCTTAAATAGCCCCAACTTGTCTCGGACGGGCCGGGCGGCTATGACTCTTCCCGGTTTTCGCCGCCATGGATTTTAGAAACATGTCCCTCATGACCACACGCCGCGCTCTTGTCGTCTCGATGCTTGCCTTGGGCCTGATGGCTCCGGCGGCAGGCTTTGCACAACAGGCCCCAGCGGCGCCGAAGGAGAAAGTCGACTTGGAAAACACGCTTTACCTCGATCTCGAATATGGCCGCGTGGTCATCAAGATGCACCCGGAGCTCGCGCCCAAGCATGTGGAGCGCATCAAGGAGCTCGTGCGCAAAGGATTCTACGACGGGATCGTGTGGCACCGCGTGATCGACGGCTTCATGGCGCAGACCGGCGACCCGCAAGGCAACGGCACGGGCGGCTCGGGCCAAAAAATTCCGGCCGAGTTCAACTCCGGCAAGCACGTGCGCGGCGCCGTTTCCATGGCGCGTTCCTCCAACATCAACAGCGCCGATAGCCAGTGGTTCATCGTCACCAAGGACAGCAACTTCCTCGACGGCCAGTATACCTATTGGGGTGAAGTTACCTCGGGCATGGAATTTGTCGATCGCCTGCGTAAGGGCGATCCCGACGCCAACGGCAGCGTGCCGTATCCGGACCGCATCGTTCGGCTGCAAGTCGCCGCCGACGCCAAGGATCCGCCGCCCAAGCCGAAGGCCGCGCCTAAGGCTGAGCCTAAAACCAACTAATCAGCCCGGATGAGGGTCGATACGAAGCGGCTGACGCTTGTCGCCGCGACGGCGGCGCTTGCGCGCGCCGATGTCAGCGATCGCACCGCTTTCGCGAAACTTATCGGCGCGGAGGTGCCGGAGGCATGGCCGCCGGACGTCATCCGCGACGTTCAGGATTTTTTCGCCACCAAGCTGGAGGAGGGCGCGCGGCCCGGCTGGTGGAACTGGTACGTGATTCTAAAAGGCCAGGGACGCCCGACCCTGATCGGTACGGGTGGCTTCGGCGGTGCACCTAACGACGAAGGTATCGTTACCCTCGGCTACAGCGTGCTCGATGACTTTGCCGGCAAGGGCTACGCCAGCGAAATGGTCGCCGGGCTGTTGCAGTGGCTGGCCGCGATTGGCGGCGTGAAGCAGGTGTTCGCCACGACCTATGAACACCACCACCCGTCGGTACGCATCCTCACCCGCAATGGCTTTGCATGTAAGGGCGTGAGCTCGGAGGACGCGGCGGCGGACGCCGATCGTCATGGACGCGGCCGGTTGATGTTGTTCACGCGGTCGATTGGCTAGGTGCGGGCGGCGAGAGCCGCTTCCCAAACGTCTTCGATTTCGCGGATCGAGGCGGCATCGTTAAACAGCCTCGCACTGTTGGCCGCGATCTGGCCGCGCACGTTCGCGCGAAAGCCCTTGTCGTGTACAAGGCGCGTAGCGACGTCCACATAGGCTGCCGACGATTGGACTACGGGCGCGTCCACACCCATGCGCCGGTAGAACGCGAGGGTATGCCGTCCGCGCATGAACTCCCCCGGCCAGTGCACGATGGGTGTTCCGGCGGACAGCGCTTCCAAGGATGTTTTTCCGCCGGACCACTGGGGCACATCGAGAGCAACGTCGGCGGCGCGCACGATCCCCAGGAATTTTCGCGGCGTGGTGCGGGGCAAGATGCGAACGCGCTCGATATCGCCGCCCAGGTGCTGGCGAAGGCGCGCTTTCAAGATCGCGTCCGCGTGGGGGCTGTAACTGAAAAAGTAAACGACGCCGTCACGATCACGTCGCAGCAGTTGGGCGAGGGCGTCGTCGAAATCGGGATGAATTTTGAAAAGACTCTGCGCGCACAGGTAGGCCGGCCGTGTTGAATCCAGTTCCACACCGGGGTCGGCTACGGGCGATGTCTCGCCAGCAAACGACAATCCCCGAAGACGCACGAGTTTTTCGCAGTAGTGCGCTTCAGCCCCGGGCGGCTCCATGGCGTCGACGGAAAGAAAGAGATCGATATTGGGAAGGCCCGTCGTGATGGGGTGGCCCCAAGCCACGCTCTGCACCGTGGCCAGACGCGCAAAGGCGAGGAAATAGGCGAAATGGTCCATGCCGATTTCGGGATAATGCAGGACATCCAACCGAGCTTCGGCGATTTTCGCACGCGCGGCGGTCAAGTCGGCCGGCAAATCGACTAAGGGCGCGGCCTTTAAAAAGCGCGGTGTCTCGCCGTCCTGCGCGGCGCCGGGCGTGCGAAAGAGCGTGAGTTCGAAGCGCCGCCGGTCGAGATGCGCCGCCAAACCGAACGTGAGATATCCCACCGTATGCGCGGAATAGAAGTTGGAAACGATCCCGACGCGGATGGGGCGTCCCGTCCCGCGCGCGCCGACATGCGCCGCGGTTTGAACCAGGGCGGGCGAGGCGGCGGTGTAGTACCGCGCCAGCGCTTCTTGGAGGCTGCGGTCGTCTTGGGCCTGATAACCGAGATAAAAGTTAGGACCGAGGCCCAGCCTCCAGGGATTGGAGAACGCCGATTCCGGCCCGGCGGCAAGCGCCGCGGCGAACCGTTCGCGGGCGGCCGCAAACTCAGCGGCGTCGCGGGCAACCGCCGGCTGGGTCAAGGCAGCCTTGAATTTGGTGGCGGCGCGGAGTTCTTTATCCCCGGTGACTTCGGCGCGCCGGAGAAGAATGGCTCTGGCTTCGTCGGCGGCTCCATCAATGCGCAAAGCGTCCGCAAGGCCATCCATGGCATGCGTGTTGTTTTGATCGATCGCCAGCGCCGCATTAAAATCCGCCGCCGCTCCGGCGTTGTCGAAGAGGCGCATACGAAGCCGTCCTGCCTTGACGTGCACCAGGGGATCGCGCGGCGATAGGGCGGCTAACTGCCTGCAGGCCTTTAGCGCGCGGCCGATATCGTTAGCGGCTTCGGCGACATCGGCTAGAAGACGCAAAAGCGGGAGGTCGTTTGGCGCCATCGCCAGCCCCGCCGCGATTTCCGTGAGGGCTTCCCTGAGGTTGCCGGCGCGAAAAGCGCCTGCGGCCCGCGCCGCGAATTCCGCGGTTGATGCCTGGGAATCGGTCATTCCGGTTGCATACCACGACCGGCGAGGGCTGTGAGTCGGGTTTCCTTGACCCCGGGCCGGGCCGCCCATATGTTGCGGCCCTCCGCCGCCGGGGCCTTCTAGGCCCCATGCGTCAGGGCCGGTAGCTCAGTGGTAGAGCATCGCACTTTTAATGCGGTTGTCGATGGTTCGATCCCATCCCGGCTCACCACTTTCCTAGCGCGTTGCGCCCGCTCCGCCGCCGCCGTAAAGTTACGGCGTGGGACGAGCCACATTTTCTCTTCGAATCATCGCAGCGGCGATTGCGATTGCCGTGTTGGCGGCTTGCGCCTCGGCGCCCGGCAAGCTGCTCTATGTGACCCAAGCCGCGCCGAAGGTTTCCGACTTTCGGTTCGACGGCTCGGAACCGCTCACCGACGCTCAGGACTTCGCGCCGTGGGCAGCGCTGACGGCCAGCAACGCGGCCGAAGGCGGGCCGCTCGAAGCGTGCCTCGCGGATCGTGAAGCGTGCGCGACCGTGGCGTTGGTGCGCTATCGCCGTTTGATGGAGATCGCGGAAACCTTACCGCCCCTCGAGCAACTGACGCTGGTTCACAGCTATTTCAACACCGTGGATTGGACACGCCAGCGCGGCGTGGGCACCGAGAATTGGGAATCGCTTTATCGCGTTGCCTCCACGCAAAAGGGCGACTGCAAGGCCATCGCTTTTGGAAAGTATTTCACGCTACGGCGATTGGGTTGGCGCGCGGAAGATCTGCGCGTCGTCATGGGCTGGGACAATCAGGAAAAGGATTGGCACGCGCTGTTGGCGGTTCACGCGGGCGGCGAAACCTACATGCTGGATTCGATCATGGGCCTGCAGCGGCCCAAGGCGTTCTATTTCACCTACATGGTTTACTCTATCTCGGAGAACGGAATTTGGGATCACGCACCGGATTACGCGCCGGTTCCATAAGCGCGCGGCGCGCATCGCCGCGAAGGGTATGAGGTGTCAGATGAAGAAGTTCGGTGTGATAGCAGCGGTGGCGATGTTGGCCGCGCCCGCGTTCGCGCAAGGCGAAGAGCGGCTGGCGAAACTCGAGACGATTGTGATCACCGCCGACAAGGCGCAGCCGGCCGACTACAAGGTCGACGCCAAGACCGCCGCTTTGTTGGCCGAAATCGCCAAGGAGACCAAAGAGAAAAAGAAGTAGGCGCGTGGCCTACTTCACTTTGTCGTAGACCAGCGTGTACTCGTAGGCGACGCCGGTCTTCGGCTCGAACTTGCCTTCGAGCTTCATCTTCTTGCCGCCGTGGGTGATGGTGCCGATCTCGGTGATGGTGCCCCCATCGACGAGCATGACGACGTCCTTATAGGACGCTTCGCTGATATGGGCGTATGACACCGTCGTCGGCCCAGCGCCCGAGGGATACTGTTTGCCGTCGTAAGCGCCTTTGAAACGAGCGCCTGGCACCACGCCGTGCTGGGTGATTGTATGCACGGTGTATTCGAGAACCGTGCCATCGTCCTTCGTTACTTCGAGCAGTTCATCCACCGGCGGCTTGAAACCGTGAGACGGGATCGTGGTTTCGCCGACGTTGAGTTTCCACGTGCCCTCTTGCGACAGGTACTTCGAGTTCGCGGCGGCCGCGCCGGCGCAGGCAATGAGGCCGGAGACCAGAACCGAGAGCACGACACGGGACATGTGGAATCCTTTCTGACACGGGGACCGTCAGTCTATCAGCGATGCGAACGCCCGGACATCTAGCGCTCTGTAACAAGTGCGCTGAATCTGATACATTCGGGGTAACGTGATTCAGCGGGGGAGGAGAATCATGCCGTTCGGCGGATTCGCGACGCTGCTCGTTATCGCTGTCGTCGTCGCGGGCGTGTTGCACTACGGATTCAAATTTTACGTTCGCAACGATCTCGTATCGGTTCTCGGCAAGATTATCGTCGCCTACGTGGGCGCTTGGGCGGGTACGCCCCTGTTTGGCCTTTGGGGCCCGGTGTTCGCCGCCAACGCCATCATCCCGGCGATCCTGGGAGCCGTGGCTAGCCTGGTTCTTGCGATCGATCTCGTGAGAACGCTCAACGCTGCTAAGGCGCCATAACGAAGAAGGGGAGGAAGCCATGATTCCGATTTATCAAGTCCATCCGGCGATCGTTCACTTTCCGATTGTCCTTTTCATCCTTGTGCTGTTGTTCAGCCTTATCGTTGTCGCGCGCGGGGGCAGCCTTACCGACCGCACGGGGCTCGCCAACACCGCGTTCTGGCTGACCTGGTTGGGCTGGGTTTCCGGCGCCGCGGCCGCGATCTTCGGTGGTATTGCTGCGGGCCACGCAGGGCAAGCGGGGTTTCCCACGGATCACATTGGCGAACACGCCGGTTTGGCGCGGATAACCATGGCGACCTTCACGGTGCTTGTGATCGCGCTCAGCCTCTTGCGCTGGCGGAACGTGGCGATGGCCGGCGCGCGAGGCTGGATCTATACGCTGCTCGTGCTTGTCGGCGTCTATTTCCTCGGCAACACCGCCTATCACGGGGGCCATTTGGTCTTTGGAATGGGCGTCAATGTCGACGTCGTGAATCCCAAGGTATCGTCCGAGCCGATGAATGAACCTGAAACGCCGGCTGCTCCGGCGGCGGAGCAGGCAGCGCCGCCGCAGTAAGACCCTCAAATCCAGTTGAGGACGAAGTCGAAGCGCGCGGTTTTCGTCTTGGCGGAGTCGTCGAGGGCAAGAACCAAGTCGTTGCGGAAAAGACGGTCGCTGGCGTTGCGGGGCTCTTTCGGAAAATAAAGCTGAGTCGTGAGGATCAGTTTCTCCGGCGCCACGACCTTGACGTGAATATGCCGAGTGCGGCCGGGATAAAGTCCTGGCCGCACCGTCTCCAGGCGATAGTTGCCGTTGTCGTCGGTGAATTGGTGGCCGCGCAACGTAAAGCCGTCGTTGTCGTATTGACCAAGTGCGTCGGCCTGCCAGAAATCCAAAAGCGCATTTTTCATCGGGGCGCAGCTGCGGCTAATGACGCGCCCCGTGATAACGAGCTTGTCGCCCTCCATGCCGGCGTCCAAGAGATTGCCACGCAACGGCGAGCTCGGCTTGAAGTAAGGGCCTTCGTCATTGGTGGGCGTTTGATGGGCGTCACCGCACGACGGCGTGGGTTCGGCGGCGGAGACGCGCGCACCGCCTAAGGCAGCCAAGCCGACCAGGGGCAAAGTTTGGCGGCGGGTGAGTTTCATGGCGGCCTCCCGGGTTGAACCCGGATGATAGCACTTAGGGCTTCGGGCGGCGATGAATGGAAAGGCCAGTTAGAGAACCTTCCAGTCCCGGCTTGAGATTGAAGGTCTCGTCATAGTCGCCGCCGTTCTGAGAGCGGAACGGAATGGGCTCGGCGGTGAATAATGTTTCCAGGTGCTTGCGGTAGAGCGCCGCCGCGTCATCGAACTTATCGGGCGGCAGCGCGGCGGCTTTGTAGAAGACGCACGACGGCAGCACATCCATGCCCGGGTAATAGAGAATACCGTGGGTGATGGGGAACAGAAGATCGTCCATGTAGCCGTGTACGCCGCGCGGCGAGTAATGCTCCGCTTCCGGTCCGGCGGTGACGGCGACCATGGCGCGCTTGCCCTTCAGGTTGCCTTCGCCGAAACGGGTGTAGCCCTTCGGCCCAACGCCGTAGGCAAAGCGGCGCGCGTACACCCGGTCCACCCAGCCTTTCAGGATGGCGGGCATGGAATACCACCACATGGGAAACTGCAGAATCACGGCGTCGGCGCGTTTGAGCTTTTCCTGCTCGGCGGTGATTTCCGGCGCCTGATTGCCGGCAAGGTAAGCGTCGCGGCTGGCGGCGTTGTAAACCAGCCGCTCGGACGCGTCGCGCGCCGGGAAGTCCCGGCTGTCCGCTTCGGCTCGCCATCTCATGGCGTAAAGGTCGGACACTTCTACCGTGTGTCCCTGGGACGTCAGGAACGAAACCGCGAAATCCTTGAGCGATCCGTTGAGCGAACGCGGCTCCGGGTGCGCGTAGACGATAAAGATATGTTTTCCAGCCATGTAGCTATGCGCCCCAAGCCTTTGCAGGTCCGGACTAAACTAACTATGCTCCGCGCCGAGTACTAGTCCGACCAGGAGAGAGCTATGCCCGTTTATCGTTCCCGCACCGCCACGGCCGGCCGCAACATGGCCGGCGCCCGCAGCCTTTGGCGCGCCACCGGTATGCGCGACGAAGATTTCGTGAAGCCGATCATCGCGGTGGCCAATTCCTTCACCCAGTTCGTGCCGGGTCACGTCCACCTCAAGGACATGGGCCAGATGGTGTGCGAGGAGATCTACAAGGCGGGCGGCGTGGGCCGCGAGTTCAATACCATCGCCGTCGATGACGGCATCGCCATGGGCCACGGCGGCATGCTCTATAGCTTGCCGTCGCGCGAGATCATCGCGGATTCCGTCGAGTACATGGTCAACGCTCACTGCGCCGATGCGCTGGTGTGCATCTCCAACTGCGACAAGATCACGCCCGGCATGTTGATGGCGGCGTTGCGCTTGAACATTCCCACCGTGTTCGTCTCAGGCGGACCCATGGAAGCGGGCAAGCTGACCACCAACGGCAAGACCAAAGCCGTGGACGTGGTTGACGCCATGGTGATCGCCGCCAATCCGAACATCAGCGACAAGGAAGTCGAGGACTACGAAAAACAGGCGTGCCCCACGTGCGGCTCATGCTCGGGCATGTTCACGGCCAACTCCATGAACTGCCTCGTCGAAGCGCTTGGATTAGGTTTGCCCGGCAACGGCACGCTGTTGGCGACTCACGGCGATCGCCGCAACGTGTTCCTGGAAGCGGCCCGCACGGTCGTCTCACTGGCCAAGCGCTATTACGAGAAAAACGACCCGTCGGTGTTGCCGCGCAACATCGCCAACTTCAAAGCGTTCGAAAACGCCATGACCCTCGATATGGCAATGGGCGGCTCGACCAACACGGTCCTGCACCTGTTGGCAGCGGCGTATGAAGGCGAGATTCCGTTTTCCATCGACGATATCGACCGCTTGTCGCGGCAAGTGCCCCACTTGTGCAAAGTCGCGCCGTCCGTCGCCGATGTGCACATCGAAGACGTGCATCGCGCCGGCGGCATCTTCGCCATCATGGGCGAACTTGACCGCGCCGGCCTGATTCATCGCGGCACTCACACCGTGCACGCTGCCACCATCGGCGACGCCATCGATAAGTGGGACGTGATGCGTAGCAACGACGGCGAAAAGCACGAGTTCTATCGCGCGGCGCCTGGCGGCGTGCGCACATCCACCGCCTTCAGCCAGAGCACGCGCTATAAGGAACTCGACACGGACCGGGCCAAGGGCGTCATCCGCGATAAAGCGCATGCCTTTAGTCAGGATGGCGGCTTGTCGGTGCTGTACGGCAACATCGCCGAGGAAGGCTGCATTCTGAAAACAGCGGGCGTCGACCAGAGTATGATGACCTTCTCGGGCCCCGCGCGCATTTTCGAGAGTCAGGAATCCGCCTGCATGGCGATCCTGGGCAAGAAGATCGTTCCGGGCGACGTAGTGGTGATCCGCTACGAAGGCCCCAAGGGCGGCCCCGGTATGCAGGAAATGCTGTATCCGACCAGCTACCTGAAATCGATGGGCCTCGACAAGAAGTGTGCGCTCGTCACCGATGGGCGTTTCTCGGGCGGTACCTCAGGCCTCTCGATTGGCCACGTTTCGCCGGAAGCGGCGGAAGGCGGCAACATCGGTTTGGTGCAGGAAGGCGATATCGTCGAAATCGATATTCCTACCCGTGCGCTCAAAATCAAAGTGAGCGACGCCGAGATGATGCAACGCCGTGCGTCCATGACCGCCAAAGGGGCGAAGGCCTGGCAGCCGGAGAAACGCAATCGTCAGGTGACCACGGCGCTGAAGGCCTATGCCGCGCTGACGACCAGCGCCTCACGCGGCGCGGTGCGCGACTTAAATCAACGTGCTCCCGGCGAGGCGATTGCGCCGCAGCCAGCCAAGGACCGAGTCCGCGCCTAGCTCCCAGGAATCATCGGCCATGAAGCAGTGGCCGGCCTTGGGCAGTATCTGGAATTCCGCGCCGTAATATTGGGCGATGGCTTCGTCCTGTCCGGCGGGATGCAGCGCGTTGTCGTCCAACTCCGCTGAAAGGCAGAGCGTCGGGCCTTTGACCCACGCCGGATCGGCGGATGCGCGCAATTGATAGCGGTCATTTAGAAACGTCGGACTCTCGGGCGTGAGGCGCGCGAGAAACGCGGAGATATCCGTGCCGCTGTATCCCGGCAAAAACCATTTCTTGGTGCGCTCTTCGCCGGGCGGATCGATGGTCCCGTCCTCCGGGAACGTCGGCAGCGCGCGCATGTTCGGAATATTGTTGGGCGGCGAAGGCGCGAGAAGAACGAGTCCCCTGGGTCCGATCTGATCCGCCGCCACCATCGCGACCAGCGCGCCGAGGCTATGCCCCGCGAGCACCACATCGCCGCCGAGCGCGCGGGCGGCTTCCACTACGTCAGCCGCCATTTCGCGTACGCCATGTTTGATGAAGTCGGGGGACTGCGCCAATCCACCGTGCCCGCGCGTATCAATGGCGGCGCATGGAAGATTCTGGTCTTGAAAGCGGCGCATCCAATCGCCCCAGCACCAGGCGCCGTGAAACCCGCCGTGGACAAGGAGCAAGACCGGCCCCGACCCGCGCGCGGTTGTGAAGACGCGGGCCTGGCTCAAGGGCCGGCACGCGAGCGTATTCACATAGTCGAAATCCCAACTGGGCCGCGTCATTTGGCGCTGTAACTCCGTAATCGATGCGGTAACGTATCGCTTCAAGAGCAAGAAGGGGAAGGGCACATGAGGCTGGTCAGCTATCGAAAAGGCAAAGACGTGCGCGCCGGGATCGAGCAGGACAAGCGCATTTTCGATCTCGAGGCTTTCATGAAGAAGGCCAAGGCAAAAAAGCCGGTGTCGGAATTGCGTGCCTTCCTCGAGCAGCCCGACTGGAAGCCGACGCTCAAAAAGTTCAAAGCGCTTGCCGCTAAGCTGCCCTCAATTCCCCTCAAGGAAAAGAACCTCGCGGCGCCTATCGCCGTGCCGCGCAAGCTCATCATCTCCGGGCTCAACAGCTATTCCCATTGGAAAGAATTGGAGGAGCTGACGGGTAAGATCGAGCCGCCCGCACGGCCCATGGCCATCGGCAAGGCGGCTTCCACCATCAACGGACCCTATGATGATGTGATCCTGCCGCCGGAAACCAAAAAGCTCGATTACGAGTGCGAGATGGCTGTCGTGATCGGCAAAGTGTGCCGCCGTGTCGGCGAGGACAAAGTCCGTAACTACATCGCCGGCTACATGGTGATGAACGATGTGTCCGCGCGCGACGTGCAGCTGGCCGAGGGGCAGGCGCTGTTCTATCGCGTGCATTTTCCGGGCAAGAGTTTCGATACCTTCGCGCCCACGGGCCCGGCGCTGGTGACGCTCGATGAATTTCCGGCAAGCCGCGTGATGAAAATGCGCACGCTGGTGAATGGCAAGGTCATGCAAGACAGCGACACCGCGGATTTCATTTTCACGGTGGAGAAAGTGATCTCCTATCTCAGCCAGATCATGACCTTACAGCCCGGTGACGTGGTGTCCATGGGCTCGCCGGCCGGCGTGATTCTCGCGCACCGCAATCCCGTGTGGTTGAAAGCGGGCGACGTCATGCGTTGCGAGATCGAAGGCATCGGCGCGGTCGAGAACAAGATCAAGGCCGACAAGGTCAAAACCGCGGCGTTCTGATGGGCCGTCTTTCGGACAAAGTCGCGATCATTACGGGCGCCGGAGGCGGCATCGGCGCGTCCGCCGCGCGCATTTTTGCCCGCGAAGGCGCGAGGGTGATCGTGTCCGATATCGACAAGGCAGCGGGAGAGAAGGTTGCCAAGGAGATCGGCGCGGCGGCGTTGTTCCAGCATCACGATGTGTCGGATGAAGACGCTTGGAAGCGGGTGATCGTCGCGACGGGCCAGAAATTCGGCCGCCTCGATATTTTGGTGAACAATGCGGGGATTCTGGTTTCAGGAACTGTTGAGAGTTCTTCGGTCGAGGATTTCCGCCGCGCTCATGCGGTGATGGTCGAGGGAACCTTCCTCGGCTGCAAATACGCCATTCCGGAAATGCGTAAAGGCGGCGGCGGGTCGATTGTAAACGTCTCGTCGGTCGCGGCGCAGATCGGTCAGCCGCATTTCTTGCCGTACAGCGCCGCCAAGGGTGCGGTGCGCACCATGACTAAAGCCATCGCCGTGCATTGTCAGATGCACAAGTACAATATCCGCTGCAACTCGGTGCATCCGGGCGCCATTCAAACGCAGATGTTTGAAGAGGTGAAAGCGGCGTCGAAGAAGTACCTGCCGCCGGAGTTTTTGAAGGCTAGCCCCGGCGGCCGCGCCGATCCGGCGGAAGTCGCTAATATGATTCTCTATCTCGCGTCGGACGAATCGCAATTCGTCAACGGCGCCGAGATGGTGGTCGATAATGGGCTGATGATTCAGTAAATCATTCGCGGAAAACGTAATGTTTCCAGTGGCGAGTCAGGGTTGTTTTCCTGTCACTAAGCCTTTGAGCGCGCGATAAAGTCGACCTCTTTCATGGGGTTGTTTTACGATTTTCTTAGATGACGCCCTTGACCTTCAAGGCGTCGATTTCCGGCAGACTGAGGCCGATACTTTCCAATACTTCCCGCGTGTGCTCGCCCAACTCTGGCGCCGGCAAGCGCACCGGCAGGTGTTCGCCGTCGACGGTCATGGGCGAGCCCAGCATCGACACATCGCCGTGGCCGGGATGCGGCACGGTCACCACGGCTTTCTGATGAATGTTGTGGGGATCGCTCAATGCTTCTTGCAGATTCATGACGCTGCTGCAGGGCACACCCGCTTTGTTCAACACCTTGATCCAATGATCGCTGGTTTGGGTAAGGGTGCGTTCTTCGACGGCGACATTGATGGCGGCGCGGTTCTTCACGCGCAGATCGTTGGTCTTGAACTCGGGCCGGTCGCGCAGCTGCGGCGCGCCGACGGCGTCGATGAGCTTGAGATAGAAAGAGTCATTGCTCGGCGCGATAGCGATCTCGCCGTCGCGGGTGCGGAATAGTCCATAAGGCGAGGCGATGCCGTGATCGTTGCCGGTGCGTTGGGGCAGAGCGCCATTGGCGAGGTAATTGAGGCCCAGAAAACTCAGAAAGCTGATCAATCCGCCGTTGAGGCTGACGGAGGCGCTGCCGCCATCGCCGGTTTTTTCACGGCGCACGAGACCAGCGACAATGCCGAGCGCCGCATAAAGCCCGGCGATAAGGTCGCTCACGGGCGGCCCGGCGCGCATCGGCGGATCGTTTGGGCCGCCGTTGAGGCTCATGAATCCGGTCATGGCTTGGGCGATGAAATCGAAGGAGGGCCGGTCGCGATATGGGCCACTGCTGCCGAAGCCGGTGATGCTGCCGTGAACGATGTGAGGATTGAGTTCTTTGAGCCGCGCATCGCTGAAACCCATATCGTCCATGACGCCTGGGCGGAAATTCTCCACCACCACATCGCTTTTGGCGATAAGTTTGGCGAGGACTTCGCGGCCTTCCAGCGCGCGCAGATTCACGGTGATGGATTTTTTGTTGCGGTTGTAGCCGGCGAAGTACCAGCTGAGGCCGTCCTTGATCACGCCTTGGCCGCGGACCGGATCTCCTTCGCCCGGCGTCTCGACCTTGACGATCTCGGCGCCGAGGTCGCCAAGAATCATCGAGCAAAACGGCCCGGACAGAATCCGCGTGAGATCCACAACGCGAATTCCGGCCAGCGGCAGGGCGGTCATTTGGCGCGCCGCAGCAGCGATCTGCGGCCGATCATGAAGGCAACCACACCAAGGCTGCAAAAAACGATGCCAACGACGGCGAGCGAATAGCCGACGGCGTTGTCGTCCTTGAAAAGATAGTCCGTGCACAGCGCGACGGCGGTCGGCCCTACGGATTGGCCCACCAGCGCCACGGCGAAAAGGTAAATCGCCGATATCTGGCCGCGCATGCGGTTGGGCGTGACGATCTGAATAAGCGCTGCCATGGTGCCGATGGCGGTCTTGGAGAAGAACGGGGTTACCACGACCATCGCCAGCGAAAGCCATTCAAATGGCATAATCGGCCCGAGCGCGCCAAAAACCAGCAAGCCCACGGCATACCAAGCGTTGACGTAAAACTGCGCATCATCCCGGCCGCGGGCGGCGAGGGAGTCCGCCCACCATCCTGCCGCGAGCGATCCGATGACGCCGAAGACGACATTGCCAAACCCAAGCAAAAGGCCCGCGTTGGCGATGGAGAAGCCATGCACGCGTTGCAGATAGGTCGGATACCATGCGGTAATTCCGTAACCGAACAGCGCCGCGAGGCCGACGCCGAAGGTTGCGCCGCCGTAGACGCCGCGCCGCTCCCACATGTAGCGCAGTGTCGCGCCGAAGGTGGGCCGGTCTCCCGAAATGGCTTCGGTATTCATCTCCCGGCGCGGCGGTTCGCGCACGATCAACAAAACCAACGGCGCGAGCAGAAGGCCTGGTAGGCCCACGGCGACGAATACGAGCTGCCATGGTTTGAGCGTGCCGAAGAGCGGCAAGTCAACGGTGCCAGATTGCGTCGCGATAGCCACGATCATGCCACCGGCCACGAGCGCCAAGCCGGAGCCAATCGGAATGCCGAGGGCGAACAGCGACAGGGCCCGGGCCATTTTCTCTTTCTTGAAATAGTCGCTGATCAGCGAGTAGGAGCCCGGCGATAAAGTGGCTTCACCGACGCCGACACCGACCCGCGCCACAAACAGCGCGCCGAAAGAATTGGCGAGGCCGCATGCGGCCGTCATCACCGACCAGAACGCCGAGCCAAGGGCGATCAACCCGCGACGGCTCCAGCGGTCGGCGATCCAGCCGCACGGAATTCCCGCGATCGAGTACATGATGACGAACGCGAAGCCGGCGAGGATGCTGTACTCGGTGTCGGTGATCTTGAGATCGGCGCGGATCGGCTTGACGAGCAAGCTCAAGATCGTGCGGTCGATATAGCTCGAGGTGTAAAGCACCATGAGCAGAATCACGACGATCCACGGATATACACGTCCGTGTTGTTGCGGCGCTGCTGTTGCGTCTGACGGCATTGATTCTCCCGGGCTGGAAACTGCGCTGTGGGGCCGATTCCGTCAACGATTCGTTCGCATGGACGCGTGGCTTGGGCGTCCGATAAGATAGGCGCCGCAACGTGAGGGCAGGGCATGTATCCGGCGAAAGTGACGGTGACCGAGGTCGGCGCGCGGGACGGGTTTCAATACGAGAAGACCTTCATCCCAACGGCGCAGAAGATCGAGGTCATCAACAAATTGGTGGACGCCGGCGTACGCCGGATCGAGGCGACGTCGTTTGTTTCACCCCGTGCGGTGCCGCAACTGGCCGATGCGGCGGACGTCATGGCCGGTATCAAGCGTGTACCGGGATTGAAACTGGCCTGCCTCATTCCCAATCATCAGGGCGCGGCCCGCGCCATCGCGGCCGGCGCCGATGAAATGGTGCCGATTTGCTCGGCCTCGGAAAGTCACAACAAAGCCAATCTGAATCGTTCAACGGCGGAATCGCTGGCGGGATTCGTACCGATTGTCGAAGCCGCGAAGAAAGCCGGTGTTGGCCTTAATAGCGCGGTCGCGGTGGCATTCGGCTGTCCCTTCGAGGGCGACGTGGCGCCAGAGCACGTGGCGGATATCGTTCATCAGCTTAGCGATATGGGAATCACGAACGTCACGCTCGGCGACACCACCGGCATGGCGACACCGGCGATCGTCGACCGCACGGTAAAGGTCATCCAAGATAAAGTGCCGGGCACGACATTGTCGCTGCACTTTCACAATACGCGCGGCATCGGCCTTGTGAACGTAGAGGCGGGATTGCGCTGCGGTATCGACCGCTACGAGTCTTCATTCGCCGGCATCGGCGGGTGCCCGTTCGCACCGGGCGCCAGCGGCAATATCTGTAGCGAAGACTTGGTTTATATGCTGGGCGAACTCGGCGTTGAAACCGGCATCGATCTGACAAAGTTGATCGAATGCGCCAAGCTTGTCGAACGGATCATCGGCCGCGAACTTCCAGGCCAAGTTATGAAGGCGGGCGGGCGGACGAAACGTTTCGCGCTCGATGGCGCGACGCGCGCCGTCGGCTAGAAGGCCGACGCGCGGCGGCGCAGGCGCCGCCGGCCGGACATCGGAACGACGGCCGCGGCTTCTGGAAGAGCGTACTCGTCCTCGTCGTCCAAATACACTTCTTCCGGCTCTTCCCAATAAATCGCGAACTGCGCTTGGAAAGCTTTCCACCACTGCGGCACGCCGAGAGCGAGGGGCTCGCCGAGAAGGTGACGAAACGCCACGTCGCGCATCAAGGGTTTCGTGCTGTCGATCTTGTTGAAGCCGAGGTGCTGCAACAGCGCCTTCACCACCGTATCGTAGGGCGCTTTCATCTTATCGACACCCGCGCCGAGATCGATCCGCCCCACCAGGGAAAACACGAGATCGGAGACGACGCGGTCTTGGCGGCCGACAGCGGCGTCTACCTGATCGCCAATTTCGCCAAGTAATTCGGCGGCTTCATTAGGGGTGTACAGTCCGCGCAGTTTTGCCGCTTCAAGAGCCACGACGGCGGCGAAGTAATAGTCATCGATGGGGTGAACTTCGAGCAGGCTGCGGCGCTCGTCGTAATGCAGCGAGCACTCGGCGAGCGCGTCGTCGAGGGTTCTGCTCCAACCAGGATAGGTACGGGCCGCGACTCTTTCCATTTCCCTCAAGAAATGGCTTACGGCTTCGCGCGCTTCGGCGGCGTTCTCGGGAACGCCGCTGCCAAAAAAATTACGGAATTTTGCGATGGAACGGCGGGCGAACGCGCGCAAGCCCCTACGGTTGGCGCCCAACTTTGTCGCGGGCGCCGTCGCATTGTCGTCGTTAGCGGCTCTGCTCAAACCCCGGACCCCCAGATCTCCGGCGGTAACCTCTTCCCGCATGAACCCCGCGCTCTATCGGCGCTTAGGCCCACGCTTCAGAGAAATTGTCTCGAAAGTGGTTGAGGTCGAAACAACTTTTCCGCGAGTTAGAAATCTCACAATTCGGGTACTTCGAGAAGGGAGAATCGACGAAGCGTCACGTACGCGCCTAAATAACGTCTTGATTTGCCCATGGAATCGGGTTGAGTGAAGCCGCTAAGTTGACGCGGTGGTACAACTGCGCGGCGTGGGAGCGTTTCGTGCGATTGAGGGGCATTTATCGCAACGGCGGACGCTCGCGCTCCCGGCGCATGAACGCGCCAGTTGAGATGGGCCTATGAGCGATTTCGATCTCCAGGCGATGGATAAAGTCGTCGCCTTCGTCGGTGAGCCCGACGAAGCGACGCGCAAGGAACTCCGCCAAATCCTAAATCATGCGGGCCTCAAGCAAGTCAGCGCTCACGGTACGCTGGCCAATCTCGTGAAGCTCATGGGGCAGATGACGCCCGACCTAATCATTATCTCGGACGATCTCGATCCGGGTGTATTCGATTTCATCCGCGATATCCGGCACAACCGCCTCGGCACCAATCCCTTCGTCTTGATCACGACCCTGATCGCGCCCAACCATGTCGACGCCGTGAAACTGGCCATGCAGGCGGGTACCGACGACATCATCATCAAGCCGGTAAAAGAAGAGCAGCTGTTACAGCGCTTGAAACGCGTGACGGTCAATCGCGCCGCCTTCGTGGTGACCAGCGACTATCTCGGCCCGGACCGCCGCGACAAAAAACGGCCCTCGGCTATTCAGCGCATCAACGTCCTCAATACGATGCTGGAGAAGGCGAACGGAAAAGATGTCAACGTCTCGAACATTCGAGACGCCGTCGACGGCTCCATGGACGATGTGCTTCATGCCCGACTGGACAGTCACGGCCTCCGCATCGGATTCGTCTGTAATCTGGTTCTCGAGGGCTACAAGAACAAAGCCATCAATGATGACCTACACCAGAAGTTGATAGACCTGACCACCACCTTGCGCGACGCCGCCAAAACCGCCGAGCGTGTGGAAGAACCGGAGGTCGCGATCCTGTGCGGCTCGCTCTCGAAAGACGTCGAAGCCATCGCCGGCCGGTATGCGACCCCAACGGCGAAGGACATGGAGCTTCTTCAAAAAATACCGAAGGCCGTCGTTTCTTCGATCAAACCACGCACGTCTCCTGATAAACTAGAGCAGGAGACGAAGCAGGCGACTGAGAACTACCAGCAACGCGAACGCGGGAATTTTGCGGAGGTTAAGGAAATTCAGCGCGCCCCCGGAGAGCCACCCGTCGTTTCAATGGACGAACCCATTATCGAGATTCTGCCGCTCACTAAGGGCCAGTATCTCTTTAAGCAGGGCGACTCAGCGACCGCGGCTTACATCCTCAACAGCGGCGTCATCGCCATCTTCAAGGAAGCGGACGGCAAGAAAGTGCCGATCGCGCGCGTGAAGAAGGGCGAGTTTTTCGGCGAGATGGCGATCATCGACGGTCGGCCGCGGAGCAACTCCGCGATGGCGCTCGAGGACTGCACGCTGTCGCTCGTGTCGAAAGACATGATCGAGGAGAAGTTGGGGGCGTCGGATCCGATGATCCGCACCGTCGTGCATATGCTGACCAACAGTCTGCGGATGGTCAACGAAGCCTACGCGCCAAAAGGCCGCAATATCGTCGACACCATCCGCGACATCAAAGAGCAGTCACGCCACATTCGCAGTTACATTGAAACGGCCGCCGCGCCGGCGGTGAAGGCCGAAGGCGCCGCGGCCGCCGCAAAGATGACCCAGATCACCGAGGAACTGGCCAAGTTGATCGAAAGCGTGGCCGACATGGACCGCCGCACGCCCGCGATTCCGCGCGAAAAAGACCTCGCCGGCTGACACGGCGAAACCACAATTACAATCCTGTAACTGCTGATTTTATTGGTCTGTCTTGTTGCAGGCCCGGACTTGCATGCCTCTGGTTGTCGGCATAGCTTTTCGCGCGCTGGGACGCTCAGTTCCGGCCGGTCAGCCAAAGCAGCAGGGGTAGGAGCGCGGTATGACGGTCATGGTGGAACTCGACCACCTTTCCAGGTCCTTCGGCGATTTGCGCGCCGTCGACGACATCAATCTCACGGTCAGCAAGGGCGAGGTGCTGGGGTTCTTGGGACCCAACGGCGCCGGCAAGACCACGACCATGCGCATGCTGGCGGGCTTCTTGAAACCGTCAAGCGGTACCGCCCGCGTGTGTGGCCATGATGTGATCGCGGACTCAACCAAGACAAAAAGCTTGATCGGTTATTTGCCGGAAGGTTCGCCGTCCTACGACGAAATGTCGGTCGGCGCTTTTTTGAAGTTCATCGCCGAAGTGCGCGGCTTCGATGGCGCCGAGAGAAAGGCGCGGGTCGATCGGGTCGCCGAGCGGGTTGGACTCACCGAGGTCATCGACCGCCCGATTGACGTGCTCTCTAAAGGGTATCGCCGCCGCGTCGGTCTCGCGCAAAGCATTTTGCACGATCCGCCGGTTTTGATTCTCGACGAGCCAACGGACGGTCTCGATCCCAATCAAAAGCACCAGGTGCGGACCTTGATCGCCGAAATGGCGGCCGAGAAGGCGATCATCATCTCCACGCATATCCTCGAAGAGGTCGAAGCAGTGTGCACACGCGCTGTCATCATCGGACGGGGCAAGGTGCTGGCCGACGGCACCGCCGCGCAGCTGCGCGAGCGGGTCCCCGGCGGCACACTCGACGACGTCTTCCGCCTCATCACCACCGGCAGCGCGGCCGCGGCCTGAGCTGCACGTCACACAGGGTTTTCTCCATGCGTAACACGTGGATCATCACCAAACGCGAGCTTGCGGCCTATTTCGCAACGCCGGTCGCATTCATCTTCATTGCCATCTTCGTGGCGCTGACCGGCGCGTTCAATTTCTACATCGGCCGTTTTTTTGATCGCAATCAAGCCAGCCTCGAAGGCTTCTTCGGCTATCACCCGTGGCTCTATCTTCTCCTGGTGCCGGCCGTGGCTATGCGGTTGTGGGCCGAAGAAAGAAAGTCCGGGACGATTGAGCAACTTTTGACATTGCCGGTGACGACCACGGAAGCGGTGTTGGGCAAGTTCCTGGCCGCCTGGCTGTTTTGCGGCATCGCGCTCGCACTCACGTTTCCCATGTGGTTGACTGTGAATGTGCTCGGCCAAGCCGATAACGGCGCGGTTGCCGTGAGCTATATCGGCAGCTTCCTGATGGCAGGCGCGTTCCTGTCCATCGGCGCCTGCATGTCGGCGCTGACGCGCAATCAGATCGTGGCATTCATCGCCGGCGCCGTCGTCTGCTTCCTCTTCACCATGAGCGGCCTCGATCTTGTGCTTAATTTCTTCCGGGCCTGGGCGCCGAACGGTTTGGTCGACACCGTCGCGTCCTTCAGCTTTCTCGCGCGCTTTGAATCGCTCACCCACGGGGTGATCGAGCTGCGCGATCTCGTGTTCTTCCTATCGTTGATCGCATTCTGGCTGTTCGCGACGGTGATCGCCGTCGACGCCAAGAAAGCGGCGTGAGGAACTAGTCATGAACCGCATTGATTCAAAATCTCTTGTCGTGATCGCGGTGATTGCCGCCGCGGTCTTGTTCGTCGCCGTCAATGTCGTGGCCAACACCTGGCTCGGCAACGCGCGCCTCGATCTTACCGAAGGCCGCGCGTATTCCACGTCGGACCAGATCAAGCCCGTGTTCGCCAATATCGGTGAACCCATCACCGTGCGCGTCTATTACAGTCGCGCCATCGGCGACATCAGCCCGCGTCACGCCGTGTTTTACCAGCGCGTGCGTTCGCTCCTCGAGCAATACGCCAAACTCGCCAACGGCAAGCTGGTGATCGAGTTCTATAATCCCGAGCCGTTCTCGGATGTGGAAGATCGCGCCGTGGGTTTCGGCTTGCAGGGCGTGCCGTTGGGCCAGGCCAATGAAGTCGGCTACTTCGGTCTTGCGGCCAGCAACTCCACCGACGACGAACAGGTCATTCCGTTCTTCAATTTGGAACGCGAGCAGTTCCTGGAATACGACCTCACCAAGTTGATCTACAGCCTGTCGGAACCGAACCGGCCGAAGGTGGGAATGATCACGTCGCTGCAGGTGAACAGCAGCCCGCAACGCGGCATGCCGCCGGGCCAGGGCCCGCAGTCGTGGGCAATCATTCAGCAGATCAAAGAGTTCTTCACCGTCGTCGAGCTCGGCCCGGATATCGCCGAAGTGCCGAAGGACGTCGGCATTCTCTTCCTCATTCAGCCGGAAAACCTCACCGGGCCCGCGCAATACGCCATCGATCAGTTTGTTCTGCGCGGCGGCAAGGCGCTGGTATTCGTCGATCCGAACGCCGAGAGCGCGTCGCCGGCCATGGGTGGCATGCAGCAGATGCCCGCGGGCGGCGGCGATCTTAGCGGCATAAAAAAGCTGATGGCGGCGTGGGGCGTGGCCATGCCCGACAAGCTCGTGGTCGGCGACCGCGAAGCCGCCATGCGCGTCAATATGTCGACGGGGTCGCGGCCGGTGATCAGCGATTACGTGGCGTGGATGCAACTGCGCCGCGCCAATTTCGATCCCAACGATGCAGCGACCGGCGATTTGAAGCAGGTGACGTTCGGAACGGCCGGCGTGCTGGATAAAGTCGATGCCGCGGGCACGACCGTGACTCCGCTCATCACGACGGGGCCGCAGTCCATGCGCATGGAAGCCGACAAGTTCGTCGGCATGCCCGACATCGTCGCGTTGTTTCGCGACTTCAAGTCGCAGAATAAGCGCGAAACGGTGGCGGTGCGTATTACAGGCAAGTCGAAGAGCGCGTTTCCGTCGGCCATGGGTCCCGGTGAATATCTCGCCGCGGCCAAGGACTCGATTCAGGTCGTCGTGGTGGCCGATACCGACGTGCTGACCGACCGGTTCTGGACTGAATCCAATTCCTTCCTTGGCCAACAGGTCGTCGTGCCTACGGCCGACAACGGCAATTTCGTCATCAACACCTTGGAGAATCTGACGGGCTCGCCGGCGCTGTCGTCCTTGCGCGGTCGCGGCGTCCAAAGCCGGCCGTTTACCTTGGTCGATGACATCCGCCGCGACGCCGAAGTCCAATACCGCGCCAAGGAGCAGGCGTTGACGGGCCGGCTCAGCGAGTTGGAGAAAAAGGTCAACGCCATGACCCCGCGCTCGGACGAAAAGGGCGCCGCTATCTTGAGCGAGCAGGACAAAAAAACCATCGAGAGCTATCGCAGCGATATCCTGGCGACGCGCAAGGAGCTGCGCGACGTGCAGCGAGCATTGCGCGAAGACATCGACACGCTCGAAGGCATGGTGAAATTCATCAACATCGCCGCCGTGCCGATTATCTTCGGTTTGATCTTGATTGCCGCCGCCGCGATACGCCACCGGCGCCGCAAGCGCCGCATGGCGGAAGCCTAAGGCAGGGAGGACGCACATGACGAGGAAGTCGTTTTTAGCTCTCTGTGTCGCCGCCGGCCTGGGCATCGTTCTGGCGGCGGTCGCGTTGTTCAGTGGACCCCGCGTTCAGTCGAGCGACGGTGGGGGCCAACTGCTCGTGCCGAATTTGGTGAAGGACGTCGACCGTTTGAAGTCGATCGTGATTCATCAGGCGGGAGAAACCGTCTCTCTTGATTGGGACGGCAAGATGTGGCGCTACCGCGAACGTACGAATTATCCCGCCGACGGCGAGAAGGTTACGGCCATGGTCGTGCGCCTCGCGCGCATGACGAAAGTAGAGCCCAAGACTAGCCGGCCCGACCGTTATGACCGTCTCGATCTTGGCGATCCGAGTGCCAAGGACAGCAAGGCCAGCCAGGTGACGCTGATCGATCAGACGGGGAAGGAGATCGCCAACCTCATCGTCGGCAAGCGCAAGTACACTTTGGGAAGCCGCGAGGGCGGCACCTACGTGCGCATGCCGGGCGACCCGCAAACGTGGCTCGCGCAAGGCGACGTGAGCGTCGGCGGCAAACCGGGCGATTGGCTCAAGCGCGAAATCGTGGACATTAAGGAAGGGGCGATCAAGAGCATCACGGTCACCCATCCCAACGGTGAAAAGGTGATCGTCGCCAAAGGCGATCCCATGGAGAAATCCTACACCGTCGAGAATCTTCCGAAGGGCGCGCAAGTCTCGAGCCCTTTCGCAGCCGACGATTATGGCCGCGTGCTTGCCAACCTGTCGGTCGACGATGTGGCGCCGGTCGCCAGCAAGCCATTCGCCAAGGACAAAACCATTTCAGCCGTGATCGAAGGCTTCACCGGATTCCAAGTGCTGATGGATATCTACGAATCCGACGGTGAAACCTGGATCAAGGTGAAAGGCGTCGTTCCGCCGCCACGGCCCGAGCCGAAGGCCCCGGAAGGCGTGCATGTGACGGATTTGCGCACCGATTGGGCCAAGGTGATGACCGACATGAATGCGCGTACCGAAGGTTGGGCGTTCCAAGTCCAGGCGTTTACGGTCGGCGCGCTGACGCGTCATATGTCCGATCTTTTAAAGAAGGCGGACACCAAGGCGAAGACGCCTGCGCCGATACCGGCCGACGACGACTAACGGCTGGTTTTTTCCCGTGCTCCAGTTCAACATCGCGATGTTGGACATTGGGGGATGGCCATGGGGAAATTCGCGATACTGCAGGCGCTTTACGCTTTCGCCGGCATTGCATTCTTCGTCCGCGACTTGTTTGAAAAGGTCCCGATGGGCCAAGGCATGTTGCGGGCCTTCATCTGGCCGTACGCGCAATGGCCCTTCATCAAGGTCCAGGCTCTGACGCTCCTGCAGCCGGTCTTGCACTACATCCAGTGAGTCTAATGCGACGCGCGCCAGCGCTCGTAGGCTTGGCGCATGCGCTCACGGCGCAGCCGGCATCCTTCGCAAGGTAGGATAAGCGCGAGTCCGACAATCGCCGCGACGCCGATAACCGACAAGGCGGCGACGAGCATCACGGCAGCAACCGATCGGCCGCGTCGGGCAGGGCGGCGGCGCCGGCTTTGCGCTTCGCGGCTTCGGCGCGCACCGCGGCGATGATTTTCTCGATATTGGCCTCGGAGATGTCGTCGTTCAGATTGAAGAACTCGCCCGCCTGAATTTTCAAATTCGGTCCGATGGCGCAGTTGTTCATACAAGGGCCGCGCAGGACAGCGGCGGGAAGGCCCTCGGCCAAAATGCGCTGCTCCAAGATATCGGCGAGCCCACGGCTGCCGCGCCCGGCGCAAGAGGGCAGACGGTCGGTGTTCAGGCGTTTATTAATACAGATGCGCACATTGAACAGCGGCTTCTGCGTCGGGATCCAGTCGGCGTCGATCATGCCTCTATTTAGGGGCAATACGCCTTCGTCCGCAATGCGCCTAAAGGCGTGCGGCGGCTTCGATCACGCGCACGGTCTCGTCCCAAAGGCGGTATTTCGCGAGGTCGGAGAGCGGCACCCAACGGGCGTCGGCCGCGTCATCGCCGGCTGTCGGCTCGCCCGCGACCCACTCGGCGCGGAAATCCACCAAGGTAAAATGCGACGTCACGGTTTGGTCCGGACCGCGTCGCACCACGTCCACGACATCGATCAGCCGCGGATTGGCGACGGTTAAGCCGGTTTCTTCGAAGGCTTCGCGGATAGCCGCTTCGCGCGTGGTTTCACCAAGTTCCTGATGCCCGCCCGGAATGCTCCATTGCCCGACCGGCGGCTTGGCGCGTTTGATTAACATGACCTCTTCGGCGCCATTAACCTGGCGCAGTATGACAATACCGACGCCAACGGTCGGACGCGTGTTCGCGGGTACCGGTGCCTCGATTTTAGCGGAATCATTCATGGTAGCGCGCATACCTGCGATTTTGCGATGATGATGGCATGAGCAATCCAACATCGCCACTGCCGCCGCCGCAATCCATGCCGGGCGTGCGCCCTTCCGTGACCCTGCGCCTGCGCAATTACTTCTTCGCCGGCGTGCTGGTGGCCGCGCCCATCGCCATCACCCTTTATTTCGCGTGGTCGGTGGTGGATTGGGTGGACGAGCACGTCACGGCGCTATTCCCCGACCGCTACAACCCGAACACCTACCTACCGTTCGCCATTCCCGGCCTAGGGCTGGTGATCCTGACGGTCGCCCTGACATTGATCGGATTCCTAACCGCGAATTTCCTTGGCCGCATGGCCTTGCGCGCCGGCGAGGGAGTGGTGGCGCGGATGCCGGTGGTGCGCAGCATCTATTCTGCCGTGAAGCAGATCTTCGAAACGGTGCTGTCCAACCGCACCCAGTCGTTCAGCGAAGTGGTGCTGGTGGAATTTCCGCGCGCGGGCATGTGGACGCTGGGACTGGTGATCGGCCAAACCCATGGCGAAATTCGCGACAAGATCGGCGCGGACATGCACAACGTTTACATCCCGACCACGCCGAATCCGACCTCAGGCTATCTCGTGTTTTTGCCGCGCAGCCAGATGACCCATCTGGATATGAGCGTCGAGGACTGCCTCAAAATGATCATCTCCGGCGGAATCGTAATGCCTCAGGAGCGGCACCCCATCGAACCACGGCTTCCGGCCGTGGAAGGCGAGCCCTGAGCTGCCTTTTTCCCTATACGTGTAGCGTTTCGTTACCGAAGCCTTTTTGCTTCTTTCCCGCGCGAACCTTATAATACCCGCGAGTAGGTCCGGGGAGAGAGCGACCATGCGCAATCCATCGCGATTGATGATATTGGCCGGCGTGCTCGCGAGCGCGCTTGCCGCTCCCGCCGCGGCCGAGAGCCGCAGCTTTGTAGTCAACTGGTTCTATCCAGCAATGTATTCCGTGAAGGACGACTGCGCGGGCGGCAACAACCTGTCGGCCGAAAAGTTGTTCGAACGAATTTTGAAAGACCAGAAGACTCCGCCGGCCGAGATCGAAAAACTGCTCGCGGATTTTCCGAACAGCTTTAGCGGCAAGTACTCCAACCGCGCGATCATCGGGGGCAAACCGGCGAACGCCTATCTCAATCCGACCGGCGTCCCGGATCCCAATATCAAGACCGCCACCGGGAAGATCGGGTACGGCTTCAATCTCGACGGCAAGGTAGGCGCCAACGATTTCAGCGACCCTGAAACTGGCGAGAAGGGTGTCGACAACATGGCCGCACGCGCCATGGGTTGCTTCTCCACCATGCGCGGCGGCTCCAAGGAGCGCGCTGTTCACTTGGCGGCGCACTGGGCGGAAACCCGCGACCAGATGCAGGCGTGGTTGATTGAAATCTCGGGAATCGACAACCCACAGAACGATGACGACGTCACGGTTTCGCTCTTCCGCGCCATCGAGCCCGCGCAGCGCGACGTCAATACCGAAGCCCAGGCGGATGTTACCTTCCGGGCGTCCATGGATCAGCGCTCGTGGAACGTCGTACATGGCCGCATCAAGGATGGGCTTTTGACGACGGACACGTTCGACTTCCGCATGATCTGCGATCCGTATTTCATGCCGGATGTAAAATTCCGCGCTGCCAAGATGCGACTGAAACTTCAGCCCGACGGCGGCGCCAAGGGCGTGATCGGCGGCTACATGCCGTTCGTCGATATCTATATGGCCTGGGCGCTGATCGGCACGCTGGCGGAATCCATGCTGTCGATAGACTTGCCGGGCTTCTATTACGCGCTGCGCAAGCTGGCCGACGGCCGAGCCGATCCGAGGACCGGCATCAACCTCGAAATCTCGACGACTTTTGCAATTGAAGCCGTTCCGGCTTTCATCCTGCACCCCGAAACCACCAAGGTCAGTCAGGCCACACCGTGAAAATCTGGATCAGCGCCGCCATTCTCACCATCGCCGCTGCAAACGCAGCCGTGGCTTCGGAGACCCGTGGCTTTGTCGTGAACTGGTTTCAGCCCGCCATGTACTCGACCAAGGACGACTGCCCCGGCGGGAATAATCTCGACGCCTCGAAATTATTCGAGCGCATCTTACGCGAGCAAAACACGCCGCCAGCCGAGATGGAAAAGCTGATGGCCAATTTCCCCAATTCGTTTGGCGGAAAATACTCCAATCGCGGCGTTATCGACGGCAAGCCGGTGAACGCTTATCAGAATCCGACCTCGGTCCCGGACCCGCACATCAAGACGTCGACGGGCAAGATCGGCTACGGGTTTAATCTCGACGGTAAGTCCGGTCCCGAGGACTTCACCGATCCCGACACGGGCGAGAAGGGCGTCGACAATCGCGCCGCCCGCGCCATGGGCTGCTTTTCCACCATGCGCGGCGGCCCGACGGAGCGGCCCGTCCACGTGACGTCGCGCTGGGAAGAAACGCGCGGGCTGATGCAGGCCTGGCTGATGGAAATCAGCGGCATCGACGATCCGCAAAACGACGACGACGTGACCGTTGCTTTCTTCCGTGCAAAAGAGCCAGGCATCCGCGACACCAATACCTTCATACAGGCGGATATGACTTTCCGCGCCGATGTTAATCCGCGTTCATGGAATACAGTCAAAGGCCGGATCAAGGACGGCGTGGTTTATACCGACATGTTCGATTTCAACATGATCGGCGACCCGTTCCATCTTCCGAAAGTGGCGCTGAACCATGCACGGGCGCGAATCAATCTTCTGCCGAACCGGGAAGCGAAAGCCATCCTCGGCGGCTATATGCCGTTCACGGACATTTATCTCATCTGGGCGCTAACCGGGGGCGCCAGCGAGTCCATGTTGTCGGTCGATTTGCCGGGCTTCTATTACGCGCTGCGGCGCCTGGCGGATGCGAATCCCAATCCCAAGACCGGCATGAACGAGGATATTTCGACCTCGTTCATGATCGAGGTCGTGCCGGCCTTCATCGTGCATGGAGACGATGAGACGCGTGTCAGCCAAGCCGCGAAATAGCCTAGCTGATCATTCTTAGCTCGTTGTTGGTGGCCCGCAGGCGCGCCGCGATTTCTCGCGCCATGTTGGCGATAAGCTTGGCCGCCAGCGTCGGATTGGCGTTCATGACGCGCGAGAAATCGGTCTTGGTCATTTCATAAACGACGACGGCGCCGTCGGTTACCGCGTTGGCGGAGCGGCGCCTGCCTTCCAAGATGGCCATCTCGCCGAAGATCACGCCAGGAATCAGACTGGCGAGCCGGATCGAGGCGCGCCGGCCGCTCACCAGGCTGATGGTGACGGTGCCTTTCGCCAACATGTAAAGCGCATCACCGTCGTCGCCCTCGCGGAAAAGAACCGTGCCCGCGGGCAATTCCTTGCGCTGAACAGCGGCGGCAAGTTCCGCGCTTTCCTCGCCGCTCAGATCGGCCGTAAGGCTGAACTCCGGCAAAGAGAGTTCATCGCCAATCAGGGTGCCGATGCCGGCGGCTTCAAGAACCCGGTCCTCGGCCCACTCCAATGCAGCGTCAGTGTCAGGAAACAGTTGGCAGATGCCGAAAATGCGGTCGCCGGCGATGGCGGTCAGGAAGCGCCCATTGAGGTCGTCCTTTGTCATGTGTGACACAAGCGCGATCTTTCCCTGGGCGATCATGCGCTGGAACAGCTGCTGCAACAGGCGCACGCCGGTTGCATCCACATCGGCCAGGCGGCCGCAATCGAGAATCACGACGCGGGCGGGCGCGGACAAGCGTTCGACTTCGTCGAACAGGGCGTCGGCGGTGCCGAAGAACAGCGGACCGTCGAGTTCCACGACGACGATCTCATGGCCGTGGCCGGACAGGTATTCGGCCTCGGCGCGTTCGCGCACCTTGAGCGAGCGGCGCGCGGCGGCGTCGTAATGGCGGCGGATGATCGGCTTACTCATGTCGCGCACGAACATGATCATGGCGATCAGCACCCCGGCCAGCACCGCGGTGATGAGATTCAGCACCACCGTGACGGCGGCGACGGCAACCACAATCGCCAAGTTGGCGATGATGGTCCGGCGGTAGGGGCCGGCAACGCGGAAGCGCGAGAGCAGCTCCCGAGTCCACGCATCCATCATGCCCAGCGCCACGACGGTCAGCACGGCGGCCAATACCGATCGCGGCAGATAGCCAAGCACCGGTCCGGCGACGAGGGTTCCAATCAGCACCATCACGGCGCTCAGCACACCGGTGAGGCGCGTCTGTGCTCCGGCCTTCAGGCTCGCGGCGCTGCGCCCGACGGCGCCGGAACTCGCCAAGCCGCCGATGGCGGCGGAGGCCATGTTCGACAAACCCTGCGCCACAAGCTCCCGGTCGCTGTCGTGGCGGCCGGCGGTAATGCTGTCGAGCGCTGCCGCGCCCATAAGTGAGTCGATCGCGGCGATGGACGCCAAGATCGCGACGGTCGGCAACAGCTCCGCGAGGCGATCGATGATCCAGGGGTCCCACGTCGCGGCCCAAAGATCGATGAGGGCAAACGAGGGCACCGCGGCTGGCACCGCGCCGATGGTCGCGCCCAAGGCGTCGGGCGCCACGTAAAGACGCAGCAGGTAATGAAGCGCGAGGCCGCCCAAGAGGCCGATGAGCAAACTCGGCGCGCGGCGTGAGATTTTTGGCGCAACCGCGATGACAACCATCGTCACACCCGCGACGACAGTGCCCCACGGACTGAACAGTGTCGGAATATCCTGCCATTCCTTCCAGGCAAAATGCTCGGGCAGGCCCAGCAGTCCGCGCAGCTGGCTCAGCAGCAGGAGCACGGCTACGCCGTTCATGAAGCCCGCGATGACCGGGTAGGGGACGAACTTGATCACGCGGCCCAGACGGACAATGCCGAACAGCCCTTCCAGTACGCCGGCCAGGAACACGCCAAAGAACGCGAGCGCCATGGCCATGGCCGGACCGCCGTGCTCGGCGAGGTCGGGGGCTTTCGCGGCCGTGGCGACCATCGCTCCCATGATCACCGCCACCGACGCGCGCGGTCCTGAGATCATGCGGGGCGCGCCGCCGAGCAGCGACGCCACCAAGCCGGCGGCGACAGCGCCATAGAGGCCGGCAATCACACCGGCGCCCGCGAATGCCGCGCCGAGAGCGGCGAAGGTCATCAGGCCGAGGGGGACCGATTCCGAAATGGTGATGACCGCCGCGACCAAGGCTCCCGCCAGGTCGCCGCGTATGTGGCCTCTATCGGCCCTCGGCCGCACGGTCGTTACCGCCTCAAGCGGCGCCTTGGGAAAATCCCCCTCCAACTCAACCCCTCCTTAGAAACCCCGAAGCTAAGGCTATCATTGAGGGATTCGGACGGCCAGGGCTTCAACCGGACCGGAGGGTGCGCACCGCGTCGTCTTGTTCGAACAGATACAGCAGCGTTCGCAGCGCTTGGCCGCGCTCGGTGGTGAGGTCTGGATCGCGCGCGAGAATCAACCGAGCATCGTCACGGGCGGCCGCGACCAGTTCGCCGTGGATCATGACGTCGGCCAGCTTGAATTCCGGCAGGCCACTTTGACGCGTGCCGAGAACTTCGCCGCTGCCGCGCAACCGCAAATCTTCTTCGGCGATGAGAAAGCCATCCTCGGTGTCGCGCAGCGTCGAAAGGCGGCTTTTGGCGGTTTCGGTCAGCGGCGCGGTGTAGAGCAAAAGGCAGGTGCCGGGTTTGCCACCACGGCCGATGCGCCCGCGCAACTGATGCAACTGCGCGAGGCCAAAGCGCTCGGCGTGTTCGATCACGATAATAGTCGCGTCGGGAACATCGACGCCGACTTCGATGACCGTGGTCGCCACCAGGATACGGGCATCGCCATGGGCGAAGCGCTCCATGGCGGCGTCCTTATCGCTGGCTTTCATCTGGCCGTGCAGTAGCGCGACTTTCGCGCCGAAGCGCTCTTTCAAATGGGCGAAACGTGCTTCCGCCGCCGCGAGGTCGGATCTTTCCGATTCCTCCACCAGCGGGCAGACCCAATACACTTTCGCGTCTTTAGCGGTGGCGCGGCCGACCGCTTCGACTATTTCTTCTAGCCGTTCGAGGCTGACGAGGCGTGTATCCACCGGCGCGCGGCCCGGCGGCTTTTCATCCAAACGCGACACATCCATGTCGCCGTAAGCGGTGAGGGTGAGGGTGCGCGGGATCGGCGTCGCGGTCATCACCAGCACGTCAGTGCCGTTGCCCTTGTTGCCGAGTTCTAGGCGCTGATGGACGCCAAAACGGTGCTGCTCGTCGATAACCGCGAAAGCGAGGTCGTGGAATTCCACATCTTTTTGAATCAACGCGTGGGTGCCGACGAGAATTTGCACGCGTCCCGCAGCGACGTCTTCAAGCATCGCGGCACGCGCGGCGCCCTTGACGCGTCCCGTGAGCGCTTCGATCCGGATACCGGCGGCTTCGGCTAAAGGCCTGATCGTATCGAAGTGCTGTTGCGCCAGGATTTCCGTGGGCGCCATGAGCGCGGCTTGCAGTCCGGACTCAACCGCCGCCGCCATGGCGAGTAACGCGACGATGGTCTTGCCGCTGCCCACGTCGCCTTGCAGCAGGCGCAGCATACGGTTTTCACTGGCGAGGTCGGCGATGATCTCTTCAATCGCCCGTTTTTGTGCGCCGGTGAGGGCGTAGGGAACGGCGGCTTCGATTTTCTTGCGCAGCGATCCATCGCCCGTAAGACTGCGGCCGCGGCGCGTGCGGGCTTTCAAGCGCATCAACGCCAAGGCCAACTGATTCGACAGCAATTCGTCAAAGGCCAATCGCGACCGGGCCGGGGTCAGTAGCGCCAATTCGTCCTCGGACTTGGGAGCGTGCACCGCGCGGAGAGACTCTCGCCATCCGGCCCATCCTTGGCGTTTGAGGTAGGCCGCGTCCTGCCATTCGGGCAGTTCAGGGGCCAGCGCCACGGCGGCGCGAATGGCTTTATCGAGAGTCTTGGGTGACAGCCCCTCGGTGAGCGGATGCACGGCTTCAACTCGTTTGATGTCGTCAATTTCTGCGAGCGTGCCGATGTGATCGGGATGGGTCATCTGACGTTTGCCGTCGAACAACTCGATCTTGCCGCTGACCACGCGGGTTTCGCCCACGGGGAGTTGCTTCTCCAAATAGTCGGCGTGAGCGTGGAAAAACACGAGGGTGATTTTTCCGGTGTCGTCGCCGCAGGTGATGCGGTAGGGCACGCGCTTGTTGCGCGGCGGCGAGGGCGCGTGGGCCAGTACCTCCACCGTCAGGGTCGCCACTTTTCCAGGCGGCGCATCACCGATTTTTGGGGCGAAACGCCGATCAACCAGCCCGGCCGGCAAATGCCACAGCAAATTCACAACCTTGGGCCCGGCGAGGCGTTCGACCAACTGACTCAGGCGCGGGCCGATGCCCGGCAAGGCCGTTGCCGGTGCGAAAAGCGGAAAAAGGACCTGCGGGCGCAAGGGAGCCATCGAAAAATATTTTAGGGGAGACCGGCTGACAGGGCGAGGCGTTCAACTTATACACTAGGCCATCCGCGGGCAGCCATTTTTGGGCTGGCCCGCTGGACTCATTTTGTTTGGACCGATGAACCAGCCGATACCCGACGTTAGACGCAAGCGAATCCTCTACCGGGCCACCCATCGGGGCACGAAGGAGGCCGACGCGGTCGTTGGCGGCTATTTCAGTGAAACCGTGGCGGCATTTCCGGACACTCAATTGGATGAGGTCGAGGCATTCCTGGAAGTGCCCGATCTGGACATCATGGATTGGGTCATGGGCCGTACGCCGGTCCCTGAGCGCTGGCAAGGCGCGTTGTTTGACGCCGTGCGCGCCTATTACCAGGCGATGGGGCGACGCTGATGGAATCGTTCCTCCCCAAAGTAAAAGCCCGCGTTCTGGCCGGCGTGCCGGAAGGCTACGACGCTTTAGTGATCGCCGAACGTGCCCGCACGGCTGGGCGCGATTCCACGCTGCATGTGGCGCGAGACGAGTTGCGCCTCACGGCGCTCGCGGAATCCGTCGCCTTTTTTGCGCCCGACGTCGAGATCATCGCGGTACCGGCTTGGGACTGCTTGCCCTACGACCGCGTGTCGCCGCATCCCGATGTAGTCGCGCGGCGTATCGATGCGCTGACTCGCCTAGTCGATCCGCCTGCCAGCGGCAAATGCCGCCTGGTCATCACGACGGTTAGCGCCATTTTGCAGCGCGTGCCAAAGCTTGAATCCTTGCGCAACGCAGCGTTGGAACTCCGGATCAAGACGCGGCTTGGGCGGGACAAGCTCGACGCCTTCCTGGTCGCGAACGGCTACACCCGCGCCGAACAAGTCATGGAGCCGGGCGAATACGCCGTGCGCGGCGGACTCATCGATCTTTATCCGCCTGGCTCCGAAGAGCCTGTGCGTATCGATCTGTTTGGCGATGACATCGAAACCATCCGCAGTTTTGACCCCGTCAGCCAACGCACCACCGGCAACCGCGACGCGGTTTCCCTGAAGCCCATGAGCGAGACGGTGCTGACCCCGGACTCCATCGCGCGGTTTCGCACGAAATACCGGGAGTTATTTGGTGCGGTGGGGAGCAATGACGCGCTCTATGAATCTGTCTCCCAAGGTCGCAAGTTCTTGGGTCAGGAACATTGGCTGCCGCTGTTCCACGACGGCCTCGGGACGATCCTGGATTACGTGCCCAACGCCAACGTCAGTCTCGACCACGACATCGAGGAATCCGTCGCCACGCGCTTTGAAACCATCCGCGACTACTATGAGGCGCGGCGCATGGTGGACGCCCCGAGCGGTGGCAAAGCCAAGCTGACCATCGAAGACACCGGCATCGTCTACCACCCGGTACCGCCCAACTTGATGTTCCTCGACGCCGACGAATGGGTGCAGGTCCTGGCCGCCCGGTCGGTCACGGCCATGCGCTCCTATGGCGCTGCGGACGTAGGCGGCATGGAAGACGCCGGCGGCCGGCCGGGCCGGGACTTCGCTGATATCCGCGCCAACCCTAATCAAAACGTGTTCGAGGCGTTTATCGCCCACATCACCGCCGAACAAGGGCAGGGGCGACGTGTCATTCTCGCGGGCGCGACAGCCGGGTCAAAGGCGCGCCTCGCTGGCGCCCTCAAGGACCACGGCTACACCGCTATCGCCAACGTCCCGACCTGGAGCGAAGCCCTCGCGGCCGACAAATCCCAGCTCGCCGTTCTGCCCTTGGCTTTGGAGCGCGGCTTTGTCACCCCGGACCTGGCCATCGTCACGGAACAAGACCTGCTCGGCGACCGCTTGGTCCGCTCCGCCAAAAAGAAGCGCCGGGCGGATGCCTTTATCGCCGACGCCACCCAGATCGCCGAGGGTGATTTGCTGGTGCACGTCGAGCACGGCATCGGCCGCTATGAAGGTCTGGAAACGCTCACCGTCGGCGGCGCTCCACACGATTGTTTACGGCTCACCTACCTTGGCAACGACAGACTCTATGTCCCTGTCGAAAATATCGAAGTTTTGTCCCGGTTCGGTTCAGAGCAAGCCGGCGTCCACCTCGACAAGCTGGGCGGCGCTGCCTGGCAAGCGCGCAAAGCCAAGCTCAAGCAGCGCATCCGGGAAATGGCCGAGCAGCTCATCAATATCGCCGCCGCTCGGCAGGTCAAAGACGCTGCCGTCATAACCCCGCCCGAAGGGGTGTTCGACGAGTTCTGCGCCCGGTTCCCGTACGCGGAGACCGACGATCAGCTGAAAGCCATCGGCGACACCCTGGACGACCTCACCAAGGGCAAGCCCATGGACCGCCTGGTGTGCGGCGACGTGGGCTTCGGCAAGACCGAGGTGGCGCTGCGTGCGGCCTTCACCGCCGCCATGACCGGCATGCAGGTGGCCGTGGTCGTACCGACGACGCTGTTGGCCCGCCAGCACTTCAAGACCTTCAGCGAACGCTTCAAGGGCTTTCCCTTACGCGTCGGCCAACTTTCGCGGCTGGTGACAGCCAAGGACGCTGAGGCGACCAAAGCCGCTTTGGCCGAGGGACAGGTCGATGTTGTGGTGGGAACCCACGCGCTCTTGGCCAAGAGCATCAAGTTCAAGGACCTGGGTCTTCTGATCGTCGACGAGGAGCAACACTTCGGCGTCGCCCACAAGGAGCAGCTCAAGCAACTCCGGGCCGAGGTGCATGTCCTGACCCTGACCGCCACGCCAATCCCGCGCACGCTGCAAATGGCGCTATCGGGCGTGCGCGAAATGAGCCTGATCGCTACGCCGCCCGTGGACCGCCTGGCTGTGCGCACCTTTGTGCTGCCGTTCGATCCCGTGGTGATCCGGGAGGCGATCCTGCGCGAGCGCTTCCGAGGTGGCCAAACTTTCTACGTCTGCCCACGCGTGGCCGACATCGACGGCGTCGCCGAGCGTCTGCGGAAATTGGTGCCGGAAGTGAAATACGCCGTGGCCCATGGGCGGCTTTCGCCCACGGCTCTCGAGGACGTCATGGTGGCCTTCGGCGAAGGCAAATTCGACGTGCTGCTGTCCACCAACATCATCGAGTCCGGCCTCGATATGCCCCAGGTGAACACGCTGATCATTCACCGCGCCGATATGTTCGGCCTGTCGCAGCTTTACCAGCTGCGCGGGCGCGTTGGTCGCGGCAAATCGCGCGGCTACGCCTATCTGACGATCCCAGCCGACCGTAAACCGACCGTCACCGCCGAGAAGCGTCTGGACGTCATGCAAACCCTGGACAGTCTGGGCGCCGGGTTCTCACTGGCCAGCCACGACTTGGATATCCGCGGCGCCGGCAATCTGCTGGGCGAAGAGCAATCGGGCCACATCAAGGAAGTGGGCGTGGAGCTTTATCAGCACCTGCTGGAAGAAGCCGTCGCAGCCGCCCGTGCCGGCGGCGAAGAAGCAACACCCGCCACCGACGAATGGTCGCCGCAGATCAATACCGGCGCGCCGGTACTGATCCCCGATACCTACGTGAAGGACCTTGGCATTCGTCTTGCTCTGTACCGGCGCATCGGCGCCATGGCGGACCGCGCCGAGATCGAGGGCTTTGCGGCGGAACTCATCGACCGCTTCGGGCCGCTGCCGCCGGAAGTGGAAAACCTATTGGACGTCATCAGCATCAAGGTGCTGTGCCGCACGGCGAACGTCGAGAAAGTAGATGCGGGGCCGAAGGGCGCGGTGGTCTCACTGCGCAACAGCACGTTCCCGAACCCGGGCGCGCTGGTGGACTTCATCGCGAAGTCCTCGGGCACGGTCAAGCTGCGGCCCGATCAGAAGATCGTATTCATTCGTCCGTGGGAAACGCCAAGCGCGCGCGTGAAGGGCCTGCAGAGCGTGCTGGGCCAGATGGCGGCGTTGGCGAAGGTCGCTTAGGCGGCGCCGACAGCCATTTTGGGCGCAATCGGACGGACAGGCGCGCGGGCGGCCTTAGCCACGATCTCAGCCTGTTCCTTTTCCACGAAGCGCATGGCGATACGCACGCGGTCGCGGTCATCGAAGCTCGCGAAGCTCACGGCGAACACGCGCGGCTGCGGGATGATCGTCGGATCCGATCCCACGACTTCGACGGTGAAGGGCGCGCGGCACGACCGGACGACCACGGCCTCGAACTTGTCGGGGCTGATAGTGGTCGTGAACATATGGTCGCAGATGTAGTCGGGCAGCATTTCGCTATCGGGCATCGTCGACTCTCCTGGAATCGTCTTTTTAGTTCCGGAGAAGATCGGCGAAGGGGGTAAGCAAAGAGTTAATTTTGGCGCTTTTACTGCCCCAACCGAGGCGCGAAAACGTCAAAATTTACAGACAGTTAGAGCTGTTCAACCAGAGCTCTGCATAGCCGGGCGCTCGGATTCCTGGGCAACGCCCATATCCAGCATCCGGACCAGGATTTCGGGCTCCTGGGCGCCGGCGATGGCTCGGCCTTCGTTGAAGATGAAACAGGGCACGCCGGTGATGCCCAAACGGTGCATGCGGGCATTCTCGGTGTAGACGGCGTTGAGGTCGTTTTCACTGGCGAGATGGGCGTGGGCCATATGGCGCTCGATGCCCAGTTCCTCGGCCAGCCGGATCAAAACTTCGACGTTGCCGGTATCGAGGCCACGCTCGAAGAAGGCGGTGAAGAGCAGTTCAACGGCTTCGTGCTGGCGGCCCAGGGTGTGGGCGAGGCGCACGAGGCGGTGGGAATTGGCCGAATTGGGCGTGCGCTTGATCTTGTCCAAGGCGAAATGAATGCCTTCGCCTTTGCCGGTGTAGACCAGCGCCTCGGCGATACGGTCGTACTGATGGCTACCGCCGAATTTCCGCTCCAGATACTCACGCCGGTCCACACCTTGCGGCGGCAGGTCGGGATTGAGTAAAAACGAGCGGTAGCGTACCTCAGGTTTTAGATGAGGACGCAGCTTCAAGGCCCGGTCAAAGCGGCGCTTACCGACGAAGCACCAGGGGCAAACCGTGTCGAACACGATGTCAATGCGCATGCCCCATCTTACCCGCTCTTTTTTGTTTGTCATTCACGGGGCTAAAACCCCTAGAATCCCGGCGCGATTACCCGGGGAGGGATCATGAAAGCCTTGTATGCCGCTGCTCTCGTTCTTGGCCTTAGCGCGAGCGCTGCGCAGGCCCAGCAATTCGCGCCGACCTGCACGGCCGATACCCGCGACTGCATGATCACGGCCGCCAAGGCCTATTTGGACGCCATTACGACGCACGATGCCTCGAAGGTACCGTTCGCCCCGAATGTGCGCCGCACGGAGCTGGGCCGGGTGACCGGCGAGGGCGAAACCAATATCCGCGAGCACACGAAGTTGCAGCCCGATATGGCCGGCCACGGCAATACGCGTTACTTCGTCGATGAGAAAACCCACAACGTTGTAGCCTATACGCTGCTTCGTATTCCCGGCACCAAGGCTGACGCCAACCGCAAAAGCCTGGCTGATCGCCTGACGCCTCAGCCCAGCACGGTTCACCTGGCGGAGCGCTTCAAGGTCGAGAAGGGGTTGATCGTTGAAATCGAGGCGCTGTTCACGGTCGAGAACGGCACCATGGACGGCACATCCAACTGGCCTGACGTAAAGGAATAGAGATGCGGGCAATCCTAAGCGGCGTCATTCTCGCCGGTGCCGCGGCATCGGCCCTCGCGGCCGACGCCATTCAATACACCAGCGACAAACAGTTCATTCCGCCGCAGGGTTACCGCGAGTGGATCTATTTGGCATCCGGCCTCGACATGAGCTACACGGCCGGCGGCGGTGCGCCCGCGGACCATTCCACGTTCACCAATGTCTTTCTCGATCCGGACGCTTATCGGGCCTTCATGGCGACGGGGAAATTCCCGGACAAAGCGGTCTTTGCGATGGAAGTGCGCGGTGCGGAGACTGAGGGCTCGATCAACAAGGGCGGCAAGTACCAAACCAACATCCACGGCATGGAATATCATGTGAAGGACGGCGGGCAGTGGTCGTTCTACGCCAGCAACGGCAAGGAACCCGCGAAGCGGATTCCTCAGAGCGTGAATTGCTACTCCTGCCACGCCGACAATGGCGCCGTGGATACGACCTTCGTGCAGTTCTATCCGACGCTGTTGGAAGTGGCGAAAGCGAAGGGAACGCTCGCGAAGGGGCAACCCGAAGCACCGGCGAAAGTCGTGGCATCGATGGGCCCGAAGCACAGCGAGCCGGTGTTGCGCAAAGTTCTCGCCGACATGGAGCAAGGCAAGCCTGACTACGCCATGATGACGCCCGATGTGGCCGAGCAGACGAAGGTGGGCTTGCGTCAGTACCTGCAGGAAACCGTGGTGAAGCTAGGACCGCTGAAGCGCCTCGATTTCATGGTCAGTATGGATCCGCCAAATCCCATGATCTACGACGGCAAGCCGCAGCAGATCGATCAGTTCCAAGCGACGTATGAACACGGCTGGATTCAGTGGCGGGTGTTTGTGACGCCGGACGGAAAACTAGCGCGGCTGATTCCGGCGAACATCAATGCGCCGGGCGTGAACTAAGCGCTACTGCGCTTCGTCCCACTCGCCGATCCACACGTGATAGCTCTCGGCGTGGCCGTCGGCGACGTTGTTGAGGCGGTCGATGAGCGTGGGCTTCAGCTCGGTTCCGGTTTTCAGCAATAACTGCCCGCTGCGGTCGAGGATGTCGCGGGCCAGGATCGCGCCCGGGCGCACATCGGTGAGCGAGCACATGTGCACGTTCTTGAGTTCCAGCGGACGGCGCGGATAGGCCTTCATGGCCGGCGCACCGGCGGCGGCGCGTGGCGCTCCGTGGCCGGTGTGTTCACCGCCGGCCTCGCCCTTCATGATGATGCCAACACGCTTTTGGCTGCTGGCGCTTTTCTCCGGTGCCACGAGGGAAGGCTCGACGCGCGGCACGGCCGCATAGATGCTCGCGGCCTGAAGTGTCCAGGTGCGGCCAATGGCCATGCTGATGGTCTTCACCAGCTTTTCGAAGGACAGCGGCGCAACGGCGAAGCCGTTCACGTCCATGGCCTTGGCGGCCTGAACGGCGCCTGAATCGGCTTTGGAGGTGAGGATCACGACCGGCGTACGTGGCGGGGTCTTGATGAGAGTCTTGCAGCGGATCATGCGCAGCAGCTCGAGGCCGCCAACGGGAGCCATGTCCCAGTCGCAAATCACGCAGCCGATCTGTTGGCCGAAACGGTTGAGCAGTTCGACGCCGGTCTCGAAGCTGGTGGCGTGTTTGACGTCCTTGGCGCCGGCGCGCATGACGGCGGTATGCGCCATGTCGCGGAAAAAGGCCTTATCGTCGGCGACCAGGAAGGTCGTCTTCGAGAAATCCACGTCATGTTGAAGTGGGGCAGCGAGAGCCATTTTTCGGTAAAACCCCCCTTAAGTTTCAACTCGAAATTAACTCTAGGTATATCAAAAAAACTACAGGTAGCACAGCGAAAGGTTGTTTAGCCTTCCTGGGCAATAACGCAGCACGGGCGTATTTGTTGCGTGTAGCACGCGGTTTTTCTCGGTATTGGCGAAAACCCCAATCCGATGAGGGCTTTGCGTGGCGTCGGAGGCGCGGCTAGGCGTGCCCTTCGCGCTCGCCAACCCACAGTTCATAGTTTTCGGCCCGCCAGCGGGCCGCGTGCTTCAGCCGTGAGATAACGGCGGGTTTGAGCTCGGTACCGGTGCCCAGGAGCAGATGGCCTTTGGTGTCCCGCAGATCGCGCGCCAGAACGAACCCAGGCTGGATGTCTTCCAGGGCGCAGATCCGGACGTTGGAGAACCCGCCGCGCCGGGCGAGCGGTCGGCCGAAGCCGGGCCGGGCGTCGTGGCTGGGCGAAGACATGATCGTCGATATGGGCGCCGGAATGGGTTTTGGCTGCGCCGGGGGCGCCACGGCCGCGACCGAGACGTAGTGAGCCGGATGCTGCAGCAGCCAGCGGCGTTTCAGAGCGCCGGAAATCGTCTTGCGCAGCTTTTCGAAGGAGAGGGGCGCCACCGCGAAGCCGTTGACGTCCAGCTCCATGGCCGAGCGTACGGCGTTGGCGTCGGCGCGGGCGGTCAGAATGACCACGCTGGTCATTTGCGAGACGTGGGTGATGACCCCGCAGCGGATCATGCGCAGCAGTTCCAGGCCGCCCACGGGCGCCATATCCCAGTCCGTGACGATGCAGCCGATCTCGTTGTTCTTTCCAGCACAGTGGGATCCGAAGCTTGGAATTCACGTGACTTGAAGTCGCGGC
>JADMIO010828203.1_pt1 | contig 63487 bp, 56 predicted proteins | sample 8958161 | NCBI WGS metagenome assembly JADMIO01 (sample SAMN16585339, study PRJNA669376) | soil metagenome | isolation source: Crop rotation soil | place: USA: Cullars Rotation, Alabama | collected 2011
GGCCGCGACTTCAAGTCACGTGAATTCCAAGCTTCGGATCCCACTGTGCTGGAAAGTTTCGATCGCCGCGTCGAGGTAACGACGGGAGTTGTAGACCGGCATCACAACACTGACTAGGGGAGCGGAGGGCATGGTCAGGCTTCGGCCCAGCGGAGGAAGGCATCGGGGTCGCTCAACGCGAACCACGGGCGCGCGGCTTTGACGCGGGCGAGTTCCCAATGCCACCATTGCAGCCGCAGCAGGCGGCGGATGATTGCTTCCGAAAAGCGCAGCCGGACGATGCGGGCCGGGCTCCCGCTGACCATCGCGTAGGAAGGAACATCGGAGTCCACCATCGACCCCGCCTCGACAATCGCGCCGTCCGCGATGTGCACGCCGTCGCGGATCACCACCTGGGTGCCAATCCAGACGTCATGGCCGAGCGTGATTGGCTGCCGCGAAACAATGGAATCGTTGGGCAGCGCGACGGCGCCGGCGCGGTGGGCATGAAACACCTGGCCGGAGGCGACGAGGTCGGCCGGGTGAGTGTCCACGCCCAGCAACGCGCGCGGACCGATGGAGGCGAAGTTCCCCACGGTGACGCGGTTGAGATACGTTTCGCGGGCGACCGCGGAGCCGCGGCCGAGCCGCGTTTGCGTCAGCACGCATTTCGCCTCGATCGTGACGCCCTCGCCGAGGCTGACATCGGTGAGCTCCGTTTCCGATTCGACAGTGCAGCCGGGTCCCAGCGTGGCGCCGGAAAAGCGGGAGCCGCGCCCGATGACGCAGTAGTCACCGATGCACGTCGTCTGGTCGAGTCGCGCGCCCGTCAGCTCGCAATGCGATCCCACCAACGCCCCCGGCTCGAGCCGGCAGTCGCGGTCGAGGTAGGTGGCCCAGCCGATGCGCACCTGCGGGAACCGCAGGCGGTTGCGGCAGGCGTGGTACCAGGGACGAAGCGGAGCGCGCAGCATGATTCGATGGCGGTGGAAATTCTCAGGCGGGGACCGCAGCGGGCTGGGAAAGCCAGGGAGTCGGCCGGGCGCCGGCCTGCTGCCGGTGCGCGATGGCGCGCCCATAAGCGGATTCGTAGTGCGGGCAAAGGTGCGCGGCGGAGTAACGGTCGAGGACCGACTGGCGGGCAGCACGGCCGAGTTGCTCGCAGAGGCCGGGTTCACCCAAGAGCCGCAGGGCTTGTGCGGCAAAGTCCCCGGACCGCGCGGGGTTGGCGAGCAAGCCGGTTTTCCCGGGGGTTATCATGTCGGTCATCCCGCCCGAGGTGCTCCCGATGACCGCGCGGCCGGCGGCCATCGCTTCAAGACAGACGTAGGGAAAATTGTCCCAGACGCTGGGCAGCATCACGATCTGGCAGCGCCCGTACCACTCATGCAGGCGGTCGTTGGGCTGGCGGCCGGCGAATTCCGCGGTGAGGCCCAGTTCGCGGCATTTGGCGCCAAGGTATTCCTGCGCGTCGGCATGTACCCCCGGCAGCGGGCGCGAGGGCCCGACGAAGAGGAGTTTGGTGTGGGGAAACCGCCGCGCGATGGCGGGCAGGCACGCCGCGAGGGTGAGCACGCCCTTGTTGACCTCGAGCCGGCCGAAGAAACCGATGCACGAGGGTTTCCCGGCGGGGGGCAGCGAAAGGATCGGCGCGGAAGGCTCGTAAACGTTCGGGAGATGGATCGTCTTTGACGCCGGCACGGCCCAATGCGTGGCGGGATACGAGCTGAGCGCGCGGCTGGGCGAGCAGATGAGGTCGGCGGAGCGCGCGACGGCCGCCTCGCGGGCGTCAAATTCCCGGGCCTGCGTCAAGGTGTCATGGGCGAAGTAGACCGGGAGCGGCACCTCGGTCTTCACCAGGCTGACCACGGAGTTCTTCAACTGCCGTGCGACATGGAGCCACGGTTGCCGCCAGCTTTCGCGGGGGAGGTTGTGCCGCGCGATGAGGGCGGCCGGCGAGTGCAACCGCACCACGAATGCCAGTTCCGGCTGGAGTTGGGCGATGTTGAACGCCGGCGCCAGATACTCCGGCGTCTCCATGACTTCGAAGGGCTTTTCCGCGTGGCGCTGGCAGAAGCCCAGCGTGACCGGGAGCGCAAACTGCACCTGGTCGGTGCAGCCCAGGGTGTGGATGCATGCGCCCGAGGGCCGCCGGAATGTCTCCATTTTCGCGCCGCCGGCGAAAACCTCGACGTCATGGCCCGCGCGGGCGAGCATGTCGGCGAGCTGCGCGGAATACGTCGCGATGCCGCCGAGCGGCGTGGCGGGGGGAAACTCGAAGCTGAGAATGGCGATGCGCATGGGAGCGCGGGGTGTCATGCGACCAGCCGGGCCGCGCCGTTGAGCGCCAACTGCGTGCGCGGCAGCTGGAACAGGCTGCCTTGGCCGACGTTGATGCCGGGGGACACCTCGATGAATTCCAGGCGGCAGAAGTGCCGCAGCTCGTCGAGGATCACGTTCTTCGTGAGGTCGGCGGCCCAGAGCGACGCCTTCAGCGGCATGGCGCTGATGGGAATCGGCGGGGTGTCGACCACGAAGGTATTTTCACCCGCCTCCAGCGGGATCGGTGCGAAGACGCGCTGCAGGTCGAAGTTGAGCACCTTGACCTCGTTCTCCGTGTGGAAATAGAGCGCGAGTCCGCCGATGTTTTGTTTCACCTCGCTGCGGAGCTTGACCGTGAACCGGAGGCTGCAGCCCGGATACGGGCAGTTCAGGGCGGGCAGCGACGTGATCTCGTAGCTGAACGACGTGAACCGGATGCCCTGGCTGGACGTGCGCGGGCGGTCGGAAAGCTCGAGGGTCGTGCCAGGGTGGAGGACCGCGTCGTTTTCGCGGTAGTACGACGGGATGATCTCGTTCGGCGAGCCGATCGCCTTGACCTGGCCGCTCTCCAGCAGGACGCCGTGAGTGCAAAGGCGGAGGACGGTGTCGAGCTGGTGGCTGACGATGAGGATGGTGCGGCCCTCCCCGCGGGAGATTTCCTGCATCCGGTTGATGCACTTGCGCTGGAACTGGGCATCGCCGACGGCGAGTACCTCATCGACGACGAGGATCTCGGGGTCGAGATGCGCGGCGATGGCGAAGGCGAGGCGGACGTACATGCCGCTCGAGTAGCGTTTCACGGGCGTGTCGATGAATTGCTCGACCTCGGCGAAGGCGACGATCTCGTCAAATTTCCGCGACACTTCCGCCCGTGACATCCCGAGGATCGTGCCATTGAGAAAGACGTTTTCGCGGCCGCTCAGCTCGGGGTGGAAGCCGGTGCCCACCTCGAGCAGGCTGGCGACGCGCCCGCGCAAGCGGATCTCGCCCTCGGTGGGCTCGGTGATCCGGCTGAGGATCTTGAGCAGGGTGCTCTTGCCCGCGCCGTTCCGCCCGATGAGGCCGAGGACGGAGCCGGGCTGGACGTCGAAGCTGATGTCCTGGAGGGCCCAGAATTCGCGCGGCGCGACACTGGCCGCACGGCCGGACCACAAGCGCGAGACTTCCTCCCGCAAGGAAGTCAGGCCGACCTGGCCAAGCATGTACCGCTTGGAAATTCCGCGCACCTCGATGATGGGTTGGGCCATGGCAACTTAGGCGTAGTCCACGAACGTGCGGGTCACCTTCTGGAACATCAGCACGCCGATGACGCCCAGCGCGAAGCTGACCCCGAGAGAGAAAAGGTAAGCTGGGGCGGTGACGCCCGGGGCCCCGAGGGCCATGAGCCGAAACTCCTCGATGATGCTGGTCATCGGGTTGATCGCCGCCAGCCACTGCCACCGCGCAGGGATCCGAGAGAAGGGATAGATAACCGGTGACGCGAACATCCAGAGCTGGATGAGGTAACCCGTGAGATGGATGAAGTCTTTGTACTTGGCGGAGAGGGCCGACAGGATGAGGCCCACACCCAGCGTTAGGATGGCGAGGTGCAGCGCGAGCAGGGGGAAGGCGAGCAGCCAGATCGTGGGATGCGAGACCTGCTCCGGATGGCGAGCCGCGAGGTATACGTAAACCACCCCGAACGACACCAGCGAGATGAGGAGCGGGATGAAGTTCGAGATGAGAGCCGCGAGCGGCACAATCAGCCGGGGAAAATACACCTTCGCAAACAGGTGCAGGTTGCCATGCAACGTGTTCCCGACATTGGACAGCGTCTGCGCGAAGTAATTCCAGGGCACCAAGCCCGCCAGGTAAAAGAGCGCGGGGTGAATGCCATCGGTCGGAACGCCCACGACTTTGCCGAAGACCACGATGAAAATGGCGGTGGTGATCAGCGGGTTGATCACGAACCACGCCGGACCGAGGATCGTCTGCTTGTAGCGGGCGGAGAAGTCCCGCGCGACGAGCTCACGGAGAAGGTCGCGGTGCCGGATCAGGCCCTGCCAATCGATGTGCAGCCACGACTGGTGAGGCCGGATGATCAGTTCGGGTTGAAGCGCGGAGGTCCTCATGCGACGGCCTCCCGGCGCGTCCACACGCTTGCGCCCCACGCGATCGCGGCCAGCACCACGACGTTGAGGGCGACGGCGGGAATCTGCAGGGGGAAGTCGATCTGGGATTGGAGCAGCACGGCCACGAGTGCGACGGCCGCGGCCGCGCCGAGCTGCTGGCGCGGGCCGGGCCAGTTGATCGACTCGCGGACCGCGACAACGACCGCACCGATCAGGACGGCCCACCACGCCAGGGCGGCCGGTATGCCCCATTCGACGGCGAACTGCAGGAGGTCCTGGTGGGTGAACTGCACGAATTGGAAGAAGGTGCGCAGGAACGGGTCCGCGGTGTTCTGGCTCGCGGCCCCCATCCAGTTCGCGGGTCCGTGGCCGAGGAGCGGACGTTCGGCAATGCAGCGCAACGCGGTCCGCCAGCTCGCCTGGCGCGGGCCGGTGACTTCGCTGCCGCCGGGGACAAACAAGTCGGCGCGCATCCGCGCGGGCCATTCGGAGATCGGCGCGACGTCGGTCGCGACGCTGGTCGAGGGCGACCAGACCATCCGCCACCGTTGCATGATGTCACCGGTCCGGCCGGCCACGGCGACGAGGCAGCACGCCAGCCCGAGCGCGGTGACCAGCCAGACGCGGGGCGCCCGGATTTTCCAACCCAGCAGCCAGCCGAGGAAAGGGAGAACGAGCAGGGCGGCGAGCTGGGGAAAACGGGAAACGTGACTGGCCTGCGCCGCGACCAACACCGCGAGCACGAGGCAGGCGACGATCTCGAGGCCGCGACGGAAACGGAGCGTGGCGCGCGTCCAAGTCCAACCCGCGAGCACCAGCGCCGGTGGCCACACGGTGTTGAAGTACGCGCCCGCGGACGTGTGGTGATAGAACGTGCCGCAGAAGTTTCCCGGCATCCGCCCGTCGTCCCGCCAGTAGATGCCGCGCGCCGCGGTATAGTTTTCCGCGAGCGCCACGACGGCGACGAGCGCGCCCGTCGCCACCAAGGTGACGCAAAAGACGGTGGCCCAGCGAGTGGACCGAGCGAGGTCGATGAGCGGGAGGATGCCCACGGCCAAGGCGAGCGTCAGCGCGAGCACATTGCCGGGCGTGCGCCAGACCACACTGACAGGCCACCGCGCGGCGATCCGCGCGAAGTGTTCCTGCGTGAACGCCGCGACGTGCGTCGGTGCGACCCAGCCGCACATCCACGGCAGGGCGGCGAGCACGAGGACGCCGACCGCAACCAGGACGAAGGTCGGAAGCACGGGCCGGGGTGCGCCGAGGACCAGCGAGAGCAGCCAGAGCAGCGTGCCCAGGGCGCAGCCCGTCGCGAGGATTTCCGCGCCGCCGGGACGGGTGGACCCGAAGTTGAGCGGCGCCCACACCAGCAATCCTGCAAAGGTGCAGCCCGCGCCGCGGCGGAGGTGCCGCGCGGCGGGCGGGCAGGATCCCGGCAAAGTCCCAGCCAAATTCATCCCGCGGTTTCCTCGGCGTACTTCTTGTAGTAGCCGGCGCCCTGCGTGCCGTAGCCGTGGTAGCCATAGGCCTCGGCTTTCCTTTCCGGCAGCTGGCTGAGCACAATGCCGAGCAGGTTGACGCCGGATCCGCGGAACCGGTCGAGGACCTTGCGGACGACCGCCGGCCGCACGGTGCGATAACGGCAGACGTAAATCATCTCGTGGCAGCAGCGCGCGATCATGAGGGCGTCCGGGAAAACCGCCGCGGGCGGCGTGTCGAAGATGATCAGGTCGTACGCGTTCATCAGCGGCTGCAGGATTTCGCGGTTGCTCAAGCGGTCGAGGAGCTCGGTCGATTTCTCCGACGTGCGGCCGGCCACCAGCAGGTCGAAGCCAGGCGCGACTGGGATGATCCCGGTGGGCTTGGGCGCGCGCTCGGCGGCCGGGGTTTCCAGCCAGTGGACCCAGCCGGCCTCGGCCTTGACGCCGAAGTAACGGCCCAGCGCCGGGCGGCGCAGGTCGGCGTCGACCAGCAGCGTGCGGTGGCCATGTGCCGCGAACACCGCCGCGAGATTGCTGCACAGCAGGCTCTTGCCCTCGTGGGGCAGGCTGCTCGTGACGAGGATGACCTTGGGAAAGCCGATGGTGGAACTCACCTCGATCTCGGTGAAAATGCCGCGGTAGGCCTCCGCGAGGTCCTGGTTCTTGGCCTGGCGGAACACCTGGGCGCGGTCCTGCGTGGACATCTTCGGCATGCGCTTGACGACGCCGAGCACGCGCTCGTTCAGCGACTCCTCGATTTGCGCCGGGGTGCGGAGCCGTGAGTCGAGCAGGCCGGCGGCCAGCGGAAGGACGATCATGCAGGCGAGGGCGGCGGTGAGGGCGCGGATCGTGAGGGAGAGCGCGCCGGTGTCGGAGGGCGAGTCGGGCACCCAGGCGGGATCGAAGATGCCGATGTTGGCGTTCGCCATCTGGCTGGTGATGGTGGCCTCGTTGAGCCGGTCGACGATGCGGGCGTAGGTCGCGCGCTTGGCGTTGGCGTCCTGCTCGAGGAACTTGTAGTCGACGGAAATCTTGTCGAGCTGGCGCGCCTGCGCCTCGGAACCGGTCATTTCCTCCTTGAGGCGCGAGACGTACTGGCTCGCGACATCGTAGCGGGCCCGCAGGTCGGCGATGGCCTTGTCAATGGCCTCGCTGAGCATGCGGCGGGTTTCCTGAATCTGGAGCTCGTTGTCCTTCACCTTGGGATGCTGCGGCAGGTAGCGCTCGGCGAGGATGGCGCGCTGCGAGATCTGGCTGGTGAGCGTATTGTTCAGGCTGCTGACCTGGCCGGACGAGAGGATCTGCGGGATCTCGAGCAGGTCCTTCTTGTTGCGCTGGTACTCGGCAATCTTGTCGAGGAGCGACTTGGCATCGATCTGGTCGAGCTGCGCCTTCACCAGGGCGGTGCCGAGCGAGGCCATCTTCTGGAGGACAATGTTCTGGGTCTCACCGATGGCCGCGAGGTTGTTGGCGGTGCGGTATGACTGCAAAGCCGCCTCCGCGGTGGAGACCTGCGTGCGCATCTCCTCGGCCTGGTTGCGGAGGAACACGATCGCGGAGTTGGTGCGGGTGTTGGCGCCGTCGAGGTTGTAGTCGATGTACTTGCGCGCGTAGCGATTGGCAATGAGCGCCGCGGCCTCGGGAGAGCGGTGGGAGACGATGATGCTGACGATCGGCGTGTTGCGCCGGTTCGTGACCGTCAGGTTCGGGCGAATGATTGCGGCGAGGGGCGGGGGCGGCGTGCCGGGATGAAGCGGGTCGATGTACGGCGCCTGGATCAGGTCCGTCTCGGCCTTGCTGAACGACGCGAAGACATAATTCGCAAACGTCGTGCTGCGGATTTGCTCCATGTGGGTGTTCAGCTCGCTGGCCGTCTGCAGGCTGTTGTCGACAACCTCCTGGATGTTCAGCACGCGGTCCTTGCGGACCTCGAAGAGGAGCGAGACCTCGGTCGTGTAGATCGGCTCGAAGTGCGGCCGGAACCACACGACGAGACCGGCGGCGATCACCGCGCCAATGGCGCCGAGCCACCAGCGCTCGGTGAACATGTGCAGGAAGTCGCGGGGCGTCCGGCGGAAAGCCCGATTGGCGGTGGCCACGGACGTCGTGATGTCCGTGGCGGAAGCGGTGGTGTCGGTCGTGGTCATAGTGGCGGCACGCGGTCAAAAGAGACGTTCGGGAACCCAGATCCGGTCGCCCGGATAAACCAGGATGTTGGCGCGGTTCCGCCCGGCTTGGCGCCGGCCGGAAACGATGTCTTCAAGGTCACAAGTTGTGACGGATTCGGTCCCGTCGGGCTTCCGATGCGTGATGGTCACGGCATCGCTCTTCGCCACCGGGAGGAAGCCCCCGACGCGGGTCAGCACCTCGACGATGTCGAGGCTGGTTTGGTCGCGCGGAAACGTCACGGGCCCGGGCGAGCGCACCGCGCCCAGCACCGAGACTTCGCGGGGATTATACGCGGTGACCGCGATGCTGACCATCGGGTCCTTGAGGAACTGCCGGTTGCGGTAGGCGGTCTCGACCGCCTTTTGCGCCTCGCGGATGGTCTTGCCGCCGATGGTGACGTCGCCGAGCAGCACCAGCCGGACTTCCCCCGAATGGCCGATGACCTGGCTGACGGCGAGGTCGGGTTCATTGTACACCGTGATCATCACGGTGTCGCCGGGCGTCAGCCCGTAGCTCGGGTCAGTCGTGGCGGCGGTGGCCGAGCCCGGGAGCGGATTGCCCGCCGCGGGCCCGGAGGCGACAGGTTGCGCGGCGAGCGCGGAAACGAGGAGCAGGAAGCAAGAGGCCGGCCGAAGGAAGGAGAGCATGGCGGGATGACGGTTAAAAGAGATAGCCCACGCTCACGGTCGCGAGGTGACGCGTGAACTCAGACAGGACCTGGTTCGAACTCACCGACGTGTAACGGTAGGCGAGGCTGGCGTTCCAGTTGTGGGCGAAGGTGTAGTCCAGGCCCGCGCTCGCGGACGCGACGCCATCGTCCCGGTTGACGCCGCGATATTTCTGCCAGTCATAGCCACCGCTGAGGTGACCGGTGAGGTTGTAGCGGAGCTTCTGCGAAAACGTGAGCAGGACCGAGGTCGACTCGACCGTGAGGTCATTGGCGGACAGGCGTTGTTCCCGCACCAGCGCGAAGCCCACGCTCGTGTTTTCGCGGGCCTGCCAGTCGAGGTTCAACCGCGCCGAAAGCTCGCGGGTGCCGGGGTCGTTGATGCCGGGCGCAGTGGCGTTGGAATACTCGAGCAGGAACGTCGACTTGACCTTCGGGAACAGCTTTCGCGGCAGGAACGGGCCGTCCATGCTGATCGTGAAGACCGGCGCTGTCAGGCGCGTCTGGCCTCCGGCGGTTTCCGCGGCGCCGCGATAAAGGACGCGGTAGCCATAGCCGGCCCAGACGTGGAGCGAGTCGCGGAACACGCGCTCGAGGCCGAGCTGGAGCTGGTAGGAGTCCTGGTCCAGCGGGACGCCGAGGTAGTTGTACCCCGACGTGGACGTGGAGTCATACTCCCCCGAGACGCGCAGGCTGTAGTCGCTCAGGAACTCCTTGTAGCGATACAGCAGGTCGGCGTTGAACATCCGCTGGTCGCTGCCGACGTTGCGCTGAACATAGTCGTAACCCGACGTGAAGTTCACGTCCGTCCGCGGGTCAACGGCCCAGTTGCCCTGCGCGTTGGCCGAGGTGGAATGGTAACGGATGCGGGTGTTCAGCTCCGGCACGACGTCGGCGCCCTCGACATAGGCGGCGGAGAGGAATCCATAGAAATTTGCGTCCTCCGCCTGGTCGAGCCGCAGTTCGCCGCGGATGTTCAAGTCGTCCTCATTGAGCTGCGTCTGCTCCTGATACCGCTGGATCGCCACGCTCGCCGAGGCCTTCGCCTTGATCCGGCCGGCGTCGCGGTTGTAGGAGAGCGACGGCGTCACCGTCGTGAAAAAATCATCCACCGCGAAGTGCGAGCCGTAGAGATTCGAGTCATACGATTCGCCCGCGGTGATGGCGGCGTCGAGTTCCCCGCGGCCCACCGGGACGGCACCGCCGGACCAAGGCGCGAAGACAGCCAAGCCAACCGCCGCCAAGGCGGGTTGCAGGAGGGAGGAAAAAGACGGGCGAAGGGCCACGGGAACGGAGCAGGACGGCGACAGGCGGAAGGCAACCGGGCCGCGGGAGCGGCGGGAGACGGCAAGCTGCCGCCCTTGCCCACAGTTCTGTGGGCACGACCACTGCAGCCGGCTCCGGCGATTAACCTTCGTGGCCCGTCGAGCGCCGACCCGCGGTCACCGGGCCATTGACCCGGGACAGCAGAAGTTGTTCGGCGGGCAGGCTCACTTCGACTTCGTGGCCGAGCAGGCTGAGCAGCAGGGACACCCGCTGGCAGCCCGCGGGAACTTCGCGGACCTTGCCTTCCGTGCCGCGGAAGCAACCGCCGGCGACGCGCACCCAGTCCCCTTCGTTGAAAATCGGCGCCACCGGCGCGGCGGCCGGGGGCTCGGCGTGCTGGCGCAGCTGCGTGATCGTGGTGTCGGGCACGGGCGGCGGCAGGCCGCCAAAGTTGACGAGGCCGAGCACCCCGGTGGTGCTGACGACGTGGCGCGTCTGCGCGGGATGCGAGAAGCGCGCGAAAATGTAGCCGGGAAACAGCGGCTCCGTGACGGTGTCGACGCCGCCGGCGCGGCGTTCGCGCCGCACGCGGATGCGCGGGGCGAAGGCCTCGACCTGTGCGCGCTGGGCGAGGTTGAGCGCGGCGACGTGCTCGCGGCGGCCCGCGGCGCGCAGGCAAAACCAAGTCGGGTTGGCGGCGGCGGAGGAAGGACTGGACGAGGCGCTGGACGCCGGAGTCGCTGACATGGGATGGGGAGGGTTTCCCCGTGGACAGCACAGGCAAGCGACTTCCTCACGACGCCGCCACGATCAGGGTTTCCCCGATAATTTTCGAAGGGTTGAATGCCCCTGGTGATCAGCCCGCGCCCGATTGTTTGGAGGGCAACGAGACAGGTAATGTGGGGTCGGTTCCGAAACAGAATTTATTTCCCGCCCGGATGATCAAGCAACGCCAGGAAGGTTTGGCCACGCTGCACAGCAGCGTGCTCGCCGTGACAATTGTCGCGGCCTATGGCGCGTTGTACTTCCTGGTGCAGGGCCTGGGCTGGATCCGGTTCAACGACAACGTGCATTGGGGCCTGTATCTCGCCGGTGTCGTCGTCGCCATGATGTGGATCCGCCGCAGCCTGAAGGCCGCCGCGGACGGCCTGACCGTGCTGAGTTGGACCGAGGTGATCAGGCTGACGGGCCAGCAACTGATGCGGCTGATGGTGGTGCTGTTTGCCCTCGCCTTCACGACGAAGGACGTCGCTGTCTCCCGCGCCTTCCTCGAGGGTTTCCTCGTCGTCTCGGGCGTGCTGCTCCTCGTTGCCAACCGGTTCCTGCCCGGCTGGCTGGCCCGCGTGTTTTTCGATCAGCGCGGGTTGAACACCATCATCGTGGCCGGGGCCGCCGAGGCGCGGCAGTTGCAAGCGTGGCTCGACGCGCGGCGTCACCTCGGGATCAAGACGCTGGGCTATGTCTGTGAGGAGGAGGGTGGTGCAGGACGGCTGGGCGCCCCATCCGAGCTGCGCCGGCTGCTGGCGGAATTTGGGGCCGACCAGGTGGTCATGGCCCAGTCAATGCGGGCGAAGTACGGCGACGAGGTCGCCCAGGTTGTGGAGGACACCGGCTGTCGCCTCCGCTGCTTCGTGAACATGGATGAGGTGTTTGGCGGTCGGCCCGCGATGATGGAGCACGATGAGCATTACACGTTTTCCGCCGAGATCGGCGAGCCGCTCGACAACCCCTGCAACCGGATGCTGAAGCGCATGCTGGACATGGTGGTCGCCGTGCCGGTCGTCGTGTTGATCCTGCCGCCGCTGACCCTCGTGGTGTGGCTGATGCAGCGCCTCCAGTCGCCCGGCCCGGTCTTTTATACGCAGCAGCGCTCGGGTCTGAATCGCCGGCGATTCCTCATCCGCAAGTACCGCACAATGAATACCGGCAGCGAGGCCCTCCGTGGCGTGCAGGCCACGCAGAACGACAGCCGGGTGTTCGCGTTTGGCCGTTTCCTCCGCCGCACGAGCCTCGATGAGATGCCGCAGTTCATCAACGTGATCCTCGGTGACATGAGCGTGAGCGGCCCGCGCCCGCACCTGCTCGAACACGACGAGCGCTTCGCGAAGATCGACCATTCGTATTACAAGCGGCATTTCGTGAAGCCGGGCATCACCGGGCTGGCGCAGACCATGGGGTTTCGCGGCGAGGTGCTGGCATCCAACGACCTGATCAACCGGGTCCACTACGACGAAGTATACGTGGCCAACTGGTCCTTGGGCCTCGATCTGCGGATTCTCTTCCAAACGGTCGGCCAGGTGCTCCACCCCCCGCGCAAGGCCTACTGATGGCAAGACATGCGGGCATTGGGTCGCCGGCCAGCCGCAACCGTCCGCTGATCCGGCGTCGATCCGTTTTACCCAGCTAGAGAACCCCACCCATGTCTGGATTAATTCCCCGCGCGGAAGATGGCGCCAGGAGCGACTCGGAGGATGGCAACGGGCGCGCAGCCGCCGAGGAGTTCATCTCCCTCGTTGCGCATGAGCTCGCGACGCCGCTCTCGGCGATCTCGCTGTGGATCAATTTGCTGTCCAACCAGGAGGACCTGGCGCCGGCGACGCGCGAGGGCCTGGAGGTGATTAGGCAGGCGGCGGAGGAACAGCAGTCACTGATCGACGCGCTGGTGGACATCTCGCTCATTTCCTCGCACCGCTTGCGCCTCCGCCTGCGTCCCACGGACATGGGGGACGTCGTCCGGGCCGCGGTGGACTCGATCCGCTCGCAAATGGAAGCCCGGCATCTGGTGTTCCAGACCGAGATCGGCTGGGACCTGGGGCTGCTCGACGCGGATGCGCCGCGCCTGCAGCGGTCGGTGCGGCAGCTGCTGGGCAACGCCATGAAGTTCACGCCCCGCGGGGGACAGGTGACGTTGCGCGCGCGGCGGGAGGCGAACCAGATCGTGATCGCGGTGACGGACACGGGCGCGGGGCTGGCGCCGGAGATGCTGCCCGCGATCTTCGAGCGCCTGGAACAAGGGTGGAGCAAGCAACGCGGCGCGCCGGCCGGGCTGGGCCTTGGCCTGTCCATCGCGCGCCACGTCGTGGAAATGCACGGCGGTTCGATTGCGGGCGAGAGCGCCGGGCCGGGCCAGGGAGCGACGTTCACCATCCGGCTTCCTTCGGGAGGCGCGGAACCAAAGGGCGCGGGCGCGCCCCGGCCGGAGGGTGACTCCCGATGAATTTCACCCGATGCCGTCGCCGGAACCTCCCGGCCTCGCCAGCGGGATCAGTAGTCTTGCCCATCCGCTTTTCATACAAATTTACTAAACGGCAAATCGTTCCTCGGTTGCGTCCCTGTCGCGCCGCGGCAGTATCGCCGGCATTGCCATGGCCCGAATCCTTGTAATCGACGACGACGAGATGCTTGCCCGGACGGTGGAGCGCGGCCTGGCCGGCGCCGGCCACACGGTCGTGATCGCGCACAACGGATTTGATGGCGCCAGCCAGTTCCGAAAGGAACCCGCGGATGTCATCCTGACGGACATCAACATGCCGCACGGCGGGCTGGCGACGATCCGCGTGCTCCGCGCCGAATTTCCGCAGCTCAAGATCATCGCGATGTCCGGGAATTCATCCCAGCTCGACGTCGCGGGCGCGATCGGGGCCACGAGCATCCTGGAAAAGCCGTTCACGATCGCGCAGCTGAAGGCCGAAATTGAAGCCGTGCTGGCCGGGAAATCCGCAAACGCCGCGCCGCCGGCCGCCGCGAAGCCGGCTTGAGGGGCGAGCGCGGATCGGGACCGCCGGAAGACCGTCCACGAATGAACCGCGCGTTCACCGACGCGGTTCGGGTACGACGCGCACGCGGGGACGGGGTGGGGTTATGCATGACCACGATTTTGCAAGAACTGCGGAGCCAGTCGCGCCAGCTGCGGGTATCCTGTGGCCACATCCCGACAAGGAGCGGGACGCCAATGAAAACCAGATTCCAAGTTCACGAGGCCGGTTCCGATGCGGACGCCTGGTTGCCGGAGACGGTGGAAGTGTCACCGGAGGATGACTATGTCCCCGCGATTGCACGGGTGAAGGGCACGGTGCGCAAGACGCCCGCGGCCATCATCCTGGAACAGGACCGCCGCGCCCTGGCCAACCACCTGCCGTTCTGGGACGACACGCCCGAGGACCTGGCGCGCCGGGAGTCGTCGTGGGGCCAGCCGGGAGACTGCCAGTATTCGATTTAACGGCGGCCGATTTCGCGCCCGCCTTCGCATTGCCCCCGGGCCGGCGAAGGCGAGGCAGCGAGCGGCGGCCGTTTCACAGCTTGAATCTCCGCCGCGGCAGGTGGCTTTCACGCCCGGCGATGACTGGTGGCGGGTTCGCAGATTTGGTCGAACGTTCGCAGCTCCCGTCGCGCGAAGTGGCGCAGGGTGCCGGTGAGTTCCCGCGCCGAGGCGGTGCGCTCGGCAACGGCGGCGGAGTGATCCTCAGGTGTCGGGCGCGGCTGGGCGCTTTGCGCGAGCACCAGCGCCTCCAGCAACGCCTGCTCCAAGGCGACGAAATATACGCGCATGGGATTGCGGACCGACCGGCACGCCGGGCGTTTGCCCGCGGTTCGCACCGTCCCGCGCGAGAGGGCGGCGAGGACGCGATCGAGGGTCCGGTCAAACATGTGCACCAGGACATCAGGGTTCGCGAGTGCGGTCTCCTGGCGCTCGATTCGCAGCAACGCCTCCCAGCGTCGCTGGATTTGCGGGCGCATGGATTGCAGCGTGGCAATCAGCTCGGTCGTCATGATGCGGACGAATGGAACGAAGTCGGAAGGTGGGGTAGCGGGCGCGATGCAAGATTCGCGCCGGTACCGCGCATGATGCGTCCAATCCCGTCCGCGGACTACTCAACGGTTGCCCGAAGCGCCGCATTATTTGCCGATCGACGCGCGGCCGCGCCCGAGGGCGGCGTCCGACTTCCTCGCCTGCCGCGGTTTCCCTAGCGTGGGCCCGCCGCGGCGAGCGTCGCTTGCACCGCCTTGAGCAGTTCGTCGCCGGAAAAAGGCTTCTTGAGAATGGGAGTTCCGGGCGGAGGCGCGCCATCGGGCCCAATCGCGCCGCCGGACATGAACAAGATCTTCACGGCGGGGTTCAGGAGCGGCAGGGTGCGGGCGAGGTCGGCGCCGCCCATTTCGGGCATCGAGAGGTCGGTGATGACCAGCGCGATTTCCACCATCCGCGGCGCGAAAACCGCGATGGCGCCCAGGCCGTTTTCCGCCGTGAGCACGCGGTAGCCCTGGCGGGTGAGGAATTCCTTGAGGAGTTCGCGGACGGGCGCCTCGTCGTCGACGGCGAGCACGAGCTCGCCTTTTCCCAGCGCGAAAAAGGGATGGGTCGAGCCACCGCGTTGGTCGTTGCCGGCGGATTCCGAGGAAGCGGGGAGAAAAACCCGGAAAGTGGTGCCACGGCCCACGGTCGAGTTCACCGTCAGGAAGCCGCCGTGGTTGGAGACGATGCCGCGCACCGTCGCCAGCCCCAGCCCGGTGCCCTTGCCTTCGCCCTTGGTGGTGAAGAACGGGTCCCAGATCCGGGAGAGGATTTCCGGCGGGATGCCCGCGCCGGTATCGGAAACCTCGAGTTCCAGGTAGGGGCCGGGAATGGCCCCGGGGAGGAATTCGGCGGCGGCGGCGTCGATGTCGCGGTTGGCCGCGGAGATGCGGAGGCGCCCGCCCTCGGGCATCGCGTCGCGGGCGTTGACGCAAAGGTTGAGCAGCACCTGGTGCACCTGTGTGGGGTTACCGAGGACCGTCCAAAGGCCCGGGCCGACATGTTCGTCCAAGGTGATGGACTTGGGAAACGTCTGCGCGAGCAGGCCGGTGACATCGCGCAGCAGGTGCTTGACCTGGATCAGTGTCTTGGTGCCGCTCGAGCCGTGGGCGAACGACAGGATCTGCCGCACGAGGCCGGCGCCGCGGGCGGCGCTTTCCTCAATCGACCCGAGCAGGCGGACATCCGTGGGATGGGTGGCGCGGGCGCGGAGCAGCGGTGCGCCCATCAGTACCGGGGCGAGGACGTTGTTGAGGTCGTGGGCAATCCCGGCGGCGAGCATGCCCAGGCTCTCCAGCCGCTGCGCGCGCAGGAATTGCTCCTCGAGTTTTTTCTTCTCGGTGATGTCGGTAATGATCTTGAGCCGGGATTTCGGCTGCCCCGACCCATCCCGGACGAGCGTCATGCGCACCTCGACGGTCAGGCGCGACCCGAGCTTGTTGACGAGCCCGATTTCGCGGTGCCACTCCACTTGGTGACCCGACTCCTTGGACTGCGGCTCGATCTCCGCGCCGAGCAACTCGACGCTGACCTTGCCCAGCGCCTCCTCGGCGGACCAGCCGAGGATGCGAACGGCGCCCTTGTTCCAAAAGATGATCCGATTGTCCATGTCGGTCACGACGATGCCGTCCCGGGCCTCGTTGAGCAGTTCGCCCTGTTCGCGGATGCGCTCCTCCGCCTCGTGGTGCAACCGGCGCGCCTCGGCGTCCTGCAGCGCGCGCCGGAGGGCGTGCCCCAACCGTTGCATCCGGTCCTTCAGCAGGTAGTCGGCCGCGCCCGCCCGGACGATCTCGACCGCCACTTCCTCGCCCACGGTGCCGGAGAGGAAGACAAACGGCGTGCCCGGCCGCTGCGCCCGCGCCAGCGCCAGCGCGTCGCGGCCGTTGATATCGGGCAACCGGAAATCGGAGAGAATGATATCGAACGTTCCCGAAGCCAGCGCCTCGAGGTAAGCTGCGCGATGGCTGACGAGCGTGATCTTCGCGTCCGGCCAGTCCGACGCGAGCTGGGCGGCGACCAAGTCGGCGTCGCGCAGGTTATCTTCGAGGTGGAGGACGATCATGGGGGTCCGGGCAGCGGGGTCAGGGGGAGGCGGGACGCCGGGCGGTGGGCGGTTCATTGAGGATGAACCAAAAGGCGCCTACGATCCGGACGGCTTCGACGAATTCCGGGAAGCTGAGCGGCTTGACCACGTAGGCATTGGCCCCGTGCTGGTAGCTGCGGATCAGGTCCTGCTCCTCGCGCGAGGACGTCATCATCACGATCGGGATGAGCCGCAGCGTGGGGTCGGCCTTGACCTGCCGCAGCACCTCAAGCCCGTCGACCTTGGGCATTTTGACATCGAGGAGGATGACCGCGGGATCGGCATCGCGCCGGCCGGCGAACGTCCCGCGCCGAAACAGGAAATCCAGCGCTTCCGCGCCGTCCCGCAACTGCACGATGTCGTTGGCAATATGGAAGTGCTGGAGCGCCTCGACGGTCATCTCGAGATCGCGGGTGCTGTCGTCCACGAGGAGGATTCGTTTGGGATTGATCATGGCTTAGGCGGGTGGGGCGGCGGGCAGTGTGAAGAAGATTGTCGCGCCGACGTTGACGCGGGCTTCGGCCCACGTGCGGCCGTGGTGGCGGGAGATGATCCGGCGGACGTTGGCGAGACCGATGCCGGTGCCTTCGAACTCGTCCGACCGGTGCAGCCGCTGGAAGACGCCAAACAGCTTGTCGGCATAGGCCATGTCGAAGCCGGCGCCATTGTCGCGGACGAAAAACACCAGGCGACCGTCATCCTGCCCGGAGCAGCCGACCCATATTTCCGCGGCGTCGCGCTGGCGGGTGTATTTCACGGCGTTGTCGAGCAGGTTGACGAGGACCTGGCGCAGCATGGCGGAATCGGCGAGGACAGCGGGCAGGGGCTCGAGGTGCCACGTAATGTTGCGACCCGGCGCCGCCGCCGTCAGCTGCCGGCTGATTTCGGCGACGACGAGGGAAAGGTCAACCCGCTCCGCGCGCAGCTCCGCCCGCCCCATCTTGGAGAAGGAGAGCAGGTCGTCGATGAGGCGGCCCATGTCGGCGCCGGCCTCCGCGATCGTCTTCATGTAGCGCTGGGCCTTGGCGGAAAGCTGGCCGTTGGCCTCGCGGGCCAGCAGCTCAACGAAGCCCTGCACGTGCCGGAGCGGGGCGCGAAGGTCGTGCGAGACGGAATACGAAAAGGCCTCGAGCTCCCGGTTGGACGTCTCGAGCTGTGCGGCGCGCTGCTGGAGCTCGGTGTTGAGCCGCGCGACCTCGGCCTCGTGGCGCCGGAGCTCGGTGACGTCGCGGGCGGTGGCATACATCAGCTGGCCGTGCGGGACGGATCGCCACGCCAGGGTGCGCCAGGAGCCGTCCTTGTGGCGGTAGCGGTTTTCGAAGAAAAGGACCTTCTGGCCGGAGATGATCTGCCGCTCCACCTCCCGTTGCGTGGCGACCTGGTCATCCGGGTGAACGAACTCGAGGAAGGGCCGCGCCAGGAATTCTTCCGTCGTCCAGCCGAGCATGTCGGTGATGGCGGGGCTGACGCGCTTGAAGAAGCCGTCCGCGCCGGCGATGCAGAGAAAATCGAGGGAGAGCGTGAAGAACCGGTCGAGTTCTGCCCGGGTCTGTTCGCGCAGGGTGATGTCGCTAAAGAGGATCGCGACCTGCCGCTGGGCGGCGTCGCCAAAGCGAAAGGCGTACACGTCGTACGTGCGGCCGAGCTGCTCGGCGCGGTTTTGGAAACGGATCGGCTCGCCGGTGAGCGCCACGCGCCCGTAGGTTTCGAACCAATGCTCCTCGTGGGCGGGCGCGATCTCCCGCATGCGGCGGCCGACCGCGCCGTTCAGGCCGGTGTGGCGGACAAACGCGGCGTTGGTCTCCAAAAACCGGTAATCCACGGCCCGGCCGGCGTCGTCGAAAATCAGCCCGATGATGCAAAACCCCTCGTCGATCGACTCGAAGAGCGTGCGGTACCGCAGTTCGCTTTCCCGCAGCGCGCGCTCGGCGGCGCGCTCCGCGGTGGTGTCGCGGAACACGAGCACAACGCCCTGGATCTTCCCGTCCGCATCGCGGATCGGGGCCGCGCTGTCGGCAATGGGATGCTCGGTGCCGTCGCGGGCCAGGAGCACGGTGTGGTTGGCCAGGCCGTGGATTTGCCCCGTCGCGAGCACCTCGTCCACCGGGATCACCGCCGGCTGGCGCGTGACCTCGTTGAGGATGCGAAAGACCTCGGCGACGGGACGGGTGCGCGCGCTGTCGCGGGTCCAGCCGGTGAGCTGCTCCGCCACGCGGTTCATCCGGGTGATGCGGCCCGCGGTGTCGGTCGCGAGCACCGCGTCGCCGATGGAGTTCAACGTCACCGCCAGGCTCTCCTCGCTGCGGCGCAGGGCGGCCGCGACGCGGGCCCGGTGGGCGATTTCGCCGCGCAACCGCAGGAAGACGGTGATGAGCAAGGCGAGGCAGACGAGCAGGCCGGACCGCAGGGTCAGCATGGTCTTGCGCGTGCCGGATTCGACCCGGGCCTGGCGCTCGCGCAGCAGCTCGCGCTCCGCGCGCTCCATCTTGCCCAGCTGGAGGCGGATCGCGCCCATCAACTCATGCCGCCGGCCGCTCGCGAAATCCTCCAGTTCGACACCGGCCCCGCCGGCGGGCGGGCCGTGGACCACGACTTCCGCGTCGGCGAGGTTCCGTTCCACCAACGGCGCGAGCTCGGCGAGGTTTTGCTGCTGCGCCGGATTGTCGGAGACGAGGTCGCGGAGCGTGTCCAGCTGGCCGCGCGCCTGGCCGGGTGCGGCCAGGGTGGGCTCGAGCAGGCGGCGGTCGCCAGTGAGCAGGTAGCTCCGTTGCGCGGTTTCGAGGTCCTGCAGGATCGCGCGCAGGCCGGCGAGTTTTTCCAGCACGACGTGGGTGTGGGCGACCCAGCCGGAGTTTTCCACGAGCAGGTTCGTGTTCCGCAGCACCGCACCGCCGAGGACGACAAGGAGCAGGAGGGCGGCCGCGAAGCTGAGATTGCGCCCGTGCTGCCGCAGCGCAGCCAGGAGGCGGCTGTTCGTCGCGAGGAGCAGCGCCAGGCTGAGCAGCAACAGCGTGATGGCCGTCGGCGGGGCAATCGGGGTGAACGGCCCGAACGTGGCCAGGAGCGGGAGGTCGTAGAGATAGCCGATGAAGGCCAGGCCCGAGAAAACACTGGCGGCGAGCGCCAGCCAGCCGGTTTCGGGTGCGGCGCGGGTGCGCAGCAGGAGCAAGCCGATCCCCAGGATCAGGAAGCTTGTCGCGGTGGGAACGGCCATCCGCCCGGGGTGGACCGTGTCGAAGGAGCTGACCCGATCCAGGAAGAGCAACTGGTCGATGCCGAGGTTTCTTCCCGTGGCGTATTCTACCAATGTCAGGAACCCGATCAAAGCCACGACTCCGGCGCATGCTTGGGCGAGCCGGACGAGGCGGGCGCGCTTGCCCGCCAGCCCGGCGACGGCCACGCCGGCGAGGACGAAGCAAATCGCGGTGTTCGCCTTCACGGTGACCATGCCCGGGGTGAGGGACTGCCATGCAATGTTGCCGCGGATCCACCCGGCCAGGATTACGAGCCCGACCACGGCCACCACCCATCCCAGCGCCTGGCTGGCGCTCGCTGTGCGGCTCGGCGGTTTGAGGGTTGGCTGGTCGTGGACGTTCACGGGGAAGGGGAAATGGATTAAAGCCGTTCGGATCGCCGTCGAACTGGATGCCGTCGTTGTTCAGCGGAAAGCGCCTGCCGACAATCAGTTGTCCACATTGAGTCCATGATCTTTCCATCGAGTTCGTCCGCCCGAACGCCGGCAACGTCGCCCGCTACCGGATTTCCGGTAGATGACCCGCAAGGCGCCCCTGACAGGGAGGGCGAGGGCCGGCCGGGCCGGTGCGCACGAACGCCGCGATTAGTTTTGATGCCGGTGTAACGCATCGCTAGGTGAACCGCTTCCGGCTTCCCGCAGGGCGGGTGCCGGCAAGGAATTTATCCATGAAAACGCGGTTCAAGTCACCCTCGGAAATCAAAGTTGGCGTCGTCGGCTATGGCGGCGCCTTTAACATGGGCCGCGCGCACCTGCAGGACATGCAGCGGTCGGGCATGACGCCCCGCGCGGTGGCGGAACCCGATGCCGCGCGGCTGGCGGTTGCCGCGCAGGATTTTCCGGGGATCCAGGTTTATGCCAGCGTCGACGAGATGCTGCAGCGTTCCGACGTGAACCTCGTCGTCCTCATCACGCCGCACAACACGCACGCCCCGCTCGCGCTGCAGTGTTTGCGCGCCGGGCGGCACGTGGTGTGCGAAAAGCCATTCGCCATCACGACAGCCGAATGCGACGCCATGATCGCCGCCGCCCGGAAGGCCGGCGTGATGCTTTCGACGTATCACAACCGGCACTGGGACGGCTCGATCCTAAAGGCCTTGGAAGTCGTGCGCGCGGGCACGATCGGCGACCTCGTGCGCGTGGAGTGCCACATGGGCGGCTGGAACAAGCCGGGTGACTGGTGGCGGTCGAGCAAGTCAATCTCGGGCGGCATCCTGTACGATTGGGGCGTGCACGTCCTCGAATACACGTTGCAGCTCGTCGACTCGGAGGTCACCGAGGTGACCGGCTTCGCCAAGCGCGGTTTCTGGGCGGCGCAGTCGAAGTGGGGCAAGGACACGATCGAGGACGAGGGCTTCGCCGTCGTGCGTTTCAAGAGCGGGGTCTGGGCGACGCTCTGCATCTCGCAAATCGATTCCAACCCCAAGCGCGGCATGGTCGAAGTCACGGGGACGAAGGGGACTTTCCTGTGGGAGTACGACGCCCACGAGATCATTGTGCGCGATGGCGACACGACGGTCGTGACCAAGGGCAAGAACCCCGAGGCGCAGTGGGCGAATTACTACGCCAATGTCGCCAAGCACCTCACGAAGGGTGCGCCGCTGATCATCACGCCGGAATGGGCGCGCCGCCCGATCCACATCCTGGATTTGGCGGATCGCAGTGCGAAGGCAGGGAAGACGCTGAAGGCGAAGTACGGGTGAAGATTGATGTAGGGCGGGTCTCTGACGCCGCCATCTGGATGTGGGTTGCACGCTCGCGTGCAACGTTGCGCGCGAGCGCGCAACCCACAGGCGGGGTCGGGGACCCCCGCCCTACAAACTACCGCGGCAGCTTGCGGTATTCGTCGCTCGAGCGGATGGACTCGCGGACGCGGTTTTCGTCCCAGCCGTGTTCGCGCATCTGTTTGGTGTAATACTCCAGGCCGGAGGGATCGGGGTCGCGGTGAAGGAGGTCGCGGTAGGCGCGCGTGATGCTGTCGCGGGCGGCTTTGGCGGCGTACTCCGAGCTGCGCTTCAAGTCGGCGCGAAATTCGGCCTCGGACATCCCGTTTCGCAGGGAGCGGGTGTAGCTGTCGTGGCCGGACGGGTCGGGATCGCGGCCGAGGACGTCGCGGTAAACTTTGCGGACGATCGCCTCGACGTCGCGGTGGCGAAATTCGTCGCTGTCGCGGAGGTTGTCCCGGAGCTGGTCCTCCGTCCAACCCTGCTTCACGAGCCGATCACGGTATTTCCTGAGTCCGTCCTGGTCGGGATCGCGGCCGAGGATGTCGTGGTAGGCGGCGCGGACGGCGCGCTCGGCGGCGGGACGGTCCCAGTGGATGAAGACCGGGGCGGCCCGCTCGATGGGTTCGACGCGCAGCGAGGAGATGCGGTTGTCCCAATTCGCGTCCTTGCGGCTCCCGAGCGACAGGGCGGACAAGTCGGCCGCATCGCGGGTCAGCGTGGCGGTCGCGCCGTGGAAATAGGCATCCGCGTAGAGCACGAGGATGACGGAACCCTCAAACCGCACGGACGAGATGCGCTCGTTCCATTGCCGCCCGCCGCTCCGGAGATTGGCGAGATTATCCACGGCCGAACCGACTTCCACGACGAGGGGCTCCCCGCGGTAATTGGGCTCGGGAAAGAGCAGCACCCGGCCGGGGGGCGTCACGGGCTGGGCCCAGGCCCCCGCGGCGGCCAGCCCGACCAAGGCGGCAGCCAACCAGGCGGGACGTCGGAAAGGAAGGGGCATGGTGCGGGGTTGCCGTTGGATGAGACGCGCCCCGCCCGAATTAGTTGCGTGCGGTCAGGCGCGTTTCCACGCCTTGTCGAGCTCGCCTCGGAGAATCACCGCGTCGGGCCACGCCGGTGGCAGCCCGCTGATGTTGTAACCGGCGCCGCCCTCGTGGTATGGCCCCATTTCCGGGCAGACGAAGAGCGTGCGGTTCTTGTTTTTCGGCGAGGACTTCCAGCACTTGAACAGCTTCACGCAGAAATCGAGGTAGCTTTTTACCTCGTCGCTGAGCTTGCCCTTGTAGGTCACCGGCACCTGGCAGTGGTGGCCGTTGAACGGCCGGCAGTGGGACTGGTCGCTGTTTTGGACCAGCGCGGGATGGTCGAGCAGCCGCTCGGCGTAGTTGCCGGGACCGAGGTGCTTGACGACCGAGAAGTGGGAGAAGTCGAAGTTGATTTTGATCATCTCGCCCGTGGCCTTCTGGTAAAGGTTGGCGATCTCGTAGGTCTTCTCCGGCGTCTCGGTGCAGCAGTCGCGGTGAACCTCGAGGGAAAGGACGACGCCGCCGATCTTTTCGGCTTCCTGCATCATTTCGATCCAATGCTTGGTGGCGAGGGCGGGGGGCGTGTCGTGGTCGTCGAGCTGGACGTTGATCTGCACGGCACCGGCGTCCTTCTGGGACTGGATGCGGGTGGCGAAGTCCTTGGGGTCACCCGAGGAGGTCGAGACGAAGCCCAATACGTGCTTCAGCCCGTATTTCTTGGCGAGGGCCCCGTGCTCCGGCGTGAGGCCGGTCGTGAACCCGTCGAAGCCGGCGTCGGCGACGGCCTTGATCTTTTTTTCCAGCGACCACTGCTTGGCGGCCGAGGGGTGGTTGACGAGGGACCAGAGGTTGGCGATGTGCGCGATGGAGGGCATGGGAATTTTCGATTTTCGAATTTCGATTTTCGATTGGGGAGGAGTGGGAAGGGGTGAGGCGCTGGCGGACCGAGATTCAAATCGCGATTTCAGCTGGACGGGTTGTCCTGGCTTGAAGTCGAAATTCGAAAATCGAGATTCGAAAATTCGCTCAGGCGTGCCTTCCTTTGAAGGTGAGTTCGGCGACGCCGGATTTGTCGAGACCGCCGAGCCCGAGTTTGACCATCTTGTCGAACTGGGCCTTGGTGGCGTCGGCGAGCGGGAGGTTGAGGCCGACATCCTTGCCCAGCTGGGCGGCGATGCCGCTGTCCTTGGCGGCGTGCGCGGCGGAAAAGAAGCACGAGTGGTCCCGGTTCTGCATGTCCTCGCCATCGGTCTTCAGGACCTGCGAATTGGCGCCGGTCTGGAGAAACACCTCGCGGAGCATCGGGAGGTCGAGGCCCAGCGCGGCGCCCAGGCCGAGGCCCTCGGCGAGGCCGGCGGTGTTGATGTTCATCACCATGTTGACGAGCGCCTTGACCTGCGCCGCCTGGCCGGTGGGGCCGATGTAGCGGAGCGCGGAACTGAGCTTCTCGAGGATCGGCTTGATCTTCTCAAACGTGGCCTTGTCGCCGCCGCACATGAGATAGAGCGTGCCGTTGCGCGCCTGCGGGATCGATGACGCCATGCAGCCTTCGAGCGAGACGGCGCCGGCTTTCTTGGCGCGCTTCTCGACCTCGACGTGGGTCTTGGGCGTGATCGTCGCGCAGTTGACGAAAATCTTGCCCTTGGCGTTGGTCAGGAGCGAGTCGCCGGACTCGGCGAAAACCCCGAGCTGGGCGGCGTCGTCGGTGACGACGGTGAAGATCACGTCGGCCGCGGCGGTGACATCGGCGAGCTTGGTGGCGTGCTTCGCGCCGATTTCCTTCGCCAATTCGGCGGCAGCGGGAGCGTGGGTGTCATAGACGGCGGTGACGGTGTAGCCGACATCCTTCAGGCGGCGAGCCATGTTGCCGCCCATGCGGCCGACTCCGACGAATCCAATTTTCTCAGGCATGATGGTTTGGGGTTAAGTTTATTTGGAGCTGAAAAACGGATTGTGGCGCTTCTCCTGGCCGAGCGTGGTGAGCGGACCGTGGCCGCAGGCGAGGACGGTGTCGTTCGGCAGGGTGAGGATCTTTTCCTTGTTGTTCTTGTACTGCTCGGCGAAGTGCGTGGGGCTGCCGCCCATCGAGCTGGCGAAGATCGAGTCGCCCACGATCGCGAGCGGCCAGCTCAGGCCGGTGATGTAGAACGTCGTCATGCCAGGCGAATGGCCCCAGGTGAACAGCGTCTTGATCGCGATCGGGCCAAGGTGGAAGTGCGCGTTCTCCTTGAACGTCTTGGCCCCCGGGTAGTCCGCCGGCTCGCGCTCGCTCGCCCAGACCTCCGCCTGCGTCGCGGTGGCCAGCTTCTTGAGGTCCGCGATGTGGTCGTCGTGCGTGTGGGTGAGGAAGATGTACTGCAGTTTCAGCTTCTCCGCGTTGATCGTGTCGAGCATCGCGTCGCAATTCGCGCCGGTGTCAAAGGCGGCGGCGATCTTCGAGCGCGAGTCCCAGACGAGGTAGCTGTTGACCGTCATGTCCTCGAACGGGGTGTTGAACGCCGCGAAGCCCGTCGGAAAATTTGGCTGCTCCGGATACCAGGACTTTGCGGCCAGCGCCTCGAGGGCGTCCGGTCCGAGGTGGAGGTGCCGGGCCACGCGACGGATCACGGCGACGATGGGTTTGCCGCCCTTGACGGCGGCGAGGTCCGCGGCGGAAACCTCGGCGCGCTTGGCGAGGTCCTCGTCGGTGATCTTCAGGCCGCGCTGGGTCTTGTTGATGACGTCGTTGAAATTATCCTCGAGGGGAATGCGGGCCATGGGCGGCCAGTAAAGCTAAGCGCCCGAGGGCCGCGCAAGCTGGAACCGTGTGAAAATTCGCCGTGGGACGGCGAATTTTCGGAGATCGCAGTTCAGAGATCGAAGATCGTCGGAGGCCAGCAGGAAATTCGAATGGGCGCCGCTTCGGCTGCCCGATCTCCGATCTGCGCACTTCGCGCTGCGAAGTGGTGCCGCGACCGCGGCATCACATAGGCTTGGGCGAGCGGGGCGGACAGGTCTGTGCGTTCGTCAGCGGCTTAACGCGGCGGATGCGCTCCAGCAGGTTCTGGTAGAAGTCGAACCGGGGATCGCCGGGCGTGCGGCTGAGTCGCTGGCTGATCTCGAGGGACAGGTCATCGTGCTTCTTCTGCACCTCCGCCCGAACCTGGGCGCCGCGCTCGCGATAGTTCGAATTGTCGATGCCGGCGAACTCGGCGAGCAGGGGCAGCCATTTGTGCGCGTACTGCACGTGCGCCGTCTCATCGATGATGTCGAACAGCATCATTTCCGCGGACTCGAGGTCCTGGCCTTCCCGAAAGTCGCCGTACGCCTCCTGCTTGACGATGAAATGCCCCTGCTCGGCCACCAGGCCGATGCTGAAAATGTGCTCATACATCTCCGCGCGCGTAATGTGGGTGTCGGAAAGCACCGGATCCAAGTACTTGGAGTAGTTCAGGAAGGCCTCATCGAGGGTGATCCCATCGCGTTTGGCGCCAGCTTCGAGCACGGGAATGCGCAGGCTTTGGTCGTAACCCGGGAAGCCGGTGTCCTCGAAATCGATCCCAAAGTCACGCATGCGGGAGTAGCCCGAGTCGCCGTGACGCGACTCGTCCCAGAGGTGACGCGAGATGTCGTGATGCCATTCCCACGGCATGTAGTGGCCGTCGTAGATCCAGAGCATCTGGTTGTCGGGAATGTTCTTCTCCATCATGTAGCCGTAGGCCCAGAACAGGCGGCGGGCCTCGATGCTGGTGGGAAAATCCACCCGGACGTATTCCATGAACTCGAATTTCGGGCGGATGGGCACATCGCGCGCGCTGAACATGGCATACCGGAAATTCGTGTTGGCGCCGGCGGGTTGCGCGGCGGGTTCATCGGCGGACACGGGAAGGGCGGAATGGAACCGTCCGCAGTCGGCAATCGCGCGTTCGACGTTGTCCCGGTACGTGGCATTGATGGCGTGCGGGTGGCGCCGGCGGTAGTCGCGATACCAGAGAAACTCCTGGCTCTTGATCTGGTTGATCTCGTGCAGCAGGGCGATGGTCGGCGCGTCGTGCACCGGATGCGCCTGGCCCGAGTATTCGCCGTAAGCGGTGACGAGGGCCTTGAGGAGAATCTCATAAATGCCATCGAGCGCATCATTGAGCGAGGGTGCCTGGAGAATGAGGTTGGCCAGTTTCTCGAGGCGGTTGGAAACCGGGGCGTCGGGCTTGCCGCCCGGAAACTGCGCGACGCGCTCGCGCAGGCGCCGAACCACCTCGGCTTGGTCCCAAATATGGCGGTGAATCGCGCTCTTATCGAACCACGGCGCGATGCCGCGTCCCCAGCCGCAGATCAGGCGGTGCGTCGCCTTCTCCAGGTACTGCCAGTCGTTCAAGAGGTCCACGATCGTGGGCTTTTGCTTCGACTCCGGCGTCACCAGGACGCGGCGGGGCGAACTCGGGGCGGGCGGGGCGGCGACAGGGGAGCTCATGCGGACCACACCCTAACATTACTCCTTGCCAGGAGGCAATGTCTGGGACGGCATTATTTGTGCCTAAAACTGACCATCAGCCCTGGCAGAATCCCTTCACCCCCCACGGCCTGCCGGCGCCGGCGGGAGGGGGCGGGGAACGGTTCCAGATCCATGAAGGCGGGCACATGCGGCTGGGGCCGACGTGGAATTACCGGGGAGTCTGCAGTCCTTACTGGAGGCTCTACTACGACAGAACCCCGGGAGCCTGGGTCGAGTCGGCGGGACGCCGCCATGCGCTCACTCCCGGCAAGTTTGTGCTCGTGCCCGATGGCGTGACCTTCGACTGCGGGAGCGCGCCCGGCGCGGAGCATCTTTGGCTGCATTTTTCGTTGTATCCATCCCTGACCGAGGGCGGGACGGAAATCCTGGAGACGCCCGCCACGCGCGTAGGGCGAGAGGTGGCGCGCGAATTGGAACGGCGGATCGAGCGGCGGGAAGCGGGGCCGGCGGCGCACGCCGGGGCGGCGCTGCTGCACCTGGTCTTCGCCGGATTGGGGCCGGATTGGTTTGCCGTCATCCCGCCCCGGTTGCGGCGCGTTTACAGCTGGATCCAGCATTCGCTCGGCGGTGAGATCACGAACGAGCTGCTCGCAGCCCAGGCGGGCATGAGCGTCGAAGCCTTTATTCGCTGGTTCAAGGCCGCGGCCGGGCGGACGCCGGCCGCGTTCGTGGCGGAGCGACGCATCCGCGAGGCCTGCCGTCGGCTGGCGTTTTCCGACGACTCGATTGAGCAAGTCGCAGAGGGACTGGGGTTTGCCAATCGCCACCACTTCAGCCGTGTATTCAAGCATTACGCCGGGTGCGGGCCGGCGCAGTTTCGCCGGGGCGGTCACGGCCGTAGTTAATATAGCGGTGTCTATGGGACCGGAACGTGGCTTGCTATAATGGGTCTCTGGAATAACCACATTTCCATACCATGGTCATAAACAAGATTAGACTGCTCGAAACCACCAAGGCCAAAGTCGCCAAGCTGGAACAATCCATCAAGGCCCAGCTTTCGCGTGAACTGGCCTCGCTGCCGCGGAAATACGGCTTTGCGAGCTACGACGAATTTCTGCGGGCCTTCCGGGCCGCGGCGGGAAAGTCGCTGGTCAGCGCGGGCAAGACCGTCGCGGGCAAGCGTCGCCGCAAGCGCGCGGTGATCACCGCGGACACGAAGGCCAAGGTGAAGTCGCTCGTGGCGGCCGGAAAGACGGGGAATGAGATCGCCCGCACCGTCGGCATTTCGCTGCCCAGCGTGCAAAACATCAAGAAAGAGCTCGGCCTCGTCAAAAAGCGCGGCTGAGCGACTGAGACCGCCACTGTGACCAAGCCCCTGCCCGGTCTGGCGGGGGCTTTTTATTTGGCTGGTCGCGCGGCGCGGCTTCGCTGAACACTGCTCCCATGGCTGAATCCTACGTCCAGGCCTGCACCAACGGCCGCTTGCACGACGCGCGCGTGGCTTCGATCGCCCCGCTCAACCGCGGCTATTTGTACGGCGATGCCATTTACGAGGTGTGGCGGACGTATCATGGGGTGCTTTTTGCCTGGGAGGAGCATTGGCGGCGACTCGAGTCATCATCGGCCGCGTTGCATTTCGCGCTGCCGCTGGGACGCGAGTTGATGCTCGCCGAAGTCATCCGGACCGTCGCCGCCTATCGCAAGAAAGTCCCCGGCAACGGCGATCTCTATATCCGCCTGCAAATCACGCGCGGAGGCGGGCCGATCGGGCTGGATGTCGCCCTTGCCGACCACGCCGACTACGTGGTGCTGGTGCAGGCGAACAAGGCGCATCCGCCGGAGACGCTGCGCGACGGGTTGAAGCTTTCCCTGGCGAACGCGCTGCGGCGCAACCCTGTCGACAGCCTCAATCCCGCGTGGAAGACCGGCAATTACCTGAACAACATCCTCGCATTGCGCGAGGCCCGCGCGCGCGGCGCCGACGAGGTCGTCATGCTCAACCACGCCGGCGAAGTGACCGAGGCGGCGGTGTCGAATATTGGCTTTGTGCGCGGCGGGGAGGTGCTGACGCCACCGCTGACGGCGGGAATCCTCGGTGGGATTACGCGGGAGCTGCTGCTGACGGACGTGGCCGCGGCGGCGGGCATCCCAGCGCGCGAAGCGACGATCCGACCGGGGGATTTTGGAAAGATCGACGAGTGTTTCCTGCTTTCGACGACCAAGGATATCACGCCCGTCGCCGCCATCGATGAGCATACGTTCAAGGTGCGCAGCGATTCCGTGACGGCCCGGCTGAAAGCATCGTTTGCCGACTACGCGCGGACATATGCAGCGCGGCATCCCGACCTGCGGGTGGCGTGAGGACACCAGCGACCACTACCTCAAAACCGCGATGGCCGCCCGGAGGAACCTTGCACACGCCGTGACGCGGCATTGCCACACGTTTGTCGGATTGGAAATTCAACGCGGATAACTGGAATCAACCCCATGCGCTGCCTCGGCATTGATTATGGCACCCGACGAATCGGGTTGAGCTACGGCGACGAGATCGGCGTGGCGACGCCGCTGCCGGCGATTACCGATGCGACCGCGGAGAAACGGTGGGCGGCGCTGGTGGCGATGGTCAAACACCGCAAGGCCACCGACCTCGTGCTCGGCTACCCGTTGAACATGGACGACTCAGCGGGGCCGAAGGCGAAGGAAATGGAGGCGCTGGCGCAGCGGTTGCGGACAGAATTTGGCCTGCCGGTGCACCTCGTGGACGAACGGCTCACCAGCTACGAGGCCGAGTCGACCATCGAAAAGGCGAAGCGACGCGGTGTGCGCGCAAGCGGGCTGATCGACTCGCGCGCGGCGACGATCATCCTGCAGGACTTTCTCGACCAGCAGCAACCGCTGGGCGGGCCGGATGAAAAGGCATAATCGCGGACGCGCGGAAGAGCGAAAGCACGGTACCCTAAGGATTGTTTCCGTGCTTCCGCTCTTCCGCGCTTCCGCGATAAAAGCATGACTCTGTGACTTCGGACACTTCCAAGATTCAGCGATGGAAATGCGTCTGCGCGTACGACGGCACGCATTTTGCCGGGTGGCAGAGCCAGGCGCGGTCGAATGCGATCCAGGACATCATTGAGGCGCGGCTTACGGAGATATTTCACCAACCGATTCGCATCCACGGGAGCGGACGCACGGATGCGGGGGTGCACGCGCTGGCGCAGGTTTTTCATTTCGACGCCGAATGGCGCCATGGCGTGGACAAGCTCCTGGCAGCGTTCCGGGTCGGGCTGCCGCCGACGATCCAGGTGAAATCGGTGCGCGCGGTGGCCCCCGATTTCCACGCGCGGTTCGACGCGAAGGCGAAGCGCTACGAATACCGGCTGCAGCTCGGGGACGCGGATCCGTTTCACCGGCCGTACTGCTGGACGGTGTTTCGGGACCTGGACTTTGCGGCGATGCAGGCGGCGGCGGCAGTCTTGCGCGGGCGGCATGACTTCCGGGCTTTCACGGCGCTCAATGGCCAGGGTGAATCGCAGGAGAATACCGTGCGCCATCTCCGTCGACTCGACCTGGTGCGTCGCGGCAGGAAAGTCACGATCACCGCGGAAGCGGAGGGATTCCTGTACAAGATGATGCGCAGCCTGGTGGGACTGCTGGTGAGCGTGGGCGAAGGAAAGCTGACGGTGGCCGACGTGCGGGCGATCCTCGCGTCGAAGCAGCGCACGCACCGCGTCCTGACGGCACCACCACAGGGACTGTTTCTCGTGAAGGTGTTCTATTCCTGACCGCTGCCGGCCGGGGAAAAGGAAACGGAATTATCGCGGAAGCGCGGAGGAGCGGAATCCGGGAACAAACCATAGTCGGATTGTCATTCCCTGCTTTTCTCCTCCTCCGCGCTTCCGCGATAAGTTTCTCGAGTTTTTTTTCCACGATGCACGTCATGATTGGCCAACTTGCGCGCGGGCTGGGGGACGTGGCGTTTCCGCCGGGTTGCGTGCAATGCCGCGGCCTGGTCGAGCCAGAGACGACGGGCTTTCGCCACGTGTGTGCGCGCTGTGCGCGGCAGATTGACTTCGTCGCGCCGCCACATTGCTCGACCTGCGGCCATCCGTTTTTCGGCGAGGTCGTGGGGGAGCGAATGTGCCCGCATTGCGAAGGCCTGGCGCCGGCATATCGCGAGGGCCGCACGGCGGTGCTGCTGAAAGGGCCGGCGCGCGCGCTGGTTCACGAGTTCAAGTATCACCGGGGCCTCTTTGCGCTCGAGGACATGGCGGAGATTTTCCGGCGGTCACCGCATGTGCTGGAACTGATCCACGACGCGGTGCTGGTGCCGGTGCCGCTGCACCCGCGCAAGGAGCGGGAACGCGGTTACAACCAGAGCCTCCTGCTGGCCGAGGCGCTCGCTCGTGTGGCCGGGGGCGGAACTCGGGTGGGGTTAGTCTTGCGGCGAACCACCGACACCATTTCGCAAACCCATCACGATAGACGGGCCCGCCAGGCTAACCTGAAAAATGCCTTTGCACTCGCCCGGGGCGCCGACTTCACTCCGGGCCAGCACCTCGTGCTGGTTGATGATGTTTTCACCACCGGTTCCACCCTCAACAGCTGCGCGTTGGTTTTGCGGCGCGCCGGCTGCCTGAACCTCGACGTCGTCACCTTCGGCCACGGCTGATTTTCCCCATGGTTCACTTCGACAAACCCACCTACAACGTCCGCCGGACCCGCAAGAAGGAGATCCCGCACGGGATGTACACCAAGGACCCGGTGACGGGCGAGTCGGTGTTCACCAAGGAGTTGGAGGACAATCAGATGGTGGTCCCGAAGAGCGGACATCATTTCCCCATCGGGGCGCGGGAGCGGATCGCGAAACTGGTGGACAAGGACAGTTTTGCCGAGACGGATGCCAACGTGAAATCGGCCGACCCGCTGAACTTCACGGACTCGGCGCCGTACCCGACGCGGATCAAGAAATACGAGAAGGAAAGCGGCCTGCCTGAGGCGGTGATTTGCGGCACGGGCAAGATCCACGGGATTGAGGTTTCGCTGGCGGTGATGGACTTCCGGTTTTGCGGCGGAACGCTGGGTTCGGCGGCGGGCGAGAAGATCACGCGGGCCATCGAGGTCGCGCTGGCGAGGAAATGCCCCTGCATCATTTTCAGCACGTCCGGCGGCGCGCGCATGCAGGAAGGCATCCTCTCGCTGATGCAAATGGCGAAGACCAGCGCTGCGCTCGGCCGGCTGGCCGAGGCGGGATTGCCGTATATTTCCGTGCTCACGCATCCCACCACGGGCGGTGTGTCAGCGAGCTACGCAACCCTCGGCGACGTGATCCTGGCCGAGCCGGGGGCGTTGATCGGCTTTGCGGGTCCGCGGGTAATCAAGGACACGACCAAGCAAACGCTGCCGGCCGGCTTCCAGACCTCCGAATTCCTGCTCAAGCACGGGCTGATCGACCAGATTGTGCCGCGCACCGAGTTGCGCGACCGCATCGGCGAGCTGCTCCTCGCGCTGCACGTGAAGAAAAAAGCCGGCGCGGCGCCGGCGGTGGCGAATCCCTGACGCGGGCGACGGCCGCCATGATTGCCAGCGACCCGGCCGATTACGCGGCGGTGACCGCGTACCTTTTCAGCCTCAAGGCGCGAGGCCTGAAGTTCGGCATCGACCGGATGCGTCCGTTCGCCGCGGCCCTCGGCCATCCCGAGCGCGCCGTGCCGTGCGTCCACGTCGCCGGCACCAATGGCAAGGGCTCCGTTGCCGCGATGCTCGACGCCATCCTCCACGCGGCCGGCTGGCACACGGGACTCTACACTTCGCCGCACCTGGTGAAGCTCGGCGAGCGCGTGCAAGTGGACCGGCACATCCTCACCGAGGCCGAAATCACGGCGTACACGCGCGAGCTGCGCCGCGTGGTGGAGAAACTGGCCGAGCCGGATCCGGACAACCACCCGAGTTTCTTTGAGTTCATGACCGCGATGGCGTTCCTGCAGTTCGCGCGGAAACGGTGCGACTTCAGCGTCATCGAGGTCGGCCTCGGCGGGCGGCTCGATGCGACCAACATCGTTCTTCCCGAGGTAAGCGTGATCACCTCGATCAGCCTCGACCACGCCGAATTCCTGGGGCGCGAACTGGCCCAGATCGCCGGGGAGAAAGCCGGCATCATCAAGCCCGGGCGGCCGGTGGTGATGGGGCGGGTGCCGCCCGAGGCCGAGCGGGTCATTCGCCAGATCGCGCAGGAGCGCGGCGCGCCACTGGTTTCCGTGGCCGCGGAGTTTGGCGAGGATTTGGCGAGGTACCCGGCCACGAATCTCGAGGGCGACTACCAGCGCTGGAACGCGGCAACCGCGACACTGGTGGCGCGCGCGCTGGGGGCGCGCTGGCGGATCACGGAGCAAGTGATCGCGAGGGGATTGCGCCACGTGGACTGGCCCGGACGCTGGCAGCGGGTGAATGTCGGCGGGCGGCTGACGATCCTCGACGCGTCGCACAACCCCGAGGGCGCGCAGGTGCTGGACAACAATCTCGCCCACCTTGTGGCCGAAACGGGCCAGGCGCCGGTGGTGATCACGGGTGTCCTCGGCGCGGAACGGGCGGGCCCGCTGCTGGCGGTGATCGCGCGGCACGCGAAGGAGATTCACCTGGCTGTGCCGAACCAGGCGCGTGCTTGCAGCCATGCGGAATTGGAGGCGCTGATTCCCAAGGACTTCAAGGGCCGCGTCGTGCGCGCGACGGTGGAAGGGCTGTTCCCGACCGCCAACTCTTGCACCGCGGGTGGACCCGGCGACGTGGTGGTCGTGACCGGTTCGATCTACCTGCTCGGCGAAGTGATGGTTCGGCTCGAGCCCCGGCGCGGGCCGGGCGAGGGGAAGCTGCAGGATTTTTGAGGGTGCGTGTGCCCCGGGTCGCGTTAGTAACAGCGAGCAAGCATGAGGCGGAAAATGATCACGGGCTTGATTGTCACCACGGTCGTCATCCTGCTCCTCGTGGCCGGTTGTTCGTCGCTGGAGCGCACGCTGATTTTCTACCCGACCCACCAGGCACCGGACGGCAGCCTGACGCCGTGGCTGAAGGACGGGCAGGTGATCGGGTATGCGCGGGTGGTGGAGTCACCGAAAAACGTCTGGCTCATGCTGCACGGCAACGGCGGCCAGGCTTCAGACCGAAGCTACGTGCTGCCCAAGTTCTCGCCGGGCGATTCGGTCTACATCCTGGAATATCCCGGTTATGGGGCGCGCGAGGGCAAACCCTCGACGAAGTCTTTCAACCGGGCCGCGGAGGAGGCCTACCGGCTGTTGCGGGCCACCTTTCCCCGCACCCCGGTGTGCGTGGCCTCGGAATCGATTGGCAGCGGGCCCGCGACGCTGCTGGCCGGACTCGAGCCGCCGCCGGATAAGCTAGTGCTAGTCGTGCCGTTCGACCGGTTTTCGCTCGTGGCGAAGGACCATTACCCGGGTTGGGTCGTCGGATTGTTGCTTTCGAATGACTGGGACAACGTGAAGGCGCTGGCGCCGTACAAAGGCCCGGTGGAAATTTTTGGGGCGAAGGATGATGAGATTATCCCGGTGAAGCACGCCAAGGCCCTGGCCGCCGCGGTGCCGCAGGCGAGGTTCACGCTGATCGAGGGCGGGCATAATGATTGGTCGCGGCAGGCGCAGGTACAGTTCAGGAATCCGTGAAATACGGGTGCTAGTTGGACTTCACCAACTCGAACACCGCTTGATATGGCGCTTTGGCGCCTTCGTAAGGTGGCGAAGGGTATATCTCATTGAGTTGTCTCTTTAGCGGGGCGAATCCTTCACTGCGGACCTCAAGAAAGCCACCGGGGCGCCACTCTGATTTGACGACGTTTGACGGTCCACCGCTCGTCAGAAATGCGGCATCAAACCTGCAGGGGACGACGGCGACCCCGTGATCGTCGGTGTAAACAGTCACTCCTATGGGTGGATGATGTGCAGGAGGCTCTTTTCCGTGCGCCCGCAATTCGGCGTCATATCGGAGCACCGATTCGCCGAGTCGGGTAACGAAGGTCACGGAGGCGGCGCTGAGCGGTGCACGGGTTATACGATCTCTGACTATGACCTCCACGCGAACGCCCATTTCACCATCGAGATGGCCGTCAATATGAGGCTTACACCCGCTGATAAGAAGTAGAACGGACGAAACCAGCAGCGAAGTAGATATCTGCTTGTGCATCCTACCTGCTCCGCGGAAACGCTTACGCGAGCTTCACGAGCTCGGGGGTGGGAGGGATGTCCTTGATGATTTGCGACGGGTCGGGGCCGACGCCGAGGTAGCGGAGGTTGGGGATTTTTTCGGCGGCGGGCCAGGACTCGTTGGCGTAGGCGGCGTTGAGGGTGGCTTTCATCATCGCGGCGACGTAGCGGCGGGCGTTGAGCGGGAGGTCGGCGAACTTGCGGACCGTCGAGATGTCGTCGGCCCAGCCGGGGTGCTTGGTGTAGACGGGCTTGAGGGTCTTGCGCACGGCTTCGTTGCGCGGGACGTGGACGTAGCGCTTGCCCGCGGCGTCCTCGTAGGAGGTGCAGATCTGCAGCTCGCCTTTCCACTCGCCGGAGTGGGTGAGCGCGTCGGCTTTGTTGATCATCAGGTCCTGGAAGCCGCCGTAGCGGAGGACGTCGCCCTTTTCGACGGCGTCGTACCAACCGACCATGCGCTGGCGGCCGGTGCTGGTGCCGAACTCGAGCCGCTTCAGCTTGGACGCGAGCGGGTGGGCGTCGTCCATTTGGGTGAGAAAGGTGTGCGTGCCGACCTTGGTGTCGTAGGCCTTGGCGACGCCGAAAGTGTGGATGCGCTGGACCGGGATCCCGGCGCTCTCGAAGAATTCCGGCGTGAACGTGTGCGAGGCGGTGACGTTGGGCGAATAGCCGTGGCGCTTGTCGAGCCAGTAGGCCTGGCCGAACTCGCCGATGATCGTGCGGCCGGCGCGGAGTTCGCGGAGGATGAGCTCGCGGACCTCGCCGATGTTCTTCGCGAGCGCCGTGCCTGCCTTCCAATAAACGTCGGTCAGCGCCTCGAGGTTGAGGGAGAACGGCGTGGGGCCGCGAAAGCGCTTGAAGTCGAATTCGGCCTCGTCGAACACCTTGAGCTCGATCCCCTCCGCGTTCGCGCGGAGTTCGGCGGCAGTGAGCTTGTCGAAGAAGCTGGCGAACGTCTCCGGGCTGACGCGGCAGACGTGCTGGATCGTGCGCAGCGCGCGGTCGGCGCGCTGGGCAAGCTTGCGGGCGAAGTAATTGGGGCCGGCTTGGAAATCGGCGTAGGTGATCTGCCACTGGCCAACCTCGTCGCCGTAGGACGGGGTGATGCCGCGGCCGGTGGACCCGCGCGGTTCCTCGGCGAGGATGTTGGAGCGGTAATCTTCCCACGCGAGGTCGAGGAGGCGGTGCGTGAGGTCCGAGACCATGGTGCGCTCATCGATGACGAGGCGGGAGAGGATGGCGTAACCCTTTTTCTCGAGCGGACGCGTTTCCCACCAGATCTTGCGCGGGTCGGCGACGACCCCGCTGCCGATGCAGAGGTGGGCGGCGCCCTGGACCACGACGCCGGCGGGCAGGAGGTTCAGCTTGATGCCGCCCGCAGTGTGGCCGGAGTTGGCGCCGCCGTTGACCTTGAGCACGACTGACACCGGTGAGGCGGTGTCGCGGAGCTCGTTGGCGATCTCGGGGATGAGCCGGCCTTTGCCTTCGTCGCCGAGGGAAATGCCCACGTCGGCGATCAACTGACTGCGGAAGGGTGTAAGGGACATACTGGGGGCGGCAGCCAGAGAGGAGTCCCCAGTTGCCGGAAAGTGAAAACCCGACGACCCGCATCACCGCAAGGCAAAAGCACTTGGATGACATGACTCTCCGAAACGCGGCGAGGGCGCCGCGTCTCCAGCGCGTTCTGAGCAGGCGGGACGCCTGCGCTACGGCTTGCACCGGCGCGGGGAACGGGTTCGCTCCTCGTCCGGCGAGACCCGGCCATGGCTGACCCGATTCCGCATTTCAAAATCCCGCTGAACCTGCCCCATGCCGGGCGTGTGGCGGAGCGAATCCTGCACCTGCTGGATCGCGAGGGCGTGCCAGGGCCGGAAACGACCCGGATCGCCGAAAAGTTGTCCGCGCTCCTGCAGCCGTATTTCGCCAGCGATGAAAATCCGCGGCCCGACGTGGCCGGCAAGGTTTCCAAGGAAGCGGCGGACCTCGGCCGGCAGTTGGTGGACCAGATCGAGCGCGACCACCTCGGGCACGACCGGCTGGGGCAGTGCGTGCGCAACCTTTTTGAATGCCTCGAGCTCGGGCCGGAGGGCACCGTGATCTCGCTGCGCGCGGGTGAGGATCCGAAATCGTTCCAGCGGCCGGTGTGAAAGCGGTTGCGGGCCGCGGTAGGCCGCCTGCTTGCAGGCGCTTTCCCTGAGCGCGAGCAAGCTCGCGGCCTACGTTGCCACGGAGTTATTCCGCGGGCGTGGGCTCGACCTTTACCGGCGGGCGGGTGATGGCCCAGGCGATCAAACCGCACATGGCGCCACTGATGTGGGCGAGCGGCACGACGCGAAATCCGGCAAAGTCATGCACGAGCAACGGGGCGCCGGTGACCGTTTCCAGCGCGATCTTCACCGCGACCAATCCAAACACGGCCACCCACAGCCAGGTGGGCTCGGCGTTGTTTTCGCTCAGTTGCACAAACGCCAGGAAGATCAGCACCCCGCTCGCCAAACCGGACAAGCCCGCGTACCGCTCCATGGAGGGTTCACCGACCAGCAGCGAGGCGGAGATGACGGCCGGGCACGCGACGTAAAACCAGCGGGTCGACTTCGGCCGGATCATTTCGAGCCAGCAGCCGGCGGCGATGAAGATGATGAGGTTCCAGATAAAATGGCTCGGGCTATAGTGCACGATATGCCCCGTCCAAGCGCGCCAGACCTGCCCATGCAGGATCAACTCGCGGTTGTACAGGAACCAGCCGTTCATCACCGGGAAGCAAAAAATCAGCCCGGCCACCGCGGAAATCACCAAGGTTGCCACCGGAAATCCGGCGGCGGACTGGGGCGGGAAGGGGATGGGGGTTTTTACTTTTTGGGGCGCCACCGAATCAGCCATGCTAGGGCAAGAGCGCCGGAAAACCAGCCTTCAATTGCCCCGCCGCCCCCACCACCCCCGCCGCCGGTGGTGGGCGGGATGGTCGTTGTGGTCGTCGTGGTGATGCTCGACGTGCTCGAAGTGGTGCCGCCCGAGCTCGTGAAAGAGCCGTTCAACGTCACGCCCCCGCTGTCTGCGCCGTGCCCATCGGCCTCATTAAATCCATCCACGGCAAAATAGTAGGTCGTACCCGCGGTGGCGACGAACACCACGGAGCTGTACTGGATGACGCCGGACTGCACGTCGTCATTCTGGACGATGAGTGACAGGGAACTCACGGACGAGCCGACGTAGACGCCGAGGGTGGTGTCAAAGACGCTCCCCTGGGTCGTGAGCATCACCGTGCCATTCGACGGTGCCGTCCATTTCCACCAGACTGAGCGTCCGCCTGAATTGTTGGCGTGGTTCGGTTCGCCCGCTTCCTTCGTCGCGTTCGTGTTGAAGCCGGTCCAAGCCGTCGTGACGGAGGTGAGAACGATCGGGATGGCGGCCGAGAAGTTGTCGTTCGCGGGGATGCCGGGCGGGCCGTAGAGTTGTTGGGCGCCGTTGACGTCATCGGTCTGGATCGAGTCGGCCGCGCTGCTGACGTGGCTGTTCATGACGGCGATCACGGTCTGGCCGGCGTCGTCCGGGTGATCGAGCCCGAGGTTGTGCCCGAACTCATGCAACGCCACGCGTTGCAGGTCCTGGCTGCTCCGGAGCGGCCCGCGGTAGGAGTCCCACGTGTACTGGGTGTTGAAAATCGTGTCGCCCTCGATCCGCTGGTTGCCGGAATACCAAGCCGTGGTGACGGCGAGCGTGTTGGTGTCCCAGCTTTTGCCGTAAGGAGAATTGGAGAAAAACACCTCGTTGATGTTGTTCCCGTCGATCCCGGCGCCGCCGATCCCGAGGACGACCGAGCTGAATTGCGCGTCACCCAGGTAGCGGTTCCAGCCCCGGGTAGGATCCTGCAAGGCGGCCTGCAGGCTCGAGGCTTGGGTGTTGCCGTCGGACAGGATGTTGGAGTTTTGCGGATAAATCCGGACTGGGATCGTGCCCGGGGGCCACCGGAGCGGCAGGCCGGTCGAATCGTTCTTGATGAAGGCGAAACCGCAGGCGAGCGCGGCGAGCCCGGCGCCGAGGATGGCGAGCAGCAGCCGCTTGACTCGGTTAGTTCGCATTCGCGGGCGGGGTTACGCGGGCACCGGACGAGGTCCGGATTCGACCGGCGAATTCGGTGGCCGTGAGCGGATAGGCCGAGGAGCTGGCGGCGGCGGTGGCGGCGGTCAGGGGCTTGGCCACGTCCTTCACGTCGTACAGCGGGCTGCCATTGCTGCGATGGACGAAATCCTGGCCGGTCGCGCTATCCCGCGCGACGAGGAACTGGCCGTACATGATTGCGACCAGGGGGATGAATTGCCGGCCGTTGCCGTGCACGAAAAGGATTTCGTCGTCCCCGACGCTGAACGTCGGCGCGCCTTCGACCACGAGCTCGTCCTTGCCGATGCGCCCCCCGAGCACATCGAGCACGAGCGGCGTGGGGGGATGGCCCTTGATGACTTCGCGCACGTCGACGGTCACTTTGGTGAAAATATGCCGGCCGCCGCCGTCGACGCGCCACTCGGTGGTCACGGACTTCACCACGCCGCGCACCACGTAGTCGGCCTGGGCGACGAGCGAATCGAAACTGGGCGGGATGACCGTCGTGGCCGACGCGCGGCACGGCCAAAGGGCGAGGGCCAGGCCCAGCAGGGCCCACGCGCAAATTCGGGGGCGATTCACGCGGGATGTGACGGCGGAGATACGCGCTCGGTTCCTCATTTTAGGGGAAAAATTCATCGGCAAAGACGCACGATGGACTCGACGCCGGACATTTTAGGCCGGCGGCGGGACGCGGCTAGGCAAAACTGCAGTCCAAACGGCCCTAGCAGTGAGCGGGACCAGCGTCGTGTCGGTCACCGTCCGAACAGCGCAGCGAGGATGCCGCGTCTCCATTTCGATTGCCGGAGAAAACCGAGAAGGCCCAAGGCCCCGAGGAACCAGGTACTTGGCACGCCGCCTCCGCCGCTGCTGGTGGGGGTGCCACCGATGGTCGAGCCATTAGCGGGCGAGACCGTAGTCGAGGTGCTCGTGCTGGTGCTGCTCGCGTAGGCGAGGTTCATGGAGGTAACGACGCCGGATGGCCTGACTTGGCGAATTTCGGCGTTGCCCGTATCGGCGACATACAAATTGCCATCCACATTCACGGTCAGCGCTTTTGGCTGGTTGAACCAGGCGTCGCTACCCGTTCCGTCCTTGTTGCCGGCAACACCGGGCAGTCCGGCGATGGTGGTGACATCGCCAGCGGGGGTGATTTTCCGGATGGTCGAGTTCCCCGTGTCGGCGAGGTAAATATTGCCCACCGCGTCGACCGCGAGTCCGCCGGGGGCGTTGAAGAGCGCTTGGCTGCCGACGCCGTCGCTCGAGCCCGCGACGCCGACCAAGCCAGCGATGGTGGTCACCGTGCCGTCGGGGGTGATTTTGCGCAGGAGATTGTTCGTGGTGTCGGAAACATAAACGTTGTTGCTGGCATCCACGGCGATCCCGGTCGGGTAATTGAACCGCGCCGCGCTGCCGTTGCCGTCGGCGTAACCCGCCGCGCCCGCGCTGCCCGCAAAGGTCGTCACCACCCCCGCGGCGGTCACCTTTCGGATCGTGTGGTTTTGGGCGTCGGCAACATAGAGCGACCCCGCCGAGTCACGGGCGATCCCGATGGGCATGGAAAAGGTTGCCGTCGAGCCGGTGGCGTCGGTGTTTCCGCGGCCGGTCGGGTTGCCCGCGAGGGTGCTGACCGTGCCGTCGGTTTGGATGATCCGGATCATCGCGTTCGCCGTGTCCGCAACCCCGAGGATGCCATCCGGCGTCGACGCCAGGCCGGTGGGGGCATTGAAGCGCGCAGCGGTGCCCGTGCCGTTCTGGGAGCCCGCCCCATCCGTTGTACCGGCGGTACTGGAGGTGCCCGCCAGGGTTGTGACCGTCGTCAATGCGGCAATTTTCTGGATGATCAGCAGCTTGGTATCGCTCACGTACAGGTTGCCGGCGGCATCATTGGTGATTCCCGCGGGGAAGCTGAAGAACGGCGAGGTGATGGTCAGCAGGGCATATCCCGTGGTGGTGACCACGCCGTTGGCGTCGGTAATCTGCGCGCGCAAACGAAAGCCGGACATCGTCGAGACCAGGTTGGAGATGGTGAGGACGCTCGTGGCGGAGCCGCTGTAGTAATTCGGGTCATCGGCGAGGTTTGTCCAAGTGGTCCCGTTATTTGTGGAAACCTGCCACTGGACCGCGTTCGAACCGGCATTCACCGAGAAGCTTGCGGTATGGCCCACGTTCGCCAGCGCGTTGTGCACTGGGTAAGTGGCGGCAAAGGAGAAATCGAGAACGATGCCGCCCGAATCGGCGCCCGTGCCGTCGCCGGGATTCGACCCGTCGACCGCGAGGTAGTACGTCGTGCCCGGGGCCACGGTAAAGGTCAGGGTGCTGGTGCGCACACTGCCCGGCTGGGCGTCGTCGTTCGTGGCGACAGTGGCGAGGGACGCCGGATCGGAACCGGTGTACGCGCCGAGCGTAGTATCAAACGCGCTGCCCGCCGTCGTGACCGTTACCTGGCCGTTGGTGTCGGGCGTAAACTGCCACCAGACCGAGCGTCCCCCGGGATTATTTCCGTGGTTTGGCTCTCCGGCTTCCTTGGTTGCGTTGGTGTTGTGGCCAGTGACGGTCCCGGTGAGATCGGCGAACCGGATGGCCTCGGCCGAGGCAAAGTTATCGTTAAAGGGCACGCCGGGCGGGCCGTAGATGAACTGGCTGGCGAGCACGTCGTACACCTGGATCTGATCAACACCCACCGCGTCGCTGTTCATGATGGACACGACCGAGAGTCCGGCGCCGTCCGGATGATCCAAACCCAGCGCGTGACCCAATTCGTGCAGCGCGACCCGTTGCAGGTCGACCGGCGTGGTCTTGGCCGCCCCGCGATAGGAGTCCCATGTGACTCCCGAGTTGAAAATGATGTCCGCCTCGACGCGCTTGTCCCTGATGTACCAAGCGGTCGTCAACGCCAGGGTGTTGGGCTCCCAACTCCGGTTGTAGGGCGTGCTGGCAAAAAAGACCTGGTTGACGGCGTCGCCGTCGGCGCCAGTGCCGACGGGCACGATTTGTGGCACGAACTGCACGGCGCCGATGTGCGCGTTCCACGCGTTCATCGCGGCCTGGATGCTGGTGGCGCGGGTGGTGCCGTCGCTCAACACGGTGGTGTTGTCCGCCATGATCTGCATCGGAATCGACCCCGCGGCCCAGCGCAGCGGGAGGCCGGTGGCGCTGCTCGTGACATAGGCATATTTGAAACCGCAGGTCAGGACGACGGCGGTCAGGCTGGCGAGGACACGGATGAAGAGTGGTGCAGGATTAATTCGCATGGGCGGGAGCCGGGTCTGAAGGTTGGGCGGCCGAGGCGCGGATCCTGGCCGCAAAGGCGGCGGCGGTGATCGGCTGGGCGCCACCTTCGGCCGCATGGGGTGTCATCGGGCTGGCGACATCAGCCGTGTCGTACAGCGGTGAGCCGTTGCTGCGGAGAACGATGTCCTCGCCGGAGCGGGCGTCGCGAACCACCCGGTACTGGCCGTACATGAGGCCCACCAGCGGCGAGAATTGCCGGCCATTGCCATGGATGAAGAGGATGTCGTCGTCCCCGACTTTGAAGCTGGGCGTGCCATCCACCACCATCGAGATGTCGCCAATGGTGCCACCGAGCATTTCCAGCACGAGCGGCGACGGCGGGCTGCCCTTGATGGACTCGAGTATCGTCAGCTCAACCTTCGTGATAATCGAGCGATTGGCGCCGTCGACGCGCCACACCGCGTTGACGGATTTTACCGTCGCACGCACCACATAATCGGACTGCGCCACGAGGGAATCGAAGGTGGGCGCGGCAACCGTGGTGGCAAAGGCGGGCGATGACGCCACGCCCAGGGAAAGCGCAAGCAGGGCTGCTGCGCAGAGCCAGGATTTTTTCACGCCGATGTGACGGCGCGGGAAAATGCCAGGTTTCAGCGGACCCGCGGACTATGACACAAATGAATTGCGGTGACGGCGTGGCGCCGTCCGCGCGACCATTTGGGCAAACGCGGCGAGGCGCCGCGTCGCCTAGCCCTTGCGGGTGGCGACCTCGATCACGTCGTGCGGCGCGGCCTCCTTCTGGCCCGCGGCGCTGACCTGGACGTAACGGGCTTTGGCGCGGAGTTCGCTGAGAGTCGCGGCCCCGAGGTAGCCCATGCCGGATTGCACGCCCCCAATCAGGTTGGCGAGCACGTCGTCCACGGACCCCGAAACTTCCTTGAGCGCCTCGATGCCCTCGGCGGCGGCCTTGCGGGTGTTGTCGGCCTTGTCGTGGCCGTAGCGGCTGGCCGAGCCGGCCTTCATGGCGGCATGGCTGCCCATGCCGCGGTACTGTTTGTAGACCTTGCCGCTGATCTCGATGATTTCGCCGGGCGCCTCGCGGCAGCCCGCGAGCAGGCCGCCGCAGATGACGGCGTCAGCGAGCGTGAGCGCCTTGACGATGTCGCCGGACTTGGTGATGCCGCCGTCGGCGATGACCCGCACGCCCTTCCGGCGGGCGGCGGCGCCGGCGACGTAGAGTGCGGTCAGCTGGGGGATGCCAACGCCGGCGACGATCCGGGTGGTGCAGATGGAGCCGGGTCCCTGGCCGACCTTCACGGCATTCGCGCCGCAGTCGGCGAGGAATTCCACGCCGGCGCCGCTGGTGACGTTGCCCGCGATCACCGTCAAATCGCGGAACGCGCCGCGCACCAGCTTGACCACATCGCCCATGCTCTCGGTGTGCCCATGGGCGCTCGAGACGGCGACGCAGTCGATGTTCTCATCCACGAGGCGTCCCACATGGCCGAGGATCTGGTCGCGATCGAGGGAGCCGTCAGGCAGGCGAACGGGCGAGAGCGCGGCGCCGACGACGAGGCGAAACTGGGAGTCGCGGGCGGGCTTGTGGCGGGACTTGGCCTCGCCGGTGATTTTCTCGACGTCGGAAATTGTCACGAGGCCGCGCAAGCGGTCGGCGGGGTCGACGACGAGCATCTTGTTGAGGCCGACGTGGGAGGAGAAAAAGTTGTCGGCGGCCTTGATCGGGTCCTTCGCGACGTCGCGTTCCTGGACGGTGATGAGCTGGGCGCGCGGGGTCATGACGTCGGAGACCTGCTTCGACTTGTAGCGCTCCTTGACGACGTTGCCGGAAAGGAGGCCGGCGAGTTTGCCCGCGGCATCGACCACGGGAAAAGTCGAGAAGGCGAAGCGCTTGGCCTCGATCATCGCCATCACGTCGCCGATGAGTTGCCCGGGACTGACGGTGATGGGGTCCTGGATCAGGCCATGGATGTGGCGTTTGACCCGCGCGACCTCCTTCACCTGTTCCTTCGGCGGCATGTTGTAATGGATCAGGCCGAGGCCGCCATTGAGCGCCATCGCGATGGCCATGCGCGACTCGGTGACCGTGTCCATGTCGGACGAAATGACCGGAATGTGCAGGCGAAGGGCGTCGGAGAGAGTGGTCGCGGTGTTCGCGTCCTTCGGCAGGATTTCGGAATAGAGCGTGGCCAGCGACACGTCGTCGAACGTCAGCGCCGTCGGAATGCTGGCCCGGAAAAAGGCGTCAGCGGGCAGGTAGAACTCGGCATCATCGCCGGGCGGCTTGAGTCCCGCCTTGGCCGGCGCAGCGGTCAATTTGGCGGAAACGGGGCGGGAGAGCGTGGCAACCTTTGTCATGGTTGCCATGAACGAAGTAAGGCCCAGCACGCGGAGCGCAAGGCTGAAGGCGATTCCTGCCGGGTTATGGGCTGGAATCGGGACACAGACGGCACCGAGCGCGGCCCACGGAGGACACGGAAACTGTTTAACGGATGATGAACTAGGGCTCGTGCCTTACTCAGTGCACTCTGTGGCCCGGCTCCGTGGGCTCTGTGGCACATCCGATGCGTTTCATTATGACCTGCCGGTGGTTGCTGCTTCCGGACGATTGAGCTTTGGCCCAAAGCCGTCACGTTCCACCCCGAATGCAGTATCGACTCCAATTCCGCCGGTACCGGCTGCCGTTTCGTTCCGCGGTGCGGACGGCGCATGGGCCTTGGGGAGAACGGGAAGGCGTGTATGTGCGGCTGGCGGACGCGGCCGGCCGGGTCGGCTATGGCGAGGCGGCGCCCATCCCCTGGTTCGGGAGCGAGACCGTGGACGAGGTCGAGAACGCTTGCCGCGAGCTGGGAGAGAACGTGGACGACGCGCGGCTGGACGGGGTGCCGTTGCGATTGGGTTGTTTGAGAAACGCGCTGGCCGCGGCGCGGGAGGAAGTTGCGCGTGGGGCGGAGTCGCGGGTGGATGCTGGCGTCGGGGAACGGCGCATTGCGGAAAACGCGCCCTACCTTTCGGTTGCGGCATTGCTGCCGGCGGGGCGGCTGGCGCTTGGGCAGATTGGGTCCAAGGCCGAGGCGGGCTTTCGCGTCTTCAAATGGAAAGTCGGGGTCGGGGATCCGGCGGACGAGCTGGTGTTGCTGGACGATGTCTGCGCCGCGCTGCCGAGTGGCGCGCAACTCCGGCTGGATGCCAATGGGGCGTGGGACCGGCGGGTGGCGGAGCGCTGGCTGGAACGCTGTGCGGACCGGCCGGTGGAATTTGTGGAGCAGCCCATCTACGACGCACGGGCCGGTTCACTGGCGGGCAAGCTCTTTGGCACCGAGCAGAGAAAAGTGGATGATTTGCTGCTGGGGCTCGCGGGGGATTTTCCGACGCCGATTGCGTTGGACGAGTCGGTCGCGACGGACGCGGAGGTCGAGCGCTGGCTGGGAATGGGCTGGCGCGGCGTGTTTGTCGTGAAGCCGACCCTGCTGGGCGACGTCAGCGCAACGCTGGCGAAGCTGGCGAAGGCCAAGGCGGAGGTGGTTTTTTCCTCGGCGCTGGAAACAAAGCTCGGCGCCAAGGCGGCGCTGCGTGTCGCGTTCGGCTGGGGTGGGAAGCCGCGGGCCATTGGCTTTGGCGTCTGGCCGCTGTTTGCCGACGAGCGCTTCGACGGGCCGTTCGCGGCGCCGTTCCTGCATTTTGCCGACGTCGAGCGACTCAACCCGGAGGCCGCATGGAACGTGCTGAGCTGACCCAGCTGCTTCAATCGACCGGTTGCGCCGAAGAGCACGGCGGCTTCGTCTTCCTGTGTGATCCCGCGTGGAGCGCAGCCGACCGCGCCCAAGTCAGGGCGCTTCAGAAATCGAAATTCGAAAATCGAAATTCGAAAATTCCCGACGGCTGGCTCTGCATTCCCACCGGCGGATCGAGTGGTGGCGTGCGGTTTGCGCGGCACGACGAGCGCACGTTGACGGCGGCAGTGGAAGGATTCTGCGCGCACTTCGGATTTGAGCGCGTGAACGCCGTGGGCGTTCTGCCGGCACATCACGTCAGCGGCCTGATGGCGCGCGTGCGTTGCGCGGCAACGGGCGGCGAGCACCTGGCGTGGGATTGGAAACGGCTCGAGCGGGGCGAGCAGCCCGTGTTGGCGGAGGGCAGGGGAGCGTGGATGATTTCACTCGTGCCGACGCAGCTGCAACGGCTGCTGGCGTCACCGGAGGCGCTGGCTTGGTTGCGCGGATTCACGGTGATCTTCCTGGGCGGCGGCCCCGTTTGGCCGGACTTGGCCGAAGCCGCCGCGCAGGCGCGGCTGCCGGTCTCGCTCAGTTACGGAATGACCGAAACCGCGGCGATGGTGGCGGCGCAGCGGCCGGGGGAATTCCTGGCGGGTGACCGGAGCTCAGGGTCGGCGATGCCGCACGCGCGGATTTCGACCGACGGCGAAGGACGGATTGCGATCGCAGGCGAATCTGTATTCGAGGGGTATTTTCCCGGGGAAAGCGCGGCCCGGCAATTTGCGACGGAGGATTTGGGGCGAATCGATGAGCGCGGGAGGCTGCACGTTTTGGGGCGTCGCGATGCGGTCATCGTCACGGGCGGGAAAAAAGTGCAGCCGGCGGAAGTTGAAGCGGTGCTGCGGGCGAGCGGGGAATTCGCCGATGTCGCGGTGGTGGGGGTGCCCGACGCGGAATGGGGAGAGGCCGTGGTGGCCTGTTACCCGGCCGACGGGAAACCGCCTGACCTGGCGCGAGTGCCGCCGGCGTTGCAAGGGCTGGCAGCGTTCAAGCGACCGAAACGATTCGTGCCGGTGGCGGATTGGCCGCGGAATGCGCAGGCGAAGATCAACCGGGCGGCGTTGCTGGCGGCGGTAGCGAAAATGTAGGGCGGGATCGCTGATCCCGCCGTGACCGATAGCCTACGAACGGGCCCGCACTCAGACAGACGTTACGGCGGGATCAGCGATCCCGCCCTACAACTCAACCTGCCTTCACCCAGGCGAGGATCGCCGGGGGGAGCGGGGTGCGGCCCGGCTGGTTGCGTGCGGTGCAGACGTGCTCCGTGCGGACGCGGGCGGCGAGCTTGCCGCCGGGGCCGAGGCGGGTGACCTCGTAACGGACTTCGAACGAATTTTCCGAAAGCAGCGTGGGCTTGACGCTCACGCTGAGCTGGTCGCCGCAGGCGAGGGGACGCAGGTACTCGGCCTCGCTCTTGGCAATCGGGATGATCACGCCGGTGGCGTTGAAAAACTCCTTCAATTCGATCCCGGCTGCCCGCAACGCCTCCTCGTAGGCTTCGTGGCAGATGACGAGGTAGTTCGCGAAAAAAACCACGCCCGCGGCGTCGGTGTCCGGGAAATGAATCGTGCGCGGATAGGCGAAAGGCATGGGGTAGCTATCAGCGATCGGCCGGCAGCTGTCAGCCATGGAATATGGCGAGCCCGGTCAACGGTGCCGTCTCCGCCAATCTGCCAGTCGATTTGAACCCGGCGGCGGTGAGGGCGGCATGTTTCTCCGGCCAGTTCGGGTCAGCGTAAGCCACGCGCAAACGGCGCGATGAAATTTCCGCCAGCGTGACGCGCAGCAGCGGAACGGCTTGGTCCCAAAAGTGCGGGTGGCAAAAAACGTCCGCACAACAAGCGTCCGGGGAAATGAGGTCGCGACTGCACGCGGCCATGCCGACGACGGCGCCGTTGGATTTGCGGGCGGCAAAAACCTGCCGGCTGCGCGCACGTTGAATGAACGGCAGCAGCGTCTCCTCCGTGGTCACGCGACCGAACAGTCCCAGCGGCACCAGCCGCGCGAAGCCGGGAATATCCGCCATGAAAAGCGCTGGGGCGGTAGGCCAGTGCCGCCAATCGACGGGTTCAATTTCCACGGGACCGGGCGCGAACCAGTCCGCTTCGAACAGCGGGCGGCCCTCGCGCACGAACTCCATGGCACCGGTGCGGGGTTCAATCGGGGCAAAACCCTTGCGCTGGTAGAGCGCGAACGCGGGATTGTCGCGGCTGGTGTGAAGGTATAACGCGCGTCCGCGCCGTCGGCGGAAGTGCATCATTTGTTTGTCGATCAGCCGGCCGGAGGCGCCCTGGCCGCGGTCGGCGGGCTCCGTCCAGACGTGGCCAAAAATCCCGACGCCATTGAGCTCGGCGGTCAGCACATGCGCAAACGGCCGGCCGTCGCGGTGCAGGACATAAAACCAGGGTTCGATGCCGGTGTCGTAGAGGAGCAGCTCGGTATTTTGCCAGCGCCAGATGTCGCCCTTGTGTCCCAGCAAGCGGTTGATCTGCGCCCGCCAGACGTCGTCCGGCCCGCGGATGGCGGCGGCCTGGACCCGTTCGCCGGATTTCAGGAGGACTTCGCCCAGGGGTTCGAGCATGGGGGAAGCAGTAAACTCCCGGCGTTGCGCGGCAAGCCATCGACGAGCTGCTGGGAAACGACTGGGAAGCTTGCGCTCGGAGCCCGCCGCTTAAAGCTTACGGCTCGCACGCCATGACCAAGAACGAGATCGCCGACGTCCTGGAAGAGATCGGCACCTTGCTGGAGTTGAAGGGGGAGAACCCGTTCAAAGTGCGCGCCTACCAAACGGGCGCGCGGGCGCTGGAGGGCATCGAGGACTCGGAGCTGGGGCGCCTGATCAAGGATGGGGAACTCAAGTCCGTGAAGGGCATTGGCGACGCGCTCTCGCAGAAGATCACGGAGCTCCACACGACGGGAAAGCTGGAGTTTTTCGAGAAGCTGAAGGCGTCCGTGGAGCCGGGGTTGGTGGAGATGGTGGAAATCCCGGGGCTCGGCCCGAAGAAGATCCGCGCGTTGCGCGACAAGCTGGGCATCACGGGGATCGCGGAGCTGACGAAAGCCTGCAGCGATGGACGCGTGGCGGAACTCGACGGGTTCGGGGCCAAGACCGCCGAGAAAATCCTGGCCGGCATCAAGAACCGCGAGGCGTATGGCAAACGCCATCTGTGGTGGGATGCCGAGGAGATCGCGGCCCCGATCGTGGCCGGCTTGCGGAAGCTGCCGCAGGTGCGGCAGGCGGAGGCGGCGGGAAGCTTGCGACGCGGCATGGAGACGGTGGGCGACCTGGATTTTCTCGTGGCGGCGGACGAGGTGGGGCCGGTGTTTGACTGGTTCACGCAGCTGCCCGCAGTGAGAGAAGTGACCGCACGCGGCGAGACCAAGGCGAGCGTGCGCTTCGACGGCGGGCTGCAGGCGGACCTGCGGATTGTGCCCGAGGACCAGTTCGTTTTTGCGCTGCACCATTTCACCGGCTCGAAGGACCACAACGTCCAGATGCGGGGTCGCGCGCAGGCTCGCGGATTGAGCATGAGCGAATGGGGCCTGGTGTCCGCGGAGGGTGAGGGGACGGCGAAGGAAAAAGCCGAGGCGGCGAAGGCCCAGAAGAAATCGGATGCGAAGATCAAGACCGAGGCGGACCTGTTCCAGGCGCTCGGGCTGCATTTCATCCCACCGGAGCTGCGCGAGGGCATGGGCGAGATCGAGGAGGCGGAAAAAGCGGAGCTGCCCCGGCTGGTCGAGATCGGGGATTTGCGCGGCGCTTTTCACAACCACACGACGGCGTCCGACGGGCGCAACACGCTCAATGAGATGACAGCGGCAGCGCAGGCGCTGGGCTGGGAGTATCTCGGGATCGCGGACCACTCGAAGTCGAGCTTCCAGGCCAATGGCTTGAGCGAGGAACGGCTGATCCAGCAGCTGAACGAGATCCACGCGCTGAACAATTCCCGGAAGTTCAAGACGCACGTCTTTGCGGGCGTCGAGTGCGACATCCTGCCGGACGGCCGGTTGGATTTCGACGACGCGACCCTGGCGAAACTCGATTACGTGGTGGCGTCGGTGCACAACGTCTTCACGCAGGACGAGGCGACGATGACGCAACGGATCATCCGCGCGATCGAGCACACCCGCACGACAATGCTCGGGCATATGACGGGGCGGTTGCTCCTGCGCCGGGAAGGTTACCGGGTCGACACCGTCAAGATCATCGACGCTGCGATCGAGCACCAGGTGGTCATCGAGCTCAACGCGAGCCCCTGGCGGCTGGACATGGACTGGCGTCACTGGCGCAAGGCGGCCGAGCGCGGCCTCATGTGCGCGATCAATCCCGACGCTCACGAAACCGCGGGGCTGACCCATGTGCGCGCCGGCATCAACGCCGCACGCAAAGGTTGGCTGCGGAAAGAGAATATCCTGAACACGCTGCCGCTCGCGGAAATCCGCGAGCGTTTGGCGCGATGACACGGTAATCGGCTCAGGGCTTTTTCTCCGCGGGCGCGGCGGGCGCGGCGGGCGGATTCGGCAGCCACATGACGACGTGATAGGCGAACTGGCCGTGCTGCATCCGGTTCCAGTACGGCGTGGCGTAGAGGAAAACTCGGACCTCGCCGACCTTGTGGTAGTTCTCCGAGAGCGTCGTCTGGATGTGGCGGGGCTCGTAGGCCCAGGCGAGGTGGTCGCCGAGATCGACGTAGGCCGTGTAGACGGCGGCGAATTCGTGGGCGCGAATCCGGGCGCTGGTCGCTTCCGTGCGCCGGAGCATTTCGCGGTGGATCGCAGCCGCGGGGGAAGGATCCTTCGGTTCGACTTGGTCAAGCAACTGGAGGATGTTCGCGAAGCAGGCGTGCGAGACCAACTCGACGTTGGGTTGTGACCGGGTGAACGGCTCGAGCAAGGGATCGGCGAGGACAGGTCCGCGAACCGTGCCGACGCTCGCGGCGAGCGTTTCCCAGTGGTCGTCGCCGGGCGGCGCAGGCGCGAGCCAGCCGAGGACGAACAAATTGGCCGCCAGGAGCGCCCGGCTGAGGCGGGGCCATGCGGGCACGCGGCGCAGCGCCACGATGACCAGCGGTGGCAGCAACAGGTGGAAATAGTAGACGAGGTAGTTGCCGGGGTGCCAGCCGAGCGAACCGAGCAGCACCAGCGCGGCGAGCAACGAGGACCAGGCCCAGAAATCCACCGGGGGCTCGAGGAGTGGCCGGTGCCAGGAGAATGCGAGGGTGCGGTTGCGGGGCCGGGCGAGGAGGGCGAGCAGGACGATTCCGCAGGTCAGCAGGGCGAATTCGCCGGTTTGCGCGAGCAGGTGATGCACGTCGCGGACGGCCACGCCGCCATGGAGGAGGAAGGTGGAAAAGAAATAGTAGGGCGTCACCGCGAGGATCACTGCCGCGGTCATGGCGGCCAGCACGGCCGAGTAGCCCAGGAACGCCAGCGCGCGTCGCGGCGGGGCGAAGAGCAGGAGGTGCGTGACGACGATAATCCAAGCGAACGCAAAATAAGGTTTCGTAAACGCGGCCAGGGCCGTGAGCGCCAGGCCGCCGAGCAGGGCAGGCCAGGTCCCGCGACGACTGACCGCCAAGGCGGAGAAATAGAGAGCGGCGCCGAGCAGGTCGGCGTTCGCCGACATCGAGTGGCTGCTGACGTTCAGGATGTACACGACGCCGACGCCGACTGCGGCCTCGATGCCGCCGACTCCCTCACGTCGGAGCACGCAGGCGAGCAGCGCGAGCAATGCAAACAGGGCGATCGTGCTGGCCCACCGATGCGCGAGATAAGGATTATCGATCTCGGCAGTAAACAGTCGCGCCCAGTGCGGATAGCCCGGGCCATAAACGTTTCCACCCGCCACCACGCCATCGAATGAATACGGGTGGGCGGCCGCGGTGATTTCGATGAACCCGGGCTCGTCCTGGGTGACGGGGTGGCCGATGTGGAGGACGCGCCAATGCAGGAACGCGTAGTACGAAGTGACGGCCAGCAGGAGAAGCAGGAGCCCGAGGCGGAGAATCTTGATCATGCCCGGGGAAATCCATCAACCGCGCCGGCCGAAGACGGCAGGGGCGCCGGTCCGTTGCGCGAGGCAAGTGTAGGCGGAAAACTCCGACTCGTCGAAACGTTTGCGTCCCCACAGCACGCGCCGCACCGCCCGGCGCAACGGGCGCGTCCAATCGGCCAGCGCCCGCGCCGGCCCCCGGCGCGGGCCGGGGTTTTGCGCGGCGATGAAGCGGAAGACCTCCGGATCGCTGCGAGTCAGGCGTTCCGCAAGGATCGCGTAGCCTTCGGAGCGCAGAAGGAACCGAAAGGTCGACGGGGTGAAGATATTGATGTGGCCGTAGTTCAGGAAATGGTCCGCGCGCTCGTCGACGCCGGGTGCATAGTCCAGCGGCACCTCGAACACCTGGAAACGGCTCACGCGGGCCAGCTCGCGCAGCAGTTCCCGGGGATGCTCAACGTGTTCCAGCACGTGGGCGCAGATTGCCAGGTCGAAGGACTGGTCCGGATAGGGGATGCGGTAACCGTCGAATTTTTTCACCTCCCGCAGGTGTTTGAGCCCGCGTGCCTGGATCCGCTGGATCCCGCTGTCGGAAATTTCGATCGCGCTGAGCTCGGCGAAAACCCCGGCTTCATCGAGCCACTTGAGGATGCTGCCCTCGCCGGCGCCGCACTCGAGCACGCGCTCAAATTTCCGCCCGGCGCAGACGGCGACGATGTTGCGGGCCTTGAACTTGCCGCCCAGTTCCCGCCACGCGGTCAGGTCTTCGGTGTACTGTTCCTCGTAAGCGCGCTGGAGCGGTTCGCTGACATTGGCCACGCCGGAATTCTTGGTGTCCCGTGGGGCGGGAGCAAGGCGACATTGGCCGCCGGGCGCGGCGTTAATGTGCCGGGACGCTTGACCCGTTCGGCGGCGCCGCGGCCTTGGCCTTGGCCCGCAATTTGGCCAGCTGCTCGGTGAGGATTTCGTCGCAAAAACGCTCGGTGCCATCGGCGGCGCGGATGCGGTAACGCTCGCCCGTCATCGAGGAGCCCGTGCCGCACAGCCGGATGAAATCCTCCGCAGTGTGGACCTTGTCCTGCTGGTTCCGCCACTTGAGCCGCAGGTGCGCCACCGCGGCGCTCGCCGGGTACGCGCTGCCATTCCGGATGAACGACGCATCGCTCTGCCCGCCGAGATACGCGAGGAGGGACTCGATTTCCTCCGTCGGGGTCGCGGCGCGCGTGCCGTTCGCGAACAAAAAGAACGCAAGGATGGCGAGGATCCGCATGGGCGCAGTACGCATGGCGGCAGGTGGAACCGTCAGTCTTTGGGTGGGACGCGGGTTGCATTCCACGGGAGGTTGAGTCCCTGGCCGCCGTCGTGGCCGGGCGCCTCGAGCGTTCCCTTGATCGTGTCACCCACGATTGTCCCGCGGTACTTCACGACGTATTGCTTCCCGGACACATTCCGCACGACCTCGAATACGATCACGTCCCCCTGCAGCGTGGCGTTGCTGATGGCGGTATTGCCGAACTGGTTCGAGTAGGCGCCGGTGAGCTTGCCGTCCGTCGACTCGAGAGTCACCGAGGTCTCAATATCGCCGGCGGCCGATTTGGTGGTCCATTTCCAAGTCCCGGTGGGGTCGGCGGCGAAGGCGGCAACGGAGGCGGTGGCGGCGAAGCACAGGCAGAGGACGCGAAGCGTTTTCATGGAATGGGGTGTTTTGAGCGGGTAGACGGCCGGAGTTCCGTTGCATGCGCGAGTTATGATTTGGGGGGCGACGGTGATGTGGGCGAGGGAGAATTCGGCCCTTCGCGGTACGGCAGCTTCTGTTGGTAGAGCTTCAGTCGTTCGTGGCCCTGGGCGGCGTGCTCCTTGTCGAGCTTGCCGGCGAGGTATGCCGTTTCCCATTTTACGGCCTCGTCGAAATTGCCGCACTCCGCGTAGGCTGCCGCCAGCGTGTCAACGTAAGAGGGCTCTTTCCATTCAGACAGTTTGCAGGCTTTCGTCGCCAGCTCCACGGCCTTCACGCCATCCCGCACTTTCTCATCGCGAGCGGTGGCGCGCAGCCATGCCAGGGAGTTATTCAGACCTGCGTGATCCGGGCGAAGGCGCAGAGCCTCGTTAAAATCGGCCACGGCCGCCTGATAGTCGCCCTGCAACGCGGATACCGTAGCCCGGGCGGAGTACGGCTCGGGGGCGGCCGGCTTGAGTCGAATGGCCTCGTCGAAGTCGGCGACCGCGCGGGCGTAGTCGTGAAGGGCAGCATGAGCCCGGCCCCGGAAAAGCAAGTAGCTCGGGTTGCCCGGATCGAGACGGATGGCCTCGTCATAGTCGGAAATGGCGTTGGCGTAGTCATGACTCCGGGCCCGAGATGCGCCCCGCAGTGCAAAGGGGTGTGGCAGTCCGGGATTGAGAGCGATGGCTTGGCTATAATCCGACAGGGCCTGCGCATAATTGCCCTGCAAGGCGGAGGCTATGCCCCGGCGCGTGAATGCCGCGGCGTAGTTCGGGTCGAGCCGGAGCGCCTCGTTGTAACACGCAATTGCCAGGTCATAGTCTTGGTGCGAGCTGGCCGTCATCCCCTTCGCCAAGGCGGCTGCCGGTGCCTCGCCGCGAAGCGTGATCTCGCCCACCATGCCGTCGAGTTGCTTGGCCTCGGCCGGACTCAGTGGGGCCAGGAATTGGGTTTGCAGCACGGCAAAGTGTAGCGGGTCCACTTGGACGATCAGCATCCGCGTATCGAATTTCTTTGGGGAGGACTCCGCTGAGCCGGAGAGGAAAACTGTCCCGGGCTTTCCGGCCAGAGTCCCGGGCTCCGTCGCCGAATAGGGTCTGTATCCCGGGACTTCCAAAGCGGTCTTGGCAATCTCGGCGGCAGTCATGGGGGTCGTGCCGGGCTGGTCGAAGGAGACCATGGAAGCGACGACCAGAAAGTTGTCGCTGTTCGGATGAATGAGCAAAGGGCCTCCGGCGTCGGTCGCGGTCCAACCGGGCGGGAGTCTAATTTGCAACGCCGGGTTGTCCGTCTTTGGAAGACGGCACACCTCCGCGTCGTTGGGGCCGGCATCCAGCCCAACGATTCGGACTGCGGCCAGTACGGCCTCGAGCTCCTGGTGTTGTGCCGGGCTAAGTTCCGCCAACTCGACGGTGAGGAGCATGGCATGGTTCTCCTCGTCGACGGGAACCAGTCCGAGACGGGTGTGGGTCCTAGGGGCCGCATCCGTGCCGGTCTCGGACACGAAGACCGTCCCGGATTTGCCATCGATGGTTATCGGCTCGGTTGCCGAATAGGGGTTGTCGTGGGCGAGCTCGAAGTAGGCATCCGCATATTCCACCGCGGACTTTCCCTTTAGTTGGTAGGCGGGAAGAATCCCCAACACCAAGGCGTAGGGCCCGTCGCCTGGCGTGAGTTTGACCGAAACGTTGCCATATTCCGCGGTCCAGCCCGTCGGCAGCTGAACCGTCAAAGCCGGATTGCCCAACTTTGGGATGCGGATCGTTTCGCCCGGCCCCGGCGCCGACGACGCGCTCGCCGCCGTCAGCGCGAGCAGGAGGATTCGATTCGTAAAGCTGGCGGCGTGCCGCAAGAACGGATGCACGGCGGTTGTTGTTACCGTGCCCCGCGGCCGAAGAGGGCGACGGGGATGGTGGCGACGAGGATTTTGCAGTCGAGCCACAGCGACCACTGGTCGATGTAGGCGAGGTCGAGGCGGACCCAGTCCTCGAAGTCGGCGATGTCGTTGCGGCCGCTGATCTGCCAGAGGCAGGTCAGGCCGGGCCGCACGCTCAGCCGGCGGCGGTGGGTGTCGTTGTCGAAGCGCTTGACCTCATCGACCGGCAACGGCCGCGGGCCGACCAGGCTCATCTCGCCGCGGAGCACGTTCCAGAGCTGCGGCAGTTCGTCGAGGCTGTGGCGGCGCAGGAAGCGTCCGAGCGGCGTGATGCGCGGGTCGTTGGTGACCTTGAACACGGGGCCGGTCATCTCATTCCGCGACGCCAACTCAGCCTGCTGGTTCTCGGCGCCGACGCGCATCGAGCGAAACTTCAGCATGGGGAAGGGCCGGCCGTTGATGCCGGCGCGCGTCTGCCGGTAAAACGCGGGGCCGGGCGACGTCAGGCGGATCGCGAGCGCGATGAGCAGGATGAGCGGCGACAGCACAATGAGCAGGATGGCGGCAGCGACGTAGTCGAAGACCTGCTTGACCAGCAGGTGGCCGAGGTCGGCGGATTGCGCGCGGTAATAAAACACGGCCTCGCCCCCAAACTGGTCGATGGACACGCGCGGCCACGGCACGGCGGACCAGCCCTGCCGCACGAGCACCTCGACGCCCTCGCGGCCGCTGGCGCGCAGGACATTCGAAGCCTGGTCGCGCGCGACCCCGGCGAGGTTGAGGATGACGACGTTGACCGCCTGCTCGTGCAGCTGGCGCACGAAATTTTCCATCGGCTGCTGGCCAGGATCGAAGTCGCCCACATCCTCGAGCCCCGCCAGCTCGGTGCGGGTGAGCGAGGCGCGGAGGCGGGCATTCTCCTCGGCGCGGCCGACCCACAGCGCCCGGCGGCGCAACTGGCCCGCGGCGAAGCGGCGGGCGTCGAGCCAGGCGGTGAACTCGGAGCGACCGTAAACCAGGAAGCCGCCGATGCCGCCGACCAGCATGATGACGGAGCGCGCCAGCTGCTCGCGCATGATGAACAGGAACAGGATCAGCCCGATGACGGTGAAGACGCAGCTGCGCAGGACGATGAAGAGCGACTGCAGGCGCGGCGAAAGGCCCGCCGGCTCGTAGAAGCCCTGGCTGGCGAGCACGAGCGGTCCAAGGACGACGACTGCCGGCAGCATCCAGAGGTAGCCATCGATGGGCTCGAGTTCATGCCAGCCAAACCACCGGGAGCACGCGTCGCGCAGGAAATACCCGGCCAGCAGCGCCACCGCGAACAGGCAGCCGTCCGCCACCTGGAAGACACGCGTGCGGAGTTGCTGGTGTTGCGAGAGCATGGGGCGCGGCGCGCCGGGTGCGGGTGATGGGTGACGAGCTCACCGTTGCCCGGGCCGCGGACTAGAAATTCTTCACGTAGGTCGCGCCGTTCGCGTCGGTGAACGTCAGGCTGTCCGGTTCGATCTTCGTCAACTTCAAGCCGAGGCTGCGGTTCACGACGTCATTCACGCGGTAAACCTTGTCGTTCATCAGCACCTTGCTGCCGCTGTCGGAAGTCCGGATGCCCATGACCCGCACCTTGTCGACAAAGTCCGCAATCCGATCCGCGAGCGGGGCTTCAGGGCCCGGTGAAGGCGGCGTGGTTTCAGCCGGGGTGGCGGTGGCTTCTTTCGTTCCGGGAGTTGGTGCGGCACTTTCGGTTCCCGCGGCGGCGCGAGTCTCATCGTTTGGCTGTCCCGATGGCGAGGTGCTGGCGACGGCGGGCGGCGTGGTCGCCCCTGGTGCCGGGGCTGGGGCAGCCGTGGCCGGCGGGGGTTGCGGAATCACGATGGGCGCAATGACCACGGGGTTCGAAGTGGGGGCGGAGGTCTTGGGGATGTAGACTGGGCCCAGCTTGACCGGCGCGGGGCGCTCGGCGACGGCGGGCGCGGCGGAGCGGTTGACGAAGAGGACCGTGGCGACCACCGAGAGCACGATCACCACACCGGCGCCAGCGAGTAGCAGTACGAGCAACCCCTTCGGCATGCCTTGCGGTGCGCGGCTGGAAGCAGACCCGCCACCCGGCATCGGTGGGGCGTCCATGGGGCCGCCGCTGCGCTGGTGCTGCGCCTTTTTGAGGGCTTCGTTGATCAGGCTCATTGGATTTTCGAATTTCGATTTTCGAATTTCGATTTCAAGTCTGGGTCAACGGACATTCACGTTGTGAGGTTGCGCATGTCTTTGATGGCGCGGCGAACGTCCCAGTAGTTCACTTCGTCTGAGCCCCGAATAAAGGCGGACAGGATGGATTTGTCACAGAGATTATTGACGATGCGCGGGATACCCTTGCTCCCGCGATGGATGGCACGCAGCGCCCATTTCGTGAAGTTGGGGCGGCCCATGCTGCCGGCGAGCGTCAGCCGGTGCTGGATGTAGTGCGTGATGTCGCCGAGCGACAGCGGGTGCAGCTCGTAGTGGACGAGGATGCGCTGGCGCAGCTGCCGGAGCTCGTCCTTGGCCAGCACGTCCTTGAGCTCGGGCTGCCCCATGAGGACGATCTGGAGGAGCTTTTGCTTGTCGGTCTCGAGGTTGGAGAGCAGGCGGATCTGCTCGAGGACGGGAAAGGAAAGGTTCTGGGCTTCGTCCACGATCAGCACGATGTCGCGCCCGGCGTCGATGCGGGAGAGCAGGACGCGATTCATTTGCGCCACGAGGTCGACCTGGCTGCGGGCGAGCTTGGTTTCACCGAGGTCGGTAAGGATGGCCTTGAGCATCTGCGTCTCGGTGACGCGCGGGTTGAGGATCAGGGCGGTGTCAAAGTGCGCGGGGTCCAGCTCGTTAAGGAAGACGCGGCAGAGCGTGGTCTTGCCGCAGCCCACTTCGCCGACGAGGACGATGAAGCCCTTCTTTTCCCGCACCCCGTATTTGAGGTGCTGGAGGGCTTCCTGGTGGGTGGGGCTGAGGTAGAGAAAGCGCGGGTCCGGGGTGATGTTAAAAGGCATCTCCTTGAACCCGTAGTAGCTCTGATACATGGGGTCTTAGCCTAGGGGGTACCGCCCAGGAAAGGCACGCCTAAATCGCGGGTGGGCCGGGCGTTTCACAATTTTCATACGGGTGGAGGTGAACGGGGAAGGGACGCGAATCGAGGTCCACCCGTGATTGTCATTCTGAACGAAGTGAAGAATCCATTGGGATCCCGCCGAAGCGCGCAGCCACGTCCCACTGGATTCTTCGCTACGCTCAGAATGATAGGCTGCGGATTCGCGTTCATTCGCGTTCATTCGCGGTTCAAAAAGGCATTGCGTGGGCCGGATGGGCAGACGTTCATTTGAAAAACTCCATCGTGAACCTGCGGCGCGTCATCATCGGATTCTACTGGGTCCTCTTTCTGGCTGGCGGGCTGACCTTCGGTGTGATTTTCCGGCAGGCGTGGGCGGAATACGACCAGATCAAGCAGCAGCACGCGGCGAGTCAGCGCCGGCTGGCGGAGGCGGAGGCCAAGCTGCGGGAGCAGGAAAAAATCATTGAGCGGCTCCGCACCGACCCGGCCTACGTCGAAAAGGTGATCCGGCGGCGGCTGAACTATGCGAAGCCCGACGAGTTCATCTTCCGCTTCGAGGACTGAACTTTTCGGCGCCGCCGCTGACTGTCTGAAGCCACATGCCCACGTCCCCGTTGATTGAGAAATTCCGCGCCGCCGGGCAGGGCCAGGTCTTCGCGTTTTTAGATCAGCTCGAGCCGGCGGCGCAACAGCGTCTGCTGGAGGAAGCCGGTGAGATCGACCTGGCGGAAGTGGACCGTCTCACGCGCACGCTGCTCGCGAAGGGAGCGTCGCCGGGAGTGAACCTCGCCGGCCTGGCGCCGGCGCCGTACGAGGCGCTGCCGGAGAATGGCGGTGATGCCGCGGGATGGGAGAAGGCCAAGGCCGCGGGAGAGGAGGCGCTCCGCGCGGGGCGCGTGGCGGCGTTCACCGTGGCAGGCGGGCAGGGGACGCGGCTCGGGTACGACGGCCCGAAAGGGACGTTCAAGGTCACGCCGCTGAAACAGAAGCCGCTCTTCCAGGTCTTCGCCGAAAAGATCCGCGCGGCAGGGTCGCGGTATGGCCGGCCGCTGCACTGGTTCATCATGACCAGCCACCAGAACCACGCGGCGACGGAGGCGTTTTTCCAGGAGCACAAATTCTTCGGGCTCGGCGCGGCGCGGGTGCATTTTTTCCGGCAGGGCCGGATGCCGGCGGTGGATTTTTCCGGGAAGATCATGCTCGAGACGCGCAGCTCGCTGGCGTTGTCGCCGGACGGGCATGGCGGGTCGTTGCGCGCGCTGGACCGCAGCGGCGCGCTCGACCTGATGCGCCGCGAGGGCATCGACACGGTCAGCTATTTCCAAGTGGACAACCCGCTCGTGCGTTGCATCGACCCGGCGTTCATTGGCTGGCACCGGCTGCGTGGTTCCCAAATGTCGAGCAAGATGGTCACCAAGGCGTATCCCGAGGAAAAGCTGGGCCATTTTTGCCTGCAGGACGGACGACTGGTGGTGGTGGAATACTCCGACCTGCCGATGGCGATGCAGCGCGAGACCACGCCGGACGGAAAGCTGCGTTACCCCGCGGGGAGCATCGCGATCCACGTGCTCGACCGGGAATTCATCCGCCAGATGGCGGGCGAAGGGTCGGGGGTGTCCCTACCGTTTCACCGCGCGGACAAGAAGATCCCCACGGTGGATGCCGCGGGACAGCCGGCCCGCCCCGCGCAGGCGAATGGCGTGAAGTTCGAGCTGTTCGTGTTCGATGCGATCCCCTTCGCGCAGAACCCGCTGGTGATCGAGACGCGCCGGGCGGACGACTTTTCCCCGGTGAAGAATGCGGAGGGCGTTGACTCACCGCGCACCTGCCACGACGACCAGCTGCGGCAGTTTGCGCGCTGGCTGCGCGCCAACGGCGCGAAGGTGGAAGTGGACACGAGCGGGTTGCCAAAGGCGCGCATCGAGGTCTCGCCGCTGTTCGGTTACGACGAGGATTCCTTTGCCGACGCTTGGAAAAAACTCTCGCCCAAGCCGACGGTCTCGGACGGTCTATACCTTTCCTGAACCATGGCTGACTCCACCCAGGACAAGATCAAAGGCGCCGGCGCCGCGAAGCAGCTGATGCCCGGCGCGGTGGAAAACCTGCAGGCGTTCCTCGCGGCAAAGCTCCCGGACTGGGCGGTGGCGAGCATCAACGAACTGGTGGAGAAGGGCGCGTGGTCGGAGTTAAATGACCGGTTTTATCGTTACCTCGAGTTTGGCACGGGTGGGATGCGCGGGCGGACGATTGGGGCGATGCCGGCGGCGGACGAGACCGGCAAATTAAGTCCGATCGGAACGCCGGAACATGCGGCGATCGGCAGCAACATGCTGAATGACTTCACGCTGATCCGCGCGGTCGTCGGGTTGTTTCGCTACACAAAGAAGTACCTGGCGACGCGGCCGGACGGGCGGCGGCCCAAGCTCGTGATCGCGCACGATGTGCGACATTTTTCGCGGCCTTTCTGCGAACTGGCGGCGTCAACTTGGACCCAGCTCGGCGGCGAGGCCTTCATCTTCGACGGCCCCCGGCCCACGCCGCAGCTGAGTTTCAGCGTCCGCTGGCTCAAGGCCCATGCCGGCGTGGTCATCACGGCGAGTCACAACCCGCCGCATGACAACGGGTTCAAAGCCTACTTCGAGGACGGCGCGCAGGTGATCCCGCCGCACGACAAGGGCATTGTGGACGAGGTGAACGCGGTGGCACTGACGGAGCTCGGGCAGTTCCTGGCGAAGGACATTTCCCGGGTGACGACGCTCAAGCACGACGCCGACGACGCGTACCTGGCGGCAGCGAACACGGCGCTGCTCGATCCCGCCGTGCTGCGCAGCGTGCGGCCAAACATCATCTACACCAACATCCATGGCACCGGCGCGGTGCATGTGCTGCCGCTGCTGCTGCACGCCGGCTGCCAGGTGCACGACGTGCCGGAGCAGTTCAACTTTGACCCGCGGTTTCCCACTGTGAAGTCGCCAAACCCGGAGAATCCCGAGGCGCTGGCGATGGCGATGAAGCTTGCGGACCAGAAGGGCAGCGACTTGGTGCTGGCGACCGATCCCGACGATGACCGGATGGGCTGTGCGGTGCGCAGTCCCGGGAAACTCAACACCGGCAAATTGGAGCTGCTGACCGGCAACCAGATTGGCGCGCTCCTGATCGAGTACCGGCTGCGGAAGTACAAGGAAATGGGCTGGATCCCGCCGGGCGGATCGAAAAATGCCTGCATCATCAACACGGTGGTGACGACGCCGTTGCAGGCGGCGATCGGGCACGGCCACGGCGTGAAGGTGATTGAGACGCTGACCGGCTTCAAATGGATCGCGGCCAAGATGCGGCAGTACGAGGAGAAGCTGAAAGCGGCGATGCCGCCGGGATTCGATTATGAGGCGACGCCCTTTGAGCAGCGGGCGAAGCTGATGCTGCAGCACAGCACCTTTTATGTGTTCGGCACCGAGGAGAGCTATGGCTACCTGCCGAATGACTACATCCGCGACAAGGACGGGAATTCCGCGTGCCTGATGTTCGCCGAACTCTGCGCCTGGGTGAAAAGCCGCGGGCTGACCGTGCCGGAGTTTTTGGACGAAATCTACCTCCGGTACGGCTTCTTCCTCGAGGGCGTGATCAACCTGTACTACGAAGGCGCGAGCGGCTCGGCGAAGATCAAGCGGATCATCGACACCTACCGGGCGGATCCGCCGAAGGCTTTCGGTGACGTCAAGGTGACGAAGTTCTCGGACTATGGCCGGGAGCAGATCATCGACGAGGACGGCGAGGCGCTCCCGTCGCAGGACCTGTATTTCGTAACGCTCTCGAACGGCTACAAATTCGCGGCCCGCGGCAGCGGGACGGAGCCGAAGATGAAATTCTATCTCTTCGCCAGCGAGAAGGTCGCGAATGCCGCGGAACTGCCGGCGGTGAAGGCGAAGACCAAGGCGACGCTCGACGGGCTGATCAAGCTGATCGAGGCGGACGCGCGGAAGCGGGCGGAAGGGTGAGTGGCACCACGAAAAACACGAGAGACACGAAATCCGATCCCGAAGCGTTTTTACCACGGATTACACCGGCCGACACGGATCAATCTGAAACCTTCAATCCAGGTCCGGGTGAATTGGGATCTTTCCAGCACATTGGGATCCTAAGCTTAGAATTCCACGTGGACAAGTTGTCGCGG
>JADMIO011294167.1_pt1 | contig 63484 bp, 56 predicted proteins | sample 8958161 | NCBI WGS metagenome assembly JADMIO01 (sample SAMN16585339, study PRJNA669376) | soil metagenome | isolation source: Crop rotation soil | place: USA: Cullars Rotation, Alabama | collected 2011
CCGCGACTTCAAGTCACGTGAATTCCAAGCTTCGGATCCCACTGTGCTGGAAAGCGGGGAACTTTGTGTTGCCCACCCAGTTTACCCTTGCTGCGCAGCCATTCATTGAATATTCCTTTTTTTGCTGCATGTATCACCGGGGGTCTTAAGGCAATATTTTTATGTCGCTTGGCTTCGTAATCGCTGTTGATGCTTTTTAATGCGGCATCCAGTTCTTCTGTAAATTTTTCCAGGTTCCCGGGTTCTTTTTCGAATTCGATCAGCCATTCATGTGCGCCGTTCGATCCTTCTGAAAAATAAACAGGGGCAGCGGTATAATCATTCACGATCGTCCCGGTTTTCTGGCTAGCTATGGCGATCGCTTTATCTGTATTGTCAACGATCACTTCTTCACCGAATGCATTGATATAATGTTTGAGCCTGCCCGAAACTTTTATCCGGAACGGTGATAAAGAAGTGAACTGGATCGTATCTCCGACCAGGTATCTCCAGAGACCACCATTAGTGCTGATGACCAGGGCATAGTTCTTTCCCAGCTGCACATCCTGCAGGCCGATGGTCTGCGTATCTTTTTTCCCGTACTCGCTCACCGGCATGAATTCCATGAAAATACCATGGTCGGTGAACAGCAACATGCCTTCTTCTCCGGGAATGTCTTGCGCAGCGAAAAATCCTTCACTGGCATTGTACATCTCCAAATAATGAATGTCTTTGCCGATCAGTTTTTGAAATTGTTCTTTATAAGGTGTAAAAGAAACACCGCCGTGCATATACAATTCCAACGAAGGCCATACTTCGGCCATTGTTTTTTTCCCGGTGATTTCCAGTATCCTTCTGAACAAGACCAATGTCCAGGTTGGAACGCCCGATATAGATGTTACATTTTCTTTGATCGTACTTTCTGCCAGCTTTTCGATCTTCGATTCCCATTCATCCATCAAAGCGATACTGAGATCGGGTGTGCGCAGCCAATGTCCCCAGAACGGTGTGTTCTGCAATAACACAGCGCTGAGATCGCCGTATTGTGCTTCACTGTTCATGGGATTGATATTATGACTACCACCCAATACAAGGCCTTTGCCCGTCAGTAATTCAGAATCGGGATTGAACTGGTAATATAATGTCAATACATCTTTGGCTGCTTTGAAATGACAATCCTCCAGGCTCTCATCGCTTACGGGAATGAATTTACTTTTATCGCTTGTTGTACCGCTACTCTTGGCAAACCAGTAGATCGGTGTATTCCAGAGAATGTTCTGTTCCCCGTTCATGATCCGTTCGATATAAGGTTTCAGGTCATTGTATTCATGGATCGGTACGGCTTCTTTGAATTCTTTTACGGTGAAGAGGTCTGAGAAACCATATTTGCGACCGAACTCAGTGTATTGTGCCGATGTGACAAGCTCCTGCAATACTTCCCGCTGCGCATCCAGTGGATTATTGCGCCAGGCTTCAATGCGCCAGAACCGGGCACGGGCTAAAGATGATATGGCAGGGGAAAGAAGTTTCATTTGCGCTTGGCAAAATAGATAAAATACAGGAATGGGTAAAAACTTACTGGCCGGAGTCTTGCCCGGCTTTTATTGCTTCTTCGTGGAGATAATCTTTTCGTTTCAATTCAAAATTCCTTCCCAGGTATAATTTTCTTACCTGTTCATCTTCGGCCAGCTCTTCAGCAGTTCCATGTTTGAATATCTTTCCTTCGATCAATAAATAAGCACGGTCGCAGATCGACAGGGTTTCGGTTACATTATGATCGGTAATGAGGATACCGATATTCTTATATTTCAATTTAGCGACGATCGCCTGTATATCCTCTACCGCGATCGGATCGATACCGGCAAATGGTTCATCCAGTAAAATAAATTTCGGATCCACGGATAATGCTCTTGCGATCTCCGTTCTTCTTCTTTCGCCTCCGCTCAATACATCTCCATTGCTTTTGCGCACATGTTGCAGGCGAAACTCATTCAGCAGGGATTCCAGTTTGTCTCTTTGTTGCTGTTTCGATAGTTTGGTCATTTCCAGTATCGCGGAAATATTATCTTCTACGCTGAGTTTGCGAAAGACCGATGCTTCCTGGGGAAGATAGCCGATACCCATCTGAGCTCTTTTGTACATCGGCAGGCTGGTAATGTCCTGGTCATTCAAAAAGACCTTTCCTTCTTCGGGCTTGACCAATCCAACTACCTGGTAAAAGGAAGTGGTCTTACCTGCACCATTAGGCCCCAGCAGGCCCACAATCTCGCCTTGCTTTACATCAAAGGAAACATGATTGACAACCGTGCGGCTGCCGTATTTTTTGACAAGGTTTTCTGTCCGGATGGTTACAGGCATGATACGCAAAAATAGGTGATGGCAACTAAGAATAACTTCCAAGCCCATAAATAGCGGCCTCTTTAACGTGTTTTTGACTAATGCTTCCGCATCGTTAGCTTTGCACCCTTATGAAGGTTATCGACCATATCAAAAAGGCAAAAGACACACTGATATCATTCGAAGTATTACCTCCGCTGAAAGGGAAAGGGATCGAAGCATTATACAATCATCTTGACCCGTTGATGGAGTTCAAGCCTTCCTTTATTAATGTCACCTATCACCGCAGTGAACATGTCTTCAAAAAAAGACTGGATGGTACATTTGAGAAGGTCGTGGTGAGAAAACGTCCTGGCACGGAAAGTATCTGTGCGGCGATCATGAACAAATACAATGTGGACACAGTACCGCATTTGATCTGTGGTGGTTTCGGCGTCAATGAAACAGAGGATGCATTGATCAATCTTCGTTATCTCGGGATCGATAATGTATTGGTATTACGTGGCGATGCTGCCAAGAATGAAACAGCTTTTGAACCGGAACCCGGTGGGCATAAATACGCCAGTGAATTACTAAAACAGGTTGTAAACCTGAATGCCGGCATCTATCTTGAAAATGATCTGAAAGGAACGCAGAAGACCGAATTCTGTATCGGTGTAGCCGGTTACCCGGAAAAACATTTCGAAGCACCGAATATGGATACCGACCTGCAATACCTGAAAGCTAAAGTAGACGCAGGAGCTGACTATATCATTACACAAATGTTCTTCGATAATGCAAAATTCTATGCATTTGTAGACGCCTGCCGTGCTGCGGGTATCAATGTGCCGATCATTCCGGGATTGAAGCCAATAACAACCAAGAAGCAGTTAACAGTTCTTCCGAAAACTTTTTATATCGATCTGCCGAACGATCTCTCTGCAGAAATATTAAAATGTAAGAATGATGAGGAGGTGGAGAAAGTAGGACAGGAGTGGTTATTGCATCAATCGAAAGATCTGAAGAAACACGGGGTTTGCGTGCTGCATTATTATACGCTCGGTAAGCCGCATGTCGTCGCAAATGTTGTGAGAGATTTATAATAAGAGACTAAAAAGAGAAAAAGAGGATAGCCCAACAGGCCTTCCTCTTTTTCTCTTTCAATTCTTTTTAGACTCTTAGGAGATTATTTCGATATTTCCGCTAACACCCTCTCATCGATCACCACGGGATATTTCTTTCTCAGTTTCTCATTCCATTCTTTTTCCAGGATGTTCTGGTAATCATTAATGACCATTCCCTTTGCTTCGTTAAAGGTTCGCTGCATCGGTTTGGTATACGCCTGTACGATATAGGCGAAGGAAGCTGTATTGTCATTGACATTGACCAATGGGGGCAGCACCATCCCGGGTTTTGGTATCATCTTGAAAAGATTCGGGATCTGGGTCCATTCATAACGGGAAGAATCGGTAACCACTTTTTCTGTATAATTCTTTGATACCCGCTGCCAATCTGCCGGTTTCTTTTTGACCTGCTCATAGATTGCTTTGGCAGTTGTTTCATCTGAACAAAAGAATAAAACAGCATCTACGCATTGGTTCCACATATAATTCTTCTTGTTCTTTTCATATAAGGCCCGCAGTGCGACCGTATCTGTCTGTGCTTTGTTCCAGATCTCCTGCTGCATGATCTCGAAGAATATATTACCGTCTTTGAATTCGGTCATCTGGCCGCGAAACTCTTCATTGAAATCTTCCAAATGGGCCTTGTAATAATTATATAACGCGAATTCGATGAACTCGTCTCTAACCTGTGCATGTGGTTTGGCACCGGAACCATCTTGTTTGTACCGGTAGGTATTGGCATAGTTGACCCAGGTTGTCGCCGTGTATGTTGAATCGCCAATCGTGAACATAGGTGTTGTCGCGATGATCGTTCTACCCAATGGCGTCATAGGTTTCAGGTCCAGCACACTGTCGCTCATCTGCCACATAGCTGCTTCGTCATAAGGATATTTTTTCAACCCGGCTTTCTCGATCACTTTCTTGTAAATAAAATCACGGGAGGCTTTCCAGCGGGAATCGCTCATGACCCGGTTCTGCAATTCCTGTTTATTGGCCCGGTCTTCAGGATCTGTCACGATGGGTTTTATCGAGATCCTTTTCACGATATGCCAGCCATGCGAGGTAAGGAATGGTTTGCTGACGGCGCCATCCTTTGGCAATGACCAAATGGTTTTTTCAAAAACAGGATCGTATTCTCCCACATGGATATCCTGCAGGTTGCCTCCGTTTGCAGCTGATATATAATCGTTGCTGAAGCTCGATGCAAGGCGACCGAAATTATCACCAGCCATTATACGTTTGTACAATGAATCGGCCAGTGTGGCCATTTTCTTTTTAGTAGGCTCATCGGCCCCGGGAGGACTGACAAGCAATATCTGCTGCGCTTTTATTTTGCCAACAGCTTTTCTTTCTGAAAGCGGTTTGAAAATATGGTAACCGATCTTGGATAAAACGATATCGGAATATTTACCGACAGGTGTTGAATAAATAGCGTTTTCGAAAGCATATGGCAAAGTGAATACTGTAATATACCCGAGTTCTCCTTTGGTGGTTTTAGCAGCAGGATCATCAGAGAGTTCCTGGGCAATCTTTAAAAAATCTTCACCTTTCTGCAAACGCCTGAGCACTTCGTCTTTTTTCATGCGGGATGCGGTACTATCGAATTGCCCGGCCGCATTCCGGAAGGAGATAAAGATCTGGGCGACATTAATATCTTTCTGGCTGCGCTGGAATGCTTCATCAGTTAAACGGGTCATCATCTCGGGATCATTCATATAGTTTTCCGAGATCTGTGTACGCAGGTTCTCCACTTCGACCTTGATCTGGGCCAGGGTGTCATACCGTTGGTCATATGCTTCTCGGATCTTCAGCCGGGAATTGATATATAGTTCCAGGTAATCGCTTACTGCCTTGGCCTTATTCACCACAGGACTCGTATTGTTCTTATTATAGGCTTTTAAAAACTCCTTCGCATCAACGGAGTATTTACCATAAGTGAACAAGGTTTGTGCGCCGGCATCGATCATTACCAGGCTGGTAATGACGGCGATAAAAATTCTTTTTCCCATATTCCTGTTCTTATTGCGTGTTAGTTATTAGGTATGTGTTATTGTCCTTTCAATTTCAGATCCAGCACCTCGTCGATCTGCTCGTAGGTCAGCTTTTTGGCAATGATCCGCTTGTCTTTATCCAGTAAATACAAAGTGGGGTAGGTCTGCACATCGTATAGCTGTGCATACCCTGGAATATTAGCATCCGTCCTTGCTTTATCATCTGCTTTTGAATAATAGACATGCGTCCAGCCCGTCAGTTTATGATCACTGATAAAATTCAACCAATCTTTTTTTGTTGCGTCTGTTTCTTTGGCTACCGCGTAGATCCTTAACCCGGCTGCATTCCATTTGGCGCGGTAAAAAGAATCGAGCTTGGGCAACACTTCTTTACAATGCCCGCAGGATGGATCCCAGAATGCAACAAGCGTATAGGCCGAAGAATCTGAGTAAAGTTGTCTTGTCGTGCCGGTACTATCGGGCAGTTCGATATCGGAAGCCGGTGTGCCCATGATATTCGCCATAAGGCTATAAGCCCGGTCAGTAATGATCTTGCGGCCCTGTGCATTGAGCCAGGGATATTCTTTTTGTGCAAAATATTTTTCAAACAGGTGTACAAGGATGGCATCTTCCCACATGTATTTCTGTACGAGATAGCGGTTGGTGAATTTTACCAGCAGGAATCTTGTCATTTCCTCGTTGATGCTAGCGGGTCCCAGCATACGATCCAGTTCAAAGATGATCGAATCCGGGTCGGGCACCACCAGTTGTGCAAAATATTTATCGAGCTTTTCTTCAAAGAAAGTAGTGTAGGCTAAACGACCATCCCAGAAATTCACGCCATCCCAGTAATGTGCTTTATAAAAATTATACGCATCCAATGAATCGGTTTTGTTAGCAGGTGTTTTTAAACGACCGGTCAGTTGCGGCTCTCTCATGGTGACCAGTAAGGCACTGAGAATGGTTCCGGGATTTTTTACAATGAGGTTATTCCTGTAATCGGAAACTGTCTTGTCCAGTCGTACCAGTTCGTTGGTAAGATTGGTGGAATCGGCCTTGGTCTTCGCCAGCTTATATTGTTGTTGTTTTGTCGTGATCTCTTTTCCTTTCCCTGCCATATACTGCTGGTAGTGGGTGAACATGATATTGTCAGGTGAATTGACAAACTGAAGTCCATTCCTGATAGTAGCTGTATCAGCGATGACGGTGAAACGTTGCTGTTTGTCTACAAGTATTTCGAAAAAACCTGTTTTGTTGGGATAACCGACCAGGTAGATACCGCCGGGTAATTTTTTTGTCCCTTTGAAAACACCTTCACTTTTTTCATTCAACAGGACCGAATCAATGATCGGGTAGGTCTTACCGAAATAATGCCCCAGGTAGATATACTTTTTCTTAAAAGGTTTGAAAACAACTTTGATCTCATAACCCGGTTGAGCAAAAGAAGCGATCGCCAGCAGCAGGCAAATGGGAAGAAGTATTTTTTTCATAGCTCTATGTGCGAGGGTAAAGATAAGCCCCGGGGTTTAAATGTTTAAGGATTAAGAGGTTTAAAGCTGTTAAAAGGTTGTTTACCCCTGGCCTGGACCCAAAGTTTTTGAGAGAGGTTGCTCCCCATCAACTTATTTTTGCGCCGTGAGAAAAAAGAAGAAACAAATTGTGCTGGAAAAGCTGCTGGTGGAGGATTATGCAGCCGAAGGAAAATCCCTGGCCAAACTGGATGGTAAGGTCATTTTTATCGAAAATGTGGTACCCGGCGACCTGGTGGATGTCCGGCTGCACAAGAATAAAAAGGACTGGGCAGAGGGAATGGTCACCCGTTTTCATAGCTTTTCGGCCGACAGGGTAGAGCCATTTTGCTCGCATTTCGGGGTCTGTGGAGGTTGCCAGTGGCAGATGCTTCCTTATGAGAAACAATTGCAATACAAACACCGGCAGGCCGAACAGACCCTGAAACGTATCGGTAAGGTAGAACTTCCTCCTTTTGAACCGATCCTCGGTGCCCCGGAAACAACGCATTACCGTAATAAGATCGAGTATACATTCGGCAATAAGCGTTTCTTACTGAAAGAAGAACTGGTAGACGAATCGATCAGTGGCGAACAGGATGTCGCAGGGTTTCATGCAAAAGGATTGTTTGATAAAGTGGTGGATATTCAAAAATGTTATCTCCAGGGAGAACCTACCAATGCGATCCGTTTATTCGTAAAAGAGTTTGCGAAAAAGAATAACTGGTCATTCTACGATATCCGCAATCATGCCGGTTTCCTGCGAACCATGCAGGTGCGTTTATGTACAACGGGAGAACTGATGGTCAATATCATGGTGGGAGAGAATGATGAGAAGAAGATCAGCCTGTTGATGAAAGCCGTGATGGAAAGATTCCCGGCCATCACTACATTGTTGTATACGATCAATACCAAATTCAATGATAGCCTGTTCGATCTCGAACCCATAACGTATCATGGAAAAGGATATGCGATAGAAAAGCTGGAAGATTTTCAATTCAAGATCGGCCCCCAATCATTTTTTCAAACGAATACCAAACAAGCGGAACGATTGTACCAGGTGACAAGAGATTTTGCAGAGCTGACCGGTAAAGAGACTGTGTATGATCTTTATTGCGGTACAGGCAGCATCGGCATTTTTGTAAGCCCTGCTGCAAAAAAGATTATCGGTGTGGAAATGATCGCGGCGGCGATCAAAGATGCGAAAGAGAATGCGGCGTTGAACAATATAAACTCCGCTCAATTTTTTGCAGGCGACGTGATCGATATCTGTAATGATGAATTTTTTGCAGCGCATGGTAAACCCGACGTTATCATTACAGATCCGCCGCGGGCGGGCATGCATGAAAAACTGGTGCAGAAGATCCTCGACATGGAAGCACCGACAGTAGTGTATGTTAGTTGTAATCCTGCTACACAGGCAAGGGACCTGAATCTTCTCGATGCAAAATATACGGTAACCAAAGTAAGACCGGTGGATATGTTCCCGCATACGCACCATATAGAGAATGTGGTGCAGTTGAAGCTAAGAGAATTGCTAAGAGACTAGAAAGAGAAAAGGAGGTAAAAGAGTTGATTGCCAGATGCAGTTATTTACTCGGAGAGCCGCAGTCTCAGAATTAATTTTAAATGAGAAAATCGTACAGAAAGTTAATCCTCTTTTTCTCTTCCCCCTCTTTTTAGACTCTTAGCCTTAATTTTGTTTTCCCATGAGCAATTTCCGAAACACGAGGCCGGACCAATTTCCTCCTATCGTTAAGAATCTTATCATCATCAATGTGCTTGTTTTTGCTGCGCAGGTCATGCTGGATAACCAGATGGACCTGACAGATAAACTTTCACTACATCCTATAAAATCAGGGGGATTCAAACCTTACCAGATTGCTACACATATGTTTGCGCATGCTAACATCGGGCATATATTTCTTAATATGATCGTTCTCTGGATGTTTGGGAGAATACTCGAGAATGTATGGGGTGGAAAACGATTCTTATTCTTTTATCTCGCTTGTGGTTTAGGTGCGACAGCGCTCAGCCTTGGTATAGATTATTTCAGGTACGATCAGATCATTCACGATGTGCAAGTAGCGTTGCAGGCCGGTGATGAAGAAACAGCGGCCAGGATAGCCAGGCAGCTTGGTTCTTCATTGGGAGCATCCGGCTGTATACTGGGTGTGCTGGCCGGCTTTGGATACCTCTTTCCCAATACCGAATTGCAGATCGTACCCATTCCTGTTCCGGTAAAAGCTAAGTGGTTGATCCTGGCCATCATCCTGGTCGATCTTTTTTCAGGGGTCGCCAATACGGGAAAAGATAATGTCGGTCACTTTGCCCACCTCGGCGGCGCGATCACGGGACTTATTATCGTCTTTATCTGGAACAAAACCAACCGGCGGACGTTATATTGAAGAAGGAATTAAACTGTTCAGAAGCAAGGGAAATCTGGTCATAAGAAACGACCTTTGCCCCGACTCACGATTCACGACTCACAAGATGACCTACCCGGAAAAACAACACAAACAAAAGATCACACTCGGCCAGACCGGTAATGCATTGATGATGCTGATCGCCATCTGTCTTATTATGTATGTAGGCCTTGCTTTTATGGAGGCTGTCTGGTTCTTCCGGTTCCCCAAAGAAATGGCACATGGGCTTTGGGAAAAAAATGTATTGGGATGGTTTGCTCTACCGGCAGAAGGCAATCATCTACTAAGCAAACCCTGGACCTTTATCAGCTATATGTTCGTCCATGATAGCATCTGGAAAATATTTGCCAACATGTTATGGCTTTGGTGCTTTGGTTATATCATGCAGGACCTGACAGGTAACCGCAAGATCATACCGGTATTTATTTATGGAGGACTGGCAGGTGCTATCGCTTTTATATGCGCTTATAATTTTGTTCCATCGCTGCAGGCACAACTTCCTTATGCAACGGCAGTGGGTGCTTCTTCCGGGGTGATGGCAGTAGCGGTTGCGACAACACTGGTATCGCCTTCTTATAAAATATTCCCCCTGATCGGCGGTGGTATCCCGTTATGGGCATTGACAGCATTGTACCTGATCTCCGATCTCGCAACAGTATCGGTCAGCGATACGGGTAACCTGATCGCTCACCTGGCCGGTGGATTGACGGGCTTTCTTTTTATTTTCTTTTTGCGCATGGGATACGACTGGAGTGATTGGATGAGTAATTTCTTTGACTGGTTCAATAATCTTTTCAACCCCGATAAACCCAAGAAAGGAAAGAAGATAAAGGACGAATTATTCTACCGCTCCACATCAGCGCCGTATACAAAGACGATGAATGTTACCCAGCAACGGGTCGACGAGATACTCGACAAGATCAACCAGCAGGGATATAACTTTCTTACCGAAGAAGAAAAAGAACTGCTGAAACGAGCAGGAGAAGAAGACGGTATCTAGCTTTTGATAAGGTATAGCTAACCGTTCGTAAAGACAATCGACCCTGCTGACAGTTAAGCCCTCGGGGCTAACAGCTTTTTCTTAAATTGCAGCAATGGCCTCCCGATTCCGACTGTTCACCAAGCGGTTTTTTATTTACACCAATGTTGTGGTGGTATTTTTCTTCCTGCTTGCCTGCCTTGTTCCTTACCTGAACCCGCAGAGCTGGTGGTTCATTTCTTTTCTCGGCCTGGGCTTTCCTTTTTTACTACTGCTTGTCATCATTTTCGCGATAGCCTGGTTATCGGTGCTGCGACCAAAATACGCATTGATCTCGGGGGTTGCTTTATTGCTCGGCATTAAAAGCATCAGTGTATTCTTCGCTTTTCATAAAACAAAAAAATTCAATTATACCAAAGCTCCGCAAACGATCCGCGTTGTTTCATGGAATGTGGCCCGCTTCGTGGAATTGAGAAAGAACACCAATAAAGGCAGTGGTATCCGGCGGCAGATGCTCGATCAATTAAAACAACAGAACGCGGATGTGCTCTGTCTCCAGGAGTTTCATACGTCTACGAATACAGATTATTATGACAATATCACACCGATACAACAGGAATTAGGCTATCCTTATTTTTATTTTTCCTTTGACCAGGATGGTGATAATCTTTATTATAGTTCGATCATTTTTTCCCGCTACCCGATCATCGATAGTGGAAAGATCCGTTATCCCCGACCAACACTCCCGGATGTTTTATTACACACCGACCTGAAAGTGGGCAACGATACGATCCGGGTCTTTACCACGCATTTACAATCGCTGCAGTTCGGGAGAAAGGATTATGAACGCCTGGATAAGATCAAGAATGCAAGGGATAGCCTGCTGGCCAATTCAAAAAGCATCCTGTCCAAATTAAAAAAAGGATTTTCGTATCGCAGTATCCAGGCCAACCTGGCAAGACAGATCATGGGTGATAGCCCGCACCCCATTGTTTTTTGCGGCGATCTGAACGATGTACCCAATTCGTACACCTATTTCACCGTGAGAGGCGGGATGCAGGATGCGTTCCTGAAAAAAGGATTTGGCGTGGGGCGTACATTCGCAGCCTTATCGCCTACACTGCGGATCGATTATATCTTTGCGGATAAGCGGTTTAAAATAACACAGTTCAATAAGGTGGTAAAAAAACTATCGGATCATTACATGATCGTGGCCGACCTTGAGCTGAAAAACAAATAAAAATCGCTATCTTCATTCTATGATCATCCCCGCTCCATATCGTTGCTGTCCCTGCTGATCCTGATCCCGGGAAACCGGCCCCAACCTGAATATATTTCATCATCTTTGCTCCATTATTGAAATGGATGCGTTGAAGCATAAAATTATGAGCCAGCTTAAAGTATATAATTCCTACTCGAGACAGAAAGAAGTTTTCAATTCCATCACGCCCGGTCATGTGGGTATGTATGTCTGCGGACCTACGGTCAGTGGTGAAAGCCATTTGGGTCATTCACGTCCTTATATCACGTTTGATATCGTCAACCGGTACTTAATGCATCTCGGTTATAAAGTACGCTATGTTCGTAATATTACCGATGCCGGGCATTTTGAAGAAGAAGGACGAGAAGCAGAAGACAAGATCTCCAAGAAAGCCGTATTGGAAAAACTGGAACCAATGGAATTGGTACAGAAGTATACCAATCTTTTTCATTGGGCGATGGACCAGTTCAATAACCTGCGGCCGACGATCGAGCCTACTGCAACAGGACATATCGTGGAGCAGATCGAAATGATCAAGACCATTATCGCGGCCGGTTATGGTTATGAAGTAAATGGTTCGGTTTATTTCGATGTAAAAAAATATGCTGCATCGCATGACTATGGTAAACTGAGCGGAAGGATCATGGATGACCTGCTCGAAACAACAAGAGAACTGGAAGGACAGGAAGAAAAAAGAGACCGTGCCGATTTTGCTTTATGGAAGAATGCGGCACCGGAACATATCATGCGCTGGCAAAGCCCCTGGGGCGTTGGGTTTCCCGGCTGGCATATCGAGTGCTCGGCGATGGCGACAAAGTATTTGGGTGCACAGTTCGATATTCATGGTGGCGGTATGGATCTTTTATTCCCGCATCATGAAAGCGAGATCGCACAAAGCACGATCTGCAATCATTCGGCACCGGTGCGTTACTGGATACATAATAATATGATCACCATCAACGGCCGAAAGATGGGGAAGAGCTATAATAATGTGATCAAGCTGACGGAACTGTTTAGTGGCGATCATCCGTTATTAGAAAAAGCTTTTCACCCGATGGTGATCCGGTTCTTTATCCTGCAGACACATTACCGCAGTACACTCGACTTCAGTAACGAGGCGCTGGTAGCATCGGAGAAAGGATTGAAACGTTTGTGGGAAGCGTATGAGAATTTGAAGAAGTTGGAAGTTGGAAGTCAGGAGTCGGAACTAGACTCGGAGCTTGATTCGAAGGTTGCTAAATTGTTGGGAGAGTTTGATGAATTTATGAATGATGACTTCAGTACGGCGAAAGTGCTGGCGAATATGTTCGAGATCGTACCGGTGATCAATTCGATGAAGGATAAAACAATAGCGGTTTCGGCACTCTCCAAAGAAACTTTTGAGCTGCTGCAGTCGAAATTTAAAGTTTGGATTGAGGATATTTTAGGATTGAAGAGTGTCACCGAAGCCGATAATTCAAAATTGCAAGGTGTGATGCAGTTGCTGATCGATATTCGTAAGGAAGCAAAAACAAAAAAAGACTTCGCTACTTCTGATAAGATCAGGAACCAGCTGGCCGCATTAGGGATCACGTTGAAAGATGAAAAGAGTGGGGATATGAGTTGGAATATTGAATAGTTTTTATAGATAAAAGAGAATAGATAAAAACTAATAGTGGGTCTCCTCACAGAAGTAAACTTTGCAGGCGACAGGAATCGGTCTTTAAACAATTTTTATCTGGTTAATTATCTTTTATCTAAATATGCATTACGTCAAGCATTTGTCGAAGGATGATAAGTTGAAGAAACTGATCAAGGAGCATGGTCATTTTGAGCTGACCAAACAAAAGAATCTTTATCTCTATCTCTGTTATTCGATTATGAGCCAGCAGTTGAGTACCAAAGTGGCGAGAGTGATCCGGCAGCGATTTATCGATCTATATGGTGGTGAACCTACACCGCAGCAAGTAGTGGATACGCCCTTTGAAAAATTACGAGGGATCGGTTTAAGCAATGCCAAAGTTAATTATGTTCAGAATGTAGCAAAGTTTGAACTCGAGCAGGGTATGGGACATAAAAAGCTCAGTAAAATGAGCAATGAAGAAGTGATCGAGTACCTGACACAGATAAAAGGAGTGGGGAGATGGACCACGGAAATGTTATTGATGTTCGCTCTTTGCAGGGAAGATATATTCGCACCGGACGACCTGGGTTTACAACAGGCTGTGATCGGCTTATACGGGCTCAAGCACCGGAAGAAAAAGATCATGCTCGCTAAAATTGTAAAGATCGCAGAGCAGTGGAGCCCTTACCGGACCTATGCCTGTATGTATCTCTGGCGCTGGAAGGATAATCCACCAGCCTTAAAAGAAAAGACTGCTAAGAAAAAATAACATGAAAAGAAAAACTATGTAAGGCCTATTTGCCTATGTTTCTAAGTGGTTCAAAAATCTTAGCTTCATTATTCAAAGCCCGTCACTATGTATAAATTAATCGCTGTTATTGCTACACTTACACTTTTCTCGTTCAAGAGTTTTAACCATGAAGATAATGCTAAATGGATATCCTTGTTTGACGGTCAGTCCTTCAATGGCTGGAAAGTTGGTGCCAATAAAGAAAGTTTCAAAATAGAGAATGGGACTATTGCCGTGAATGGAGATGTGGCGCATTTATATTACGACGGACCTGTGGGCGATCATAATTTCACCAATTTCGAATTCAAGGCGGATGTGATGACTACGCCCGGTTCCAATTCAGGGATTTATTTTCATACGCAGTACCAGGAAAGCTCCTGGCCTCAGAAAGGTTATGAAGTACAGGTGAACAATTCACATACCGACTGGCGCCGCACGGGCAGTCTCTGGGCTATCCAGGATGTCAAAGAAACTTATGTAAAGGATAATGAATGGTTCACGATCACTATTAAAGTGAAAGGCAAACATGTCACTGTCAGGATCAATAACAAACAGGTTGTCGACTATACAGAGCCCGAAAATGTAAAGCGTGACGAAGGAATGAAGGGCAGGGTGATCTCATCGGGCACATTTGCATTACAGGGACATGATCCGAAGAGCAAAGTGTACTATAAAAATATCCGGGTGAAACTGCTGGATTAAGAGACAGGATCATATTACAGATCGTTCAATCCTTTTCCTTTTAAAATATGCGAGGTATATTTTTCGATCCTCGATTCTCGTGTCGCTGCTTGTTTGGCTGCAGCAAAAAACAAGAGGTATCCTCTTTGCCGCCCCGGGGTTAATGCTTCAAAAGCTTTTTTCAAAGCCGGTTTTTTATCTAGTTTTTTCCTGAATTCTTCCGGCATGCTGAACTGCGAGGTCTTTTTCAATTTTACTTTTAGCCCGGCTCTTTCTACTTCAATGGCTTCATAGATGTAGGCTTTCAGGCTCTTTGCCATCTTGCTTATTTCACCTGCATTCGTGAACCGGATCTGTCTTGCTGCCTGAACATCTTTTGTTTGCTGGATAAGAATACCATCGGGATCATTTAATAAAGCTCCTTTAAAGAACAGGTAGGCACAGTACTCTTTGAAGACATGTATCAGCACAATATTTGCTCCCTCGAAAGTGTAACAGGGACAGCCCCATTTTAATTCTTCTTCCAACCCGCAGTCAAGACCGATTGTGCGCATTTGGGCGATCTCTTTTTCCCATTTCTTGTTTTTGTCAAAATAAAAATCAACTTTTGGATTCATACCAATGATTATTGGGTTTAACAAATGATCAAACAATTAACGCTCCGCGAAAACCCCTGGCGGCAAAATAAGAATCTGCGCCGTTGGCATAGATAAAAATTCTTCCAAACCTGAATTCACCGGAGATCGCACCACCGAGTTTGCGGACAGGAGCAGGCGTTTGTATCCAACTGGAGGTCTTCATATCGAAATTTCCCAATGCCTGTAATGCATGGTATTGTTCCTCTGTTAAAAGTTCAATACCCATTTCTGTAGCCATATTTACAGCACTATCGGCAGGCTTATTTTCTTTTCTTTTTTCCAACGCCTCATGATCGTAACAAAGACTTCTTCTTTTCGGACTTTCTACCGAGCAATCATAAAAATGGAATGCACCTGTTTTTTTATCATGGCCAACTACATCGGGTTCGCCACCGGTTTCTTCCATGGCATTCAATGACCACAACTTTCCAGGATTGGCTTCCAGTCTTGCCTGTACTTTAGCCCAATCGATCCCTTTATGACGATTACTATTTTTCTCAAAACGGGCTTTTAGTGTTTTGAGTAATTCTTCACGGATTTTTGATGCTAATTCCTTTTTCATACAAGCTATTTATTAAGTAAAAGAGATCTTTCTGTCCAAAGGTCTGAAATACCATGATAAAAAGGTGAGGGTCAGTAACAGCAATGGCGGAAATATTCTATTCATCGAAGCGCCCGTTGCAATATGGGAGAACAGCGCTCCACCCATGGTAAAGAAAAAACCCGCATAAGCCCATTCTTTTAATAAGGGGCGTTTGGGTATAAGCACTGCTATCACACCCAGGATCTTTAAAACACCTAACAGCGTTAAAAAATAGACAGGATAGCCGAGTTCAATGATAAAGTCTGTTTCCTTTTTAATATGTAGCAATTGTACGATCCCTGTCGACAGCATACCCAATGCCAGCCAGCAGGTGGCGATCCAGTAAATGATCTTATTTTTTTTGCTTGTCCACAGTACTCCGGGAGTCTGCAGGCTTCTTCTGGTTATCGTTGTCATAGTATGTTATTTTAATTTGCTTACGATTTGTTGCAACCTGTCATGCGATGAACTCATTCCCTGGGCGAAAGGAAGCTTGAGCATCTGGTCCCTGTCGGTCACTGATTTATATACTATCTGCATATTGAGCCGGCTTGTATCATCGGTCAGTTTTTCAAATTCAAGGAATTCAAGCTGGACCGGGAAAGGAGTATTCTCCATTTCAAATGTCCGGATGATCGTTTTGCCGGGGATAAACTCATGGAATGTACCATTGGCACCAAAGACCTTATTCCCGCTGTTATCAATGGTCTCAAACTGCCAGCTTCCATGTTTCCTGGTTTCAAATTTTACCAGTTTTGTTTTAGCATATTCATGCGACATCCACTCTTCATATAGTCCGGCATCCGCGTGAGCCTGGAACAGTAATTCCACAGGTAGTTCAAATTCACGGGTGATCAACAGATCATACTTGCCTTCTTCAGCAATGATTTTCGTTTTTCGTTCCATCTTGTTTATTTTTTTGATTTATATTTTTTCATCATCGCTTCCAGTTTATTGAAACGGTCATCCCACATAATGCGGAAGGGTTCGATAAAATCGGCTACTTCTTTCATTTTTTTTGGATTAAAATGGTAATAGATCTCCCGGCCGTTCTGCTCCTGGGTAAGCAGTTCGCACTCGGTGAGTATTTGCAGGTGTTTGGAAACAGTGGGTCTTGCGGTATCGAAATTGGCCGCGATAGCGCCGGCTGTCATGGTTTGTGAAGCCACCAGCAACAATATTGCTCGTCTTGTTGGGTCTGCGATGGCCTGGAATGGATCTCTTCGTAAATTCATTGCGTAGCTATTTGACTACAAATATATATGAAGTCATTTGACTACGCAAATTTTTTTTTGTTTTTTTTAAAACGTGGAAGAACGGGCTCAGGTCAATGCTTTTTCAAAGCATACGCTGTTATAGGCACCGGCATAGCTACCATAGTTGGGTATCCGCTTGTAATTCCATTTTTCATACATCGCAATGGCTTCAGGTTGATTGATACCGGTTTCCAAAATGCATGTTGAATATCCCAGCTCCCTGCACCATTCCTCCAGCGTAGCCAATACCCGGGACGCAATGCCCTGTCCCCGATGATCGGGACGAGTGTACATGCGCTTTATTTCAATGAGTCCGGGAGCGTATTCTCTCAATGCACCGCATCCAACAGGTTGATCCTTATCATAAGCAACCAGCACATATTTCAAGATTGCTGTCTTGTTTAAGTTAGCGTAGAACAAATGATCCTCTCCATCCCTGATCTTCAGATCCAGGTCAAGCTCTTTCCGGAGTTCGTCAAAATCGGGATCATCTGAATTTGTTCTTTTGATATCGATCATACCGGTTCTTAAATAATGATTTTTTCCATTTTCTCCAGCCTTGCTTCGTCGATCCTTGCCCCCAAACCCGCTTCCACCGGCACTTTTACCACACCATTCTTTTCATAAACAATACCATCGGTTACAGGATCCTCACTGAACATAAGGGCTGTGTCGAAATCAAAATGTTCGATCAATGGGCTGCATAAAGAAAAATGAGCGAAAGCGGTCATGGCCAGTCTTGATTCGATCATAGCCCCCACCTGTAAATGGATATTCGCTTCTTCTGCCAGCTTCACGATCTTCAATGCTTTGAACAAGCCGCCTGATTTACCGAGCTTGATATTGAAATAATCACAGGCGTTCAATTGAATCAATCTTGCTGCATCATGATCATCACCACAGGATTCATCGGCCATGATCGGTATAGGAGAATTCTTCTTTACTTTTTTCAGCTTCATGAAATTCCATCTCGCGATCGGCTCTTCACAATGCTGGATACCGAATTCATTCAGGGCATTCAAAGTCTCGATAGCTTCTTTAACCTTCCATCCCTGGTTGGCATCGATACGAAGAGGTATCTCGTTGCCGACAGCAGCACGGATGGCACGGATGCGTTCGATATCCTTTTTCCCTTTTTTCCCCAGTTTTATTTTAATAGCAGGATAACCTTCGTTCTTTATCCGCAATGCATCGGCAGCCATTTTTTCCGGTTCCCCGATACTAACGGTATAATCGGTGATAATTGTCTTCTCATTATCGCCACCTAAATAACTGAATAAGGGTAACCCTGCATGCTGCGAAGCGATATCATACAATGCTATATCAAATGCACTTTTGATACTGGTATTACCATAAATGATCTTGTCCATCAGGTCCACGCACTCTTCGATCTGTAAGGGGTCTTTTCCCTTTAAGGCCTTTGCGAAATATTGGCCGACGATAAAACAGGTATCCTGGCTTTCGCCATTGATGGGCATATAAGGACTGCATTCTCCAAACCCAACGATGCCTTCTCTCGTCATTATTTTAACAAGAATATTGAAGGCTGACAAGTCCTTACCCAATGAAGTAATAAATGGCTCTTTTAAGGGTATTGACAATTTATATATACCGATGCTGTCTATTGTCAATGCTTTACTCATAAGTTTCTGTTTGTAAGGGTGATAAAGATACAAAGGCAGAATGCTTCATTTATTAATCTGGCTTCGTTTTTGCCATTTAGCCATACGAAACCATCAAAAAAGACGTTTAATACCACTATCATGACTATGAAAAATATACTTACCGCATTTTTGCTCACTGTTTTATTTGCATCCTGTAAAAAAGAAATAACAGAATTACCTCCGGCTACACAGACCGGAGCCAATACATTTGGCGCCAAAGTGGATGGTAATATGTGGATACCCCAGGGATTTGGTGCTTTCCCGGCCAACGATATACTGGAAGCAAGATTTACAGGGCCGACCTCCATTATGATCAACGCACGGAATTTTTCAAGATCGCCTACCGAGACTGAATTTGAAATCTATATCGCCAATATAACAGGTCCGGGCACCTTTACATTCAATACGGATGTGGTCAGGGCAAGCGCAACAACCAATTATGCCTATTATGTAAAAAGGGAATTGACTCCTCAGAACGAATGGATCACAACGTCCACGCATACGGGAACGATCACTATTACAAAACTTGACCCCGTCAATAATATCATATCAGGAACTTTCCAGTTCAATGCCCTGAATATGTATAATGCTCCCCAGCCGATCAGTGTAACGGAAGGTCGTTTCGATATTAAATTATAAGGATCAGAAAAGAAGACGCAGGCCGAGGGCGATCATCCCGGTGAAAGGTGCATTCCTGTTCACAAAAATAAAATCGCTGGGATAATCCGTAGTAGGGACCCAAACTCTTCCTTCTGTATACAGGAACATATCGGCGCCAATTGGCATTTCCCAGCCGCCGCCCAGGTCCACGGTCAATCGCTTGAAATTAGACTGGCCGCTTCGGACAGGTACATTGTAGTTGGAAGTATCGATCGCTACAGAATGTTCGTTTTGTATGCGGCCCAATAAAACACCAAAGCCGCCAAAAGCATAAACATTCCACCCGGTTTCAATATCAGGCGTCCCCTTCAGGTATTTTCTCCAGCCGAGAGAAAATTGTTTCAGCCGCATCTTTGCCTTGTTGGTATAATCGATGGATTGCGGAACGGTACTGGCCGATTTCGCAGTAGCTGTCAATTCATTTTTATAATGACCCGGCGAGTAATAAGCGAACCACATATAAACCCCATCCTTCGGGGTGATATGAAAAAGGGCGTGGGTGGTATGACCAAAAGCCCAGTATAATTGCTCTTTTTTGAAATTACGTTGAACCCCGACATCGGTTGCAATGCTGAACAGGTTTTGAGAAGAAGCTGCAGTAAAAGAAATAGCAGCGGCAGCGGTTACCAATATTCTTTTGGAGATATTCAAAAATGACATTTCAAACGAAATTATCTTATTTCACAATACCATACATATTTGAATGGGAGATAAAGCCGATATAACGGGAATCCTGCGCCCGGTGACGATTATCACCCATCAAAAAATAAAGAGGTTCTTTGATCTCATTTTCTCCTGGTTGTATGCCGGGAATATTCTGGTAGAGTTTATAATTAGCAGCGTTAACTACTACCTTTTGACTTGGTGATGGGATCAGCAATGGTCCGTATTGATCGCTTGTCCATTTGTCTCCAGGATTGTTTTTAGCGTAAAGCGTATCGTCAAATGGTTTTTCCAGTGCTTTTGTAACGCTGATGATGGCTGGTTTTCTTTCCCTGTAATCAGTTGCTTCTTTTGTCGTAAGCAACACATAATAATGATAACGTCCTTTCCCGCTTGAATCCTGGATATATTGTGTCTGTGCATCGCCCCATTCAGGAAAATCGTCTATTGTCATCGTGGATAGCACCTCGTATTCTTCTAAAATGGTTTGGACGGCGGGAGCGGGTTTTCCGTTTACAAAAACATCGCCGTCCTTGACAAGGATCGTGTCGCCGGATACAGCCATCAGCCGGTAAAAACGTTTTTCCCAATGCATCGGTATCGGTTCAGCAGGATCAACCATTTTAGAATAGTCAGGTCCGTAAAAATTAAATACAGCGATATCGTTTTTGTTGAAATGGGTTGTTTTGGTTACATAAAATATCTCACCGGTCCCGATCGTTGCTTCCATCGCAGCAGTGGGCGACCGGTATGCTTTTCCTTTACATCCAATAAGGATGACAGAAAGAAACAGGGCGGTTATATTGATAGTGCGTTTCACAAACTGTAAAATAAAAAAAGCGCTGAGATATTCCCAGCGCTTTTCAATAATCTATTCAAACTTTATTTCATCAGCTTCAACTCCTTGATAATATTAGTACCACCGCCGAGTTTGTCGATACACCACAATACATAGCGGATATCCACGCAGATCGTGCGGTTCAGGTCCTTGTCAAAAGCCAGTTTATGGCTCAGGGCCTCGTAGTTACCATCGAAGGCAAGACCGATCAATTCGCCTTTTGCATTGATGACCGGGGATCCGGAGTTACCACCCGTGATATCGTTGGTCGTGATAAAACCGATGACCAGCTCTTTGCGGGTTGGATCCATATACTGTCCGAAATCTTTGTTCTTTATTAATTCGATCTGGCGGGCAGGAAGATCGAACTCATAATCGCCCTTCTTGTATTTTTCCAGCAAACCTTTGGAGGTTGTTACATAATCATAGAAGACCGCATCCCTTGGACGATATGATTTCACTGCACCATAGCTCACCCGCATGGTGAAGGTCGCATCGGGATACATCATTTTTGCTTTCACAGGATCCATTTCCATGATCCCTTTTAAATACAACCTGCCGAACTCTGCGTTCTTCGCAGTGAACTGCTGGTAATAAGGAGCGTATTTGCTGCTGTAATTGGTAAAGAACGTACTGGCATGTATAAATGCCGGGTCTCCCTGCAGCGTAAGCGCATCGGGTTTGGTGATGAAGGCATTCCATTTCGCATCGTCCAGTATCATGGTCATGCTGAACAGATCGGCTGCATATCTTTTATAAGTAGCATCATCATCCAGGGGGCCGTATTGATTTTTCAATGTCCCGAAAAATGTAACGGGATGTTGTTCCTTGTTTACATCTTCATAGAACATTCTTGTAATAGCCGCTACTATATTCTGATCAGAAACCTTGTTCTCACTCTCCAGGAAAGCTTTCCGCTGGTTATTTGCCGCATCGGCGGCCTTTTTTACCTCACCCTGTGTACTGCCAACTTTTACCAATGCTGCTTCCAGTTGCATCAACGAACCGGCAAAAGAGATCAACGGTGAACCGGCGATGCCTTCATTGATATACTGGCGGTGTTCGGCATACGGTCTCCACGCATCATAGGCCTTGCCCCAGTCTGTAAAAATATTTTCATATTCTGGTTTGCCTTTGGCCCATGTATTGAACTTTTGTTCGAATTGTTTTTTCTGACCTGCTACATCATATTTCAACAATTGCTTGGTCTCACCATCGTAGAATTTCCAGTAGTTGGCGATGCCGGCATAAGATGAAGCCAATTGTAATTTGATGGCAGGATCTTTCCTCATCTCTTCAAACATATATTTCAATCTCACATCACGCAATTTGACAAGGGTCGGATTATTGATATCGATCGACAGTTGGATACCGTACGAACTTTCATAACGGTTGGTACTACCGGGATAACCCCAGATCATGGAAAAATCGCCGTCCTTTAATGGTTTCAATGAAACAGGGAGATACCATTTGGGCTTCATCGGGATATTACCATCCGTAGATTCGCCGGCTTTGGCGGGGCTCCCATCGGGTTTTGTATACACACGGAAAATGGAGAAGTCGCCGGTATGACGTGGCCACTCCCAGTTGTCAGTATCGCCACCAAATTTTCCCACACTTTCCGGCGGAGCGCCAACAAGTCGTACATCATAATAACGCTGATATACAAAAGCAAGGAATTGGTTGCCTTTGAACAGGGAGCTGACCCTTGTCTCAATACTTTTTGACGCATCGCTCATTCTTTTATTGATCGCAGCGAGGACGGCAGCCTGGCGTTGAACACGGTCTGTTCCGCTCAATCCTTTTAATGAATCCATCACTTCTTTGGTCACATCATCGATGCGCAACAGGAACTGAACTGAAAGATTGGAAGTGATCTCTTCTCCTTTGTTCTTTGCATAAAAACCATCCTGCAGGTAATTATGTTCTACAGTACTCGCAGATGCGATCGCATCGTAGCCGCAGTGGTGATTGGTAAAGATCAGCCCTTCGGAACTGACGATCTCACCGGTACAACCGCCACCGAAAATGATGATCGCGTCTTTGAGCGATACTTTATTGATGCTATAAAGTTGTTCTTTGGTAAGTTTCAATCCTTTTTTTACCATGTCACCATATACCTGCTGACCGAGTAAGAGAGGAAGCCACATTCCTTCATCGGCAAAGGATTTAAAGAAGATGGCAACGGAAAGAACAAGCGTTAAAAACAGTTTCTTCATGTGTGATATTTTAAGGGGACAAACCTACTATAAAAAACAGGGTCGACCAAAAGCAAGGATGGCCGGATTATTGTAATTTAAAGCGCTAAACAATTGCTTATGATTCTCCGGAATAGCCTTACGTGGCTGCTGATTTTTTCGTTGATACTGGAAAGCTGTAGTAAAAAAGGAGGCACCGGGCCTGGCCCCTCCGTATCTATCGGGTGTCCCGGTTATACCAGTCCCGCCAATAATAGTATTGTAAGTTCGACCACTATTACATTTACCTGGACGGCTGCTGCGAACGCAACTTCCTATGATCTTTATATCGGGACCACTTCAACAGGGGGATTGCCGGTTGCAACAAATATTACCGGCACCAGCTATACCTATACAATTCCATCTGCTCCCAACACAACTTATTATTGGACTGTAGTAGCCAAGAATCCAGCTGCTCCAAGAACCTGTTTTGAAATAGGAAATTCATTTACATACAGTACTATCCAGGCTCCTCCACCATTTGGGTATTATGTAGTAGGTTATTTCCCGTCTTATCGGAATGTCGCTGAAGTACCCGACATAAAATTCAGGATGACCAACGCAGTGATTTATGCATTCTACACTGTAAATGGCTCCGGGGGATTGTCTGCACCTTCTTCTCCAACAGCTTCACTGGCAGCGGTGCGGGATAAGGCAAGAATAAATAATTCGAAAGTATTACTCGGGATCAATGATGGCAGTGGCGATGGGAAGACCAATTTCAAGAACATGGCGGCAACAGCAACGGGCAGGAACAATTTTATAAAAGACATAATGAATACAGTACGAGCCAATAATCTCGATGGCGTGGATATGGATTGGGAATTTCCGACGACCAGCGATGGAACGGATCTGACCTTTACATTGCTGATGAAAGAATTATCGGATTCGTTACACCGCGATGCTAAGTATTATCTATCTGCAGCGATAACAGCCGGTAAATATGCGGGTAGTATCCGCGACGCGATACGCACTGAACTATTTCCTTACGTGGACTTTTTTAATGTGATGGCTTACGATGATTTCAGCACCACAGTCCCTTATCGTCACCACAGCGATTATACACTGGCACAGACCTGTTTGAATTACTGGCTCAATACAAGAGGAATGCCGGCAGCGAAATGCGTATTAGGATTGCCTGCATATGGACGCCCATCTGGTATCACCCAAACAGGAACAGTGCTGACTTATAAATCTATCCTTGCACAGGGTGGTAATCCGCAATACGATTCAGCAGTCGTAACAGCAGGAGGATTTACCAATTACACTATTTATTATAATGGTCAATATACCGTGAAGCGGAAAGCCAAGCTGGCAAAGGATATCGCCAATGGCGTCATGCTATGGGAAAAATGGCAGGATGCGGTAGATGGGAATTCCTTGTTGAAAGCGGCTTGTGATACGATAGGGAGAGCCTATTAGGAGATAAAAACGAAAAGATAACAGATAAAAGTTGCCGGGTCATTGAATCAATGTTTCAATGTTTCAATGTATCATAAACTATTATCTATTAGTTTTTATCTTTTATCTATTCTACCGGTTCATTCAATACTTTCCACAACATATCTTTCAGTTCAACCAATCCTTTATTGGTAACAGAAGAAATAAAAAGATGCGGAATATTTTCCGGCAATTCTTTTTCGATCGCTGCTTTTAATTCATCATCCAGCATATCGCTTTTACTGATCGCGATAATGAATTGTTTGTTGAGTAGTTCAGGATTGTATTCTTCCAATTCATTAACAAGTATGTCAAACTCTTTTCGATGTCCGTCACTATCGGCCGGTATTAAAAAGAGGAGTACTGAATTCCGTTCGATATGGCGAAGGAAGCGATGACCCAAACCTTTTCCTTCTGCAGCGCCTTCGATGATACCGGGCAGGTCGGCGATACAAAAACTTTTTCCATCGCGGTACTCTACCATACCTAAGTTAGGTGTAATAGTAGTAAAAGCATAATCGGCGATCTTGGGTTTGGCAGCAGTGATAACTGATAACAATGTTGATTTACCAGCATTGGGAAAACCAACCAACCCTACATCTGCCAGCACTTTTAATTCCAATACTTTCCATCCTTCCGATCCTGCTTCACCGGGTTGTGAATGCTCCGGTGCCTGGTTGGTGGGTGTGGCAAAATGAGAATTACCCAAACCACCACGTCCGCCCGCGATCCAGATCACTTCCTGTCCGTCTTCCAGGATCTCCACTTCCTGTTTCCCTGTTTCCTCATCCCGGGCAATGGTCCCCAATGGCACTTCAATGATTACGTCTTTTCCAGCACGGCCACTGCTATTATTGCCGCTGCCGCCTTCCCCATTCTCGGCCAGTACATTTTTAAAATAACGTAAATGCAATAAGGTCCAGAGGTTCCGGTTGCCCTTTAAGATAATATGCGCCCCTCTTCCCCCATCACCACCATCGGGACCTCCCAGGGCGGTGAATTTATCCCTCCTGAAATGTTTACTGCCGGCGCCACCATGGCCACTGCGGCAAAATATACGGATCTGGTCAACAAAATTGCTTTTTTCCAAAATGCTAGATTTACAAATGAAAGGCCGGGCCTAAAAAGGCACGACAATTGCAAATATACCTTATCAAAAAACAAACAACGTTCATGAAATGGCTACTCATACTATTGACTTTCCCCCTTATTTCAGCAAGTGAATGCGGGAAAAAAGACAAGTCAACCGGAAAAGATCCGATCCCCGGCTGTATTCAAAAGATCATTGACGATGCCGGTAAGGATACACCATCGAATACACCCGAGCAGGTGGATGAATATGTCTACAACGGGAAAACAACTTACCTGGTTACGGCACATTGCTGCGACCAGTATAATGTATTATATGATATGGATTGTAAACCGATCTGTGCGCCGACCGGTGGATTTACCGGGAAAGGTGATGGGAAATGCCCGGATTTTTCTGCCAATGCCAAACATGTAAAACTGGTCTGGAAGAACGACAAAAAATAAAAAAGTCCTGCCGGTTGAGCAGGACTTCCCTTCATTATATTGATCCTTTATTGCAGGACGATCTTTGTACTATAAACGATCTTGCTTGACTGGTCTGTTACTTTCACTAAATAAACACCGCGGGAAACAGAAGAAGACATTTTAATGGTTTGTGACTGGTTGTCTCCACTAAGATTTACGTTCTGCTGAATTACCTGGCGACCCATTACATCGGTTACCTGTACTGAATAAGCACCGGCATCCAATGAGTTGAACTGGATCACGAACTGGTTATTGGTAACAGGGTTGGGATAGATATTTACTTTACCATCGCCACTGTTGGTTGCATCGTTGCGACTGATAAGGTCAACAGTCGTGGTCTTAGGTTTAGTTCCGGAAACAAGCAGGTTGCCATTGGCCAGGTCTGAACTCTGCCATACTGGCCCTGAAATAGTATAAGCAGTTGCTGCCAATGTCGTTGCATCCACAGCAAATAAAGAACCGCTTTGTACAGCACTTGCTACAATGATCTTATTGTCGTCAGTAACTGCAGCGCCATTTACAGTGAAACCGTTGGGCAAACCGGAAACAACACCGAGATGTGTCGCTACTTTTGATTCAATATTTATTTTGAATACATGGTTGCGGGCAGAAAATACGTAGAGATTGCCATTATCATCGGCGATCATATCTCCACCAAAACTGCTGCAGGAATTATGAATAGAGATACCGTTGTTGGCCTGGTCGTCTACGATCGAACCAAGATCGGTCACCTGTAATTTCCTGTTGGTGCTGAAGCGGATCAATTGTGTAGCATCATTGGTCATCGCATAACCATTACCATCCGATCCGATCACCATCCGGGTAATGATATTACCCTGGTCGGATGATTTTTGCGACTGACCGCTGAATGCACGATCGGTTACATAATAAACCTTCATGCTCTTCAGGTCGATATACCGGAGCTGGTCGAAAAGCATCGGGGTGTAATAGAGGCGATCATTTCTTTTATCATAAGCCATCGCCGCTACACCTGTTGCAAACGGAGCATTGATCGTATTGCCAAAACGCGAATCATTCAGCGGTGCAGATAATTGTTTCCTGCTTGCAGCATCATAGGCAATATAGGATGCATCGTTGCCGCTGAGCAAAACCTGTCCATATGTTCCTGTTTGAAGATCCAGCTTGCGCAGGAAATTCCAGTTAGGACCCTGTTGCTGCACATCGGTCACCGCGTAAGCAAAGCGATCTGTTTGTTGAGAATTGGCGTTGTTAGTAAGTAGAACGGTTCCCAGTAAGAGGGAAGCCAGGGGTAGACTTTTTCTCATACACTTCTTTTTGAGTTTACAATTGGATAAAGAGGAATTTAAGTTACGACAATATTCCCGGCAGAGAAAGAAATTTTTGGGAAGAGCAGGCTATATCCAATTGAGCACGAATTGACAAATGGTTTATTTGTAGGACCACCTGGAATGTCTGACAAAAAAACCCCTCCGCCACGAAGGCTAAGAGGGGTCCAAGGTATAAAAACCCTGAGCATTTATCGTTTCATGATCTTTTCCGTCATTTTTGCATCATCTGTGATAATTTCCATAACGTACATTCCTTTGTTCAGGGTCGCCAGTTCTGCAGACAGTACTACGATGTTCTCCCCGGTTTGCAATGTGATCTTACGGTTTATGACCGGCTGACCCAATGCATTGTTGATCCGCAATGAAGCCGTAGTTTCTTTCTCACTATTGATCTGAATTTTCAGATCGCTGGTGAATGGATTAGGATATACTTTAAAGCCGGTAACAGCAGCGCCATTAAGACGTAATACAACGATCTTACTTAAAGAAGATCTTGCATCCAGGTCTACTGTTCTTAAGCGATAGTAAATAATAGAGGCACCTGCGATCGGATCCGCATATTGATAGCTTCTTGCATCAACAGTAGTACCTGCAGCTTGTTTTGTGCCAACCGCCGTAAAATTGATACCATCGATGCTTCTTTCGATCTCGAAATGATCGCTATTCGTCTCTGTCAATGTTGTCCATCTTAATAAAGCATCGTTACCTGATTTGCTGACTTCGAACGTTCCCAGTTTAACAGGCGTGATGATCGTAGTTGGGAAGAAGTTGGAAGCAAGGTCTTGTAAACCTGTGCCGGACCACACCTGCGCGATAGAGATCGTAGCGGCAGGACCATTAACCGTATTCTTATTGATATAATATAATCCATCAGCGGCAGAAACATATAATGAACCCTGGAGGTCGAATGCCACACCATTCACCGAACCGGAGAATGCTGCAGAATTCTCATCCAGTATATCAAATTTTTTCGTCAGTGTTGTGCTGCTGCCATTAGGTGTTCCTACAAAGATCTGGGTAAGACCACTACCATCGTTGGCCAGGGCAACCAGGTTACCATCACCGGCTAAGCAGATATCGCCATTCTGGAAGGTAGAAGCAGCTCCACCTGACAGCGTAACACTTGCATCGACAACAACCAACTGGTCGGCTGCAGGTAATGAGCCATTCACTGTAACACCATTGGGCTTCATTTTAGCGAGGAATACAGTACTATTATCACCAGCCAGGATATATAATGTTCCATCAGGACCTGCACCAAGACGTACAAAACCTAAACTCGTTGTTGTACCGCCATTCAGGTCAAGTGAACCGATACGTGTCTGGCTTCCACCAGCTGCATCAGCTCCAAATACTTCAACAACACCATTATTTCCACTTGTATTGGGTAGCCAATAGAAATAGCCGTTTACAAGCGTTGGCTTATCAGTTCTTGCCAGCGCGGCGGTGCTTGTACCACCTGTTGTAGAGCCGGGGAAAGTAGGGGCAAACGCGTTAGTTGGTCCTGCGAAATAGACACCACTGTTAACACTGAAAGTTGAAACCTGTGTACCACTCGATGAAGTAGCCCACAAGCCAGGAGAAGCAGGTGCTGTGAGAACATTGACGGTTGTGGTATTCGTAACCAGTGTAGAGGCTCCGGATCTTGCGATCGATACACTAACAGTGTAGGTACCAGCTACAGCATAAGTCAATGTTTTGGTGTTCGAATTGCTTGCCTGGTTAACGGGGTTTGTTCCAAGACCTGTTGCACCAACCGCAGTCCAGGTGAATGTATAGTTACCGGTACCGCCATAATTATTTGCAAGGGCAGTGAAATTCACTGAACCACCAACCGCTATATTCTGTGTAGCAGAAGGGCTCAATGTTGCAGAAGCTGCAATGATCGGCTTTAATGCTAATAAGATACCGCCATTTCTTTCAGCAGCGGAAAGTGTAGAAGAACCATTACCTGTTGCACCTGCAGTTGCTCTTAAAGCCCATGCAGAACCAACACTTGTTCCATCATTACCATCACCCTCAGCTGCATCAGATACTTCTGTCAGCGAAGCCGGGTTGGTGGCTACCCATGCACTGTGTGTACCGGTTTTACCGGCAGACATGGCACACATCACTACGGCAGCATTGGCGTTAACTGTTGTGATAGATGCCGCAGCAACAGTCGTAGAAGACCCGTTTACCTGGATAGTACCGGGGGCCACATCAAACGGAGTAGCGCCGGATACATCCACATTGTAAAAAGCAGAAATAGAAGCGGAGATACGGGTACCACCTGCTCCTGCTGTAAACGTATAGTTGGCGGCTTCTGCTGCACCGGCAACCTTGTAAAATACAGTACCATTACGGTCGGTACCTCCAGCGAGGTCAGCACCATCGATCTTGGTCCAGCCAGCTGGTGCAGTTGCGTCAGCAGTAGTTCCCTGTGCCGCAACAACAGCGATCATCACATCATTCTGAAGAACGCCTGCCGGTTTGGTAACAATAGTAGAAGCGGAAGCACTCGCAGTGTTGGACGCTGCCGCTCGAAAACTGATTTGTCCGAAGGCCGTATCGCCAAGGATCAGGATTGCCATAAAGGCAACTACGAAAAGTAAAGTGAACTTTTTCATGCTCTAGGTTTATGTTTATGAATAGTAAAAGATTACGCAGTTTGAGTTAAACTGGTTTCCAGGCATGGAATTACATGGCCATCAACAGGATGTTAAATCGCAGTTTTAGAAGGAATAGATTGGAAAAGGTTGTTCTTGCTCTAGGTCTTTTGGAGGAGTGGATCGGTCGATAGGGACTGTAAATATATGAGTCATTTTATTATCGGGCAAGTACTATTGCGTGTTTTTTTGAAATTTAATATAGGATCTTCTGTTTTAAAACGGGGAATTCCCTAAGCTGGACTATTTATAAACGGGTATAGATCTCTAATAAAAAAACCCCTCCGCCACGAAGGCAAGAGGGGTTCAAGGTATAAAAACCCTGAGCATTTAGCTTATAATGTTTTCATTCCTAATTAAGGGAAACTGTTTCGGAGATAAATAGTAAAGAGAAAAAAGAGGGGATGATCCGGGAACCATCCCCCTTTGGCTTTAAAAATATCCTTAACGAATAACGGTGAATTTGATCATATCGATCATTCCGTCATTGTTCACTTTCAGTAAGTATACGCCTGGTTGCAAACGATCCAGGTTCTTGATCGCTATACTGTTAACACCTTCATTCACTTTGTTCTGCTGGGTCAGGACAACCTTTCCGGCCATGTCAACAACGCTAAGGTTCACAGTGCCTTTTGATGTGGCAGATACTCTTGCAGTAGCTTCTGCATTCATCACGGGATTAGGACTAAGAGCGACACCGGTGAGTGTTTTATCGTTCTTCTGGATCATTACGATGTTGCTGTATTTGAACTGGCCATCAACATCAACCATCTTTAAACGATAGTAGAATACATTGCCTGGGATTGAAGCCAGGTTATCGTTATACTGGTAATTCTCTCTTGAAGAAGGAGTGCCCACTGAAGGCTTGCTGCCAATGCTGCTAAAGTTGCTGCCATCTGTGCTGCGCTCGATCTCGTAGTAAGCAGAATTAATTTGATTTTCAGCTACCCAGTTCAGCAATGTAGCATTGTTCTTATAGGTACCGGTAAAGCTTAACAGTTTTACAGGTAATGTAATATTTGGACAGAAAGTGATCACGGTAGCATCATCAGGTGTAACAGAAGTCGGGTCATTCGAAAGGTCATTCGGTCCGAATGGCGCAACCAATCCTGTGATCTCTGATTGCAATGGAACAGGGTTATAAATACCACCGAGAGTATACAACTGCACCTGGAAAGTGAACGATAAAGCACTTGCTGCACCGCCAGTCTGGAAACCGGTTACTACAACCTTATTATAGTTTGTACCGGTAGCGGGTGCTACTGTTGAAAGTGTAACAACAGACGCTGCAGTAGCGAGGCCTGCTGTTATTAGGTTGGCTTTTATCGTTGCAGCGCTTTCTGTGAACCTGAAACGTTTTGCAGGATCAACCATATTCAATGTATAGGTCAAACCGGTTTGCTGTGCAATAGTTTGGTTGGTTACTGTTACCGTCATCGGGAAGGTAGGATTAGGTACTACCTGGCCAGGACAGATCTGGTTACCCGCGTTAGCAGTGAAGTCCAGGTCATGGTATACACGTCCGAAGCTACAGCTACAACCATCAGCACCATCATAAGAAGATGCTGTACCTGCAGAAGTCAATGCACCAGTGGCTTTATTGATCAGGAAGAAAGAACCATCACCACGATAACCGAACAGGTTACCTACTTCGTCAAAGAACAGACCTGCAAAGAAATCACTTGAACCCATGTTAGGGCCATAGCCGGCTGATAAAGCACCAGTCGTTTTATTCACTGTAAACAGGTAATTAGAAGTTGTAGAAGATGATGTTCCGTACATCTGGCCATCAACCGGGTTGATCGCGATATCGTACATTGAGCCGTACTGCGTGTTAGTTGCTATCAATGATGCAGAAAGCGAAGTAACAGGGTTGTTGATCTTCATGAAACGGTTATCCGTGGTCATGAAATAGAACGTACCTGCAATATCAAAACATCCTGCATAGGCAATCTCATCGTTATTCATTGCTGAGATAGCACCGAGGTCGAACTGGTTACCACCTGCATCAATACGTAACAAATGACTTTTTGCACCAGAAGCGGGATAACGAATAGCGTACATAAATCCATCAATAGGATTTAATCCAAGCGCATTGAAACCAATGCTACCGGGTGTAACAGCAAATGAAGCAGGAGTGATGGTCATACCTGAGAATCCGAGTTTGTCCATCAGGGTATTACCAGTAGAACCTGTAGTAGGTCCATGGCTGATATAATACTGGCCATTACAACCAACCGGAACAGGAGTATTAACAGTAACACTTGTTGAAGTAGTAGCAGTTGCGCTACCATTCTGTGTTTGGGTAATCTTCAGTGTTACAGTGTAAACACCCGCCGTGTTGAACTGGAATGCCTGGCTGGTTTGTGTTCCGGAATTGATATTGATCGTAATTGGTCCTGCCGGGGTAGTTGCTGCAGGTCCTGTAACTGTATACAAGAAACTCTTGTTGTCATTGTTAGCTCCAAGACCACTTACTGCTGTTCCGGTAAAATTAATTGAACTTCCAACCCAGATGGATTGGTTCGTGGGACTGATCGATGCTACCTGGGCTGACGATTTATTCGTCAAAGCCGCCAGTAGGAATAGAGAAAGGAATCCTTTCAGGAAAGTAAACTTTTTCATGCTCGTTCGGGTTTATATTATTAAATAAAAAATGAATACGCAGTTTGTGAAAACTGGTTTTCGAAGGCATGGAAAAGCGGCTATTTAAAGGATGTAGCTTGGAGGTCTTGTCTTGGAGGAATGGATACGACCAATCTGGTCAGGAGGTTTTCGGTGGCTATCAGAAAATGGTGGAAAGAGGGAGCAAATTTAATAGCTGTATTTTAAAAATGCAAGGGTTTATGTATATTTTTTTTCGATTGATAGCTAACCTATTGAGAGTTTACTTCTCCTTTGTTTTCCAGGGGGTATATATTTTCTCTTCTGGTTCCTGGCCAACGGTTAGATCGCGAAGTGGCTCACAGGATTCCCATTCCGAATGCATATCAGCAGGTAAGTTCCTGTAGATAGAGGTCCCTTCTGTTTTCCATTGCATCATTTCATCACTGACCTGTTTTATGATCTTACCCGGGTTGCCTACCACGAGACTGCGGTTAGGGATATTTTCTCCTTCTTTAATAAGGGTCAACGCTCCTACAATGCTTTCATTACCAAGCTGCACATTATCCATGATCACTGCATTCATACCTACCAGGCAATTTTTCCCGATAGTCGCTCCGTGAATGATGGCGCCATGACCTATATGCGAACCCTCTTTTAATAATACTGTTACACCAGGGAACATATGAATGGTACAGTTCTCCTGCACATTACATCCGTCTTCGAGAATGATCTGTCCCCAGTCACCGCGCAGCGCAGCACCCGGACCTATATAACAATCTTTTCCAATGATGACATTCCCGGTGACAGCTGCCTGCGGATGAACAAACGACGATTCATGAACAACAGGAACATATTCTTTGAAACGATATATCATAATCCGCGGTTTGGTTGACTGCCGGGTATCAGTGATTTGTCTGTACGATAGCAGAGGCCTTTGAACACAGCCACTTCGTGACTATGCTGATTGGTGATACTGATATGATAAAGACCCGTCGATCTTCCATTATGCAATTCTCTTGCTTCAGCGGTCAATATATCGCCGACATTAACGGGTTTGATGAAATTGATTGAGGTATCCAACGCGACTGAAAGTGTATTCCTGTTGTTACACGCAAAAGCAAAAGCGCTATCACCCAGTGAAAAAGGTATACCGCCATGCACAATACCAAAACCGTTGATCATTTCCTTACGTACTTTCATCCTGATCTTACTGTATCCTTCTTTTATTTCCAGCACTTCGATCCCCAGCCATTCGCTGAAAAGATCATGCTTTGTCATATGTGCCACTACAGATTTTGCCAGTTGGTCCTTTTCATTGCTCATTGTCGCTTGCATAATGTTTATTGAATATTACTCTCCTTTGAATTCGGGTTGTCGTTTTTCTAAAAAAGCCTGTACGCCTTCTTTATAGTCTGCAGTCTGCGCTGCTTTTTGTTGAAAGATATCTTCATCCTGTAATTGTTCTTCCCAGGAATTGTTGAAGGAATGGCTCAATACCTGTTTGGTATAAGCTAATCCTTTTGTGGGCATTTTAGCAAGATAATGAGCGATGCGACCAGCGTTCTCTGCGAATGCGTCATCGGGAAAAACTTTATAGATCATTCCCATTCTTTCGGCATCTGTTGCTGATACTTTTTCTCCGAGCATCATCAGGGCAGAAGCTTTTTGCCAGCCGATCAGTCTTGGCAGGCTGAATGTACCACCACTATCAGGGATCAAACCGATCTTACTGAAAGCCTGGATAAAGGATGCCGATTGTATGGCAACAATAACATCACAGCATAAAGCAATATTGGCACCTGCGCCGGCCGCCACACCGTTGATAGCAGCTACTACTGGTTTTTCGAGGTTGCGTATCCTTGTTACGATGGGGTTATAATGTTCCGACAATATTCTTTTCATTCCCGGACCATCGGGGTCTACGACCTCGGCAAGATCTTGTCCCGCACTGAATGCTTTGCCATTTCCCGTGATATACACACAACGCACTTCATTGTCTTTGCATTTATCCAATGCATCCTGCATCAGCAATGCCATTTCACGATTGAAGGAATTGAGTTTATCAGGACGGTTGAGGGTGATGAAGCCGATAGTATCTTTTATCTCGAAAAGAATAGACGACATAATTGTTGTTTGGAACAACAAACCTAAGATGAAAAAATGATACCTGCATCGAAACAGTCATAACGCAAATAACTAACGGGCCGATACCAAACCCCGCAGTGTTGTGTCTGAATCCTACTGGGCACCGATGGCAATGATCCTTACGGTATAGCTCGGACTGACGCTACCCGCTTTTGGATTATATACATATAATGTCGCGCCGCTTGTAGTTACATTGGCTATCGTCATCACTACTTCTGCCCAGCCACCGGCGCCACCGGTAACATTACCTACAAATGCTTCCGGTGTAGAAGAAAATGTTTCCGGCCAGGTAATGTTAAAGGTTGATGTAAGACCTGCACCTATACTCGCATTTACCGTTACCGAAGCGCTTAATTTTTTGGATTGTGTTCCATCGGTGTTACGGATAATGCCTTTACCATTTTGAACAGTCAGAGTACCTGATAGCTTTGTATTACCAATAACATCCAATGATTCGGAAGGATTGCTATTATTGATGCCTACATTCCCGCCATCTTTGATGTACAATCTTCTGCCGGCTCCGAACTCATCGATGTAGAAGTAATTATTAGTACTATCATACGCCATGTCCCATTTTTTGACTGTGCTGCTGAATCGGAGCGTGCCTCTCAGTTCTAATTTTGCCGAAGGAAGGGTGACATTGATACCGACATTGCCGTTATGAAGAATGGTCAAGGCATTGCTCCTGGTACTATTGTCGAGCCCATTACCCACCTGGAAAACCCGTGTTACTCCACCATAAAGATCCGGGTTGGAAATATCCAGGGTGTCGTTATAAATACCAACCGCAGTACCGCCATAGGATTTTACTCTTACACCATATCCCATTGCTGTGGAATTTTGTCCAAAAGCGATTGTGCTATGACCCATCGTCGTTGAGCCAAAGCCACTGGCTCTTGTAAAAAAACCCATCGCAACTGAACCAACACCCTGGGCAGTTGCACCATATCCTAAAGCTGTTGATCCTTCTCCGGAAGCAGTACTTAAATAACCCGTAGCAAAAGAAAAATTCCCGAGTGCATCGGCGAAATACCCGATCGCCCCGGAAGAAGAGCCGTTTGCTACTGGCCCATATCCTGAAGCGAATGAATAATCGCCGGTTTTATCTTTATCCCATTCTGTTGATGACACCCTTCCTGTACGAAAAGCCGCTTTATCAGGATACCACATCATCCTGCTACCGGCACCTGTACTGGGTGGATCTCCGGGTATTACAGGGAGGTTCAGGGCTCCACTGAATAATACACTACTGTCCTTTACATGCAGACGGGCCTGGGGAGTAGTGGTGCCGAATCCACTATTTCCATTTTGCAAAACGGTTAGCGCATTGCTTCTTGTACCATTATTGAGCCCGTTACCTATTTCGAAGATCCGGTTTTGGGGATTTGTGCCGACAGGATTTATAGCATTGGTACTATCATTATATAGACCCAGAACAGTTCCTCCATATGATTTTGACCTGGTTCCGAAACCCAGGGCAGTAGAAGCATCCCCGGAAGCTACAGTAAGAGCTCCCATTGCAGTGGAAAAGCCACCTGAAGCTTTAGTTGTATTTCCTGTTGCAATTGCACTCAACCCTGATGACACGGTCGCAATCCCGAGTGCGGTTGAAGAATTTCCCGAGGCTACGGTAGATGCACCTATTGAAACCGCAGCATCGTCTGTTGCCTGTGCATCATAGCCTATTGCAATGGACCCAAAGCCAGTTGCTTTTGTCAGGTAGCCCAGCGATATTGAATTTTCACCGGATGCTTTGCTGGAGAATCCGTAACTGAATGAATACCTGCCCGAACTGTCGGGACTCCAGTAGTTATTGATATTGGCCCCTCCGCGCATATATAATTTGGCAGGATTGAAATACCAACCAGCCAGTTGAGCCGTATAATTATTAGCATTGGAAGAATATATCTTATCCCATCTTAGTTTAAAACCGGGCCGGGTATTTACCCCATTGGAGAAGAAGGTGAACCGTGCATACCCGTATAGTCTGAAGGTTCCTGTAGCAGTTCCATGTAATATATATTGATGATTATAGCTGTCAGAGATCTTCAAACTGTCATAGGGTGATTCCGTGTCAAAACTGATCACCGTAATATCCACAGCCAGTTGATTGCCGTTGTTAAATACATAAAAATTATAGTTTTCGTTATTGCCATAATCGCCGGAAGGGCCGCCGCTGTCATACAAATAACCTGAGCTGTCAGTAACGTTCGCATTACTGATATTATAACTGTTCAGGGCTGTTGTTTGAGTACCGACGACCAGGCTGCTGTCATTATTATATAAGTTCCCGGCCACTTCCCTCCATGCATTTCCATTATAATACCAGTAGTTATTGCGACTGCTGTCGTATACCATCATGCCTTTTGCAGGCGAGATAATACTGTTACGCTGGGTGCTGGTTAACCTTGGCATCAGGAAACCTTTATTATTACTACTGATATCCAGTGCAGCGCTGTTATGCGGAACAGTTGTACCAATACCTATGTTCTGGCCAAAAGAAAGTTGGGCTATCAACACACAGCAGTATAAGATCTTTTTCATGCAGGAACATTTGTAACCAAAAGTGAAAAAGAAAAAAGAATAACTGTATCCCCAAAATGGGCGAGCAGATCAGATCAGTTTATTCTTAATGGCTTTGGCGACCGCTTCGCTCTTACTGTTTACGTGCAGTTTCTCGTAGATATTCTTGATATGGGAATGTATGGTATGGAAACTTACATTGGCTTTATCGGCGATCATTTTATAGCTCAGCCCGTCAACCAGTAGTTTCAATACTTCTTTTTCTTTTTCGGTGATGCGGATATATTCTGCTTTTTCCGGTTGCCCCTGGAAATTGTTCAGTACTTTCCGGGCAATACTGGGTGTAAAGAAAGCCCCGCCGGCAGCTACTTCGCGGATCGCCTGCAATAGTTTATCAGGCGCTGTGTTCTTGAGGATATAACCCGAAGCGCCCGCACAAAGCGAAGCGAATACTTTATCATCTTCTTCAAAAACAGTTTGCATACATATCTGCACTTTGGGGAATTTTTCCTTGATCTCCCGGGTAGCTTCAATGCCGTTCTTATCGGGTATATTGATATCCATCAGTACTACATCAGGTTGCAGCGCCTCGATGCGTTGCTGTAAGCGGTTCGTATTCTCAAAAGAACCGCATAATTCCATGTCCTGGCTGGTTACAATGACAAACTCCAGGCTCTCCCTGAATTTCTGGTTGTCTTCAAATACGGCTATCTTCATTTTTGTAGGTTCCTGCATCAAATATCATTTTTCATTTCCGGCATTACCATCCCCAATTCAGGCGATGATCTATAACGGGCATTCCAAAACCACTTCAGTGCCCCTATCTTTTTTTGTATTTAGTACAAGTTGAGCACTGATCTCTCCGGCCCTTAATCGCATATTGTTTAAACCGTTTCCCTGGCGATATGTAGCATGATCAAAACCTTTCCCGTTATCTCTTACAAGCAACCTGATCTTATTGTTCTCGTAGCGGGTCAATGCAACATGTATCATGGTTGCATCAGCGTATTTCAATGAGTTGTTGAGTGCTTCTTTAAAAACAAGATAAATATTCTTGCGTTGCTCCAGCGACAATTTCATCCCGTTCAGCCCCGCGTCGGCCTGGAAATCCAGCGGTATATTTTTCACCGCACAAAGATCCCTTGCATGGTCCTCGATACGCCGGGTAAGTTTTTCCGCATCATCATTACCGGGATTGATCGCCCAGACGATATCACTCATGCTGCTCACCATCTCACGACTATTTTGTCCCATCTTATCCAATACCGGTTCGAGATGTGGCAGCTTTTCCTTCACTTGTTTTTTTACTGCTTCACTATACATAGAAATAGAACTGAGCGTGGCACCAATATCGTCATGAAGGTCAGTGGCAATATTCGTACGGAGCCGCTCCAGTTTCAGCGCAGCCTGTAAACGATAACGGTAAAATGCAAAAATGGCCATAATGATAAATACAAGCGCAGCACTGATAAACCACCAGGTTCGATAGAAAGGAGGGGTGATCGTAAAAGAAAAAGAAGACTCCTTGCTTTCATTTCCATCGGAATTGACCGCTTTGGCTTTGAACGTATAATGACCGGGTGGTAATTGCTCATACCGGACCGGGAAAGTGCCCGTCAGCAATTTCCAATCATTATCCCATCCTTCGAGACGATAGAATACCCTGTTCTCTTTTTCTGCGCGGTAGCTAACAGGTGATACATCTATCTCAATGGCATTCTTATAAGAAGTGGTAAGAGATATTTTTTTTACAGAAGCTAAAAAGATCTCCTTGTCTCCATGTTTAACCCTGCTGATAATAACATCCCGTGGTGCGAAAGTTCCGGAAGAAGCAGGTTCCTGTAATAAACCAATACCTCCATCCCCCGTAAAAAGAACCCGCTTGTCAAGACCCCCATATATCTGGAATGGAGGATAACCCTTGTTGATTCCCAATAATTCTCCTTTATCTGTCCAATGTGAAAAGGAGCTGTTCGTTTTTAACAACGATTGAGCAGTGGTGATCCAGATAACGTCGCCATTGCCTGCAGCGATCTTTTCCATAATAAAATCAGCCAGGCCGTTCACCGGATATACCGGTATGAGTTGTTCATTATTTAATTCATAGATTCGGAAATTGCTTGTTACCAGGATACGGTTATCACGGGTAAAAAGAATACGCTGCGGACAAGTCTTTTTTTCATCAACAGGTTCGGGGAGAGAAGGGGGATCAAAGGTTTTAAAGGAATGATCGGCCGGATCTACAAGATATAGTTTGTAGGGAGCGCAAAAATATATCTTGCCATCAGGACCCATTTGCATATCCGTGATAGAATGCCCGTATGTATTGCCCGGTTTGCTGCTGTCGCCGAAAAGTTGTTCGGTTGTTTTTGTAACAGGATCATAAAGCAGTATGCCGCTCCGGCGCAGGGTGATCCAGAATTTTCCGGAAGCATCTTTTTGTATAAAACCGGTAGTGCGTTGCCCGGTAATTTTTTCCGGGATCGAACTCAGATCGGTCACCTGGTTATGAGAAATATCATAGTAACCGAGGCCCTGCATCGATGTAAACCAGTATCCATTCTTATCGGGATACCAGTCATTGATACCTGCTAATTTGATCTCCTGACCCGCGGGCAATGCATGCGGAGTAATAGTAGACGTCCTGCTGTCGTACTTCCACCAACCTTCATTTGCTGTCAGGTAAAAGAAACGATCGGGTTCGCGGTTGTCAGGTATGATATGATAGATAAACGGTCCGGGTGTGTTGGTATTGCTGACAGGCAGCCATTCATAATCGAGCCGGCCCGCATTCATTTTGTGAAGGCCTTTATGACCACTCCACCAAAGATTGTGTTCAGCATCTTCCAGGAAATGTGTGACCTGTAGTTTTCCACCAAGAAATTCTGCCTGGTCGAAAATAGTCGGGTTGCTCTTATTCATTCCAATACCCGTTTCCGCATAGCGCAGGCAAACAACACCTCCTCCCACTGCCATCATAAGGTAATGCCGGTTACGAATCGTCAATTCGCAAAGATCTTCTATAACATAGTCAGAGAGATTTACACCGGGTACATGTATTTCTTCGAATTGCCCGCTCTTTTCATTGTATAAAAATAAACCGCCGGCAAAGGTCCCTGCCCAGATATGGCTATTGCTGTCTTCAAATAAAGCGTAGATTATATTTTTCTTTAGGCGTTCATTACCTCCTTCTATGGAGTGGAAGGATTGGATCGTACGCTTGCTATTCCGGTCAAACAGCTTAATGCCATATGACGTGCCTAGCCAGAACCGGCCTTTACGGTCTTCGATGATCCTTGGGATGGCTTTATTAATGCGTGAATCTCTACCATAGACGGACACAGGATAATTATTAAAATGGTTGCTGGCTTTATCAAATGTGGCAACTCCTTTTTCGGAGCTCATCCATAATGTCTTTGCTTTATCGACATATAAATAGTTGCACCATTTATAAGGAATGGTACCGGGCCCTGTGCCTTCATAGTAACGGGTGATGTTCTCGGAGAAAGGATCCAGTTTATTTAAACCGTTTTCTGTCCCGATCCAGATATACCCGTCCGCATCTTCTGTTATGCAATTAATACTAAGATCAGTAAGGCCGTCTTTACCAATACGGGTATATTTTTTAAAAACCCTTCCATCATACCGGCTCAGTCCTTCAGCAGTACCGATCCATAAAAAACCGCGACTATCCTGGAAACTGGCACGGATGTCATTACCCGCCAATCCATCGGCGACCGAGAGTTGTTCAAAATGAAGAAAATTGGAAACGCTTTGTGATAAAATGTCTTTATTTCCTGATAGCAACAGGGAAAACAGCAGTATGGTCGCTTTCAGGTATCTCACTACTGAAAGTTAAGCAAAGAACGATAAGTACTTTAATAACACTTGAAATAATCAAAAGGCTCCTTACAATCATCACACTGGTAAAGAGCTTTGCAGGCCGTAGAACCGAACTCGCTGATACGATGCGTATGGAAAGAATTACAATGCGGACATTGTACAGCTTCGTCTGCGGCAAACAATTCTTCCCGGCAGACCTGTTGCTTGGGATTGGGTGGGGCAATACCGTATGCTTTCAATTTTTCTTTCCCAGCTTCACTCATCCAATCGGTAGTCCAGGCGGGGGAGAGTATGGATTTGATCGTTGTTTTTGTATAACCGTGTTCGGCCAATGCCAGTTTGATATTCATCGCGATCATATCCATGGCAGGGCAGCCGGTATAGGTAGGAGTGATGACGACTTCGATAGCATCATCGTTGATATTGACATCCCGTACAATACCAAGATCGGTGACAGTCAATACAGGAACTTCCGGATCGGTAACAGTTTCAAGGATCTTCCATATTTCAGCGGATGATATAGTAGTCGTTTTTACCATGTCGCCCCCGGGTATGCACGCTGCATGTATTGTAATTCGGTAAGTATATAGCCGAGATGTTCTGTATGTCTTCCATCTTTGCCACCAGCCTGGGGAAAAGTATTGGCCGGCATTGGTAAGCCCGCTTCTTCAAAAACGTTTATTACTTTTTTTGACCATGGTTCTTTCAACGATGCAATATCAATTCCTGCTGCTGTTTCATAACTGGCAGGAGCAAATAATTCACCGGTATATCTCCAGAGCTCATCGATCGCTTTCAGCATCCGTTGATGACTTTCGACTGTGCCATTACCGAGACGGATCACCCATTCGCCGCTCCAGCGAACATGATAGGTTGTTTCCTTCAATGATTTGGCAGCGATGGCGGCTATTTGCTCGTCCTTATGATCCTGTAGCTGTGTAAATAATAAATACTGGAACTGGCTATATAAATATTGCCGCAAAATCGTTTGTGCCCAGTCGCCATTGGGTTGTTCAACGAGCAATAAATTTTTAAATTCTCTTTCCTTTCTTAAATAGGCCAGCGAGTCTTCGGTTGCATCGCCACCGATCAACCCGGCAGCATACTGGTAAAAATTTCTCGATTGACCCAACAGGTCCAGGGAAATATTGGTGATGGCAATATCCTGTTCCAATATCGGCCCATGACCGCACCATTCACTGTTCCGTTGTGAAAGGATCAGCGTCGTATCAGCCAGGTGAAGTATATAGTCAATAAAAGGAGAAGACATTTCTAAGTTGATTTAATCACACAAATCATATGAATCACAGTGTTACATGTGATTTACTTCGTCAGGCAATTCATAAAAAGTAGGATGGCGATAAACTTTGTCCATCGCTGGCTCGTATAGTTCTCCCGCTTCTTCGGGGTTGGAAGCGGTGATAAATTTACTTTCAACGACCCAGATACTTACACCTTCCATTCTTCTCGTGTACACGTCTCTTGCATTCTCGATCGCCATCTGTGCATCGGTGGCATGCAGGCTGCCGGCATGTTTATGGTCGAGACCCTGTTTACTCCGGATGAATACTTCCCACAATGGCCAGTTGGCTTTATCCTGACTGGTTTGATACGTGTTCCCGCCGCCTTTTTCTTCCGGGATATCCCCGTAATAGAATTTCAGTACAAATGAATTTTTCATAATTAATTTTTTACCTCTACCCGGTAAGCAACAGATCGTGCTGAATCTGCAGCGTTCATTTCCCCGGTATATGATTTGTATACCCTGATGATCGTGTTTCCTGTTTTTAACGGTACCAATACCAATTGCTTGCTAACATTACCACCCGCCATATCCGGTGAGTTGTTGTCCGTGGTGATAATGGCCTGCAGTTTTACTACACCCAAACTGTCCGCTACATCAAAACGGGTAGAGCCTTCATAAGCACAACCCCGGCACGTGCTTTCATAGATCACCATCGTGTCGCTCATTGTTACGGAATTCAATGTATCTCTTTGCAGGGATATCTTTTTGTCCTGTATAGCAGGAGGATTCTTTTTACCGCCGCAGGCCAACAAAATAATGGCACAAAAGGAAAATAATAAGAGCTGTTTCATCAGGCTGCTTTTGTTTTACCTGTCTTTGTTTTTTCTGCATAAGCCATCGCGGCCTCTCGTACCCATTGTCCTTCTTCATGTGCTTTGCGCCTTGCTTCCAGTCTTTGTTTGTTACAAGGTCCATTTCCTTTTACTACATTCCAGAACTCATTCCAGTCGATCTCGCCAAAATCATAATGCTTAGTTTGTTCATTCCATTTCAATGCGGGATCAGGGAGTGTCATTCCCAATACTTTTATCTGTTCGGCACACATATCCACGAACTGCTGGCGTAATTCATCGTTGGTCTTTCTTTTTATCTTCCATTTCATGCTCTGGTCGCTATTGGTGCTTTCGCTATCCTTCGGACCAAACATCATCAATGATGGCCACCACCAGCGGTTGATCGCATCCTGGCACATGGCTTTTTGTTCATCGGTGCCACGACTCAATACCAATAAGGTTTCAAAACCCTGGCGCTGGTGAAAACTTTCTTCTTTGCAAATACGGACCATCGCTCTTGCATAAGGACCATACGATGTACGACAAAGCATGACCTGGTTCAGTATCGCAGCGCCATCCACCAACCAGCCGATCGCACCCATATCTGCCCAGGAGATCGTCGGGTAATTAAAGATGGAAGAATATTTAGCCTTGCCACTATGCAGATCATTGATCATTTCTTCACGGCTCATGCCCAGTGTTTCTGCAGCAGAATATAAATAGAGACCGTGTCCGGCTTCATCCTGTACTTTGGCTAGCAGGATCGCTTTTCTTTTTAAAGAAGGAGCTCTCGAGATCCAGTTGCCTTCGGGCAGCATACCCACGATCTCGCTATGCGCATGCTGGCTGATCTGCCGGGTATTGGTTTTACGGTATGCATCAGGCATCCAATCCTTTGGTTCGATCTTTGTCTCGGCATCTATTTTATCCTGGAATATTTTTTCAAAATCCTGCACCGTCATAATAGTCGATTGAGGGTCCAAATCTACTGAAAACTAACGGGTGTTTGAGCTCTTTGTTCAGATCCCATAATAGAAAAAGCGGCCACCAGGGACCGCTTTATTATTAACCATTAAACCAAATTACCTGGCATACACACCGTTCGGTGCTACTACCGATGCAGGTCCGCCTGTAATGCCAACCGGTGGCACAATAATGTTAATGTTCTCACCATTGATCTTCAATGAAACCTTTTTCGCATGTATCTCCACGCCCTGCTGGTAAAATGGTGGCATAGCGGCAGGTTTGCGATCGATCAGGTAGGGTTCGCTGAAATCACTCATCTCCACTTCGAATGTATAGTCGCCAACCACGCATTTGCTGCTGGCTTTATCGTTGCTGATAGTTATTTCGATCGATGCGCTCAATACCGGTGCTTGTTCAAAAGGCGTTCCTGCAAAAATGTTAGGGCCGAAATATTTTCCCACTTCAGGGTCCTGGCTTACAAATCCCATTACGGCCGGCATGCCATTCGGATCAGGTTGCCAAAGGATCATGCCACTTGGTGCCTGTCCAACAGGCGTATTGACCATGCGACCGAGATGTACAATAAGATTCGGCATTTGAAGATCGGGGGATGTAACGGCAACAAGATCGATACCGCCTTCCCAACTCATCCATTTAGATACAGTCATACAATTTGATTATAGCATTAATGATCTTGTAAAGAAACTATACAGATCATGAATGACGATACCGCGGGGAGGGTATATTTCAAAGCATGCTTTTTACAAACAGGTCCTGGTAATTCTTTGCTTCCAGCATGATCTTAGCGGGATTAGGCTTGAAATCCTTGTATTCTTCGGTCAGAAAATCTTTTGCAGTTAGCTCTTGGCCATTTGCTTTGACACTGCTTTTAAAGGCAATGCCTTTGCTGTTGTAATAGATACGGGTCTCCCATTCGTTTCCTTCTTCACCTTCCTGCAGAAAATAAAAAAGCAGTTTGCCATCTTTAAAAAGGAACTCTTCATTGCTGCCAAGATGAGATGCTTTGCGGGTGATATTGACTTTCAGCAATACATTTTTGGGATTGCGTTCTGCAGCGCTGATATGATCTGGTGGATCGTCATACCAGAAATCGACGGTCTCGGTATAGTTCCCAACAGCCGGCCAGGATCTGCCATTCTTATTATTCACCCATTGATTATTGTATAAAGGCCCTTCAAATCCCTGTTCGATGGATTCGGCTATTCGTTTATTGGTCTCGCTATAAAGTGCCCGGATGGAAGTTTCGGTTTGCGCAGTTGCAAAAAAAGGAATGCTGATGAAAACGATGAAGAATATTTTTTTCATAGCAGGTTATTTGGTGTATAGTAAATATAGTAAAATGGACCGCAGCTAACAGCTAACAGCTTTTCTCTACTTAATATCAAAATCCACAACAACCCTTTCTGTTTTAGGATGACTCTGGCAGGTGAGGATATAGCCCTGCTCGACCTCTTCTTCTTCCAACCCCCAATGTACATCCATGGCCACTTCACCTTCCAGCAATCTGGCCTTGCAGGTACAACAAACCCCACCCTTACATGCAAAAGGCAGGTCAGCTCCTTCTTTCAAAGCCGCATCCAGTATGGTTATATCACTGTTCAATGAAAGATAAAAATCAAATGAACGTCCGTCGAGCTTTACAGATATCTTGCTCTTCGGACCAGTATCGGAATTTTCGGAGTCACGTCTCAGGACTGATGACTGTTTTTGTCCCGGGGTAGTGAAGAGTTCAAAATGTATCTTCTTCTTATCAATTCCTTTTGATTCCAAAAAATCCTTTGCTGTAAAGATCATCTCTTCCGGTCCGCAGATAAATGTTTCATCAAAAGAAGCATAATCAACCAGTTTGGATAATTCGTTCAGTTTTTCCGCATTGATCCTTCCGAAATTCACCGGCGCATCTGTTCTTTCCCGGCTCAGGATATTGATGAGATTGAATCGCTGCAGATATTTATTCTTCAACCCTTCGAGCTCTTCAAAAAAAATGATCGAAGAGCGACTTTTGTTGCCATAGATCAACGTAAAACTGCTGCCGGGTTCAGTTCTCAATGTTGTTTTGATGATGGATAATACAGGAGTGATCCCGCTACCCGCAGCGATGGCCAGGTAATTCTTTTGTTGTGCAGGATTCAACTCGGAATAGAATTTACCAACCGGCTCCATCACTTCCAGTTCATCTCCTCTTTTCAATTCTTTATTGGCAAAGGAAGAGAACAAACCGCCTTCCACCATTTTGATGGCAACTTTCCATTCCTTGTCAAGTGGTGAACTGCAGATAGAATAGGTCCGTCTCACTTCTTCACCATTGATGGTCTTGCGCATGGTGAGACTCTGTCCCTGCTGGTAAGCAAAATCGCCATACAAATGTTCGGGGATATCAAAGCTGACCGACACACAATCGCTGGTCTCCCTGGTAATATCTTTTATGCGTAAGCGGTGAAAATGGATTGACATGTGCTCAGTTCTTTTTTAATCCGCTGATCAGGTGACTCACCATATTATCTTCCAGTTCCTGCGGGCTGATCTTTTTACCACTGCGGTGCCAGAATTCAAGTCCTCTCACCGATGACAGGATGGTCAGCATCGCCACATAAGGCAATACGGGTTTCATTTCTTTTTGACGGATGCCTTCTTCGATGATGGCTTCCATTTTCTGGACATAATTCCGTCGTTGTGTAGTAAAATTGGTAAGATAAGGTTCTGTCAGGTGATGCCATTCATTGATCATGACCGTGTAATCATCAAAACGATTGAGCATCATCTGCACATGGAAGCGGATCAGGGATTCGATCTTCCTTGTATTGTTAGTGCCATTATCATCCAGGCTATCGAGATGTACATTGCAATCATTGGCAATGCGGAAAACGATCTCCTGCAGGATCTCCGATTTGGATTGAATATGGTTGTATAAACTGGCAGCTTCGATGCCAACCGCTTCAGCCAGGTCACGCATAGAAGTAGCGGGGAATCCTTTTTCCCGGAACATTGCGGAAGCCCGCAGAACAATAAGATCTTTTTTGGAAGCTTTTTTACGTTGTGCTTTAGCCATGCTCAAAGATAATAAACCATGACCAAGGGAAGCCGTCGTCAGTTCTTGCTTTTTGGTTGGAGAAGCGACTCTCTTTTTTCATCCCGTTTCGGAATAATGATTTGTTCACTCAGGTTGGGATCGATCTGCCTTGCAGCAACCGGGTCTCCCTGTGAATCGAAAAAGGTCCAGAACATACCTCCGTCCCAGGATTCGCCAATAAGATGTGATACAGTGCTGATCCGGGTTCCCTGCCATTCGATCACCGATATAAGTTCGATTATGGCCTGGTAATCGCCCCCTTTCTTAACTACCTGGAGGATCTTCCCTGACTCATATTTCTTCCATGCTGAATCAGGAGCCTGGCTGAAGACCCCGGCGATATAATTGCTGAATTCCTTTTTACCACCCATTGCACCAACGATAGCAGGATAACTATACCGGGTGAAAAGAGCCCAGTTCCTTGTTTTAAAACCAAGCACAAGACTGTCTGCGCAATGGCGGATATTCTTTTTGATAAAACTGCTATCGAACTGCGCCATCGCGGAACATACGATAAACAATGAACACATTACCAGCAGAAGCCATCTTCGCATTATGAAGGATTGAGTTTCAAAGGTATAAAAAACGAAGGATTGGTTTTTCCTGTACCTGAAATTTAACTAGGTTTGCACGCTTTTGAGTCAAAGAAGTCATACGGGTCATATAGGTCAATGGGGTCGTTTATAGTACAATAGTTTTTTGATGCTACTACAACCTTGTTTCGGCAAGGCATACAGATGTTGTGATAATACGATTTGCGTGATTAGTGTGCTCTGGATGACATTTATAACTTTGACGAGACGCATTTGACCAGTATGACTGGTATGACCTATATGACACTTTGATCCATCGAATCATTTAATAATTGATAATCTTTATCTATGTCTCTTATCACCGTTGGCACCATGGCCTTTGATGCAATCGAAACACCTTTTGGAAAAGCAGACCAGATCGTTGGAGGCTCTGCTCTTTATGTTGCGTATGCAGCCAGTAATTTTGTAAAACCGGTTCAGCAGATATCCATCGTGGGATATGATTTTCCCAAAGAAGAAATGGAAGAGCTGAAAAAAAGAGGGGTTCAGCTCGAAGGGGTAGAGATCGTTCCGGATAAAAAATCATTTTTCTGGAGCGGCCGTTATCATGAGGACATGAACAGCCGTGATACATTGATTACAGACCTGAATGTATTGGCCGATTTTAACCCGAAGATCCCGGATAGTTACCAGGGTGCGGAATTCCTGATGCTGGGTAATCTTGTTCCGGCGATCCAACTCAGTGTGATCAAACAACTGAAACAACGTCCGAAGCTGATCGTGATGGACACGATGAATTTCTGGATGGAATCAGCCATGGACGATCTTCGTGAAGTATTAAAGCATGTGGACCTATTATTGGTGAATGACGCAGAAGCAAGACAGTTGAGTGGCCATTTCTCTCTCGTAAAAGCAGCCAAAGCGATCATGGGAATGGGGCCGAAATACCTGATCATAAAAAAAGGAGAACACGGTGCGTTGTTGTTCCATGATGAGAATGTATTCTTTGCACCGGCACTACCGCTCGAAGAAGTATTCGATCCGACAGGAGCAGGTGATACGTTCGCAGGCGGATTTGTAGGTCACCTCGCCAAGACAGGCGATATCTCTTTCGAGAATATGAAGAGAGCGATCATTGTTGGTTCGGCGATGGCGAGTTTCTGCGTAGAGAAATTCGGCCCGACACGTTTAAAAGAGATCAACAGGGAAGATATTACAAGAAGGATCGAACAATTCAAGGAACTGGTGAGTTTTGAGATCGAACTGGTGTAATGTATGCCAGTTTTGAGAGAGTATAAGATGCCTCGTTCCTCGGCATTGGCTTCATAGGTGATAGCATTTGTCCCTCGCTTTGCTCGGGATGACAAGGTTTCATAATCGAAGAAAGCAGTTCATTACACACGACACAGGACAATCACGCAAAAGAAAGAGTGGTACGCTAATTACAGTAAACGATCCCGGAACCCTCCTTTGGAGTTAACCGAGCAACGAAGGTTACGAGCAAAGCTCAGGGGGCCGTTATAATTTTCTCGCCAGCACCACCGGTGTTTTGAATTTTTCTTTCTTACCCTGCAGGTTGAAGATCTCGGTGAAGATGATATAAGTACCTACCGGTAATTTATTGCCTTTGTCATCCAGCCCATCCCAGTTCCAGTAACCTTTCAATCCCAGCGTTCCATTCTTTACAAGATTCCGGATGGGTCGGCCCGCTGCATCGAAAATGGTGATATTGGCCACATAACCGGGTTCGGTCACTTCATACTGAATGGTAGCGATATCATCTCTTCCGTCGTTATCAGGTGAAAAGACCTTTGGTAAAACTTCTACCGTTGCATTGATCGGGTTAATTAGTTTGTATTGTGAATTCTTATAGGTCGGTGTGCCATAGCCGGCTGTGGAAGCTGCGCTATGCCAGTTCGATGCGTCCTGCGAAACACCGGCCGGGTCTATTCTTTCCAATGAAACACCTTCATCATCATCGATGAGTTTGAAATGCCAGTCGTCTTTATATTTTACTTCATCTACAATAGCGCCCTGGAAATTCAGTGCTACCACCGTTCCTTCATCATCCGAAAAAGAAGGAGGGGATGAGATCACCAGCACATTGTCCGGGTTCTTGACCAGGTATTGCAACGCGAGGTTATCAGCATCTTCTGTCTCAACAATATGATCGCCCGGGAAAATATAAAAGGGAACGGCACTTAACACTTTGATCGAACTGACCACGCCGCTGCTGTTGCGGTTCGCGATATATAATTTCGAGGCATCGAATATTTTATTGCTGTTGTTGTAGAACTCGACAAAATCATAACCGTTGGGACGGGGATTGAATAATATTTCGTTGATGATCCATTCCCCAGCTGCCGCATCTGCGGGGAGGCCGACCCTTGCTTTGTTGACAGCGCCGATCGAATTGTTCTTACAATCCTTCACTCCGGTTGCCGTGATCGTATACACTGTATTGGCAAGCAGAGGCGTGCTTGTTTTTAATTGTACCGTATTGAACAAGGGTGCAATCCCTGTTGCGCTGGTCAATACCAATCCCCCGTCAATAGAATAATTGGCTAAAGTGGCTCCGGACAAACTATCGACAGGTTCATCATACACCAATATGATTGTTACGTTATCGGTTGTATAGGCTCTTTTTAATTGTGGCGCACCTGTATCGTTATTGATCGCATCGATCGAATTCTTCTTGCCGGGTGTACCGCCGTTTGTGTTGATACTTGCTTTCCAGTTACTGCTTCCTGCACAGGGACTTTTGGTATCGATCATTTCAAGGGTCCAGCCTCCGTCTTTTTTTACTTCATTCTGGTACCAGCCGGATGTATAGCTGACAGCATGGATCGTTTTTCCATTGGCAGCCCTGAGAAATAACTGGTCACCGTCATTATCCAATGAAGGGAAACTGGTGACGGAGATCGTTGTCCCAAAAGCGGACATGGCTGCTACGGCGCTGGCGGTGCAAACGATGACAAAACTATCGGGCTGCAATGTGAAATTGGGCAACGGACCACTTTGACCTGTTGCATCCCCGATCCTCCAGTTCTGCAGGTTGATCGGGGCGGCAGTCGTATTCTTTAATTCAAGCCATTCGTTATTAGGTAAGCCGATCTGCGGAGTCGGATCAGCCATTAGCTCATCTATTACTACATCATACCTGTTTTGTGCCGTCATTACCAGTGGAGACAGCAACACAATAAGCAGTAGTATCCTCGCGGATTTCATCCCTACCAAGTTAATCCAAAGCCCTGTAATAAACAGGGATTGATAAAAATTCTTCGGGAATATTTGGGGTGAAAGCGTTGCCCGCCTATTTTTGCTTGAATGATGACAATGAAGCATACAAAACGCAGCAAGAAACAGCCTTAGGAGGTTTGCCGCACTATGTATGTACCCATATAAAAGCTTAGCAGACCTCCCCAACCGGGAGGTTTTTTATTTGTCTGACGGTCTCCATCTGACAAATAAAAAACAGGATTGAATATTTTATATAAACCAGAAAAAACAAAAACACAAATGAAAGTTGCAGTTGTCGGTGCTACAGGCCTTGTAGGAACCAAAATGTTACAGGTATTGGCGGAACGAAATTTCCCCGTCACCGAATTGATCCCGGTGGCTTCTGAAAGATCAATCGGTAAAGAAATTCAGTTCAAGGGAAAAGGCTACAAGGTGGTTAGCATGACAGATGCAATAAAAGCAAAACCAGCGGTTGCTATTTTCTCAGCAGGCGGAAGCACATCATTGGAATGGGCGCCAAAATTTGCCGAAGCCGGGATAACTGTAGTCGATAATTCATCAGCCTGGAGAATGGATCCGACCAAACCATTAGTGGTGCCGGAGATCAACGCGGATATACTGACCGTCAATGATAAGATCATTGCTAATCCGAACTGCTCTACGATACAGATGGTAGTAGCTTTGAATCCTCTTCACAAAAAGTATCGCATCAGGAGAATTGTGGTCAGTACCTACCAGAGTGTAACAGGGACTGGTGTAAAAGCAGTTACACAATTGGAGAATGAACGAAAAGGCATCGTGGGGGAGATGGCTTATAAATACCCGATCGACCTGAACGTGATACCCCAGATCGATGTTTTCCTGGAGAATGGTTATACCAAGGAAGAAATGAAAATGGTAAAAGAGACCTGCAAGATCATGCGGGACGATTCGATAAAAGTAACGGCAACAACAGTGCGTATACCTGTTATGGGTGGACATAGCGAAGCGGTAAATGTAGAGTTTGAAAAAGACTATGAACTCGGCGAAGTAAAAAGTTTATTACAGTCTGCTCCCGGCGTAATTGTAGTAGATGATCCGTTGACACAACAATACCCGATGCCAAAAGATGCACACGAAAAAGATGAAGTGTTTGTCGGAAGATTAAGAAGGGACGAGAGCCAGGCCAATACTCTGAACATGTGGGTGGTCAGCGATAATCTTCGCAAGGGCGCGGCTACCAATGCAGTGCAGATAGCTGAATATCTGCAGTCGAAAGGATTGCTGGGATAATCCGTATACTATTGCGCCACGGGATGCGTTATGTAGAAAATCAACGGTTATGCGATACATACTGGTTTTCTTGTTACTCTGTACAGCCACAGGGGTACCGGCACAGCAAAAGAATATTTATTATCCATCCGGCCTTGTACAATATAGCTATCAATTTAAAGATGGGAAACTCAATGGTGATTTCATATCATATTATGAGAGCGGTCTTGTTAAGGCAAAAGGAAGTTTCGCCAACGGACAAAAACAAGGAATATGGAACGCATGGGATACAGAAGGAGTTCTCAGGAGCAGAAGAAACTATCAGGGCAATGTTTCATTTGAACTGTTGTCTGAATGGAACAGCGCCGGTTCTGCAGTAGATGCTGCCTATCTCGAAAAGAAGAAAGCCGTCATCTGTATGCCTTTGAGTTTTCATGATGAGGAACCCATTTACGTTCAGCGTTATTGGGAAATAATACAACCTGCTCCTGCCAATAATGAATTATTTAAAACAGAAGTTGCTGATCTGGTCAAAACACAGATAAAGGCAGGACAGCTTACCGTGTTCAGGGATGACCGGTTTGTCAATCCTGTTTCACCTACAGATGCGGAAACAATGATAACCGGAGTCCCCGATGAATATATCCTCAAACTCGATCATCGGTATATAGCATCCCGGCAGCAGATGTTTACGGTTGTTATAGGAGTGGGAATGAAATATAAAGCGGATGGGGAAGAAAAAATTGCCTGGCTATATTATCCCGATCTGAAGCCTGTATTGAACACTATTCCTGCAATCGTAGAAAAATTGAATGAGGGTTCTTTCCAGACGACTATTGATATGACCACCTGGCGGTCAAAAAATAACCAACCTAAAAAACTCGATGATTCCGAAAGAGTAGCTGTATTGCTGGCCGAAACCGATTTTGAGGCCTCGGCCTGGGTTTATTTACTGGACAAAGATCTGAAGCGATAAGTTATAATCTTTTCCGGTAAGGAATATGATAGGCAAAATTTGAAGTGATATTGTTGACAACCTGGTCTGCAGGAGTGTTCCAGTCTGCTGCTCTCCGGTAATTATCGTTCCAAACCGTTTCACCCTTGCTGATAATACTGCAGGAAGCCATGATATCATTGGTCTTTGAAGGAGCATAAACATTTCTCTTTAATACAGCACCTACGATCTGGCGACCGTAATCGATACCCATCGAAGCGGCATCGCTCATGTATCTTTTTTTCTGGATCTTCATACGGATCACTGCATCTACTTTTAAGATATTGCAGAGTTCCGCGTCTGTTTTATACCAGGAATCCTTGAAAGAGATATTATTATCTTCCAGCAAACTAAGCGTATTGGTATAATTCTGTACACTCACGGACAATGCATAGCGGCCAGTATTGCCTTCCAGTAAAATATTATCGTGCAGGTATTGCTGGAATATCTTGCTTTCCTGTTCTTCCATTTTGTCGAGGTCTTCCTGCTTTACATTTTTGGGAAGCGTTCCTGTGTACATCATTTCAGCGGGTAATACAGCAACAACCCTGTGTGAAGCTGTCTTATCATAGACGGCAGAAGAAGGAGTATGCCGGTTGCAGGATACAAAAACAAATACGGCAAGTAACAGGAGTAGATTTTTATTCATAAGGTTGATATTTCGGCAGCAAAATAGAAACGATTATTGGTAAGCACAAGCCATTGCCTGTCGCTATTCGTTATATATATGTGAAGAACAGCGGGTCTCAGGACAAATCCATGATAATGAACTGCTTTTATTCCTGCACGGCCTCATTCAGGAACTCGATCATTGGCTGTAAAGCTGAAAATGTCGCTACTGTTTTCTTCAACAGGTCTTTTGAAGTAATATCTGTTTCTTTCAAAGGAGCAAGCGCTACAAAACTTTTTAGTTTCAGGTATTCAGCGGCAGGATTGTCCGTTTCATATCCCTTGGGTAAACGGGTCAATGTATATTCCGCATCACGGGAAAGATCACCGTAGATCGTCTTGAATTGTTTGGACCCAATGATCTTTTTGAATGCCGCGAAATTATAATCGATCTCCTGTCTTACTTTATTTAATTCCGGTGGCATAGGCATCCACAATCCTCCTCCCATAAAACAACGACCGGGCTGGCAATGAAAATAATAACCGGCAAAAACGGATTTCTTTCCACCACGACTCATATAAGCACCCATATTATCCTTGTAAGGTGATTTGTCTTTGGAGAAACGAACATCCCGGTTGATACGAAAAGTGGTATCCTTTGCTTTCAACCCCGCGATCGATCTATCTTTTTTGCCGAACTGCCCGATCACCTGCTGGATAAAGCCTGCAAAATCTTCTTTAGCGGATTCAAAGACTTTCCGGTTCTTTTCAAACCAGGGTTTGTTGTTGTTCTTCTTCAGGTCTTTCAGGAATTTGAGCGTTGAGGGCTGTAACATATCGTATAACTATTATTGTTTTAAATGATCAAAACCTTTGATGCCATTATTGATCAGCAATTCTATTTCCTCTTTTTTCATCTTCCGGATACCGGGACGGATATTGCTGCTGCTGATCGATATGGTCCTGCTCCAGTCTTCTTTTGTAAGCAGCTGGCGGTTCAGGTTCTCAATGATGATGATATAAAAAGCATTCAGGTATTCTTTCAATGAATTGACAGGCAGCGCAGCCAGGCTGGGATCTCCGCTCTCATCTTTTTCGATCTGGTCATCGGAGTCGATACGGCAGCCGATCGTTTCTTTATTGATGATAAATTGATTGACAGTGGAATTATTGCCTGTATAGCGGGTGCTATCGAACATGCGGATAGGGAAATTGCCGGTGATGCCACCATCAACAACAACATCCAGTCCTGTTTTGTTCTTTGGATGATAATAAACATTCCCGATCGAATCGATAAAGGAGGCTTCAAAATAAAGCGGTATGCTCATCGATATTCTCACCGCATCCCTGATCTTCATGTCAGGATAGTTCTCGTGGGAAAAAATGATCAGTTGTTGTTTGTTCAGGCAGGTCCCCGTAACATATAGTTCTTTAAAACGACCGGCTTCTTTCAATTGCCGGAATGTGATATCGGCATTCCCTGTCTTCGCCCGGATCATATTGCTCAACCACTCGTCTGTTTTCTTGTTGCGGTACCAGCCAAAATATTTTTTCATCCGGTTGATACCACCGATGAACATATATTTCCCATCGTTTAATTTCTTAAAAGCCGTACTGCTGATCAATTCACGGATCTCTGTACTATTGTATCCGAGTGCTACGGTCAGGGCTGTTACCGCTCCCGCAGAAGTGCCGCCAACGCGTTGCACAGTTTGCAACCAATTCTTCTCTTCCATTTTTTGCAAAGCACCACAATAGGCAATACCGCGAATGCCTGCACCTTCGAATACAAGATTCCGCGGTGTTTGCGCAGCAACCGTTGATAACAAAACAGAGTTGAGAATAAAAATGAGGAAGACCCTTTGCAACAAAAACATTGAGTAAAATTAGGACTTCGTATCCAGCAATAGTAAACTCATGGAGGGAAAGGAAATATCGATCTCTAAACGGCCCAACTATAAACCATTAGCCATAAACTATCAACCAATCATATTCTTCCCCAGTTCTCCCCGCTCTTGATCCTGTACATCGTCATTTCACTGACACCATATTGTTGCGCCAGTTTTTTGATCGTGATCGAGCGATTCTTACTGCTGAGAATGGCTTTGATCTTCTTCACCTGTGCGGCGCTGAGTTTCAATCCTTCTGCTTTGTTCGCTTGTTTTTCTTTGTATGCGATCTTGGCGGGACTATCCTGTTGATGACCGATCATCTGGTCAAGGGTGGCCCATTTCAGGTTCCTGATACTATTGTCGAGTTTATTGTGGTTGCGATGGACCACATACTGGTAACCGTTCAATGGTTTTTTCAAAAACAGTTTGGCCATTTCCCGGTGGATATACAATGTGCCTTTATTATTGGGGCGGTGCAGGTTCAATGTGCGGTAGCCCGTCGTCAACGACCCGCTAAGAATTTTTCCATCCTTTAATGGATCGGTCTTATAACTGGCTATGCGTCCTGCGCTTGACACCGCATAGCGGTTTCGAAGTTGCCTCCACCCGGAAAAGGTCAGCGGCTTCCAGGTTTCGCCGGCTAATTTTTTAATCATAAAAAACTTTTTAGCCAGGGACAGAACGCTTCAATAACAATGGTACGATAAGGTTTATGTTATGTGAGCACTAACGGTTATTACTAAGTTAGAAAAATTAAAGGCACGAACAATATTATTTTTTACCGGCGATCTTGAGGAATTCTGCTTCGGAAATTATCTTGACTGTATTGATCTTTTTCGCTTTTTCCAGTTTACTTCCAGCGTCTTCACCCACAACGAGGTAGTTAAGCTTCGCACTAACGCCACTGAGTATCTGGCCCCCGTTCGCTTCTGCCAATGCTTCAGCCTCACTTCTTTTCAGGGTAGGTAATGTACCCGTAAATAAAAATGTCTGGCCTGTCAAATTGCCACCCGCGGATAATTCTTTTTTTGGGTTCTTTAACTGCAGCCCCAGTTTTTCCAACTGCTCCAGGATCTCGATATTGCTTTTGTTGCTGAAGAAATGATGAATGCTACCGGCTACTTTTGGTCCCACATCTTCGAGGCTTTCAAAATCTTCCAGTGAGAATTTTTTGAAGTCGAGCAAATGATTAACAGCTTGTGCCAACGTTTTGGCTGTGGTCTCGCCTACAAACCGTATCCCTAATCCATAGATCAACCGGTGCAATGGTTGTTTCTTAGAATTGCTTATTGCCAATTGCAAATTGTCGATCGATTTCTGTCCAAAGCCTTCCATGCCGCTGAGCTTATTAAAATTCAACGTATAAATACCCGGGATATCTTTCAACAAACCCAGGTCAAAGAACTTCCGCACATTCGCATCGCCAAAACCACGGATATCCATCGCATCCTTGCTCACAAAATGGATAATACGTTCCACTACCTGTGCAGGGCATTCGATATTGATACAACGCCAGACGGCTTCACCTTCTTCTTTGAACAGTTTGCTTTTGCATACAGGACATTCTTTTGGGAAGACGATCTTTTTTTCCTTACCTGTCCTTGCATCGGTCAATGATTTTACGATCTGCGGGATAACATCACCGGCTCTTTCGATCAACACTGCATCCCCGATACGCAGGTCTTTTTCTTTTATGTAATCTTCATTGTGTACAGAGATACTGCTTACGGTTACTCCACCTACACCAACAGGTTCCAGTTTGGCCACTGGTGTAACAGCGCCGGTCCTTCCCACCTGGAATTCTACGGTCAATAACTTTGTTGTTCCCTGTCTTGCTTTGAATTTATAAGCGATCGCCCAACGGGGGTGATGCGAGGTCATACCCATTTTATCCTGCAGGGCGATATCATTTACCTTGATCACCATTCCATCGATCTCGTAGGGGAGATCATCACGACCCGATTCAAACTCGCTGCAATATTTTATAACACCATCGATGCCTTTGAAAACCTTTTTCTCTTTTTCAGGACTGCGGAAACCCAGCTCCCATAATAAACTCAATGAGCCGGAATGCGTCAGCAGTTCAACCGGAACTTTTTTCCCCTTGGCCAGGGAGAAATAACTTATATGATATACAAATGCTTCCAGGTTTCTTTTGGCCGCTTCATTCGGATCTTTGATACGTAATGTACCAGCAGCAGCATTGCGGGGATTGGCTAATGGCGCAAGACCCTGTTCCACCAGCTTCTCGTTATAAGCGGCAAAGTTTTTTTTGTTGATCATCACTTCACCTCTTATTTCCACCTGTTGTAAACCATAAGAAGAAAATTTTGCCGACAATGGTATCGAACGGATCTGTTTGATATTGGTGGTCACTTCATCACCCTCCACACCATCACCTCTTGTTGCACCACGTGTCAACAGATCGTTCTCATAGATCACCGAAATGCTTCCGCCATCAAACTTTGGTTCAACACAATATTCTATTGTCGACAGGCCGGTCAGTTCTCTTGCTTTGCGGTCGAAATTGATAAGATCATCGCTATTGTAGGAATTGTCCAGGGATAACATCGGTACCAGGTGCTGGACTGTTGGAAATTCTTTTGTCAATCCTTTGGCTACACGCTGGGTGGGAGAATCAGCTGTTTTTAAGGATGGTGTTTCTTCTTCCAGTTTTTCCAAAGCCTTGAATAGCTGGTCATATTCATAGTCGGCGATCAGGGGATCATTCAATATATAATAACGATGTTCATGAAAACGGAGCACAGCGGACAATTGTGTCACATCCTTTTTATTGATCGAAGCGGCTTTTTGCTTTTTAATGAGTTCAACCGTAGTCTTTTGCAGATATTTGGTCTGTTCTTTTGAATACATAAGAAGTCTTGTTCGGTAAAGGTAGGGCCCTGTAAAAAATACCCTCCCGGATTTTCTCAAAATTTAATGTGTCGTAAGTACATATTTATTATCTTCGGCAAGGGAACGTCCAAAACGCTTGTCATGAAGAGAATTGCTACACTATTATTTATAGCAGTGATCAGCTCAACTGCTGTTACTGCTCAATTGCTTTCCTGGACACCCAATTTCGCTAAGGACAATGATAATATCACCATCACGGTAGATGCGAGCAAGGGAAACCAGGGTCTCCTGAATTATAGTCCGTCCTCGGATATTTATGTTCATACAGGTGTGATCACTAATTTAAGCACATCACAAACTGACTGGCGTTATTCCAAATTTACGTGGGGCACAACACCGGCACTCGGGCAAGCGACATATCTCGGCTCTAATAAATGGCAATACTCGATCACCAATATCCGCGCATTTTATGGCGTACCTGCTGGAGAAACGATCCAGAAAGTGGTTATTCTTTTCAGGAACGGTAGCGGCTCCATCAAGCAAACGAATACGGATGGAAGCGATATGTATATACCGGTCTATGATAATTCATTGGCGGTTCGTTTTTCTGCGCCAGCATTTCAACCCACGTATACTCCCATACCCGAACCTATTATCAAACAGGTTGGTGATAATATCATAGTAAGCGCTATAACAAATAATACAGCCGATCAGATAAAGATCTCGTTGAATGGTAACGTTATTCAAACCGTGAACAATACCAACACCATTACAGCCAGCCCGGTCTTAAGTACTGGAGGTACTCAAACAGTATTGGTGGAAGCCACACAGGCAGCTGTTACTCGTTCGCAGACATTCCAGTTTTTTGTCTCAACTATACTGCCCCTTCCACCCGGTGTACGGGATGGGATCAACTATGAAGCAGGTAATACATCGGTGGTCCTGGTATTAAATGCACCGAATAAAAACAAAGTATCGGTGATCGGGGAGTTTCCCGGTAGTAACTGGATTGAACAACCTGCTTACCTGATGAATAAAACACCGGATGGAAATTACTGGTGGCTGCGCATTACAGGTCTCACGCCCGGAACAGAATATGCTTTTCAATACCTGGTGGATGGAACACTGAAAGTAGGAGAGCCTTATGCAGAAAAAATATTGGATCCATCTAATGATGCTTCGATCCCCGCAGTGACCTATCCTGGATTGAAACCTTATCCGACAGGGCTTACAACCGGCATCGTCAGTATCGTACAGACAGCCGCACCTGCCTATAACTGGGCCATCAATAGTTTTGCCCGCCCCGATAAAAGAAACCTGGTGATCTACGAATTATTGTTGCGTGATTTTATCAATGCGCACGATTGGAAAACATTAAAAGATACACTGAGCTATTTTAAAACGATGGGTGTGAATGCCATCGAGATCATGCCCTTTAATGAATTCGAAGGCAACGAAAGCTGGGGGTATAATCCAGATTATTTCCTGGCGCCGGATAAATATTATGGACCGAAGAATTCATTGAAGGAATTCATCGATTCCTGTCATAGCAAGGGTATCGCCGTGCTGATGGACATTGCATTGAATCATACCACGGGTCTTAACCCTTTGGCAGCGCTGTACTGGAACAATGCTACCAGTCAGCCCGCAGCAGATAATCCCTGGTTGAATGTAACGGCAACGCATCCGTACAATGTTTTCAATGATTTTAATCATGAGAGTCTGCGAACAAGATATTTCAGCAGCCGGGTGATGGAGCACTGGCTACAGGAATACAAACTGGATGGCTTCCGTTTTGATCTTTCAAAAGGCTTTACCCAGAATGCTCAATGCGGGGGCAGTACAACAGATGAAACCTGTATTGCGCAATACCATGCTGACCGGGTGGCGATCTGGAAACGTTATTACGATAGTTGCCAGTTAAAATCACCGGGTAGTTATGTAATACTCGAACATTTTGCGGATAACACCGAAGAGATCGAACTATCCAATTACGGCATGATGCTCTGGGGCAACAATACTTTCAATTTCCAGGAAGCGGCGATGGGTTGGGTGTCCACTTCCAATTTTGAACAATTCCTTCACACGGTAAGAGGATGGAATAACCCGCATCTTGTATCCTATATGGAAAGTCACGATGAAGAAAGACTGATGTACAAGAATATCAATTTCGGGAACAACAGTAATACTGCATACAATATCCGCGATCTGAATGTTGCCCTGAAACGAATTGAACTCTGTGCCGGTTTCTTTTTGACAGCACCCGGTCCGAAAATGATCTGGGAATTCGGTGAACTGGGTTATGACTATTCGATCAACCGATGTGTAGATGGTACTATTAATAATAACTGCCGGCTGGATAAAAAACCGATCCGCTGGGATTATAAAGATGTGGTCCAGCGCAAACGATTATATGATGTCTACAGTAGTTTGAATAAACTTCGTTTTCACCCGTGGTATAAAGATGCCTTCATCGCGAATAATATCAACCTGACCCGCAATCTTGCCGGCGGATTTAAAACGATGACGATCCGGACAGCAACCGATTCATCCGATATCTGCGTGGTGGGCAATTTTGATGTAACAGCCCAGGCCGGTGCAGTTAGTTTCCCGATAGCAGGAACCTGGTACGATTACCTGAACGGAGGAACATTTACCGCTACAGGTGGAGCGCAGAATATCACATTGCAACCGGGTGAATTCCATGTCTACCTGAACAGGAACCTTATAAATGCAGTGGTGACGGGAGTTGGCGGCACTACCAATTCCGGGGACCAGTTAACAGGCAGCGTGTTCCCGAACCCGGTTCAACCCGGTTCGATATTGCAATTATATGTGCCACAAACAGGAAAACTAACGGTGGATCTTTATAACCCGATCGGCCAGAAAGTAACAACTGTTTTTTCGGGTATGCTCAGCCGTGGAAAACACAACCTGTCGCTTTTGGACAAAATCAATAATTTGCCCGCCGGAACTTGGATGCTGCATCTGCAAACATCCACGAAGATGGCTTCCATAAAAATGATCATTCAATAATTCCAAAAAAAGGAGCTATGACGGAAAAAGAATTGCGGTTGAAGACCGCAGAAATAGAGAAGATCAGTCACCTGGATTATTTCAATATAGCCATCTCTGTCGACTGCGTGATCTTTGGTTATGATGATAAAGAATTAAAAGTATTGCTGATCAAATCGGACCTGGAAGAATTTGCAGGTCTGCATTCCTTGCTGGGCGACCTGATCAGGCCCGATGAAGACCTGGAAACGGCTTCCTATCGCATATTGAAGGATAGAACAGGATTGGATGATGTATACCTCGAGCAGGTGCATACATTCGGTAGTTTGGAACGACATCCTTCGGGACGTGTTATCACCATTACGTATTATTCACTGATCGATATCAAACACCATAAATTAAAGCTCAGTCACAATGAATTGAACTGGCACCCGGTGAATGAAATAAAGAAAATGGCTTTCGATCATAAACTGATCCTCGATACCTGCCTGGCTCGTTTGCAGGAACAGGTGATGGAACATCCTGTGATCTTTAACCTGCTTCCTGAAAAATTCTCACTTCGTGAATTACAGGAATTATACCAGGCGATCCTCGGTTTTGAATTGGACCGTCGGAATTTCCGGAAAAAAATATCCATCAAGGATTGGCTACTCGATATCGATGAGATGGAAAACGATGTTCCCCATCGTCCCGGAAAACTGTATAAATTAAAACCTGAGTTCAGGAAAAAAAGTCCCCGTAAAAAACTGGCTTCCGCAGATTAACCAGCAAGCTCAGCTCAATCTCTCCGATTTTCGACATCTACTGGCTATAATTAACAGACTGGCGGTCTTTTTATCCCCCTGTCCTATAAATAGGAACAAGATTTGATGCAGGATTGTGCAGGAAATTGACTGAGTTTGCAGGCTTAACCTGAACAAAAAAAAGCATTTCAAAAAAGCCAAATAAAATTTGGAGAAAGTTAAAATAGTATTAACATTGTGTGTTTAATACACATTTGGTCGTGTATTTTATACACTGTGTATTTGAAATTGATTGCTTAACATTTAATGATTGCTTATGTCCTTCCTACAATTGACCAGGGCTGCTGCTGTATGCCTGTTGCTCCTTTTTACTTCTGCAACAGCTTTTTCGCAAAACAAAACAATCACTGGTAAGATCACTGATTCAAGAGACGGGACACCGGTAGCGGGTGTGAACATCTCAGGCAAAGGAACCCGTGTTGTAGTTCAAACAAAAGCAGATGGAACTTATTCCATCTCGGTGCCTTCAACAGTAACAACACTTGTACTATCTTCTGCCGGCTATGGTACGAAAGAGATCAGTATTTCCGGTGCTACTGCCGATGCATCGATGGAGATCACTAACCAGACACTGAACGAAGTTGTGGTGATCGGTTATGGTACACAGCGAAGGAAAGAAGTTACCGGTGCGATCACCAAAGTATCGGGAGAGAAACTGAATGCGATCCCTGTTCCCAGTTTTGAAGCAGCACTCCAGGGTAAGGCCCCGGGTGTACAGATCATACAGGGTAACGGTTTAGCCGGTTCGGGTTCTGTAGTAAGGATCCGTGGTATCGGTTCTATATCTGCTTCCGGTGATCCATTATATGTTGTAGATGGAATTCCTATTGTTTCCGATCAGTTCCTCAGGGGTAATGGCGGTGCTATGAATCAGAATCCATTGTCATC
>JADMIO011631523.1_pt1 | contig 63484 bp, 56 predicted proteins | sample 8958161 | NCBI WGS metagenome assembly JADMIO01 (sample SAMN16585339, study PRJNA669376) | soil metagenome | isolation source: Crop rotation soil | place: USA: Cullars Rotation, Alabama | collected 2011
GCCGCGACTTCAAGTCACGTGAATTCCAAGCTTCGGATCCCACTGTGCTGGAAAGAGCGTGCGGCTGGGAAGCGGATGATCGCGCGTCCACGTGGCGAACTCGCCTTTTAGCGCAGAAATTTCGGCGGTGGTCCTGCGGTCGAGGTCTTCCCAGCGAGCCAGCTCGCCGGGCAGGTGCGCATAGACAAAGCGCTCGTTGGGCTTGAGCCAATTGTTGATGTCGAAGGCCGGATAGAACACCGATTGCAGGCGGTAGTAGTCTCGCTGCGAAATGGGTTCGAACTTGTGGTCGTGGCATTTGGCGCACTGCATCGTCAGCCCCAACAGCGAACTGGCCACAATCTGGGTGGTCGATTCGAGCGCAAAGTAACGATCGACGCGAACTTCTTCTGCATTGCCGTCGCTCTCGCCCGAGCCGTCCTGTCCATTGCGCAAATAATGGGTGGCTTCGAGCAGCGAAATAATCTCTGGCGTGGCCTCTTGCCCGGGTGAGAAGCCCGACAGCTCGTCGCCGGCCAATTGTTCCACGACAAAACGGTCGAACGGCTTGTCCTCGTTGAACGAGCGGACGACATAGTCGCGATAGCGGTAGGCGAGCGGCCGATCGGTGTCGGCGTTGAAGTAGCCGTTCGAGTCGGCGTAGCCGGCGGCATCCAGCCAATACTTGCCCCATCGCTCACCATAGTGGGGCGATGCCAGGTAGCGTTCGACCATGGCCTGATATGCCGCGGCGGATTGGTCGCGCTCGAAAGCGTCGATTTCTTCCGGAGTCGGCGGCAGGCCTGTCAGGTCGAAGCTCACGCGGCGGATTTAGCGTGGCCCGGTCGGCTTCAGCGTTCGGGGTCAATCCATGAGACTCGAGTCGAGCGAGCAGGAAGCGATCGATGGGGCTTAGCGAGGCGGACGATTCAGCGACCGTTGGCGGTTCGGGGGACTTCAGCCGGTCGAAGGCCCAGTGATCGCTGGCAGGCCGCTGTCCCGGTTTCAACGACGGCAAGCCAGCCGCGCCACTTGCGATCCACTTCTTGATTGCTGCCTTCTCCTGCGGCGGCAAGGGATCGTCCGGCGGCATCTCGTCGGCTTCAATGCGTTGCCACAACAGGCTAGCCGCCGGATCGCCTGGGACCAGTAAGCCACCGCTTTCGCCGCCACGCGCCAGACCAACCGGCACGCCGAGGTTGAGCTTGCCTTCCTGTTTGGCCGGTCCGTGGCACTTGACGCATCGGCTCTTAAGCAGCGGCAAGATATCGTCACCCAGTTGCGGATCGGCGGCGCGGGCGAGCGTTGAGGCCGGCAGGGCAACAACCGCCATCACCCAAAGGGCCTGCGCCCAACGTAAAGAACCGACGCTCCGCATCGCGCGACCCCGTGCCGAGTGCCTACCGGATACGATGTGCTAGTATAACCAGCCATCGATGGGTCCTGGCAGTGGGGGTGAGCAGCGCCCTGAAGGCATTTTAATCCGCTGATGCTACGGCGCCGTCGGCTTTTCGCTGACCGCGGCCTGGGCGACCGGCAATTGAATAGGCTTCGGCTTACGCGGCTGGCCCGACTGGTCGAAGTGATCGAACATCAGCCAGTTGCGATCCGGGGACCATTTTATCTCGAATGCCGCGACTTCGGGGGCCGCTGTCTTGACCGTCTTAAGCTTCGAGTCGGCGCGGAGCCCGCCCAGCAGGTTCTGCACCATTTGCTTGAGAGCCGTCGTGGTAAGTGCCTGCCGCACGGCAACGCGATGAGCTCGAATGGCCAGCAGCGGGTCGCCGTCAACCGCTGGCGGCACCTGGGCGATTTCGTCGGGCGTGGCCTCGGGGCGATGCATCACGATGTCCAGGTGCTTGGGAGTGGAACTGAAATGGATGCTCGGCGGTCCATTCTCGAATTCCAACGGCAGATCGCGCGTGCCTTCGACCAGGATTCGCTCGATCCGCGCAATATTCTGCTGGACCTCCTTGTCGAATTCGGTGCGAATCCTGGCGGCGGCGTGCTGCGAGGCAATCGCATCGGCTTCCGATCGCATTTCGGCACTGCGGCGCCAGGCAACGCGCTCGGCGATCCGACCGCGCAGCCGCGGCAGCGTCGAATCGATGTCGTGCGTTACCGAACTCGTGCGGGCCTGCGTCACGGTCGGCGACATGCTCATGCCGTTGGCGTTTAGCACGAGTCGCTTAGCCGCGTAAAAGGGAGTCGTTGCCGAACCGTGCAGCACGACGGGCCCGTTGACTCCCTGCGTTTGGGATTTCACGACGCCGGAAAACACGACGTCGACCACCGCCTGATTGGGATTATCCAGCAGGTTCAACGTCGTCGTGGCCGACGTCCGCGCATTGCCGCGGAGGCTGGTTCCGAGAATGTTATCGACCACTGGATGTTGGCGGACCACGACTTTCTCAATGTTCTGCTCCAGCAGGCGACGCGAAACTCGGATATGAACCAGCCGAGCCGGCATGATATCGGGCGCGGGAGCCAACAACGGGAACGTCGGCGCCTCGGCATTTTCGGCGGAGCCTGGCTGGGGGCGCACGGTTTGGAAACGATTCAGCAAACCGCCAACGTCGGGCAGCTTAGCGTTGGTCAAAAGTCCGTCTTCAACCGGCGGTCGTTCGCCCCGGCGCGGGGCGGTGCGCAACGCTGAAGAAGGCAATGCGGCGAGGAAAGCCTGATCGCGGTCGCTCAATTCCGTAATCACGATTACGGCGAACTTGCCATTCGACTTTCGCAGCCGCGCTTTTCCGTCGCGCACTTCGAGCAACCGGGCTTTGGCGGTGCGGGCGCCGGTGGTGTCGGTCCAGGTCCTTAACTCGAACGGATTTTTCTTTTCGTCAGAGCCCAACGAGTCGGTCTTGGACTCAGCCTGCAATGTGGTCGCGGTTCCACACAACAGCGCAGCACATAACAGCCTGGATGTGGCGCCCATGGTGCACTTTCTTCTCTAGCTCCCTTTGCCCCAGAAGCTTTCGACTTACGGATTGCAAAGCGTGTGCCGTTTACAAGATGTGTCATAAAGCCCCGTATAACTGCCCGAATGCGGTGGCCTTATGGTCGCTGGGACGGATGGACGCTCAGCATGGTTTCAAGCGAATCGCGACAAATGTGTTTGACTTAACCTTGGACCCGCGTCGCTCGATCACCAGGAATAGCACGTCCCGGTAGCCAACGACAAGACTAAATCGCATGCCAGACGCACGGAGTTGATTGCGATATGCCGCTTGCGTGGGGGGGTGGCGGGCGGGCGGCGAACCACCCATATAGTTTGACTACGCGACAACGGGAACCGTCACATGATCTTGGCGCGCGCTGCGATTCTTTTGTGATCGCGACGAGTTTGCTGTCGATCGATTTCGCCCAACGCGGGGCTGCACATCCTGGTCGAACTGATCGACATCAAGTATGGCGCCCCCGCGTCGAGAGAGAGCGCGTGCCGGCGCGCTAACCGAACAGCTCGGTGATCGGTCGCCCCTCGCAGACGCGAATCGGGCGGCCGAAGCGGTCGGCGACGAAAGTGTCAGGCGCGATGCCCAAGGCATGCAACAGAGTCGCGGCATAGTCTTGCGGGCTGGCGGCCGATTCGATCGGGTACGCGGCGTGCTTGTCGCTCTTGCCGTAGATCGCGCCGCCACGAATGCCCCCGCCTGCCAGCAGACCGCTATAACAGAAAGGCCAGTGCGCGCGGCCGCCGCCTCCACCGCCGGGATCGATTTTCGGTTTGCGGCCAAACTCGCCAACCCATGCCACGATCGTGTCGTCCAACATGCCGCGCTGGTCGAGATCTTCCAACAAGGCGGACAACGCCTGATCGGCCGGCGGAATGAGGTCGTTCTTGAGCCGTGAGAAGTTCGCGCCGTGTGTGTCCCAGAAGTTGCGGCCGTCGTTGTGCCAGTTGACGCTCACCAGCGGCACGCCCTGCTCCACTAGCCGGCGGGCCATCAGCACGCACTGTCCGTGGATGTTGCGGCCGTATCGGTCGCGCACTGCTGAGGGCTCTTGCGACAGGTCGAAGGCCCGGCGGGAACTTTCGGAGGCCAGCAAGTCGAACGCTCGCTGCTTCAAACCGGTCTGGCCTTGGGCGCCGAATTCGGCCCGGCAGCGGTCAATTTCTTTGAGTAGCTCGTGCCGCGAGTCCATCCGCTGGAAGCTGATGCCATCGAGCAGCCCCAGTTCCTGGACCTTCCAGTCGGGGCGATTGGGATCGCCGGAAAGGACCATGGGGTCGAACTTGCGTCCCAGCCAACCGCCGTTTTGTCCGGGGGCGCGACCTCCTGGGGCCGCAGGATGCAGCGCCATCCACGGCAACGTCACGAACGGCGGCAACGTGCCCGAGCCGCCACGCAGCCGGGCCAGCATCGAGCCGAGGTGCGGTGTATCGCGATCGCTGGGTGGCGCGGCATCGCTCTTGAGTGTCGGGGCCAGATGGCCGGTGAGCGTCATGTGGCCGCTCGAGAGGTGTGCCGGGTCGTCGTGGCACAGAGAGCGGATGATCGCAAGCTTGTCGGTTAGCGAAGCCAGCCGCCCGAAGTGTTCGCTGATCGCCATCCCCGGCACACGGGTGGAAATCGGCTGAAACGAGCCGCGGATTTCGGCCGGTGCATCGGGCTTGGGGTCGAAGGTATCGAGTTGGCTGGGGCCGCCCCACATGAACAGGAAAATGCACCGCTTGGCGCGTCCAAATCCGGCGGGCATGACGGCCGGGTTCGCGGCCGCCTGGGCCTGCGCATCCCATAGTTGCGATAGACCCAATCCAAGAAAGCCCAGCCCGCCGGCCTGCAAAATCTGTCGGCGATTGAGCGATCGGGCCGCCAGTCGGCGCAAGTCGGCGCAGGGCTTCGTTCCCAGGGAGCGTGCGCCAGCGATCGGTTCGTGTCGTGGCATGCGGGCGTGCTTTGAGCTTGGGGCGGGGGTCGCCGACACTTGATTGCTTCTTCTATTTGCTACTACTTGTCACACGGGCGTCGGCGAACGCATCGGCGTGGGTTCATGCATTGTACGCAAGCCGCCCGGCCAATTACCAGCCGAGAATGGCCGAATTTCGGGCGTTTGAGCCACCTTTAACCCGTGCCGGCGGCGCGATAAGTTTAGGCTTCGCGCAACGCGCACCAAACGGTGGCACGGCTGATAGCCGGGGAGTGAACATGGAACTATCGTACGATCCGGCGGAGGCGGTGGCGCGGTTGAGCCGCGCGGATCGCATGCTGGCGCGCGTCATCAAGCGGGCCGGGCCATTCACGCACGTGCCGGAAAAGATGCAGAGCCCGTTCCAGGCGCTGATGCGGGCGATCGTTTACCAGCAGCTCAACGGCAAGGCGGCAGCGACGATTCTGGGGCGGGTCGTGGACCTGTATCCCCGCGGCGGTCTGAAACCCGAGGCAATCCTGGCGACTCCCGATGAGCGGCTGCGCGCGGCCGGCCTGTCGCGGAGCAAGGCGTTGGCGCTCAAAGACCTGGCCGCCAAGACACTCGACACGACCGTGCCCACGCTGGCTCGGCTCAAAAAAATGGACGACGCCGAAATTGTTTCGCGCCTCGTGCAGGTCCGCGGCATCGGTCCCTGGTCGGTTGAGATGCTGTTGATCTTTCGGCTGGGGCGCCCCGACGTCATGCCGGCCAGCGACTTCGGAGTTCGCAATGGCTTCATGTTGACGTACGGCACCGCGAAATTGCCGACGCCCAAAGAGATCATGGACCATGCCGAACTTTGGCGCCCGTTTCGATCGGTCGCCAGTTGGTACATGTGGCGAGCCGTGGATATGGCGAAGAAAGAGTCGCTCGCAGCCAAGGCTGTCACTCGACCGCGGAAAAGAGCATTGAAGCGCTGAGCGAAACGAGTCGCGTCCCCTTTTTAAAGGGGACGCGACTCGTTCTTGCGTTGGGGATCACGCTGGGTTAGGGTGCGGCGATGCCACGGACCGCGCGATATGCTCCGAAAGGCCTAGTGTACCACGCGCTCAATCGCGCCGTGGCGCGCCTGCCGCTGTTTCAAACGGATGGGGACTACGAGGCCTTCGAGCGCGTCATGCGCGAAACGCACGACAAGTTTCCTTTGGAGATTTTGGCGTATTGCGTGATGCCCAATCATTGGCACTTCGTATTGCGGCCCCTCGAGGATGGCCAGTTGACCGCGTTTCTGCGGTGCCTGGCGCACACGCACACGATGCGTTGGCACGCGCATCACCACACGTCGGGCACCGGTCACCTTTATCAGGGTCGATTCAAGGCGTTTCCCGTCGACGACGACTCCCATTTTTATTCGGTCGTCCGATATGTCGAGCGCAACGCATTGCGTGGCGGACTCGTGCCGCGCGCCGAGGCGTGGCGCTGGTGCAGCTTGTGGCGCCGCGAGTCGGGCGACTCGGAAGCGAAGGCCTTGCTGGCTCGCTGGCCGGCGCCGCGACCGCGAGCGTGGGTTCAACACGTCAATGCGCCACAAAGCGAAGGAGAGGTAGCCGCCGTACGGCAATCCGTTCGCCGAAGCAGTCCGTTCGGCGAACACCATTGGCAGCAGGCGATCGCCAAACGCCTGGGCTTGCAAGCCACGCTCCGCCCTCGCGGCCGTCCACGAAAGTCGGCGAACGCCTGAATCGAGTCGCGTCCCCTTTTTTACTCCCTTTTTTACTCCTTTTTGCCAAGCAGTCACTCGCCGGCGGAAAAAAGCATCGACTGGCTGAGCGGGCGCCGCGCGATGCCGGGGCCTTCGTAGTCGATGGCGAGCGTCTTGTCGGCCAGGCTGAAGTAGTAGATCGTAAACGACATCGGGTGCAGCCCCCGAGAGAGCGCTACTTTGCCGGATCGCTCGCGCTTGCTCCCCTGGCTTTCGACGACTTCGTGCCCTGCAATCTCAAGCCGGCCCCGCGGCGAACAGCGGAGCGTGAAGGTGTAGATGCCGTCGGTGGGCACCTCGATATAGCCCGTGTAGTGAAAGCCGAACTGGTCCTCGCGGCCGCGGGGCGAAAGATCGAGCGCGGCGCCGGCTCCAACGGCGGTCGGCGCGGCGGCCTCGACCGCCTCCAGGTCGTCGCTCAAACGGCCTTCGCCCTTGACGGGATCGCCATCGAGTCGTTCGAAGTAGCGGTAGCGCAGGCCTGGCTGCGCCCGCTCGACTTTGACCGCCTCATGCATGGTCAGATTCTGCAGCCGGGCGTTGCGGACGTGACTGGCCCGATCCTCGGTAAACGCCGCGGCGCGGACCATTGCGGGGCGATCGAGCTTGAACGGTTCTGTGTAGCGGAGCGACTGGCGACTCGGCGGGCTTTCGTCGAGCGTGTAATAAATGTCGACGTTGGGCGTAGCCGACGCGATCGAAATGGTCGTGGCGCCGACGTAGGCTTCGCCGGCCGAGGAGGAGACTCGCGGCGGATCGATCCAGAACTCGGGTTTCGTCGGATCGGTGGCGTTCAGGGATTCCTCGATGTCTGTGTAGCCGTCGTGGTCGGTGTCGCTCGAGCTTGCATTGGCCAAGCGAGGATCGAGGCCGTATCGAGTCTCCCAAGCATCCGACATTCCGTCGCCGTCGGCGTCGGGAGGCGCGTTTCCGGCGGCCAATTCGGGCCAACCGCCGACATCGGCCTGGGAATTGATCATCCGGCCGAACCCAAGTTTGATCTGCTCGAGCACGCGGCGATCGACCGCATCGCGCTCGGGGAGCACGGCCCCACACTGTTGCATGATGCTTTGGTAGGCATCATTGGCCGATTCGGTCGTGACCGTGTTCGTGGGCAGCGGTTGATCGGCGCGCAGGGCACTCACTGTATTTTCGAACGTGCTGACATTGGCTGGCTTGATGAGCAGCCAGTTGTCAGCGGTGCCCTGCGGATATCCATCGAAGATATTGCCTTCCAGGTAATACCGCTGCCGCAGCCCGCCGGGGCTGAAGGCGAGATTTTTTTGCTTCGAATATTCGCCCGGGTGCAAGTAGTTGCCGACATAGTTCATTTGCAGTCGCTCGGGTCCGCTGTAGCCGGCGCGGTCTCCCCAGCCGGCAATGAGATTGTTGCGAAAATCGAGCACGACGTCGCCGCCGCGCGGGCTGCGGCTGCGATGATAGGCATAAACGTTGTGGTGGAACGTGATCTCGCCCGGGCCGCTGATGAGCGATCCGTAGCCGTGCGAGCCCTTGTGGTGCACCGAGTTGTTCAGGCTCTCCGTGATCATGCACCAGCCGACCGTGACATTGGCGGAGCTGCCGTTGGTCGAGATCGTCTCATCGATTCCCCAACTGGCCGAGCAATGATCGAGAATCACATTCTGTTCGCGACAGCTGATGGCATCGAGCTCGCGCCCTTGCAAATCGCCCGGGCGGACGCGGAGGTGGCGGATAATCACCTGTGGAGCCTGAATCTTGAGCGAGGCGTTTTTCAGGCAAATGCCGCCGCCGGGGGCGGACTGGCCGGCGATCGTGACAAACGGTTCGGTGATGTCAAGATCGGCCTTGAGTTCGATGTTTCCACCGACACGAAACACGATTGTGCGCGGACCCTTGGTCTTTATCGCCGCTCGCAGGCTGCCGGGGATCGGCTTGCCTTTGGGGTCGTAGTCTTCGAGGTTGGTGACGGCCAGCACCTGCCCGCCGCGGCCGCCCTTGGTGTAGGCGCCGGCTCCTTCGGCGCCGGGAAAGGCGGGAAACAGCCGCTCGTCGAACTGGCCGGCCAGAGCGCAAGCGGCCGGAAGCGTCCATGCGAGCAGAATAAATGCAAACGTCGACAAGCGTAGCGATGAGTTGATTGGCATGCGGGATTTGGCGAGAAATTTCCGACTGGCGGGGAAAGCATCAGGCGAGCATTTTTTGCACGACGTTGCCCTCGACGTCGGTGAGGCGGAAATCGCGCCCCTGAAAACGGTAGGTGAGCTTCAAGTGATCCAAGCCCAGCAGGTGCAGGATCGTGGCTTGCAAATCGTGAACGTGAACGCGGTCGTCGACGGCATAGTAACCGAGCTCGTCGGTGCTACCAATGGTTTGCCCGCCGCGGATGCCGCCGCCTGCCAGCCACATCGTGTAGCCATCGACGTGATGGTCGCGTCCGACCAGGTCGCGCGGCTCGCCCATCGGCGTGCGGCCGAATTCGCCACCCCAAATAACAATGGTGTCGTCGAGCATGCCGCGATCTTTCAAGTCTTTGATGAGGGTCGCGCATGGCTGATCGACTTCCTTGCAGCGATCGTCGAGCGGCTTGCCCAGGTGCGTGTCGACGTTGCCGTGGTGGTCCCAGTCGGTGTGATAGAGCTGGACGAAACGCACGCCGCGTTCCACCAGCCGCCGCGCCAGCAGGCAGTTGTTGGCAAACGATGGCTTGCCGGGCTCCGCGCCGTAGGACTGGAGCGTGCTGGCGGATTCGCCCGACAGGTCGATCAGCTCCGGCGCGCTCGTCTGCATGCGATAGGCCATCTCATAGGCCGAAATTCGGGTCGCGATCTCCGGGTCGCCCACGGCGGCCAGCCGCTGCGCGTTCAGGCGGCCGACCGTGGAGAAAAACTCGGACTGCCGCGTGCGATCGATTCCCGGCGGGCTGGCCAGATTCAAGATCGGCTCCGGCCCGGGCAACAGCGGCACGCCTTGATAGGCCGTGGGCAGGAAGCCGCTGCCCCAGAGTGGATTGCCGCCGCGCGGTCCGCGCGGACCCGACTGCAACACCACGAAGCCGGGCAAGTCGCGTGATTCGCTGCCGATGCCGTACGTCAGCCAAGCGCCCATGCTGGGCAGTCCGAAACGGCTGGAGCCGGTGTTGACGAACAGCTTGGCGGGGCCGTGATTGAAAACGTCGGTGACCATGCTTTTGACGATGCACACGTTGTCGACGACCGTGGCCAGGTGCGGCAGCAGATCGCTCAGCTCGGCCCCCGATTGGCCGTGTCGGGCAAACTTGCGGCGCGTGCCCATCAACTTGGCGTCGCCTTTGATGAAGGCGAACCGTTTGTTCTTGGTGTACGACGGCGGAACGACCTGTCCGTCGAGCTCTTGCAGCTTGGGCTTGAAGTCGAACAGCTCCAACTGACTGGGACCGCCGGCCATGAAAAGAAAAATCACGCGCTTGGCGCGGGGCGGGAAGTGCGGGGCCCGCGGCGCGAGCGGATCGCGCAGCAAGGGAGGATCGATGGCGGCTGCGGCTTCGCCGGCAAGCATCGAGCCCAAAGCAATCGAACCCAATCCCACGCCACATTGCGCGAAAAAATGCCGCCGCGTGGCGTCCAACAGACGCGATTGTTCGTGCGGTGTTGCCGGTTGCATGGACTTATTCTCGCGTGATGAACTCGTCGAGATTCAATAGCACTCGCGCCACCATGGTCCAGGCTGCTGCCCGAGCGCGATCGCTCGTGGCCGGGCCGGACCGCGGCGCCACTAGCGCCGCATCTTCCGGCGCGCCCTCAAAGCGAACTCTTTGGCTGCCGAGGTACTCGGCCAGCCCGACGTATTCCTCGTTCGAAGGCTCGCGCGCCAGACAGCGGCGGAACGCGGTGCGCAGCCGCTGGGCGTCGTCGCCGTCGGCGGAGCAAAGCTGGGCGGCGAACCCCTGGGCGATTTCATAAAAGGCCCGATCGTTGGCCATGGTCAGCGCTTGCAGGGGCGTGTTCGAGCGCGGGCGACGCGTGCAGGCGACATTGGCGTCGGGCGCGTCAAACGTTTTCAGGAACGGATACGGACTGGATCTCCAGAAGTACGTATACATGCCGCGGCGATAGCGATCGGCGTCCTTGTTCTCTCCCCAGAATTTGACTTGCTGCGTGAATTTATAAATTCCCTCGGGCTGGGGCGGATACACCCCCGGGCCGCCTAGCTCGTCCGACAGCAATCCACTCGAAGCAAGCGCCGAGTCGCGAATGGTTTCGGCCTCGAGCCGCAGCCGCTGCTGGCGGCCGAGCAGCTTGTTGTAGGGATCAGCAGCCGCCAAATCGGCCCGCATGGCCGATGACTGGCGATAGGTGGCGCAGGTGACGATGTGGCGATGCATCGCCTTCATGCTCCAGCCGTCGGCCATGAACTGCCGGGCCAGCCAGTCGAGCAGCTCGGGATGGCTCGGTTTGTCGCCTTGCAGGCCGAAATCGTTTTCGGACACGACTAACCCCTGGCCGAAATAGTGCTGCCAGAGGCGATTGACTGTCACGCGCGACGTGAGTGGATTTTGCGGATCGACCAGCCAGCGGGCAAAATCCAAACGATCGGGCTGCGCTCCGCGAGCAGCGATCGTGGGCAAAACAGCGGGCACGCCGGGCGAAACAGGCGCTCCGGAGTGCAAGAAGTCGCCCCGTAGGTGGATGTGCGTCGCGCGAGGCTCCTTGCGCTCGCGCACGACCAGCGTGGTCGTGATCGCGGCGGCCATTTGCTGGCGGCCTCTTTCCAGCTCGGCGATCCGCATGGCCAGCGGCAGTCGCTCAGGATCGTAGTTCCGATATTCCAGCTTGATTGCGTTCTTCTGAGCGTCGGTTCGTTGGTCGGCGGGCACGGCCAGCGCTTCGCGCACCTCGGCTGGCAGCTTGAGCACGTCGCCATCGGCCGCCGTGACGGAAATGCGAAATCGGCCCAACAGGTAGCGCGGGCGGTTGTATCGCTGCTGGAGCACCAGGGTCAGCTTGCCGTCAGTGGCAGTCGGTTCGCGAAGATAAAAGATTGCGGTCCGGGCTACGTTTGCATTGGCCGGCGCCGAGATATTCCAGCCGGTCTTTGAGTCTCCATCGACGGCCAGCGCCACCGCGCCGTTCTCGCCGGAGTGATCGGCCCACGCTTCGCCCCAAGCCAGCTGCGTATCGCTTCCCGCCGGGGCCGTGGGGGATACCGTGGCGGAGATTTCGCTGAGCACGAAATTACCGTTCTTGGCCAGTCCGGGACCAAGCTTGGGAAGACTCTCGTGAGGCAGAATTTCCAGTCGAATCGCCGTGATGGCGTGACCCGGCAGCGGCGCCGTCAGCGTGTATGCGTCGTTTTTGGGAATCTCGCCACCGGCCAGCAGCGAGCCGTCTTCGAGTTTCGTGAACGTCGTACCTTCGGCCGACTGGATCGTCGCGTCGAGCACAGTCCAGGGGCGGTCAAGGCGCCCCGCGAATTTGGTCTCCCACAGAGCCTGGCGCCCGCCCGAGTTGGCGTCGACCTCGGCCAGGCGTTTGTTTGACTGCTCGATTTCGGCGACCAGGGCCGGCAACTCCTTGGCCTGTTGATCGGTTGGCACGCTCAAAATCGGCTCATCTGCATTATTGAATACGGCGAACAGTTGATAGAACTCGCGCTGTGAAATCGGGTCGTACTTGTGATCGTGGCAACGAGCGCAGCCCAAGGTGAGCCCCAAGAATGCGCCACCGGTCGTGCTGACGCGATCGACGACGGCTTCGACGCGGAACTGCTCGGGGTCGGTGCCCCCCTCCTCGTTCACGAGCGTGTTGCGATGGAAGCCGGTGGCAATGATTTGATCCATGGTGGCGCCATCGAGCATGTCGCCGGCCAATTGCTCGATTGTGAACTGGTCGAACGGCAGGTCGCGATTCAAGGCGTTGATAACCCAATCGCGATACTTCCAGATCGAACGTCCGCCGTCGATCGTATAGCCGTTCGAATCGGCATATCGGGCGACGTCGAGCCAATGCCGCCCCCAGCGCTCGCCGTAGTGCGGTGAAGCCAACAGCCGATCGACCAGCCGCTCGTAGGCGTCGCCGCTGTTGTCGGCAAGAAACCGATCCACTTCATCGACCGTGGGGGGCAGGCCCAACAGGTCCAGGCTCAAGCGGCGAATGAGCGTGGCCCGGTCGGCCTCAGGTGACGGGTGCAACCCGGCGGCTTCGAGCCGCGCCAAAATAAAGGCATCGATTGGACTTCGCGGCCAGTCGTGATGCTCGACCTTGGGCGGATTGACAACCGCGATCGGCTGGAACGACCAATGTTCGCGTCGGCGGTCACCAGCACCGGCGGGTGAATCCGCCGGCAGCGAGGCTCCCTGGTCGATCCAGCGAGCGAGCAACTCGATCTGGGCCGCTTCGAGCGGTTTGCCCTTGGGTGGCATCTTCGAGATTTCATCAGTGCCGCCTCGCACCGCCTTGATGAGCAGGCTTTCGCCTGCCTTGCCCGCCACGAGCGCCGGGCCGCTGTTTCCTCCGGCCAACAGCGTGGTGCTACTGTCCAATCGCAGGCCGGACTCTTGCTTGTCGGCCGCGTGGCACTCGAAGCAGCGCTCCGCCAGTATGGGCCGGATGTCGCGCGCGAAATCCACCAGTTCGTCAGACCGGGCCGGCGACACTGTCGCCAGCGCGACGCACGCGCCCAAGCAAATCGCGGCAGCCGACGGCGCCGCTGCCCGCGGCGCAAAAGCCCGGATGGTTGAACCCAGCGATGCTTGCAATGCGGGAATCATTAAGGCGCGGGATTGGGGGTGGGCTAATCGTCTATTGGCTCGTACTGACGATCCAACACATCATAAGCTAAGTGAATGCCGCTGAGAACACTCGCCAGGGCCGCTTCGGGGCTGTCGCGCGCTCAGGCAGCGTCTAAACGGCGGCAATTCTCGCCAGGACGACGGCCTGACCCAAGGCCGGTAGCTGCTGGAAGTCATTGCCGCTGACTACCGTCAATCGCGTTGCAAGGTCTAGCGCTTCGGCGGCCGCGGCGTAACAACCGGCCAGCGGGGTGGCCGCGCACAATAGCAGCGGATAGCCAGGGGACTCAGGGCGCCTCAGGTGAGCCAACTCGCTGCCGATGAGTATGCCGCTCAGAAAGGCGAGGTTCGTGCCTTCCGTGGTAGCTTCCAGCAATTGCCGGGTGCGGACGCGGAACAGGGCTGCCGACAGGGGGAGTTCGGCAGCTTGCTCGACGCCTTGGCGAAATGCCGCGGCCAGCTCGCCCGTTGAGAGCGGATCCAAGATCGAATCCTGAGACACCGAATGTCGCAGGATGCTGTGGCTGGCGAGCACCTAGCACGGCGCATTTCGCGACAGTAATCCCCTTTGAATTGAGGGGGACTCTCTGATGCCGAAAGTAGGCACCCCACGACGCGCGATCGACCGCGACCACCTTGAAAAGCTACGCGGCTCGGGTCTGTCCAAAGCGACAATTGCCGCTGCCGGAATTTACACGGAACACAACGCCTGGAAGCTGACGCTGAAGCTGAACGGCTCTGGCGGGGGCGAAGCCGTGCCCGCTATGGTGTTCCCTTATCGCGACCGGACGGGTCGCTTGACTGACTACGCCTGCGCTCGACCGAGCAAGCCGCGCATTCGAGCGTCGGGCAAAGTGGCGAAGTACGAGATACCGCAGGGTCGCGGCACTCGCCCTTACTTTCCCTATGGTGCGTTGAGTGCCATTAACAGCCCCGGCCGCATGCTCTTGATTACTGAGGGCATCTTGAAGTCTCTCGCCGCGACCCAAGCCGGCGTGCCTTGTATTGGGCTAATGGGAGTTTGGAATTGGGTTGTCGGCAAGAGCGATCCGCGAGAGATGATTCCTGAACTCGCCGAACTGGATTGGCAAGATCGTATGGTGGCCATCGCGTTCGACTTCGACAAGGAGCGCAAGCCTGAGGTAAACCAAGCCGCTGCCGAATTCGCTCGCGTGTTGAGCGAAGCCGGGGCCGATGTACGTATTCTCGAATTGCCGCCTGGTCCCCTCGATTCGGACGGCTCGCCAACGAAGCAAGCGGTGGACGATTTCATCGTGCGATATGGTGAGCCAGCCTTTCGCCGATGGATAGACGAACAACTAGCCGAGCCACCGGCCCGGTCGCTTGCGGATTGGCGAGATGAGACGATTAGCTGGCGGCTTGATGTGCTGGGCGAGTCGGGCACCTACCTTGATCGAAGCCCGACGGGCGCAGGCAAGTCGTTCGCCGATGGTGAGGTACTTGAGCGACTTGGTGAAAAGGGTCGTTCTCTCTCGTTACAGCCGACGCATAAGAATTGCCGCCAAGTGGAATCGGAATTTGCGAGCCGGGGGCTCGATGCGGCAGCGTTTCCGCCGTTGAACGAAGAAACATGCCCGCGAGTTGTTGAAGCCGTGGCGGTGAGCAAGCTCGGGATTAGCTTCGCGCGTATCTTATGTCCAAGGTGCCCGTTCGCGGACGGGTGCCTATATCGTGAGGGATATAATCGCGCTAGAAAGGCGCAGCACGCTATTGCCTGTCACAAACGCGCGGAGACTCAGATGCACGAACTAGCCCAAGCCCGAGAATACATCGCTATCCACGAGAATCCCCTGGCCACGTTACGTCCCACCTATAAAGTCGATGGTGGGCTCGAAATCGTCGGATTGATCGCGAGAGAGAGTGTTAAGCGGTCGAGTTGGACCGACAAACCGTACTACAAGCGAATGAGCGAGATTGCCCGACAGTTTAATGGTGAGCTTGAGGGCAACAACAAAACGGCTATGGTGCCGATTCCCGAGCCGGCCCCGCACACCCCGAAAAACGTCGACTTGACGCTGTATGCGACGATTAGGAACCTCCACGGTGCTAGGCCCGTGGGCGAGGCGATGCGGTTGGTACGGTCGGCGGTCGATGGTGAACTCGATGTGCTCTGGGCAAAGGCTGACCAGCGACGAAAACCGGGCGGTGAGATTCGGCTGGTGCGCTCGCTGGTCGGCGTCTTGCGTACCGAGTTACCGGCACACCCGACGATCTGCATTAGCGATGCGACGGCCAACCAACGCGAGATTGAGATGGCTTTGGGGCGATCCGTCGAGGATCGAACGCCGAAGGGATACCTGGCCCGACGGCGACCCGTTCTACAGATTCCGCGAGATGTGACCCGCGAAACGTCGCCTAGCGTGGTGGCCGATATTCTGCGAGGGATTCTACACGACATACCCTATGGTCGGGTCGGGGTGATCTCGCACTTGCCGTTGTGCGAGGGCCTGCGCGAAAGCCTAGGCCGACCATACGCCGCTCGCGTGGCGATGGTGGAGCATTTCCACAGCGGCCAATCGCGGGGCTCGAATGAGTGGATCGAGAAGTGCGATGCCCTGATCGTGCTCGGAACGCCGCGTGTGCCACCGCGCGCGATACGTGAGCGACTGTTGAGTCTTGGCGATGGTGTGTCGGGTCGACTAGACGATGACGACGCCGGCTGGGATCGCGATTACTGGTCGGGTGTTACGGAGTCGGGCCGGCGAGTAACCGTGCGCACGAGTGCCTATCGTAACCATGCCTGGCATGCCGCCTACTGCTCGATGGTGCATAGCGAGTTATTGCAGGCAATCGGTCGCGGACGGGGCATCCTCGATGCCGGGGTGCCCGTCTACGTTGTGACTAAGGAGCCCCTCAAGCTAACCCTGGCTGACGCGCCGTTCGGCGAGCCGCTGACGATGGTGCAACGTCGAGTGCTCGACGCCCTCTACAACGGTCGGCAACGGTGTATCCGGAGTCGAGCCGACATCGCGAAAGCCGTCGGGGTGAACCTGCCCCGAGCCAATACGATCCTGAACGAGCTAATGGTTGCCGGTCGGGTCCGTCGGATCGGCGAGCGCCGTGGTTGGGTGGCCGAAATTAGGTATACGAAGTCCTACTTAGATACTAAGTAGGGGATCGTATACCTATTCGGGGTTTTGGAGCCGACCATAGGAATTGAGCGAACCGCATGCAAATCGACCCCGGCACCATAGCCGATCTTCGGAAGACGATCCAAGAGCTAGAGCGGTGGATTAAGATCGCCGAAGCCGCGCTGCAATACGGGATCGAGTCTATCGACCTTCCGGCGACTCGGGCGAGACTCGCCCAGCTCCGTTCAGCCGAGCGATGGTTGGGGTTCGTCGAGAACGCGGATTCCAACTAGCTGACCGTTGGCCCCGCCCCCTGGTAGAATGGCGGAATGAGCGACGACGACCCACGTAGGCAGTTTCTCATCGGTGACGGATTCGCGGTTAGTTGCGAATTTGACCCAGCCACCAATACCTTTGACTTTGCCGTCAGCGACGGAAGCCGGAAGGCGGTCAGCTTTCCTGAAGCAACCGCCGACGAAGTCGCTAAGGCCATAAAGGACATCGAAGGCTGCTGCCCACTCACTCGCAAATGCTAACGGCAATCCCGCCATGACCGCCCCTAATCGCCGCTGGTTCCGGTTTTCGCTGCGGACTTTGTTCGTAGTGATGACGGTCTTCTGCTGGCTGGGCTACCAGATCAATTGGATGCTCCAGCGGCACGAAGCACTCTCGACTGGCGCCGGCCCCTATGGCTGGGCGGCCACATGGCGGTCGAAGGACCGGCCACCGGCACCGTGGAGTCTCAGGCTGCTTGGCGAACAAGGAGTGGATTCAATTTGGCTTGATATCGGCATGCCAGCAGAAACAAGGGCCGATTATCAGACACGGCTCGAAGGGCTGTTTCCAGAAGCGCAGGTCATTGAACCGATGGAGAAGTGGAATCAATATCACCCGCCGTTTTCAACACCCCCTAAAACCGCAGCACATTAATCACCCACTACCCGATTCCGCAGTCGCTTGACTCGGATGGTGACTAGCGGCGAGCCTTCAGGCCAGCAAGGCTTCGGGGTTGCAATCCCGGTCGGTTATGATGGCGATGGAGGGCGCGAAGTTATGGGCAAGCGGGGAGCAACGCTAATAGAGCTTATGGTGGTCCTCGTGATCATTGCCATGATGCTCGGGCTTCTCCTGCCTGCCGTCCATTATTCGCGAGAGTTGGCGCGGACAGCTGTATGCCAGAGCAACCTGCGTCAACTGGCTGTCGCGATGAAGCATTTCATCGACGTACACAAGAAATTGCCCGATCCCGCCAAGGATGGAACAATCGGTGGTTGGGCGATTGCGATTTTGCCTTTCATGGAAGATACAAATCTGGCGGATGGATTGTCGGGAAATCCGGCGCTTGACCCTCTTTCTCCGTTGCCTTTGGCTCGCACGCGCCCAGGCATTATGTCCTGTCCGTCTGCCTATGAAGGGGACAGCACCATCGCAACAGTTCCCGTCAGCCATTACTCTGCCCTTCTCGTAAGGACGGGGCGGCAGAGGATGCTTTGGAGGATCGGTGAGGTCCCCGACACTTCGAGGATACCGTGGGTCACCAGCCCTGAAACGCCATTTTGGGAACAGAGCACGGGCGGCCCCCATGGAGGACATTACCAATTGATTGACGGCATTGGCGCCAGGGCGTGGGGCGTCCGGTTCGCAGGGCTGGACTGAGTCGCGACTGAAAACGAATTTCAAACTGGCCCACTACCCGTTTCGCCATTGCTGACTCGGATGGTGACTAGCGGCGAGCCTTCTTTGCGCTTCTTCGCTCGCTAAAAACTTTCTCCAAGTCGCAACCATCTGTAATCGCGATAGTTGCGCGGCGACTATTAAGCGGCCCCCTAGGCAGCGCTAGGCGCGATCCCTATACCCATCCTCCCGCTAAGCGGCGCAGCCACGTTGGCATGGCCGTCGATGGTGGATTCTTAGGGGGATGGAATGATGGAAGAACGCGAGCCAAGCCGCCAGGAACGATGGGATGACGATGGTGAAGTCGATGACTTTATTCGTGGGCTCTCGGACGATGTCTCGCAAGACTTGTCTTGGAATTACATCCGACTAGAGTGCCATATCGCCCTGGAGATACGGCTAGCCGGTCTTAGTCTGAATGGGTCTAAGTTCTACGATGCGCCATATCTGTTCTGGCTTGGGTTCAGTTTCTCCAGCGCGGAGGATCGCGAGACATTTATCTCGATGGTCGAATTCGATGACCATCCAAGCGGCCTCAGGTGGGATCTTGAATACGACGCGGATGAAGACGCCGAGATATCGGGATTCATCGTCTGCATTCCGAGAATGGACCTATACGTCGTCCATCGCAATCTAAAGCGCATGAACGAGCTGATGGTGGAGAACTACGGCGACCTCAAGAAAGCGGCCCTTGATGTTCGCCAGCATTGGCGAGGTGGGTGGCCAGACGTTTAGGGCGACCATCGAGGCCAAGAAGAGCCCTGGCACAATCTATTGCAAGAGCCAAATTCCAGACCCCAGGCAAGCCAGGCATCCAATCGACAAGACAACGCCAGACCGCCAATGGCTCATTCGCATCGTGATCACGCTAATCAGAAGCAGGGCCACGCTAGCAAGGAGAAGAACCGTCCCGCAACTCTGGACACGGCCATCATGATTATTGAGCAACTCCGAGCGGCTGATGAGGAAGTACATAACTCCACCACCCCAGCCGATCAGGACTAACAGAATGAGCGGAAAACTGAACGGTACTTTCCCTTGCAGCATTTTGTCGGCGAGCGCCGCCCAATTTTGTGCGTATCTGTGCTCACGCCTATCGACAGTCTCGCCATCTTCGTCCTCATCTTCGTCCCTAAAATCTGGCAGCAGTGGTGGCGCGGACGTGCCGCCGCCCCGCACTATGTCAGAAATGCTCGTACTTCCCCAGTCAGTCTCATGTTCGCCGCCAGTTCGCGTGAGGACATTCGATAGCGCTGTTTCACCATGGCCGACTCGCGGTGCGTGCGTGCCCGAAAACAGAGGCATATCGCCCTCACCGCCGGTGCCGGCAATGGCATGGGCCTTATCCTTTCTGGCTTTCCTGCCACGGCCCATGCTTAAACTCCAACGATGAGTTTCCTGATTCGCAAATGCTTGTCCCAAGCCTCGACAGCAAATTGACTGACCTGGTCCGCGATGGAGCCAATCTTCAACGGGGTCTTAGGGTTTTGAAAGTAGTCGATGTCAAAATACAAACCGGCAGTCGGCAGATCGGTCGATTTGGCAAAATCGAAAAACTGCTTGAGCTGTTCCGTCTCCATTGGGCCAAGATGGGTCTTGAATGCACCCAGTTTGTCCTTGAAGTGAAAAGGGGCTCCAACGTCCGTCACCTTTAGGCTTTCGCCGAGCACCTTCAAGGCTGAGGGCTGTAGTGTTACGTAAGTTTCTTGAACGGCGCTCGCCAGCGCCGCAAAACCCTTGATGTAAGGTGTACAGAATCGCGATCGCACCCCGAGCCGTTGAACTTCTAGCGGCGCCTGAAATTCATCCAAGGCGGCCAAGCAACTTAAGAACTTGCCCGCGAATTCTGGAAAGAAGTTTCGAGTGAAAGTGTCCCTGAGTTGGACCCCAAATTCGCGAAATCCAATAAAGACTCGACGGCTTTCGTCTTCTTTGAAAACGTCTGCGCGATTGGTTCCTACAGACCAGTTAGGCAGGTCGAGTTTTTCGGCCAACAACGCGGCCCAAGTGCCGCGCATGTCAATTACCCTGGGATTGGGCTTGTACACGACGGCGAACACGTGCTCGTTCGGCAGCGATTCAAAATTACTCATCGGACCAACCTTCGGGATGGGGGCAACGCGACCCATTTGTTCTAGCTAATCCACCCCCACCTATGTCAGCCCCTACCCCTGATCTGGGCTGTATCGCAGCCTGTCGCCCTTAACCCTGGCCGGCCCCAGACTTCGGCACGCTGTATAGACCGGTTATGTGTTCATCCGTATACTATTCCGTAGATTCGGCGACGTGTAAGTGCTTGTGCAGTAATCGGTTGTGTCAGTTAGAGCTACCCTAACCCAACCCAAGGAATCGAGCGATGAACACTCCAGCCTACGGATATACGCGAGTAAGTAGTGCTGAACAGGTCAAAGGCTACGGCCCACAACGACAACGCGAAGACATCGAGGCGTTTGGGTCGGAGTACTGCTATCGAATCGTCCGCCATTTCGATGACGCACATACGGGCACGGAGAGCGATAGGCCCCAATTCATGGAAATGCTCAGCGCGATGATGAGCAACGGGGTGAAGGTCGTGATCGTGGAATCGTTGGACCGATTCGCTCGTGATTCGTTCGTCCAATCGCTGCTCCTATCCAAGCTGGCCTCTGTTGGATTGACCCTTATCGCCGCGAACACTGGCGAGAACGTCACGGACGCGATGACGAAAGACCCGATGCGTAGGTTCGTCGTCCAGTTACAGGGCCTGCTCTCGGAACTGGAAAAGAACCTGCTCGTGCAGAAGCTCAAGCGCGGACGACAAGCCAAGCGCGACGAGACTGGACGATGCGAGGGCCGCAAGCCGTTCGGCCACTATGAACACGAGTCGCCTGTCTTGGATCGCATCCGACAACTACGGCGCAAGCCTCGATTGGGCGAGCGGCCGACTTTCGACGCTGTTGCCAAGGTTCTGAACAATGAGTCGATGCCTTCCCGCAGTGGAAAGCCCTGGACTCGATCCACGGTCCAGAAGATATGCAAGGCGAACGGGTGGCAATAGTGGCGAAGAAACACGCACTGAAAGAGTTGCCCAAGACCTACGAGCCTGGATTCCTGGCGACGATTGATCGTCGCACTGAGCTATTCGCCCGCCTGCGCGACAACTACACGAACATTGCGACCGATCTTGGCGGGGAAGCCGAGCTATCCAACATCCAACATTCGCTGGTCGAGCGCTTTGTCTTCCTGGACGTGATGCTTAACCACATCGAAGCCGAGATAGCCAAGGAGCCCGCCCGGTCGGGCGAACTGCTGGGCCGCTGGATACAAGGCGTGAACTCGTTGTCCGGTCTGGCCAAGACTCTGGGCATCGAACGCAAGATGAAGCAGGCGCCTTGGATGGAGGCTGCTGCGCGATGATCGACAACAAGACATTCGCCCGCTACTCGAAAAGCCCAGCCCTCTTCCGCAGTGAATTGATCGTGGACGTAGACGGCTCGGCTCGCCGCTTCGGACTCGTACAAGACGATTGGCAGAAAACGGACTTCGCTGCGCTGGACCCGGCCCTGCTGCGCTGTGCCGGTCGATCCAAGAAGCCGGCACAGATGCGCGCCTATCTGGAACGTGGTCGCGGACATTCCAAGACAACCGATCTTGGCACTACAGCCGCTTGGGCTCTGGCTTTCGCGACCCGCCCACTGCGCGGCTACGGCTATGCGGCCGACCGTGACCAAAGTCGACTGTTGTTAGATGCGATGCAGCGTCTGCTGCGTCTCAATCCCTGGCTCGGCCGAATCCTCAAAGTCGAAGCCAATAAGATCGTCAATATAGCACCCGGACATCCCGGTTGCGGATCGAGCCTGGAAATCGCCGCCAGCGACGTAGGCAGCAGCTACGGCATTCTGCCGGACTTCGTAATCTTGGACGAGATTACGCACTGGGAAGAGAACGCGAGCGCGTTGTGGGAATCGGTTATCTCGTCGGCCGCCAAGCGCTCGGATTGCCTACTGGTCTGCATCGCCAACGCCGGATTCGTGGATTCCTGGCAGTGGAACGTGCGCGAAGTAGTGCGCGTGGATTCGTCCTGGTACTTCTCTCGCCTTGAGGGGCCGCAAGCGTCCTGGCTTACGCCTGATCGACTGGCCGAACAGGAACGACTCTTGCCCCCGGTCGCTTTCGCTCGCCTCTGGGGCAACCAGTGGAGCACTGGTGGCGGCGACGCGCTGACCGAAGCCGACATAAACGCGGCATTCAAGCCGGAGTTGCAATATCTTCCGCATAAGGCAGAGGGCTGGGAGTTCGTCGCTGGGCTCGATCTGGGCGTTACACGCGACTGGAGCGCGGCCTGCATCCTGGGCATCCGCAAGCGCAACCGCTGGGACGAAACGAAAGAGGGGCACGGCCGTATCCGACTCGCCCACACAAAGGTCTGGAAGCCGGCTCGCGGCAAGAAGATCAACCTACAAGCCGTTGAAGATGAACTCCGCGTCATGCACATCGGCTATGACCTGAAAGCCGTGAACTACGATCCCTGGCAAGCGACCCATATGAGCCAGCGTCTAGCGCTGCTGCGTCTGCCGATGGTCGAAGTGCCGCCGACCGGATCGAACCTACAGCGACAAGCGACCACGCTTATCGAGGCGTTTAACGACCGCCGCGTGGATCTGTACGAAAACGACGATCTGCGCCGCGACCTCAAGCGCTTGCGCGTTGAAGAGCGCTCCTATGGATTCCGCCTGGTTTCCCCCAGAGACAGCAGCGGGCACGGCGACCTCGGGGCAGCGTTCTCGCTGGCGCTACTCGCCGCGTCGGAGATTGCCGGCGACCCAGCGTTGCGTGCTGGACTCGTCAGTCTCGAATTACTGGACGCCGAATCGGAATGGGACCAGCGACAGCACGACTATCAGCAGGAAATGGCCCGACTTTCCAGAAATGCAGACGACTCGCACGCATCTCAACGATTCCAACAAACCATTAGCGAAATCCTCAGTGGACTTCGCACAGTGAGCTAGGCCCCTACAGCAAGGAGAGAAACATGCCCTTCTTTGAAGACATCCACGAGTTTACCGCTCGACAGGGAAGTAAACCCCTTTTCGTCGGCAACCGATACCTGTTCCCCAACGGAGCGCAGAGCGACGGCATGGGCAACCACTGTGACCCGCCCGACGATCCCGGTGAGCTTGCGCAACTGAGATTTGAATTCGTGCGGGCGAAGTTGGAAAACGCCAAGAAGCGCTATCGCGACGACTACACCAACATCAAGGAATCGGCCGAGTTTCACAAGATGGGCGCAGGCCCCGGTCCTGCTCCCGGCTGGGAGAGCTATTTGAAGAGAGCCGCGCAGCACATCCAACGACTTGAGACCCAGCTACAGCAAATAGCGGCGAAGTTGCCTCGCACGGAATTGGCGCAATCGAAGCAGGCTTACATAAACGAGCATCGTCGCGCCGGATCGGCGGAGCTAGCCAAGTTGCAACAATTGCCCACCTTCTAAGGAATCTGAGATGTACGTGAATCTGACCTCGAATCTGTCCGGCAGCGTGCGCCGCGCGGTACTCAACGGCCGCGAATGCCTAGTTGCCCCAGTAACCTTGATCGTCCCCGGCGTGTTGCAAGGCAGCCACGGCCCGTTGATGTATCCGTCGGACGAGTTGGCCCGTGATCCGGCCGCTTGGAACGGCGTGCCCATCGTTGTTTACCACCCAATGACGGACGATGGCCGCCCCCTTTCGGCCAAGGCTCCAGGTGTACTTCGTCGACAGGGGATCGGTGTAGTCCGCGGCGCGAAGCATAACCACAAGCTGACCGCTGAAGGCTGGTTCGATGTCGAGAACACCCGCCGAGTCGACAAGCGCATCCTTTACGCGCTCGAAGAGGGCAAGCCCATCGAGCTCAGCACCGGTCTATACACCGACAACGAGCCGAGACAAGGAGCGTACAACGGTCGGCGCTATGAATATATCGCTCGCAACTACCGACCCGACCACCTGGCCATTCTGCCCGATTCGACTGGTGCCTGTTCCATAGCCGACGGCTGCGGGGTTCTAGTCAACCGAAACTCACGTAGGGAGGATTTGAATATGCGTCGATCTAGGCCGCTCGAAATTCCGGTCATCAACCACCTGGAGAATTGCAGCCCGGCATTGCGAACGAACTGCGGCTGTCAGCACAACAATGAAGAGCACGATGACCAGGTGCAGAATTCGTATGGGCCGCTGCTGCCAATTCCCGTCATGAATTGGGAGTTGGGGGCTAGCCCCTATTTGACCGGTCGCATGAAGAAGCCGGGTTCGTTTAACGGATAGATGCCCAGAGCGAGAGAGGGGGCAGGAGATTCTCCTGTCTCTGCGTCCCTTTTGGTTTCTGTTCCCAGAATGGTCGTCGCCCCCTCTCTTTCTTTTCACGATAAAAGTTCGGCCGGAACGAAGAGCGAGCGGGCAGCGCGGGGCGTAGGTGTCTCCTTGCCTGCGCCTCGCGATTGCCTATCGCATGCGTAGCGTGCGCGGAGAGTCGACATGGCTCGGAGTTACTTAAATCGAACGGCGCACGTTACGCAGCATCCTAGGCAATTCTAAACCTATTTTCGGACTCAACAGGTATCGCGATAATAAACCTCGGGCGGCACGTTTCGGGATTGATCCCCCGCAGCGGGCCACGCAAGCCGCGACCCGGCTGGCCATGCCGCCCGTTTTTCTTTCTCCCCGGTCGCGGAAAGGGTCGCGCAATGATTCGGGCCGTCAAAGACAAGCCGCTTCGATTCGCCGCTTTCATCCGAGTCAGCACGGAGAAGCAAGAGAAGCAAGGCGAGTCGCTTCAGACTCAATCCACGCAGTTGGCTCAGGCCGTTGAGGCGCTGGGCGGCAAGATTACTGCACGATATGGCGGACAGGAACACGCGACCCCTGGTTGGGAGAAGAAAGAGCTAGACAAGTTGCTAGCCCACGCGGCCAAGTCCCCCCGGCCATTCGATGCGGTGATGGTGTTTGACCCGTCTCGTTGGTCCAGAGACAACATTGCAAATGCAACAGGTTTGGAGGTTCTGCGGGATAGCGGGGTTCGGTTCTTCTGCTTGACGCAGGAATACGATCTGTTTGAGCCGACGTCACGGATGTTCTTGTCCATGCACGCGGCATTTGCCGAACACGATGCGCTTCTCAAGAACCTGAAGTCTATAGAGGCTCGCATCCACCGTGCCAAGCGTGGCGTGCCCACGGGCGGCAACCTGCCGTTCGGCCGAATCTGGCTTGGTGAGGGAGGGGGCTGGAAACTTGACGAAGAGAAGCTGGAGATGGTGCAGGACTGCGCCGAACGGTATCTGGCCGGTGAGTCCTTGACGAAGCTGGCCAAGGAATACCGCGTCAACCATTCCAATCTCTGCAAGATTCTCCGTGAGCGATGCGGTGACCAATGGGTGATTGACTTCAAGTCCAAGAAGCTGAATATCCACGAGCGGGTGAACATGACGGTTCCCAGGCTGCTGCCTGAGACGACCATCCGAGCGATCCATGCCCGCCTGAAGGCCAACGCAACCTATCTACACGGGAGTCCGAAGAACGAGTACCTGTTGGCGGGTCGGGTATTTTGCGAACACTGTGGCTACAGTCTCTACGGCGCAACCAAGCCCAACGGAAACCGCTTCTATTGCCACCCAACCAGGGAGCGAGGGCGGAAGTGCCCGCTATCGAAACCGCACGCTTGGGTTCGGGCGGACGTGATTGAAGAGGCTGTAATCGGTCAATTGTTTGACATGTTCGGCAACCCCGCCGCGATTGAACTCGCTGTCCAAGCCGCTGTCCCGGACGGCAAGAAGACTCAACGCGAGCGGACTCGGCTGGAAGCTGAGATAGGCAAGATCGAGCAAGGGCGCAATCGTGTGCTGGACCTGATCGAACGAGATTCGATTACCATCGCCCAGGCCGACAAAAAGCTATCGCAGATGAAGGACCGCGAAACCACACTACGCGAAGGCTTGGAAAAGCTGCTCGCGAAATTAGCCAGTTCGCCGGGTGCCGACTTCGGGCCGCTCTACGTCGAACACATTGATAATTTGATTGTGATTCTCGACGACCAGGGTAACACTTACGCGGGCGGCAACGACGTTCAATCGTACATCAGGATGACCGACCAAGACCGTCGCGACTTGGTGAAGCACGCTTTCGGGTCGCCCCTACCGGATGGCAGCCCAGCAGGCGTCCGCATACGCCCAGTGGCCAGCGGTAAGCCCGATAGCCCAAAGCAGTTTACGTATGTACTACACGGGCGGTTATTGCCCTCGCAAAGGCGAGAAACGCAATATGCTAGGCGAGCACCTCGAAAAGCTCGCCGGTCATGAAGGTTTGAAAGTCGTTGACGCGCCCGTCGTCTATCGACAGATGCTTGGAGTGCGTGCCCGGAATGATCACCACCGCACGCGACTTGAACTCGTCAAATCGGCTCAGTTGAAATAGCCCCAGCGCCTGGGTTTCTTCACCGCGCAGCACGTCACAAGCGGTCGCGACGCCCGAGATCAACAGCAATCTTGCAGCGGGAAAATCGGATGGCCGCGACAATTCGCTCCATACCAGCCCTTCGCCGTCCAGAGCGAGCGGCAAGCGAGCATATGGCAATTCTTGCCAACCGATCGAAGAACTTGCCATGCCGGAGATGACGACGCTCAAGTCGTCCAGCGGAAGTCCGTGCGCGGCCGCCAATCGGTCCAGGGCAGTGGCAAGGACCGCACCGAAGCGGGTCGGACGTTCGACGGGAGTTGCCTGTGCCGCGAGTTGGGCGACTCCTTCGTCCGACTCGACTTCGGCAACAATCTGGCACTCCGGCCGGCGAACAACCCGCAAGCGAAGCTGCGAGGTGCCCCAATCACAGCTGATAAAAGAATTCTTCAAATTTTCAACGTTAACTGGGAATTTGGGCGGTCTTAGCCTAAGCCTTGGTGGGCCGCCGATCCTGTTTTCCCTATTCCTGGTGCGTTGTGAGCTTGCCTCAGAAAGCGTTATTTAGCAATAGTCCGCGAAACCTTGACCACCCCTCCGGGTATGAATAGTGATGGAACCACTGCTAAGTCTTGGCAAACCGTCGACACGGAGGGCGTTTGCCTTGAGTGAGGAATCGGGAATGATCGCGCTTGCGCGACCATATCGAAAATGGGAGCCAGGGCGCCCCGGCTTCACGCTGGTTGAATTGTTGGTCGTGATTGCCATTATGTCGATGTTGATCGGTTTGTTGTTGCCGGCGGTGCAATATGCCCGTGCGACCGCGCGACGCACGCAGTGTTTGTCGCAGATGCACAACATCGGCATCGCGATGGAAAGCTACATGGATGCACACGGCGTGCGGGCCAAATATCCGGACTGCGCCCAGCTACCCAGCTTGCCGCCGAACCGGCCTTCGTTGGTGCCGACGTTGGGACCGTACATGGAAAACGAGACGACCGTTTTCCGCTGCCCGGGCGACGACCCCTCGTTTCGCGATGAATCGCGAGTGCAGGCATCTCTCCCGCCCGAGGGTATTAGCTATTTCGAGAAGGAAGGCCTGAGCTATGAGTACCCGGCCTCGCAATTGGCGAATAAGACGCGACAGAAGGTGATGGAGAAAAGGAGCAGCACGACGGTAACGATTTCCAACGACTACGAGTCTTTCCATGGAGCAAAAGGAGATCCAGGCTCTCGTTGCTTTGTCTTCGCGGACGGTCACGCCGACGCGCCCTGAGTCCAGCCCTAATTGGGATTGAAACGCAATGAATAACTCCCGAGCTATCCGTCGCCCGCCCGCCCGTGGCGCGAGCAAGGGTGAAAGCAAGTCCAGCGGCAAAGGCAAGTGGCTGATCTTGGCTTTGCTGGTTTTGCTGTTTTCTGGTTTGGGCGCCTGGGCGATGACCTCCGGCGAGGATCCGCAACTTACCAAGGTCAAGGAAATGCGCGCGCAGTTGGAGACGGCCCCCGAAGGCCAGCGCCGAGAGTTGTGGGGGCAAATGCGGGAAGAAATGCGAAAACTGCCCGAGGAGGCGCGCGAAGCCCTGTTCGAAGACCGCCGCAAGGAATGGGAAGCGCGCGAGAACAAACAAATGCAAGAGTTTTTCTCCAAGCCGCGTGCCGAGCAATTAGCCCAAATCGATAAACAGATTGACGAGCAGGAAAAACGGCGCATTGAGCGCGATCGACGTCGGGCGATGGGACAGACCAATGGACAGGGACGGGGCAATGGACAGGGCGGCGGCGGTCGTGGAGGTGGTCCCGGTGGCCGTGGCGGACCAGGTGGCGGCGGAGGTCGGGGAGGTCGAGGCACCACCGACCCGGCGGCGCGGATGGAACGCACCAAGAGTTATCTCGACAAAACGACTCCCGATAGCCGCGCCCAACGATCCGAGTATCGGCGGATGATGGACGATCGCCGCCAGGCCCGCGGGCTGCCAGTTCGGCAAGGTCGGTAGCAGTTAATTCGCCGCTGGGGCCGTCAGGAACGATCTGCCAGCGTTGCTGCCGACATGTTCTCGGCCGAGGCTGACTCCTGCAATCCAGTGTTGTCGCGCTGCAATTGACCCGTGCCGGAGGGAACGATACACTCCCCGCCCAACTCGTGCTTGCGCCGGATTGCGCAACTTGATTGCCTATTCGAAATGGATTTCACTGGGGAGTAAAATGAAGATCTTCATGTTTCTGGCGGCGCTAGCCGTGGTCGGACTGGTAGTTACCGGCGCCATCAAATTTCAGAAATCGGACAACACGATTTCGATTCAGATCGATCGCGCCAAAGTTCGGCAAGAAGCCGAAATGGTCGTCGATAAGAGCAAGGAAGTGCTCCGCGAAGCCGGCAGCGCCTTGAAGGATTCGCACGACGATAAGGAATTCCATTAGTCCGCTCGGTCATTCAAGCCGAAGCGGGCCGTTCTTTCCTCTTGCCTGTCGATGTTCGCTGTGCAGGCGGCACCTTGCCAGGGTCCGAGCCTTGCTGCCATCGCGCGGGAAAATAGGGCATTGCTGCTGGTTTTCCCTTGCCTGGGAGAGTATCCTGACCCGCGGTCGCCTTGCCTGGCTGGCAAGCGCGAGAGCGGCGTGAAACGACCAGGACTCGCCGAACAGAGGGGGAGGCTAATGCGAAGCTCGACACCGAAGTGGCACGCGCGATGCGCCGATGCACCGCGATCGTTGCGCCTGGAATCGCTGGAAGATCGGCGGCTGTTGTCCGTTTCCGCCTGGCACAATGCCGCGATGCCGTTGGATGTGAATGGCAGCGGCAGCGCAAGGCCGACGCCGACTGATGCCTTGGCGGTGATAAGCGACTTGTTGGTCTCGGGCGCGCGAGCGGTTCCGCCCGACGCCGGCACGCCGCTCTTCTACGTGGATACCAACAACGACTCGATGGTGACGCCGCGCGATGCGCTGTTGGTCATCCGGGAGTTGCTCTCTCCTCCTACCGCCACCCTTTCCACGATGGTGCCATTTACCATCGACCGCACTCCGATCGTTACGGTTAGCACGTCCAGTGCGGCCGCATTGCCGAACGGAACCCCGGTGCAGATCGACATCGATCTGAATAACGACGGCGATTTCACCGACGCCACGGAGACCAGCTATTCGCAGACGTCGCTGTTTAATGGCGCCGCGCGCTTGACGATCGAACCGGCGCTGCCCGACGCGTCCTTGAATTCGTATACCGTCCGGCTGCGGGCGCGGTTCACGGACCCGAACCAGGTGAACGTCGTCAGTCCAGTCGAATCGCTCATCGTGGACACCGGGACGTCGAGCGCCTTGTCGAACTACGTGCATAATAACGACGATTCGTATCACTATTCGCTGGCCAGAACAGTGAACAATGGCAGTTACATGTATTACGCCCTGGATATGACCAGCCAGACGTGGCGGTCGACCGAGGATGTCAATAAACCGGTTTGGCGACATTGGGTCGATGTCATCGTTCCAGTCGGTCAACTTCAGACGACCGCGCTATTGTTCATAACCGGGGGCAACAATAATTTTGGCGATCCTCCGACCAATGCCGATGCCGGGTTAGTGCAAGTAGCATTGGCTTCGCAAAGTGTCGTAATCGTGTTGCACACAGTGCCCAACGAACCGGTGATCTTCACGGACGAAACCGGAAACCGTTCTGAGGATGAGATCATCGCCTACACGTTCAACCAGTACATGGAACATCTCGGCGATCCGGGCAACGAAACCTGGCCGCTATTGATTGCCATGGCCAAAGCTGCGGTCCGCGCCATGGACACGGCACAGAATTTTATCGCGCGCCCCGACGTCAACGGCGATCAGATCAACGACTTCGTCGTCACCGGTTATTCCAAGCGCGGCTGGACGACCTGGCTCACCGCGGCGGTCGACAACCGGGTGCGCGGGATCATCCCGGGCGTGTTCGACAACCCGAATCAAGGACCGCAGATGGTCCACCACTACGAGGTGTACGGGTTCTTTTCCGAGGCGGTCCAGGACTACAACGACTTGCATATCTTCGATCGCATCATGACGCCCGAGGGGCAGCAACTTTCGAAGATCGTGGATCCGTATCGGTACTTCAACAACGGCCACTTTGAGATTCCCAAACTGATATTGAACTCAGCCGGAGACGAGTTTTTCGTCTCCGACTCGTCGCAGTATTACTTCCACGATCTGCCGGGTCAGAACAACTACCTTCGCTATTTCCCCAATACGGGTCATGGGTTGGATTCCAGCGCGATCACGAGCACGATCGCCTTCTACTATGCGATCATGCACAACAGCCAGCTACCGAAGTTTTCCTGGACCATCGAGCCGGATGGAGCGATTCAGGCGGAAACGATCGACACGCCGACTGAAGTGCGGATGTGGCAGGCCACGAATCCAACGGCGCGCGACTTCCGTCGCACCTGGCATCCGGAAATCACTTGGACCAGCACCGTGCTCGAACCGCAAAACGGCGTGTACATCGCCGATCCGCCCATGCCGGGCTCCGGGGCGACCGCCTACTTCATCGAGTTCACGTATCCGAGCGATCTGCCCGGCTTTCCCCATAAGTTCACGACCGACATCTGGGTCAAGTCCACGCTGCCGCTGTTCGCGTGGCCCTTTGAGTCGGGCTTCCCCGAACCATCGGTCGCCGTCGCCACAGCGCAAGCGGCCGTTGCTTCGGCCTTGGCGATCGAGGCAGACGCCTCGCCCGCGGCCGAAGCCAATGCGGCGCCGTTGGCTGCCACGGTCGCTGAGCATGGCGCGAGCTCTAGCGCCGTGGCGCAGGCGGCTGCTGCTGTGACGAACTCCGCGGTAGCCGATCAAATCGACAGTGATTTCAGTAGCGACGGCGAGGATCTGGTGGACGCGCTGTTTGCCGATGCGAGCTTCGAGCACGAACTCGAAGAGCTACTGGTCTAAAGTGTGGCCCTTTGGGGCCCTGCGCCGAATTTCCTACGCCGCGGTTCGGTGTCGTCGACGCACCGCGAATAACGCACACACGCCCGCGATGGCCAAGAGCGCCACGCTTCCTGGCTCGGGGACGGCATTGATGATCACGTCGTCCAAAACCAATTCGGTGGTGAAATTCGACCCGCCATAGGGACTCAGATCGAAGTGTCCCCAGTTGATGAAGTTGATGTCAACCGGCAACAGCGGATTCAGCGGCGTAAAGGAATACTCGTATAGATGCGAGACGCCGAACCCGTTGCCGATTCCATTGGGCACGGTGAGCCACTGAATCGGATTGCCGGCCAAAACATTGGTCACTTGCAATCCGAAGATGCCGCGCTCGGTGAACTGTTGCCCGTTCACGGCGCCCTCGCCCGAGACCCAAAACGAGAATTTGTACGAGGGCGCCGGGAATGCGGGCGTATTGATCGACTGGTTCAAGATGACCGGCGAGGTGGAGTAAAAGTTGGTGAACGACGGCGGCGATGGAAACGACACCGTGCCATTCACGTGGAACGTCGGCGGCTGGCTGACGAACACAGGCGCGCCGTTGCCGAAATAAAGAGCGGCATCGCCATCGGGGAGTCCGTCGCTGCCTTGAATCGACTGCGGGAGCGTCGCGTCGTTGCCCCACAGAGCGTACGACGTAGGCGAGCCGGAACTGGTCCAACCGGGCGGCACGGCGAACGGGGTGAGCGCAGTGCCGGTTGCCCAATACAGCGTGTTGCCCGTTCCGTCGGGGGGCCTGGCGGTTTCGAAACTGCCGTTGGTAACCAGGTTGCCGGCGTGGGTCGTGCCCAAACTGTTGCCGATAGTCAGCGAAGCCCGCACGTCGCTCATCGAACCCAAAACCAGACCACAGCACACGCAGGCGCGCGTCAACCATTGAGCAGACTTCATGAGACTCTCCCGAAATGTGTTACCGACGGATCACTGGCGTTCCCTTGAATCCAGAAAAACTTTAATCAGGCGCCGACCGGGGCAACGACCTCGGCCTCGCGGACCGCTGCAATTCTAACCACGCCTCGGGGGCGCGCGAGCCAGCGCCAAACACTTTTTTCGCTTTTTTTTCGAAAGCGGGGGCCGCGCTCCCGACGTCCGTCCGTTTTCATAGGGGCCGCGCGGACTAAGCCGCTTGAGCCACTGGGGAGATCCGCGGTTACTTTTTCGTCAGAGTGCCGCGGCCCGATTGACGGCCGCCGGGTGCCTGAATTCAAGTAAAGCTAGGGGCATGCAGATTGTCGTCCGTCGTTGACATGGTGCAGACGATGAAACCCGCGCTGAAACTCGCCGCCCTGATTTTCGCACTGTCCATTTCCCTGCGGTTCGCCGAGGCTGCAAATCGAGCAGGCCAGGCGGGTCCGCGGATTGTCCAAGGCCGGGTTGTTGGCGTGCAGTTCGCAAATGGCGGGGGAATCTTACAAGTTCGCACGGTCCAGCGGATCAACAAACCAGGCGCGGCTAATTTGCAGGCCATGACGCCCGTGATGCAAAAGTTCGCCCTCGGCCCGGCGACATCGTTTGAAGTCGCCCGCGGCCTGAATCGAATGCCGGCCACTGCGGCGATGCTTCGTCCCGGACAACGAATCATCGTGCAGGCGCAAGGCGAGCGGGCCATTGGCGTGCAGATTATTGGTGCCAACGGCGGCGCTCGACGCGGAGTCTATCATGCCGCACGAAGACCGGGCGTCAGAGGAAATGGCGCAGCGCACTTGCCACCGACGACCAGCGCGCCGAAAGCTGCCAAGGCGGCTGCAGCTAATCTCCATCGCGTGTCGGCGACCGGCAACGCGGGACGTGCGGCTTCCAAGAAACGCTAGCGCTTTCTGCGCCGCATTTGAGACTGCCCACTTGGCAATAAATTGACAGGCAGTATTGTTCCGGCGCGCGGGCGACTTAGTGGGTCTTAATTCGACGGTCGCCAGCCGGCGCGCCAGGCACCTTGAACCGCCATGCGGCTGCCGACATCGGAGTAGTGCCTTGCTCTGGCGGGATCGCCTGAGACTTCGATTGCTGCTGGTGTTGAGCCCGATGCCGGACCGCCAGCATCCCGAGCAACATACAAACCACACCGGCGACGATGAGACCAGCCTGCCAGTACACGATCCACGCCCCGGCAATTACAGCGCCGCCACCGATAACGAGCACCGCGTCTTCAATGTATTCGCGACGCACGGCAATGCTCCCCCTAACGAGTCTCGAACTTGCCTGGTTCAATCGAATCCAGACACGGGGAGTGCAAAATCAGCGCCGGTTAAAAGAAAAGATGGTTCCAGAAGTCGGGGTATTTGGCGATTCGCTGGCGTTGGATGCCGGCCCTTCTCCGCAGCGTCAGCACATCTTCGTGTTTTAAGCGCAGATTGTTTGTGAATGCATTGATAGACCCCCGCCGGGGCGGCTTGCAACCCCGCAGGACTCGCCGGAGTGGCACGTGGTTTGTACTCGTACTGCCCTGGAATAAAGGTTCTGGAAGGGGCTTATCAATTCGCGCCCGGGCCATCCCTGTCAGGGCCTTGGCGCCGAGCGGGCCACTCGTATCGCCAACTATGCGAGTGGCCCCATTTGAATAGGAGGCTAAAGCCATGGCGGACAATAAATCGATCGCAGGAAAGCAGGATCGCGAGCGGATCAATGTCCACGAGGATTTTGAATTGCAGGGCTGGTCTGCCCATTTCGGCACGACCCGCGAACGGATTCGAGAAGCGGTCGCGGCAGTCGGACCGATGGTCAAAGATGTGGAAAGATGGTTAAGCAGCCACCAGGGCGGCAAGCGAACGCCCAAGTAAATCAAACGGGGACAGGGATGAGTGCAAGAAGCCAGTCCCAAAGCCCACTCGATTTTTCCTTTTTTATCGAGTGGGTTTTTCATGCGCGGATATGTACGGATGATCCGTATTGACACTGCAAAAATCGGGTGGCAATTTGAAGCTAGCAGGTCAAATTCTCGGCACTCGCCGAAGGGAGCGAATTCGACTTATGGATGCGCATGAACGCGCGGCGGTTGAGCACCGCATTTTGGAAATAGAAGCCAGGCTGGATAGCCAACAGCGGCCTCTCAGTTTGCCGGATGTCGTCGAGTCGGTGGAATTGCAGCGTGAGCTAGGTGATTTGCTGCGGGCGCTGAATAGGCCAACTATCGTCAAGCGATCACGTCGTTCGGCACGACGACTACCGCGGCGGGCGTAGCGCTGCCCACTAAGCGGCGCTCGGGCTATACCGGCCCAGGCACTAAGGTCCAGCCGCTGTACGCCGATAGGGACGATGAGCGGATCGTCGTGAACGCTTGGACGCAAAGCGCCGCTTGGAATGAGGCGCTTCGGCAGGCGGGAATCTTTCAGCGATCGCCCGCGATTGTTGTGGCACCGGCCAACGGCCGCAGCTACGATGGTCGGCGGGGCCGACTCAGCAACCAACTGGAGCACGCTAATGCGCCACCAACACGTTCTATTCACGGCAATCGCTGTGATGGCACTGGTCGTCAGTGCCCAGTCCGTGCCGGCGAACGCCGATGTCATTTTTCAGATGACGCGGATTTCAGCTGGGGGAGGCCTCCTACCAGGGCCGACGTCATTCAATGCGTCAATCGCCACCGCTGACAATCAAAGTCATGTCAATGAGGCCACGATATTCGCATCCCCCTTGTCACCGGGAAATGTTGGTCAGACGTTCGTTGCCAACGCGCAATCAGAACCCGATTTCGTCCGCGTCGCGACAAGCTTGACCGATGGACTGGACCAGTGGCTGACGATGGTGGGCTCAGGGTCCAATCAACACAGTTTTTTTGCCAATGTGCCGGGCGGCAATGGTGTCGACTTGGGAGGATTCCGGCTCGATGCCATCCGGTTGACCTTTGTCTCGAGAATGGTTGAAACTCCCGGTCGCGATCTAAATCACGACGGCAATTGGCAGGATTACAGGCATGTGTACGAATATGTCTTTGAAGGCGCGCCAGTCCCGGAGCCGTCGAGCGCGGTGCTGGCCGCGATCGGGTTACTTGGCCTCGCTGCCTGGGGCTGGCGCCGGAAGCGGTGAGGCCCGGGCAGGTTTTCACGTCTATAATGAAGGGCTGTCAAACAAGCCTGCTGGGGCCGGCAATTCAGCCTGACGCGCCCGGCCAGTCTCGCGAGGCCGCCGGTGACGACCCCTCCGGACAACTCCCACGAAACACTCGTGCGTCGCGCCGCCGATTCGTTCGCCCTTGGCCTGTCTCTGACCCGGCAAGGCAGAGCGGACCAGGCAGTCGATGCATTTCGCCAGGCGATCGCTTGCCATCGCGAATTTGCCGACGCACACGCCGCGCTTGGAGCACTACTGGCCGATCGAGGGCAATGCGAGCAGGCCATCCTGGAACTGGAGTGCGTGGTGCAATTGCAGCCGGCATCGGCCGCCGCGCACTACAACCTGGCCGTGGCGTTGGACCGGGCCGGACAAATCGACCGCGCCGTGGCCTGCTATCGCAGCGCTATCGCACTGCAGGGCGATTGGGCCCAGGCCCACAATAACCTGGGCGCCATGCTGGCCAAGCAGCAGCATCGCGATCAGGCCGTGGCCGCCTATCGAGCAGCCTTGAGCATCCAGCCCGACTTTGCCGAAGCGTGGTACAACTTGGGCATCGTGCTCAAGCCGGATAGCTACGAAAAGGCCGCGGAATGCTATCGACGCGCCGTCGCTTCCCGGCCCGACTTTGTCGAGGCACGCCATAACCTGGCCATCACGCTGGCGGATCAGCGAAAGTTCGACGATGCCGCCAGCGAGTATCGTCAGATCTTGGAGCGCCAACCCAATCACGTCGACGCGCACATCGGCCTGGCCACCACGCTGCTGCATGCGGGGCAATTCGATCTCGGCTGGCCGCAATACGAGTGGCGCATCAAGCATCCCTCCATGCCACAGCCACCGCGGGATTGCCCTGCCTGGCGCGGCGAGTCGCTCAGCGGCCGCACGATCTTGCTGCTCTCGGAGCAAGGCGCCGGCGACACTCTGCAATTCGTTCGCTATGCCGAATGGGTCAAGCAGCGCGGCGGGCGCGCGCTGGTGCAGTGTGCGCCCGCGCTGGCGTCGTTGCTGGCTCGTTGCCCGGGCGTGGACGAAGTGATCGAAGCCAATCAACCGACGCCGCCCATTGACGCTTACGCCTGGCTGGCCAGCTTGCCGGGCGTCTTTGGCACGTCGCTCGATACGATTCCTAGCCCGCCCGCCTATCTGCAACCTCGGGCCGAAATCGTCGACCGCTGGCGGGCGCGACTGTCGGGTGAAACTCGCTTCAGAATCGGCATCGCCTGGCAAGGCAACCCCATTCACCCGCGAGATCGCGACCGCTCGATTCCGCTGATCGAATTCATGCGTCTTGGCGACTTGCCCAACGTGCGGCTAATCAGCCTGCAATTCGGCGCCGGCCGAGAGCAGCTGGCAACGATTGACGACGTAGCGCGGCCCGTGGACTTTGGCGACGAGCTGGGCGACTTCGAAAGCGCGGCAGGGCTGATTGCCAATCTCGACATGGTCGTCTCGTGCGACTCTGCCCCGGCCCACCTGGCCGGCGCGGTGGGGGCGAACGTTTGGGTCGCACTCCCTTACGCCTGCGATTGGCGCTGGCTCGCCGATCGCACCGACAGCCCCTGGTATCCTACGATGCGGCTGTTTCAACAGCAGCGGCGGGGTGATTGGGGCGAGGTGTTTTGCCGCATCGCAACCGAGTTGGCCATGCGGCGCGCCTGATCGATTCGCTGCAATGTTTGGACTGTCGGAACTCGCACTAGCCGCGGTGGCGCGTTTCAGGCGACCGCGAAACCGGAGCGCTCGAGCGACACCATAAGCGGACCGCAGGCATCCCGCAAGTCTATGGCTTAGCGGGTTTTTCTTTTTTCGTTCCCGCCGGCACGTCGAAATTGCCGGCCAGGTTGTGCCACACGCTGTGGACATGGTTGGCCAGGTTACCGGCCGAGTCGGGCTGGGTGTTGTTGAACTCGATCAGAAACGACGTGCCCTGAACGCGATAGTCGTGCCCCGCGCCCGGCTTGTCGGGACCGGCCCAGCAAAACGTGATCTCGTCGTAGCCGTTCTTTTCGACCGCCGCCAGCCGCTCTTTCGCCACGTCGGCGGGCAGGTTGTTGGCGTATTCTTCGACGAGCGCGCGCAGGATCTTGACCTGGTGGGGCGTCATCTCGCGGGCGGCCAAGCCGGCGGCCGGCGAAATCGGCGGCGAGGGCAAGCCGGCGTCGCGCACATCCGAGGGAGCTTTGGCGGCCACGACGGCCGTGGCCCGCTGCGACTCGTTGAGCGACGCAAGGAGCTGATACGCCAGCTCCTCTTCCTTGGCCAAGACACGCAGGCCCTTCTTGAAATCTGGACCATAGTCCGCCATCAGCACGCCGGGGTTGGCGCCCATGAACGTCGGCGTGGAGGAAACGACTTTGCCGTCGGCAACCACGAAATTGAGCGACAGATGATGCCCCTCGATGCTCAAGCCCCAGCGTCCGGTGGCCCGCGGTTCTCCGAACAAGGTAAAGAAGTAGCGCTCGGGATCGCGCAACGGCGCGCCGGCCTTGCTCTTCTCCAGCTCGCGCAAGATCGACTCCAGCTGCATGATCTTCGTCGCTTTGCCGTTGCCGATTTCGCTCAAGCCGGCCGCCAGCAGCGCCCGGGCTGCTTCGCGCTCAGGCTCGGACATCTCCTTGATTTGCAGCCCCTTGCGAGTCGGCTTGGGAATGAAGTGCCAATCCAACCGCTGGGGAGCGTCGTAGGCCATCAGCGCCTTGGCGCGGTTCGCCTCGGACAAACTCTTGACGAACCGATCGGCCGCCGTGGTCATGTCGACGCCCGCGGAGGGTCCTCGCAAGTAACTAAATCCAGCGGCGACTAGAATGGCGGGGACCAACAGCGATAATTGCCAGTGTCGATTTTTGATCACGATTTAGCTTCCTGAGTTCAAAGGTTTAAGCCCGAGACCGCCACAGTATAACAGCCCGATTTGGGTCGTGCGACAATCGGCAGGTGGCCTTACTCGTTCTTGCCGTGCTCGTGATCGTCGGCATGTTGGTCGCTGCGGTGATGCCCGCCGTCGATGTGCACGTGGGTTTTCGGTAAGGCCTCGATCAGCCGGGTGATCGCGGCGTCGCTCGCCCGGATGCCGTCGAGATACAGCGACTCCAATTCGCTCAAGGCTTGCAGATGCTTGAGTCCCGCGTCACCCAGTGGTGCGCTAATCAAATGCAAGTGTCGCAAGTGCTCCAGGTTCTTCAAATGCGGCATGCCCTCGTCGGTCAGTCGCGCACTCATCACCCGCAGTTGTTCCAAACGCTCGAAACGGCACAAGAGAGCCAGGCCCGCGTCGGTGAGTGAAGTCCGCGAGAAGTTGACGCGCAATAGCTTGTCTTCCAGGCCGGCGAGTTGTTTGAGATCGTCGTCGCTGACTGCTGTGCGGTTCAGGCGAATCGTGTCGGCGCGGCCGTCGCGCACCGCTTGCGCTTGTTCCGAGAGGCTGGCTTCGGGCGGATACGGAGGCACCGCGTCGGGATTCGATTCCCGAGTGCAGCCGACGGTGAAGATCAGGCACGCGGCGGCCGCAAAGTGACATTTCAGCACGATGTCGATCCTTACGTTGAAACGCGATTCCAGCCACACTGCTTGCCGACGCACTGCTGGAGCGACGGTTCTTATTTGTCATTCAATGGATGGCACTGGCATCTTGCCAGTGGATAGCCAACTCCGCACTGGCAAGATGCCAGTGCCACCCGACCGTGGTTCCAGGCACACGGCTTGCCGCTGCGCTACTTCCGGCAAGTCGGGCACGTCATCTTGTAGCGAGTCAATCCGGCGCCGCTCGTCTGCCGTAGCGACATCACACTACCGCAGCGCGGACAATACTCGACCTCCCCGCCCTGCTCTTTGCGATCGTCCTTCGACTGACACGCGACGCACAGACGTGTATCGGGAAATACTTCGAGTCGCTCCCGCGGAATCGGCCGCCGGCACGACTGACAGATTCTGGCCATGCCCCAGGCTTCGTCGTCCTGTTCCTCGGCTTCGACCTGACTGGCTCGGACGATCAGCCCCTTTGCCTGACAATCCGGACACTCGAATCGACCGGCGGCGCTACGAAACAGTTCGGCGATCAGCTCGGGATCGGGCTCCGTGTCGCGGCGCGCCATCTTGACCGCGCGCAGCCACTGGAGCATGGCGCCGGGGCCGCAGACCGTCGTCCAGCCACATTTCGGGCAGGCGAGTTCGATGGTGGTGAACATGAAGGTTGAACCTGAGTTACAAACCCGACGCGCCAGCTAGGGAAACAGTCGAAGGTCCCTCGCTGGCGCGTCGGGTTAGTAACAACGTAGCCTAGACAACTGAGTGATTCTGAGGTCGTCGCCCTCGACAGTGGCGGTCGACTGGGGAGCAAATTATACTTCCGGGAACCTGTCCGCGGCAGTCGGACATGCTTCATTCCTATTCATTGCAACTTGCTGGGAGCCGCGACCATGTCTGTTCCACGACGCGCATTTCTGGAATCGGCCGCCGTATTGACCGGCGCGACGCTTCTGAATTCCGCCCGGTCCGCCCGCGCGGCCGACGACAACGCGTCGCTGGGCAAAACTCCGCATACGAAGTTTGCCGTCAACGTGGAAATGTGGTGGAAGAAACTGCCGTTTCTGGATCGGATCAAGGCAGCTGCCGCGCTGGGGTTTCCGGCGGTCGAGTTCTGGCCCTATGAGGGTAAGGATATCGAGGCCACGCTTAAGCTCTGCGACCAGTCGAATATCGCGATCTCGCAGTTCACCGCCTGGGGATTCACGCCAGGCATGAACGATCCCAGGAATCACGACAAGCTCGTAAAAAAAATCGAAGAGGCCTGCCAGGTCGCCAAACGGCTCAACTGCTCGAAGATGTGCGTCGTAGGCGGTAACGATCAGCCGGGAATGACTCAGGAACAAATGCACGAGAATATCATCACCGGCCTGAAAAAAGTCGCGCCGATTGCCGAAGCCAACCGCGTGATGTTGATCTTGGAGCCGATGAACATCCGCGTGGACCACAAGGGGCACTGCCTTTACGGCTCGCCCGCCGCCGTGCGGATTTGCCGCGAGGTCAACTCGAAGTACGTCAAAATCAATTGGGATCTGTATCACATGCACATCAGCGAAGGCGACCTGTGCGGGCATCTCAAGGAAGGTTTCGACCAGTGCGGCTATCTGCAATTGGCCGATCACCCAGGTCGCCACGAGCCAGGCACGGGCGAAATCCATTATCCGCGGGTGCTGCGTCAGGCGTATGAGCTGGGGTATCGTGACTACGTGGGCTTGGAGTGCACACCGGCCGGCGCTGAACTTGCCGCGGCTCAGGCCGTGGCCAAAGCGGACATCTGGTAGACGGATCTCTGGGGAAGGGGCATGTCCGGCGAGCAGACATTCTCGATCATCGACGCCTGGGCGAATCCGCCCTTCGCGGACATGGCGGCCCAGCTGCCCGAGATCAAGGCCTTGTTTCGCCGCAGCGGCGCAGCGAACCAGTTCGATGCCGACATCAGTCCAGCTGATCTGGTGGCGGCAATGGACGCCGCGGGAATCGAGCGGCTATGTCTGACCAGTTGGACCCGGCCAGGAAGGCTGGTCGCCTCGAACGATCGCATCGCCCAGTTCATCGGCGAGTATCCCAGCCGGTTTGTCGGCGTCGCGGGAGTCGATCTCAAACATCCCGTGCAGGCTGTGCGGGAACTGGATCGGGCGGTGCGCGAGCTAGGATTCAAGGCCCTGCGCGTGATTCCCTGGCTGTGGGAGCTGCCGCCCAACCACAAGCTGTACTATCCGCTATACGTGAAGTGCATCGAGCTGGATATTCCATTTTGCACGCAGGTCGGCCACACCGGCCCGCTGATGCCGTCTGAAACGGGGCGGCCGATTCCTTACATCGACGAAATCGCGCTCACGTTTCCGGAGCTCAAGATCGTGGGTGGGCATATCGGCTATCCGTGGACCGACGAGATGATCGCGGTCAGCTGGAAGCACGAGAACGTGTACATCGACACCAGCGCCTACCTGCCCCGCTACTACCCACCGCAGCTATTGCACTACATGAACAGCTACGGCCAGGACAAGGTGCTATTCGGCACGAATTTTCCGATGCTCTCGCTCGAAGATTGTACGCGGCAAGCTCTGGCACTCGAACTAAAGCCCGCGGCCAAGGCGAATTTCCTGGCGGGGAATGCGCGGCGCGTTTTCAAAATTAACTAATCGTCTCCGTGATCGTCGTGTCGTTGTGGTCACTTCCTCCCTCTACTGAAGGACTGTTGAACCACGACGACACAACGACACAAAAAACACAAAGAGAGGGTCGGTTTGAAGTCACGACGACTGAGCTCGCTCGATCTTGTCCCAGTCGATGTTCGCAGGGTCGGCGATGCGGGGCAGATCGGCTTGCATGGCTTCGGGATATTTCTGAGCGGCGCCGGTGTTGAAGATCACGACGTTCTCGCTGGGCTTGATCCAGTTTTCCGCCACGAGCTTTTCCAGCGCGCCGATGCAGGCGGCCGTCTCGGGGCAGATTGCCAGACCTTCGCTCCGGGCGCCCAGCGACATCCACTCCCGCAGCCGCGCCTCTTCGACGGCCACGGCGCGGCCGTTGCTTGCGCGCACGGCGTCAAGGATCATGAAGTCGCCGACGGCCGCCGGCACGCGAATTCCGCTGGCGATCGTGGCCGCGCTAGCAAACGGCTCGGCGAAACGCTCGCCGCGATCGAAGGCGCGCACGATCGGCGCACAACCATCCGATTGCACCGCGACCATTCGCGGCCGCTTGTCATCATCGAGCCAGCCCAACTCGGCCAGCTCGTCAAACGCCTTCCACATGCCGATCAGGCCCGTGCCGCCGCCGGTGGGATAGAGGATCACGTCCGGTAGCTGCCAATCCATTTGCTCGGCCAGTTCCAGCCCCATCGTTTTCTTGCCCTCGATTCGATAGGGCTCTTTGAGCGTCGAGACGTCAAACCAACCCATCCGCTCGCGCCCTTCGCGCACGATCCGGCCGCAATCGGTGATCAGGCCCGGCACAAGGAACGTCTTGGCCCCGGCCAGGTGGCATTCGTATTGATTGATGGCGGGCGTATCGTCGGGCATGAACACATAAGCTTCGATGCCCGCCCGCGCGGCATAAGCCGCCAACGCGCCGCCCGCATTGCCGGCCGTGGGAATTGCCAGGCGTCGGAGACCGAATTGCGAGGCCATCGTGACGGCCATCGCCAGCCCGCGGCTTTTAAAACTTCCGGTGGGCAGGCGCGACTCGTCCTTGACCCACAGATCGGTGAGGCCGAATTCTGAACCCAGTCGAGGACAAGGCACGAGCGGCGTTACGGTCTCGCCCAGTGAGACGATGTGCCTCGAATCGGCGTAGGGGAGCAGTTCGCGATATTTCCATAGCGAAGCCCCTCGGGCCGCTATTTCGTCGCGAGTGACTGCGCGCTTCGCCGCGCCGAGGTCGTATCGCACCCACAGCGGTCGGTCCTTGTGAAGGGTTTGCGGCACGCCGGCGGGCAACCGCGCGCCGTCCAAAGCACTTTCCAAATGGGTTACGAAGCTGGGCATGGATGCGGCAAGGTCCGAGTTTTAGTGAAGTAAGCTCGAGAGAATTCGCCAGTTTACCGGTCGCGATATGGCTTGGACATGATCGAACCCGATGCCACTGAATCGGGTCATTTCCGGCAGGACGCGTGGTTTCGTAGAGGGGTTGGAAAATACTCATCTTGACTGGGCGAAGATGGGCCGAGTAGACTACTTACCGATAAGTAAACATCGCCGAGCCCCAGATATGCCCGCCTCGCTCGCCGACAGTGCGATTGCCAACAAGCTGCTCGAAGCGGCCGTGCACCTGTTTGCGCACAAGGGTTATCCGGCCACGTCGACGCGCGAAATCGTCGAGGCCGCGGGCGTGACGAAGCCCATGCTCTATTACTACTTTCAGAGCAAAGAGGGGCTGCTGGCCGCGGCGCTTGCGCATTTCATGGACGCATTTCACGCGCGGCTGCGGCAAGTGGTCGCGGAAGAGCGAGAGGCATATGAGCAGCTCGTCGAGTTGGTTTGGGCCCATTTGGATTTCTGCCAGCGACACAAACCGCTGGCGCGGTTGTTCTACGCACTCTATTTCGGACCCGACGATCAGAAGGGGCTGGTTGACTTGAAGCAATACACCGAGCCGGGGCACGAACTGCTGATGCAGGGGGTGGCACGCGCGCTCGATAGCCGATTGGTGCGGGCCGATTGCGAAGCCGAGCTGGGCATGGCTCTGCACGGCATGATCAACATTTGGGTGATGGCGGCCCTCACTGAGGACTTGTCTCTGACGCACGACCTGGCCCGACGGATCGTCGACGATTTGCTGCGCGGGTTTCGAAAAACCTAGATCAATGACCGGCCTTTGGACCGGAAAGTTTTTATGCATGATTTGCTGAATGCGACTCGAGCAACCAGGAACCGCGCCGCCTTGGGCTGTCTGGGCCTGGCGCTGGCGCTGGGCTGCAACAAGGATCGCGAGGCTTTGCCGCCAGTGGCCGCCGCCGAGTCCTCGGCATCCACGGCGGTCAAGGTCACGGTGCAGCCCGTGACGTTCCGCGCGGTGCAACGCACGGTCGGCGTGGTCGGCACGCTGCATGGTTACGAGGAGATTTCGCTAGGAGCCAAGGTCGAGGGCCGGGTGCGCAAGATCACCCACGACGTGGCCGATCGCGTCAAGCCGGGTGAGATCCTGTTGGAGATCGATCCCACCGATTATCAATTGAACGTTCGCCAGGCCCAACGGTCGCTGCAGGTCGAGCTGGCGAAATTGGGGTTGGACGAAACGCCGGTCGGCAAAGTCGACGTGACGCGCGTTCCCACCGTGGTTCAGGCCCAATTGCGCCGCGACAACGCACAGAAGCGGATGGAGCGCGCCAAGACCCTGGTCGAGAAAAAGGCCAGCGCCGAGGAGGAGCTTTCGGAGAAGATGTCCGAATACCGCGTCGCGCAGGCGGAATACGACAACCAGGTGCTCGTGGCCAAGGCCGGCATCGCGGCGATCCAGGTCAAAAATGAAGCCTTGTCGATAGCCAAGCAGCAACTTCAAGACACGATCCTGCGGGTTCCCCAGCCCAGCCTGCCGGTGCCGGGACTGGAAAATGGAGCAAGCTACGCGATCACCAGCCGCACCGTGGCCGAAGGCAGCTATATCAAGGGGGGCGCCGATGTCTTCAAGATTGTCATCGAAAGCCCGCTGAAGTTTCGCGGACGCGTGCCGGAGCGCAAGAGCAGCGAGGTGAAGCTGGGGCAAAAGGCCGAGGTTTACACGGCTGCTTATCCGCGCTCGTTTCCCGGCGAAGTGACACGCATTAATCCCTCGATCGATCCGCAGACGCGCACCTTCGAGGTTGAGATTCTGGTCCCTAATTCGCAAAGCGAATTGAAGCCCGGCGGTTTTGCCAAAACGTCGATTCTGACCGAAGTTGACGATCGCACGCCGACGGTGCCGCTCGAGGCGCCGGTGCAGGTGGCGGGCGTGACTAAGATTTTTTTGGTTGAGGATGGCCACGCAAAGGAAGTGCAAGTGACTTTGGGCGTGCAGGGGAGCGACTGGGTCGAGGTCGCCACTCCCAAGCTGCCTGCCAATGCCCAGGTGGTCACCAGCGGTCAGACCGCGATTGCCGATCGTTCGGCCGTGGCCGTGCGCGAGGCCGCCACACCGACGACGGTAACCTCCGATCCGGCCGCGCCTTCAGAGTCGGGCGAAGTGTCGGCAGCGCCGGGTGAAGTGTCGGCTCCGCCGATGGCCCGTAGAGAGACGGCGCCGTGAACATCTCCGAGATTTGCATCCGCCGGCCGGTCTTCACGTGGGTGCTCGTTGCCATTCCGGTCGTGATGGGGGCGGTTTCTTATTTCGATCTGGGGATCGACCTGTTTCCCAAAGTCGATTTCCCCGTGGTTTCGGTCACGGCCCTGCTGCCGGGCACGAGCCCCGAGGAGATGGAAAAGAGCGTCACCCGGCACATCGAGGAGGCGATCAACACCGTCTCGGGCGTGGATGAGCTGCATTCCACGGTCCGCGAGGGAATGACCTCGATCGTGGCGCAGTTCGTGCTGGAGAAAAACGGCGACGTGGCCGCGCAGGAAGTGCGCGACAAGATTTCGTCGATCATGAAACAGCTTCCGACCGGCATCGAGCCGCCGCTGGTCGATAAGTTCGATTTCGATTCCGCGCCCATCATGACCATCGGCGTGTCCGGCCGACGCGACGTGCGCGAAGTAACCGAGATCGCGAAACGCGAAATTCAGGAAGTGCTTCCCAAGGTGCCAGGCATCGGCCGGGTGTTTTTGACCGGCGGGCGGACGCGCGCGATCAACATCGTTCTCGACATTCACCAGTTGATCTCCTATGGGTTGAGCGTCGAGGACGTGCGCCAGGCCCTGCTGACTCAGCACTTGGAAGTTCCTGGCGGCATCGTGCAACAGGGGCCGCGCGAACTGGTCCTCCGCACTTTGGGGCGACTCACGACTGCCGCTGAATTCGAGCAGTTGATCGTCACCAACCGCGATGGCTACCCCATTCGCGTCAAGGACGTGGGACGGGCCGAGGATTCGATCGAGGAACCGCGCGGGCTGACACGCATGGACGGCGAGAACGCCGTCAGCCTGTTCATCCAGAAGCAGTCGGGCACAAACACCGTCAAGGTGGCCGATGGAGTCGAGAAGTTGCTGGCGACAATCGCCAAGCGGCTGCCCGCCGACATGCACATCGAGATCGTCAACGACCAGTCGCGCTTCGTCCGTAAGAGCATGGAGGAGGTTAAGTTCCACCTGTTGCTGGCCGGCGTGCTGGTTTCGCTGACGATTCTGCTGTTCATTCGCGATTGGAGAACCACGCTGATCGCCACGCTGGCGATCCCCACCTCGATCGTGCCCACGTTTTTGTTCATGAGCTACATGGACTTCTCGCTCAACAACATCACGATGCTGGCCTTGATTCTGGCAATCGGCATCGTCATCGACGACGCGGTGGTCGTGCATGAAAACATCTTTCGCCATATGGAAGAGGGCGGGCTGGACGCCATGGCAGCCGCTCGCAAGGGAACCAAGGAAATCGCCCTGGCCGTGCTGGCAACCAGCCTTTCGCTGGTCGTGATTTTCCTGCCCGTGGCATTCATGGGCGGAATCGTGGGCCGATTCTTCAGCAGCTTTGGATATACCGTGGCGTTTGCGATCATGATGAGCCTGTTCGTCTCGTTCACGCTCACGCCGATGCTCTGCTCGCGCTTTCTCAAGCTCGAACCGTCCAAGTCGGGTCATGCCAGCAGCAAGTCGGGTATCGTTTACCGATCGCTCGACTGGGCCTATGGCAAATCGCTGCGCTTGGCGCTGCGGTTTCGCGTCGTGGTGGTTCTGATCTGCGTGGGAGTTGTGTTTTGCACTGGTCCGATCGCCCGCCAAATGGGCATCAACCTGGTGCCGCGCGACGATCAGAGCGAGTTCCAGGTGACGATCATCACGCCCGAGGGTTATACGCTCGAACGGGCGGACGCCGTGTTCACCGAAATCGAAAATCGCCTGATCAAGCTGCCGGGCGTGATAAATCGCTTTACCGTGATCGGCGAGAACAGTAACTCGGCAGGCAAGGGTCAGGGAGACGTGACGCGCGGCTCGATCTATCTGCGGCTGAAAGATATTGAAGAACGCGCGTATACGCAGTTCGACGTGATGGAACGAGCGCGGACCATCTTGAAGGACTACCCCGACCTGCGCTCGGCGGTGTCCGACGTATCGTCGATCCAAGCTTCGGGGCAGGACAACCGGGTTTTTCAGCTGCTGCTTTCGGGGCCGGAACTAAGCAAGCTTTCCGAGTACTCGGAAACGATTATCAAAAAACTTCGGCAACTGCCAGGTCTGACCGACGTGGATACGACGCTGTCGCTTCGCAAGCCCGAAGTGCAGGTCTCGATCGATCGCGAGCGCGCGAGCGACCTGGGGATTCCGGTGCAGACGATCGCCAACACGCTGAACGTGCTGGTCGGCGGGCAGCCGATTTCGCGGTTTGCCGAAGGCACGGAGCAGTACGACATCTGGCTGCGGGCCGACAAGCAGTACCGCGGCAATCCGCAGACGCTCGATTTGTTGAGCGTGCCCTCGCCCAAGGTGGGCCTGGTTGAGCTGAGCAGTCTGGCCAAGGTGACCGAATCGCGCGGACCCAGCCAGATCAATCGATTCAATCGCCAGCGGACTGTCACCATCCTGGCCAATCCCGAGAAAGTGTCGCTGATCGAGGCCACGCGGTCGGCCGAGAAAATTCTCGAAGAGCTCGATTTGCCGCCGCAGTATGAAGTGCAGTTTTCCGGTCAGACCAAGACATTGGGCGAGACGGCTTACTATTTTGTCGTCGCGCTGGTGCTGAGCATTTTGTTCATGTACTTGATCCTGGCCGCGCAGTTCGAAAGCTGGATGAACCCGATGGCCATCCTGTCGGCCTTGCCGGTGACGATCCCCTTCGGCCTGTTGTCGTTGGTGCTGTTCCGCCAGCCGATGGATTTGTACGCCATGTTCGGCCTGTTCATGCTGGTCGGCATCGTGAAGAAAAACGGCATCTTGCAGGTCGACAAGACCAACGAGCTGCGCCGCCTGGGCATGCCGCGCGAGGAAGCCATTCTCGAGGCCAATCACACACGGCTGCGGCCGATTCTGATGACCACGATGATGCTGATCGCGGCGATGATCCCCATCGCGCTGGGTCAGGGTCCCGGAGCGGGCGCCCGCGCCAGCATGGCCAAGGTAATTATCGGCGGCCAGATGCTGAGCCTGGTGCTGGCCTTGCTCGTGACCCCGGTGACGTATTCGCTGTTGGATAGCTTTAGTGGACTGTTCCGTCGCAAGAAGCCGAAACCGTTGAGCGCTCCTGCACGCGAGCTCGTGGCCGCGGTGGAGTAAGTCGCGAAGGCGGATTGGACGGTGACTCGCGTCCCCTTTAAAAGTCCCTCCTTTAATTCCCCGTCCCTCTTAATTCTGCGTTCACCATCGACTACAAGTGCGAGCTTGAACAGAGCCGTTTGTGGCCTAATCCGCCGCTTCGCGCGATTGGCGGAGTTTATACAATTGAACACTATGAGGGGTTGCGAATAGATCGCTTGAGGAGGTCGGTCGATGGCGGACTTGGGGCCCGTTGAAGGATCGCGGCGGCTGCGAATACAGATTGAAGGCGGTCGCAAGCTATTGGCAGGGGAAACCGTGTCGAAGGCCAATTTGCACGCATGGACAAGAACGACGGAGGAGCTGCTAGGTCGTATCTATGGTCCAGCGTCGTCTACGACGCGCAGCCTCAAGTCAGCACAACCGACGATTCGGCCGAGCGCGTACAAGAATGACCAGGAAATGGCTGCCCACCTCAAGGAAACGCTCGGCAATCGAGTAACGTTGGTAGAGTCACTAACTGCATCCCTCGACGAAGATGCTCGTTCAGACGCGGATGGAGATGCAAACGTGGTGCTGCAAGAGCCGAACCGTGTAATCGTCAGTTGGTCCGGGGCGACGAGTCGGAAGATCGCAGAGTTTTTGTATGAGTGGTGGCCAAAGGTGGTCCCCGGAATCAAGCCGTGGGTTTCGTTTGAGGACATCGCGAAAGGGAAGAGGTGGTTCGACGAGCTGATGAGCCAGCTCGGGAAGAGCACGACGTGCCTAATCTGTGTCACGCCAGAAAACCACAAAGCTCCATGGGTCTACTACGAAGCGGGCGTGATCGCCGCAAAGCAAACCGAAGGCAATGTGTGCACTGTGCTGTTCGGCGTTACGACTAGAGCAATCGAGAAGACGCCGCTCGAAGCATTCATGGCCACAGTTGACACAAGAGAGGATATGGCGAGGCTCGCTAGAGACTTGAATCGAGGTCTATCTGAAGGTCAAGTGTCCGCTGAAGCGCTCCGCGAAGGATTTGAAAAGCACTGGGCGGAATTAGAGTCTGAGATCGCAGATGTTTTGCGTAACTCCGTGGCCGCGACGGAGACCGTAGGTACGATCGACTTGACGTCGGAATATCAGCTGAGCGACGACGCAAAGAACCTATTGCGAGCGGCGGCCAGCTCGACAGATGGCCAGATTATCGTGCACAACCACGATGGTGGTCGAGATTTTCTGATCGGCGGGAAGGATTTCGTGAACGACGCATCGCCACGCGCTCAAGCTCGTTGGAAGTCGGCGTTCGACGAGCTGTTCAGTAGTGGCCTCATTGGGCATTTTCGTCGGGCGAGAGATGTCTTCGAAGTCACGCACGCGGGTTTTACGGTTTACGATTCGTTGTAGCCGGGTGGCAGCGACTAGCGTGGCCCCTTTAAATAGCTGAGCTGCACGGCAGCTGCACCGATAGAACTTTGACCGGCTCGCGTGCCTTCTTGGTCGAGGCGTAGATTGGGTCCCTGTCGGGGAAGTGTTTGGCGCATTCGACTTTCTAATTTGTCGAGGAAGCGGAGTTCTTGCTGAATCCGCTTGAAGAGTTTCTCGATTTGCCATTCGGCAAGTTGGCGGCTGTCCATCGTCATGCCTCTTCTTGACGATTCTAGGCGATAGTGGTCAAATGTCCACATATCAGCAATTCCATGAAAGGGCCCTGAGATGCCAGATACGCTTGGACCGCGATACGTCACAACGATCCGGGAGTCAATTGCCTACCTTCACGATGAGACAGCGCGACTGATTGCCGAGGCGAGCAATAAGTACGCGGCGGATTCGCAAGCTGCCAAGGAGCACTCGTCCTACCCAACTCCCGACACGATCTTCAACAGCATTGGTATTGCTGGCCAACTGATCGAGTTCGGAGCAGAGCATCTCTCTGCGTTTTCAAAAAATCTCGTCGAGCCGATTGAGCCATCGGCGGCACTGACGTGCATTCGATCGATGCTTGAATCGTGTGCCTTGGCGGCGTGGCTGGTGGATCCGAACATTGATTCTCAGGCCCGAGCGAGCAGAGTTTTCGCGTTGCGTTATGAAGGAATGGATCAAATGCGAAAACTTGGGCCTTCAATAAAGGCCCCAGCAAGTTCGATTAAGGAGCAAGAAGCTCGAATCGACGCAGTTGAAAAAGAGGCGATTGCTTTAGGCTTTGCACCCGTCCTGAACAAAAAGGGAAAGCGCATCGGCATTGGAGAGAAGTTTCCCGATGCAACTGAGTTGATCAGGGACGTCCTGAACGACGAAAAGAACTATCGCATGCTTTCCGGTGTCGCCCACGGACACAGTTGGGCCATTCGCTATTTCTGCTATGAAGAAAGCGTGGAAAACAATGAGCAGATTGGCGGCACACGTGTGCGAGCACTTAAAAAGAAGATCAGCATAGACAAGATTGCTTTAATCAATCTCAGCGGAATTCAGGCGTTTACGCGTGCGCTTTGGAACCAATGCCGATACTCTGGGTGGAATAGCCTGCACTTTGAAGAGGTCTTCGAAAACGTCGCCGATCGCCTCCAAATGACCAAGTCAATTCGCTTCTGGCGCAGTTAACTCGAGCTCGTCGCCGCCGAGTAGTGTTCAACCAAATGCGGCGATTGTAGAATCAGCGTCGGAAACTGACCCAAGGACCGACGCATGATTGCATCTCGAAACTCCCTCCGCACATTTCTTGTACTGCTGACGGCGGCCACGGCGACTGTTTTTTCGGCGAGTCGGGCCGCCGCTGCCGACGACAAGCCGGCCGAGCGACGCTTGCTCTATGTCGCCGTGCCGGGAGTGCGGGATTATCTCGAGTATGGCGGACACGGGCTGCTGGTATTCGATATCGACGACGGACACAAATTCGTCAAGCGCATCGCAACCGCCGGCGTGAACGAAACTGGGAGGCCGCTCAACGTAAAGGGTATTTGCGCGAGCGCCAACTCGGGCCGGTTGTACATCAGCACGATCAAGCAGTTGATGTGCCTCGACCTGGCCAGCGAGAAAGTCCTGTGGGAGAAGAAGTACGACGCCGGTTGCGATCGGATGTCGATCACGCCGGACGGGAAGACGATTTTCTTGCCGTCATTGGAGGGCCCGCACTGGTACGTCGTCGATGCCGAGGACGGGAACGTTGCGCGCAAGATCGTGACCGACTCGGGAGCGCACAACACGATTTGCGGCGCGAGCGGAAAGTTTGCCTATCTTGCCGGCCTGAAGTCGCCGCTGCTGCGAGTTGCCGACACATCCGACTCGACCGTGAAAACGGTCGGGCCCTTTAGCGCCAGCGTGCGACCGTTTACCGTCAATGGCCGAGAGACGCTGTGCTTCGTGAACGTCAACGACCTGTTGGGGTTTGAAGTCGGCGATCTCACGAGCGGCGAAAAGCTGTGCAGCGTCACCGTCGAGGGTTTTAAAAAAGGCCCGACCAAGCGGCATGGCTGCCCCAGCCACGGTATTGGGCTGACCCCGGATGAGAAAGAATTGTGGCTGACCGACGCCGCCAATAGCCGCCTGCATATCTTTGACGCCACGGTGATGCCCCCCAAGCAGATTGAAAGCATCGAGCTCGGCGACCAGCCGGGCTGGGTCACTTTCAGCATCGATGGCCAGTATGCGTATCCTTCGACCGGCGACGTTGTCGACGTAAAAACGCGCAAGATCGTGGCGCAGCTTGCTGACGAGGAAAAGCGGCCGGTGCAGAGCGAAAAAATGATCGAAGTCGACCGGCGCGGCGAGCGAATCGTGCGGGTCGGCGATCAGTTCGGCATCGGCCGCAACTCCACCAGGCCATAATTACCGGCCAAGACTGCTAGCCCGCGAGCCCCGGGTCAATTAGACTAATACGCTTACGGACCCTCCTTCCCACCCCCGCCCGAAGTCGTCCCCACAGGAGCGCTCACATGAGCCAGTCTGGCCCCCACCTCAGTTCACGTCGCGAGTTCTTGCACAACACCGGACGCCTTGCGGCCGCTACCGCCCTGACGTCGATGGTCGTGCCCAAGGTGCACGCGGCCGAGGACAACACGATTCAGGTGGCGCTGGTGGGTTGCGGCGGGCGCGGCGGCGGAGCGGCCAACGACTGCCTGAGCGTGCAGAACGGGCCGATCAAGCTGGTCGCCATGGCCGATGTGTTTCCCGATCGGCTGTCGGGCGCCTACAACGGGCTCAAGCAGCGGCACGCCGAGCGGATGGATGTGCCGGATGATCGCAAATTCATCGGTTTCGACGCCTATCAAAAGGCGATGGACTGTCTGAAGCCGGGCGACGTGGCGATCTTTGCCACGCCGCCGGCGTTTCGCTGGGTCCACTTCACCTATGCAATCCAGAAGGGCCTGAACGTCTTCATGGAGAAGCCGGTCACGGTCGACGGACCCACCTCGCGGAAGATGCTAGCCCTGGCCGCCGAATCGCAAAAGAAGAATTTGAAGGTCGGCGTCGGTTTGATGTGCCGGCATTGCAAGGCCCGGCAGGAACTGTTCGATCGGATTCAAAACGACGAAATCGGCCAGATCACGATGCTGCGGGCCTATCGCATGCACCCGCCGGTCGGATCGGCGTTTACCAAGCCCAAGCCGAACGACGAAAACGAGTTGATGTGGCAGATCAAGAACTTCCACAGCTTCTTGTGGGCCAGCGGCGGCTGCTATAGCGACTTCTTGATCCACAACCTCGACGAGTGCTGCTGGATGAAGAACGCCTGGCCCGTGCAGGCCCAGGCCTTGGGCGGCCGCCACTATCGGGGCGACAACATCGACCAGAACTTCGACACGTACGGAGTCGAATACACGTTTGCCGACGGAGCCAAGCTGTGGCTCGACGGCCGCGTGATGACCGGCTGTCACCAGGAGTTCGCCAGCTACGCGCACGGCACCAAGGGTGCTGCGACCATCTCGCAATCGTCGCACGCGCCCAGCAAGTGCAAGATCTTCCGCAACCAGATCATCAAGCCGCGCGGCGGCGACGTGGCCTGGGCAGCTCAGCAGCCCGAGCCGAATCCATACCAGTTGGAGTGGAACGACCTGATCGACGCCATCCGCACCGACAAACCGTACAACGAGGCGCAGCGCGGCACCGAAGCCAGCCTGGTCACCTCGATGGGACGGATGGCGGCGCATACCGGTCGCGTGATAACGTTCGAGGAAATGCTCGACAATGATCACGAGTTCGCGCCCGATGTCGACAAGCTGACGATGAACGGCCCCGCGCCGATTCAGGCCAGCTCCGACGGCAAGTACTCCGTGCCGCAACCGGGTGTGACGACCAAGCGGGAATACGCCTGACGCCTCTACGGTTCCGTCCGACTCGCGGATCGACGTTCCCATGACTGACGGCAAGCCGATCGACCACAACCTCGAATTCCTCTCGGTGTTGGGGCTGACGCAGCCGGTGACGGTCGAGGACGTCAAGCAGGCGTACCTGGAAAAGGCCAAGACCGCGCACCCGGACCGGGGCGGCGATAAGCAGGAATTCGTGCGCCTGCAGCAGGCATTTGAGCAGGCCACCGAATATGCCCAGTTCAAAGCCGGCCGCATGCAATGGCTCACTCGCTGGGTCGAGCAATATGCCGAGCAGCAAGCCGTGATCGACGAGATCAAGGCGCTGGGGGGCATCGTCGAAGTCAAGGCCGACGACACGCTGACCCGCTCGATCGGACCCGACTTTGCCACCGTGCTCGATCGGGTCGTCAAGATTCGACTGGCCGGCGCGCGGGTCGACGACCGCACGCTCTTGAGCGTCACGAGCCATCGCCGCGTGCTGGCCGGACTGCGACACCTGGAGCTAATCGACACCTCGGTCAGTTCGGTCGGCCTGAAAAACCTGCAAGTCTTCGAGAGCTTGCGGCACCTGGACCTGAGCGGCACTACGGTCAGTGAGCACGCGTTGGATTCGTTGCTGGCCGACCTGAAGCAGCTGGAAACGCTAAACCTATCGCAGACCGGCATCGGATGGTGGGCGCGCAAGAAACTGCGGTTCAGCCACCGCGACTTGAAAATCGTGGGGTAGGATTGGCTGGTCCGCCGGTTGCCGACGTCGTCTGGAAATCGCCCTTCGATCTCGCCATACTGTTGCGCTTCAGGCCGCAATTTCACGCGAGGGTTTTCGAAATGCTGCGTTGCGAAGCCCGGTGGTTGACGTCGGTCATTCTAGGGGCCCTGTACGCCTGCGGCGTCGCTGCGGCCGACGGCTTTCGGCCGCCCGCGGTGCCGCTGGTGACGATCGATCCTTATACAAGCTGTTGGTCGACGAGCAACACCTTGGCCGGCGACTGGCCCCGGCATTGGACCGGAGCCGTGCATGCGATGTGCGGCATGCTTCGTGTCGATGGCAAGCCGCTTCGATTCATGGGCGCAGCGCCCGAAGCGATTCCGCCAGCAACGCAAACGGCGCTCGACGTGCAAGCGACGCAAAGCGCTTATCGATTCTCGGCCGGCGGCGTGAATCTGACGGTTATATTTACCAATCCGCTGCTGCTTGACGATCTGGAGTTACTATCGCGGCCGGCTGGGTACATAACGTTCGAGGTCGCTTCGGCCGATGGCAAGCCGCACGCGGTGGAACTCTATTTCGACGCCACGGCCGAATGGGCCGTCAACCAACCGAAGCAGCAAGTCGTGTGGCGGCGCGCCGATGTGGCGGGCCTGGACGCGATGCAGGTCGGCTCGAAAGACCAGCGCACGTTGGCCACCAAGGGAGACAATGTTCGCATCGATTGGGGGCACCTTTATGTGGCAGTTCCCCAAGCCGCCGCGAAGTGCGTCATTGCCGCAGACGCGGTGGCACGCGAGGCATTTGTTAACGGCCTGCCCGCCCCAGCGGCGGATGACGCCGAGATGCCGCGCGCGGCCAATGATCGCTGGCCCGTGCTGAGCGCGCGATTTGATTTGGGCATGGTTGCGGGCCATCCCGTGCGGCGGCACGTGATCGTGGCCTACGACGACGATTACGCGGTGGAATATTTCGGCAAGAAGCTGCGGGCCTGGTGGCGACGCGATCCGGGCATGACAGCCGAGAAGATGCTCGCCGGGGCCGAAAAGGATTACGACGCGGTGATCAAGCGCTGCGACGCCTTCGACAAGCAGCTAGCCGAAAGCGCCGCGCGCTCCGGCCCGGAAGAATATGTGCGGCTTTGTCGCCTGGCTTATCGACAGGCCGTCGCGGCCCACAAGCTGGTCGCAGGCCCCGACGGTCAGCCGCTGTTCTTCTCCAAGGAGAATTTCAGCAACGGCTCGATCGGGACGGTGGACGTTACCTATCCCTCGGCGCCGCTGTTTCTGCTCTACAATCCCGCGCTGGTCAAAGGCATGATGGAGCCGATTTTCCACTACAGCGAAAGCGGCCGCTGGAAAAAGCCCTTCGCGGCGCACGACGTGGGCACCTATCCATTGGCCAACGGCCAGACTTATCCCGAAGACATGCCGGTCGAGGAATGCGGCAACATGCTGATTCTCGCCGCGGCCGTCGCGCGGGCGGAGGGAAACGCCGACTATGCCCGCCGGCACTGGCAACCGCTCACGCAATGGGCCGAATATCTGCGCCGCGAGGGATTTGATCCGGGCAATCAGCTGTGCACCGACGACTTCGCCGGCCACCTGGCGCACAACGCCAATCTTTCGATCAAGGCAATCCTGGGCTTAGCCTGTTACGGCCGCCTGGCCGGCATGCAGGGTCAGAAAGACGTGGAGCGCGAATACCTGGACCTGGCCAAGGGGCTGGCAACGCGCTGGAGCGAGGCGGCGGCCGACGGCGATCACACCAGCTTGACGTTCGACCGCAAGGGCACCTGGAGTCAGAAATACAACCTGGTGTGGGACAAGGTGCTCGGGTTGAATGTTTTTCCCCCCGAAATCGCGCGGCGTGAAATCGCCTATTACTTGACGAAGCAGAACGACTTCGGCCTGCCGCTCGACAGTCGCAAGAGTTATACGAAAAGCGATTGGATCATTTGGACGGCCAGCATGGCGCGCTCGGGCGAAGACTTTCAGGCCCTGATCCATCCCGTCTATCGGTTTGTCAACGAAGGCGCCGATCGCGTTCCGCTCAGCGACTGGCATGAGACGACCAACGGCAAAGTGGTAGGCTTTCGAGCCCGCAGCGTGGTCGGCGGATATTTTATGAAGATTCTGGCAGATCGCTGGACGGCGCCGCCAGACGGCGCAGTTCGCTAGCCGGCCTAGTCATTTGTGCAATACGGTTGAACGATTGCTTACAATCGCGATCGAGAATTAGAGCGAGTTATTGGCGACGGGCCTGGTGCATACGGCCCACCACTTGGCTGCTACCATTTTTGAAAAGGATTCTTGCACAAGGAGAATCGTTGCCTCCGGAAAGGAGGACGACGCGCGTCGAAAATCCGCCTCATCGCTGACGATCAGCACGTAAGCCTGCTGGTCGCCCAGCCACCGCCGCAGTCGCGGGATTGGAACCGCGCTCTTTGGTTCGGCTCGCTTCAAGCAGCCGTTCAGGGCAGCGCTGATGGTCACACTCACTCCGTGCCTTTTGTAAATCGGGTCTTTTGCGGCACCCGGCGTAGGCAAGTACTGCTCCAGGGTAAAGAAATGGCCGTCGCGATTCTTGATAGCCTGTTGTAAATTTGCACGTTGTTGGACGAGACTGAGGTTCCATCCCAGCCAAACTGTCAGCGACGTTGCCACCGCAAACAGCGAGAGCCGAAAAAGAATGCGACGGGGCATCGTCAATCCTCCTTGAAAAAGTAAGCTGCGCGAGCCAATTGAGATTGTCCAATGCGGTGCCGTTTGCGATTCGTTCGGAGGGGAATCTAATGCTGCCTTTCCTTCGCCCCCAAACGACCCCAAGTCGGTCTGAAGTCGTAGACTTCTAAATTGTCAGGAACCTCGTCCATGAGGTCAGGGGCTCCCTATCGTCCGATACTTTAGCAGGGGCGGAGCGATTCTCGGAGATCAGCCCAGAACGGTGAAACTGAGCCCGAACGAGTGGGCGTGTCTCAAAGCGCCAGCGGCGTTTCAGTGGACACGCCCGCGGGGCCGGAATAAGCTAGGGGTCTGGTCACTGCCGTGAGGTGATCATCCCTGACGCGCCCGAATTGGCGCAGCCCCTAGCGTGACCATGGCCCCCAAGAAAACCATCTCGACGCGGATCTTCTGGCTGGCGTCGCTGCTGTTTTTTATCTCGGGCGGCACCGGCCTGGCTTACCAGGTTGTGTGGTTCAAGCGGTTTTCGCACGTGTGGGGCAGCTCCAGCCTGGCGTTTGCCGCCGTGGGAGGCTCGTTTCTCTTTGGCCTGGGTTTGGGAGCCTATCTGCTGGGCCGGCTGGCCGACCGCGCGCCGGCGCCGCTCCGCTGGTACGGTTTCTGCGAGCTGGCGATCGGCCTCCTGGCGCTGGTGATTCCCTTTGAGATTGCCGGACTGGTCGACGCCTCGGTGGGCCTGTACTCGGTTATCCCGGAAGCGCCGCTGTGGCGATTCCTGATCCAGTTTTGCATCACTCTGGTCGTGATCGGTCCGCCCTGCATGTTGATGGGGGGCACTTTGCCGCTTTTGATCCGCCAATTGACCTCGCGCGAGGGCAGCCTGGACCAGGCGACCGGCTGGCTATATGCGATCAACACGTTCGGTGCGGCGCTGGGGTGTTACTTGACCGGGTTTCACCTCCTGCCCTCGTTCGGATTGCTAACGACCAACAACATGGCCGCGACAATCAATATCGCCATTGGCGCGATATCGTTGTTTGTGGCCCGGGGGCTGCAAACCCGCGCGCCGTCGCGCAAGGGCCCGGCTGCCGCGCCGGCCGTCCCAACGGTCCCTGGCGGTCGCACGGGAATGGCACTGGCGCGGTTGTATCTGGCCACGGCGCTGACGGGCTGCGCGGCGCTGGTGCTGGAAATGACTTGGACGCGTCAATTGGCGTTGATTCTGGGGGGCTCGACCTACGCTTTTACGGCGACGCTGTTCGTGGTGCTGGTAGGGATCGCGCTGGGAAGCTTGATCTACCACTGGCGATTGCGCAGCGCGGAGCCCGCCTGGCGAGTGACGGCGGTCATCATTGGAGTCTTGGCGGTGACGACGCTGGCCGGAAAGCTGATGCTTCCCTGGCTGTCGATGCAAGTTGCGCCGGAGAGCGTGCGCGAATGGCGGGGTGGCCAACTGGGCAATGGTCTGATATGCGTCGGCATTAGCGCCGCGCTGGAACTGCTGCCGGCAATCGCGATGGGTCTGCTGTTCCCGTTGTTCGTGCGAATGACGCGAGCCGGCGCCGACCACGTTGGCGCCGCGGTGGGCAATATCTACGCGTGGAATACGCTCGGTTCGATCGCCGGCGCGAGCCTGACGGCGCTTCTGCTGTTTCCCAATATCGGAACGGCCGGCGCCGTGGCGCTAGCCGTTGCGCTATATGTGGTGGCGCTGTTGGCAGTGATTCCCTGGCAGCGAAAGTCCGACTTTGCTTGGGGTGGCGCGGCCGCGGCCATAGGCGCGGCGATCGTCGTGCTGCTCGCGCAACCGACCGATCCCCGTCTGACGAACATGGGGCTCTATATCTATGGCGACGCACGGATGAAACAGGCGGGTCCCGATTGGATGTCGAGCTTTAAGCCCGTCTATTTTCGCGAAGGGGCCTCGTCCAATGTGCTGGTCAACACCGAGAGTTCGGGCGTTTTGAGCCTGCGCGTCAACGGCAAGGTCGATGCCAGTAACGGCAGCGACATGACGACGCAGTTGGGGCTGGCCTATTTCCCCCGCCTGTTCAAGCCTGACGCCAAGGAGGTGCTCGTGATTGGGTTCGGCAGCGGATGCACCTCGGGCGCGAGCCTGTTGTTTCCTGAGACGCGCGTGACGTGTTGCGAGATCGAGCCTGCCGTATACGGGGCGACGACCGAATTTGCCGACTACAACCACCGTCCGCAGGAAAAAAGCCGCGCCTGGCTCGAGGCTCGCAATGCCGAGTTGCCATCAAGCCAACGACTGAGCGCGGAGCAAATCAACGCGGCCGCTCGCTTTTCGATTGTGTTCGGCGACGGCCGCACGGCGATCCAAGGGGCGGATCGCAAGTACGACTTGATCATTTCCGAGCCCTCGAATCCTTGGCTGGCCGGCGTCTCGAACCTGTTTACACGGGAATTCTTTCGGGCCGCTCGCGAACACCTGACCGATGACGGCGTGTTGGCGCAGTGGATTCAAACGTACAACTTCACGCTCAGCGATTACCTGATGATCGTGCGGACGCTGCGCTCGGAGTTTCCGCATTTCGGCGTAATTCTGTGCACCAACGGCTTGGACACCGTGCTATTGGCTTCGAACCGTCCGCTTGTGCCGCAAAAAGAGCAGCTGGCGGAATTGCAAAAGACGGTCGACGGCAGCCCAGCACTGCTGGGAGATTTGAAGAAGTGGTTCGGCAAGACGGACGTGCGGCACGTGCTGGTGGAGAATTACCAACTGGGCGAAGAGCAACTGACGAAGATGCTGGCGAAAGACGCCTCGCAGGAATTGAATACCGATTTGCACCTGAGGCTGGAATTCGACGCGCCGCTGCACTTGTTCCGCGAATTGACGACGCGCGACAGCGCGACCGTGGCCTTGTTGGCAGCGGCTGACCCCAAGTGGATGGAGCAGATTGCCGTGGCGGTCGGACTGCCTAAGGAGTCGAAGGAGTTTCATTTGCTCATGGGGGAGTATTCCCTCAGCCGCGCGACGAATCCTTCGATCCTTCCTCGGGAGAGGCCGCAGGAGATCGAACGCGCGGCGGCCTCGTTGGAGGCCGCTCTGGCGATCGACCGGAAAATGCCATCGATCCATCGCGCGTTGGCGCAGGTTCGCGCGCTGCAGGGACGGATGGACGACGTCGTGACCCATTACACAGAGCTCGTGCGCCTGGCGCCGGACGACGCCGCCGGACACGCGGAGCTTGCGCAATACCTGCTCAAGCAAAAAAAGCCCGCGCTGGCCGCCAGCCATTGGCGCGAAGCCCTGCGACTGCGTCCCGAGGTAACGATGAAGGCGGGAAATGTCGCGTGGGCGAATAACCTGGCATGGATCCTGGCCACGAATTCCGACTCCAAATTGCGCAGTGGCGACGAGGCGACTAAATTCGCCCGGCAGGCCTGCGAGGCCGTGCAGTACAAAGATCCGTCGCTGCTCGATACGTTGGCCGCGGCGTTGGCCGAAGTGGGCGAGTACGATGAGGCCATCAAGGTATCACAGCAACAAATCGATCTGGCCAAAGGTGAACAAAAGGCAATTGCCGATGTCCAGGCCCGCATCGAGCTGTACCGCGCGTCGCAGCCGTATCGCGAAGAGTGAACCCGGGGAAGATTCGAGAATGCATATGGCCCGAATCGCCCCGCTTTCGATCGACGAGGCGCCGCCGCTTGCCCGAGCAGAATTGGACCGGCAAGTTGCTGCACATGGCCGGGTAACGAACATGAAGTGCACGTTGGCTCGTTCGCCTGCGGCGCTAGCGGCCCTGATGCAATGGTATGCGCTCTGTGATGTCGTGTCGCCAGTGCTGGGCTTGCGCGCGACCACGCTCTTTGTGCATGCCATCTCGGCCGAGACCAATTGCCTGGTGTGCTCGACGTTTTTTCGCCGCTGGCTGGTGGAGCAAGGCGAAGATCCGGATGCGCTACAGCTCAATGACCGCGAAAAGGCGCTTGTCGAATATGGCCGGCAGCTCGCCATCGACGCTCACGGCGTCTCCGATGAACTCTTTGCGAACCTGGCCGGCTGGCTGAATGAAGAGCAATTGGTCGCTTTGACGGCGTTTGGCGGCATGATGATCGCCACCAATGTGTTCAATAACGCCCTGCAAGTGGATCTGGACGGATACCTGGCGCCGTTTCGCAAGAGCCAGACGGCTGTCAAAACCGGGAACGCCGGCCCATGAGCGAATTCTCCGGACGCGTGGCCCTGGTGACCGGCGCGGCGCATGGCCAGGGGCGAGCTAGCGCGTTGGCCTTGGCGCGCGAGGGTGCGAACATCGCGGCGCTCGACGTGGCCCGACAGCTGAGCTATCCCGGCTATGGACTGGGGACCAGCGAGGCGCTCAATTCGCTGGTCGAGGAGTGCCAGGCTCTGGGAGTCGAGGCGCTGCCGCTAGCAGCCGATGTGCGCGACGATCGTGCGGTTGGCGCCGCGGTGCAACACATCAGCGATCGCTGGGGGCGCGTGGACATCCTGTTCAACAATGCCGGCATCTGTGCTTACGGCCTGGCACACGAGCTGACCGAGGAAGCCTGGGATGCGATGCTGGACATCAATCTCAAAGGGGCCTGGATCACGGCCCGGCACGTCATCCCGCACATGATTGCCCAGCGCTCGGGGGTGATTCTCAATAATTCATCGATCGCGGGCCTGCGCGGCATGGCGCGGTTGAGCCATTACGCCGCGTCGAAATGGGGGCTGGTCGGTCTGACAAAATCCTGGGCGATCGAGCTGGCGCCTTACAACGTGCGGGTCGTCTCGATCCATCCCACGGGCGTCAACACGCCGATGAACGACGGCCTGGCGGCGCTAGAAGGGGCGACGCCGAAGGAAATCGCCGAGCGATCGGCCGGCAACTTGCTGGACGTTCCTTGGATCGAGCCGGCCGACGTCGCGGCGGCGGTTGTCTATCTCGCCTCCGACCGCGCGCGGTTCATCACCGGTTCGCAGTTCGTGCTCGATGCCGGGCTGCTGTCGCGCTAGTGGATGCTCACGCCGCGTGAGCATGCCCCGCGCGAGCGCAAGCATGGCACCCGACTTTTTAGCGCGGTCGGTCCACTAGGCGGGCCATGCAATCACATGATTGCCTCCTATTTTTTCGCCGGCGGTCGGCAGTAGGAGAGCGTCAACAGGGCGTAGCCCGTCACCAGATTCGGGTCGCCTTCCATCCAGCGGCTGTCCTTGTTGACCCACGAACCGTCCGGCTGCTGTCGACGGGCCAATTCGGCGGCCAGTTCAGTGCGCCAGTGGTGGACCTTGCCGTCGGAGTCGGTGATCGTGTCCTGCCCGGCCGCGTCGAGTGCTTTGGCGAACAGATGGTAATAGTAATACAGGCCGGCTTCGCCCAGTCCGGGATTTTCCGTGAGCGTGTAATGTTTCTGAGCCCAATCGATGGCTGCTTTGACGCGCGGGTCATCGGCCTTCAAGCCCGCGAAGATCATGCTCTTCAATCCGGCGTAGGTCATCGAACCATAGCTGCGCAATCCGCCGTTGGCCGTCTTTCCAGCGGGGCTGCTACCGCCGCCAGCGGGCGTGTAGTAGAAACCGCCGTCGGGGTCTTTGGCGGCAAAGGCGGTCGTGTTGTATTCCGTTTCCAGGTTCTGGCAGCGCGAGACAAAAACCAGCGCCCGTTTCACGGCCTCGTCGTCGGGTCCGTCGCCGGCGGCCTCGAGGGCTTCCATCAGAAAATGGGTGTTGGATAAGTCGGGGCGCCCCGCGCCGCCGTATCCGACGCCGCCATACTCGACGTCGCTTGGCTTGCGGCCCTCCTTTTCGTCGGACTGCAATCCCTTCAGATACTTATCGGCGTCCTCGAGGATCTTGTCATACCGCCCCTTCACGTTGGTCTCTGAGAAGCAAACCACGCCCAGGCACGTTTCGTAGTTCTGGATTCGCGACTTCGGATCGTAAATTCCGCCATTGGGCTGCACGAAGCCTTCGAGATACTTGAGTCCCTTGGCAACCAGCGGATCTTCCGGCCCGCGGCCGTTGCGCAGTACGGCGGTGGTGACGATCGCCGTGATGCCGGGGCCGATCGCGGGCGTGAAAGCTCCTTCGTCGGTTTGCCCCTTGTTGCGAAGATGGTCGATGCCCTTTTGCACGGCGGCTTCTGCCTCGCGGGCCAATTCGCCCTTCGGCTTTTCATCGGCCCCCTGCGTCGTGGCCATCGACAAAAGTGCAACGAGACTGAGCAGGGCCGAAACCGGCAGGCTTTTTTTCACGTGCTTCATGGGACGCGGCTCCTTGGAAACAATTCTATTTTGACTTCGGTCCATTGTAGCGTGCATAAAGCGCTTGATGTTAAGTTGCGGCGGCGCTTGACAGACCGATCGCCAAAGGGCAATGTGTCATTTCAGACATTGCGACCATTCAACTTTCCAGCACATTGGGATCCTAAGCTTAGAATTCCACGTGGACAAGTTGTCGCG
>JADMIO010796507.1_pt1 | contig 63478 bp, 75 predicted proteins | sample 8958161 | NCBI WGS metagenome assembly JADMIO01 (sample SAMN16585339, study PRJNA669376) | soil metagenome | isolation source: Crop rotation soil | place: USA: Cullars Rotation, Alabama | collected 2011
CCGCGACTTCAAGTCACGTGAATTCCAAGCTTCGGATCCCACTGTGCTGGAAAGCAATGATGATTTTCCGGAAAAACAGAAACAGATTTTTAATCCAAATAGGTGTTAAATGAGAACCAAACTAACAATACTATTTTCATTTCTATCACTCGCTGCGTCAGCGCAATTGCCGCTTGATACGGCAGCTTATTCGCATCCTGTTATTACTGTAACTAATAAGCATTACATAACTAATTGGAGCCAGTTTGGACAGTTCGATACTTCAGTAGTTGCAGCAGGTACCAACCTGGGGGCAGGTTATGTAAACAAGAGAGGTACAGCGGCTCATCATCTGGTTTTAGTAAATGACGGAGGGGTTGCATACACAGGCGCTGTTGAGTTTGATGATTGCAGGTACATTGATATCCTCGGTTTTGGTTCGGCTGATCCTTTCGGGTTTATTATGAACACAATCCCAACAAACGGTTTTGCCTTTCCATGGAATGGTAAGGCTTCGAATATTACTCTAATGGGAATGATCATCAATGGCGGGAAAGATGAAGGCGTTACAAGTAAGTTAGCCAGAGAAGATTTGCAGTATAAGTATAAATGCGACATGACTTATGCGCCCTGGGTAATGCACGACTTAACTATAAAATTCTGCAAATTCAGATTTAACGGAGGTGAAAGCTGGTATGTGAATTCCACCGGATGGTATGGAAGAGATTTCCCGACATGCCCTATAAATGATACCGCCATCGGCAATCTTGGTTTTGATGCCGGGCATAATCCAACTATTGATTTAAGCCACACGTTAATAAATACCACATCAAGAACGAGAAACTTCACATCTTGGAATGTAAGCAACAGCAACACGATCGCCGTTACCATACACAGAAATTCCGGTACGGTCGCAGGTACAATAACCTTCGCCGGTTCAAATGATTCGTCCTCTTACACAACCTTGAATACTGTTAGTATGACAGACGTTGCAGATAACACATATACAAGAACATACTCAGGATGGAATTATTACAGGATTACAGTTGCTACATCAGGCACAATGTCTATAAAGGAAACTTCAAATTATACATGGGGATTATTAGCCACTGAGTATTACAATATTGTATGCGACAGTAATATTTTTATTGCTCCTGGACGGTCATCGGTAAACTTTTCCAAAGTAAGGAACGGCAGATTTGTAGGGAATAAATCCTGGCATTGCGGGAGAGAATTGAATACCGCGCAAGGTAAAATGTTTGCAACGGGTGGAATTGATAGTGCTTATGTGACACATAATAAATCATTTGGTTCTTTTCATAGTGCTTTTGATTTTAGAGGGTGGGGTTATGTTGTGTTTGAAAATAACTATTGGGACAGTTCGGGTTATTATGCATCAACTGCAAATGTGGAAAATAATCCAGGTGTTTTATTTGGCGTTGAAGTTAACCCGCCGCGAAATGCTTATCCCGTTACCTGGCAGATATGCGATAATGCCGGATATAGGGCTAAGAATAATATCGAATATGGTATCTATCCAGGCCCTCAAATGACTACAACCAATAATTATTTTGGTAATAATATCGGCACGGCTGCTATTGATCCGAAATACAAATGGACTTATTCTACCACCTGTCCCACAGGTACGCCAAATGATCCGCCTACGGTTGATGCGGGCAACGACACAACGATCACACAGCCTGCAACAACTATCAATTTAGTAGGAATTTCAAGTGATGCAGATGGTTCAATTGCTTCAACGTTATGGAGCAATTCAGATGGATGCATTATCGCCTCTCCATCTTCTGCATCTACTACAGCAACATGCGCTGCAGTTGGTGATCATGTGTTTACTTTTTCAGTAAGCGATAACGATGGAGCAACTTCTTTAGATAGCAAAATTGCAACGGTATTGCCGGCATCGAATACTGCACCCGTTGCCATTGCCGCACCGGATACAATTATTCAGATGCCGCAAGATTCTGTGATTTTGTTACAAAGCGGCACCGATGCTGATGGCACAATTGCAAGCTATACCAGCAGGATCATTTCTTCTTACTTCAATCCAACATTAGCACGAAAAAACACCGATCATCCAACGCTGAAAAATTATATAGCGGGTGACACCATAAAGATCGGATTGATTGTGGTAGATGATGACGGCACAGCCAGTGCAGAAGATACCACAATAGTTATAATCCTGGCAAGCGCGGTGAACAATCCGCCGTACCCGCGGATTGATAAAGACACCACATTAAGCATCCAGGAACCTACAGGGCAGATCGCAATCAGTGCACAGAGCAGCTATGACATAGATCCGGGAGACTACGTAGCTGCTTATCTGTGGCAGCAAACGAGCGGAGCACCCGTTACCATAATTAATGCAACTGGCTCTGTAATGGTGATTGATGGCATGACGGCAGGAGAATATGATTTCAGTTTAACGGTTACGGATTCACACGGAAGTGAAGCCGTTCTATCCTTCAGGATAACTGTCAAGATGGTTACTAAGTATAAAGTAATTAAAAACAAAACAAGAAGCTGAGATGAAAAAACTATTGATAATATTAGGTTTATTTTTTTCTGTCGCGGCATCGGCACAGATAGATCAGAAGTTTGGCGCTTTTGCACCTAATCTTGACAGCTTATATACGCATGTAGGCAGACAATTGCAACCCTTGACCGTGTTAGGCCGATTCAGCGCAAATGATGGTTTTGCCGCGATATTTTATTACGATAGCACTTCGACAACAACGGAAATTCCATATACGATCTTTCCTGTGATTGGCAGAGATACGGGAAGGTGGATTCAGATGCAATTGTTAAGCTCAGGTGGCGGAGGTGATACCAGCATCTTTAATGCTCCTGATTATGCTGTTCTGAATATTCTTACCGTTCCGCCATCTTCACCAACAACAGGAGATATTTATTTAGCAGGTATAGGAAGTGCCGGCGCGTGGATTGGCGAAGATGATGATATCCAGGAATGGAACGGAAGCTCCTGGGATAATACCACGCCAAGTATCGGGCAATTACTTATAAATGCTGCCAATGATGCCGTTTACAAATTTACTTCCGGCGGATGGATAGCTTCTGTGTTGCCACTGCATGATGGCGGAGATAATTATGGAAATAAAAATATTTACGCCGGTAATAAAAGAAACAGGTCATTTTATTTAAGAACAAACAATATCAATCGTGTTCGTATAGATAGCATCGGAAGATTTTATATATACAACACTCCATCCGGCACTGCTGGTACAGATAGCGTATTGGTCGAAAGCGGCGGGATTGTAAAGAAGATTTCACCGACTTATTATGGAACTGGTGGCAGCATTTCCGGGGTTCAGCAACAGATAACATCCACAGCAGGGCAAACAGCATTTGCCTTTACATTAATCCCAAGCGATAACACTAAAGTAGGTTTTTACAGGAACGGCGTTTTGATGCGGCCAACAACCGACTACTCCATTTCGGGAAATACATTAACAACAGTTTCGGGATTAAATAACGGCGACATAGTAAGCGAACAAGGCGTACAATGATGAAATTAATTTTTACCATATTATCCCTTTCCAGTATAGCAGCAAAAGCTACGAATTATTATGTTAGCAATGCAGGCAGTGATGCAAAGAACGGGACATCATCCGGCACAAGCTGGCAGACCATTTCAAAAGTAAACGGCTTTTCTTTTTCTTCAGGTGATAGCATTTTATTCAAGTGCGGCGACACATGGAATGAAAAATTAATTGTGCCAAATTCTAATATAATTTTTTCGAGCTACGGCAATGGTGTTAAGCCTTTGATAACAGGCTTTCAGGTGCAAACTGGATTCACTCAATCAGGCAATATATGGACGGCAACAGCAACCACAATGAAGACATTGAACACGGTTATGATAAATGGTCTGTATGGGTGGAAAGCACGTTACCCTAACAGCAGCAACATGGTGTTTAAGAAATCTGTAAGCACTACAAAACAAAATACTTATTTAACCGGGGATACAAATTATGTAGGAGCGGAAATAGTTTCTCGTCCCATACAGTGGGTGCTTAACATAAGTAAGGTAACTTATCAAAATGTGGATTCACTTACATTTAGCCCTCCTTTAAAATACGGCCCTGTCGGTCAATGGGATTATTTCTTTCAAAACAGGGCAGACCTAATAGATACATTAGGCGAATGGAGTTTTGATAGTTCAAATTATAGTTTAAGCGTTTATTCTGTTGCTTCTCCATCAGTTCAAATATCCACGATCGACACACTTGTTTTAGTGAATCATAAAAATAATGTTTCGTTCAATAATATAAGTTTTACTGGCGCGAACACTTATACGGTTAAAATTGATACAAGTAACAGCTTTACATTCAAAAATTGTTCTATAAACTATGCTGGAAATTTTGGATTACACGCTTCTAAATGCCAGGATTTATTAATTGATAATGATAGTATTCAAAACTGTTATAATGGCGGAGCACTCATTGGAGTTGAACTGGTAGGCTTAGGCGGGATTACCGTAGATACTTGCAAGAGAGCAAGAATAACCAATAACTATATAAGCAAAAGCGGTATTCGTGCAGGAATGGCCTCAGCTCTTACAGAGCATCCTGTAGATGGCGAAATAAATCATTTTGGAATATGGATAGCCGGTGATTCATCATACATTTATCACAACACAATTGATTCATCGGGGTATTGCGCTCTCCGATGGGCAGGGAGAAATGATTCTATTTTTTATAATTACATCACTAATTTCTGTTTTGTCAAACCAGACGGCGGTGGCACTTACACATATTTGGGTTCAGGGCAAAACATAATGAATGACAGCGGAACTGTTATTTACAATAATATAATATCCAATGGACTTGGAGTTTCAAACCCGCAAGGCAACATAGCTCTTAATAATATTACCGGTGGAATTTATTTTGATAACTATGCTCACTATGTAACGGTTTCAAATAATACAGTCTTTAATTGCCGTTTTGCTTGTCTTTATCTTATTCAGAGTTCGAATATAACTTTTATTGGGAATAATGTTGATGATTCAATTGGAGCGTGTTTTCGGCCTTACGCCTTTGATTCTAACCTTACCTGTGCGAACAACGTTTACTATCAAAGAAGTTTATCAAATTTTACGCTGTATGCAGATAATGGCATTGTGCAAGGGTTTGTAAGTGATAGCAATTACTTTATAAGCCTTGTAAGAACATCTAATCAAATAAGGTATGGACCATTTTATACATTTCCTGCCTATGTAAGTGCAACCGGGTTAGATACTCATAGTAAGGAAGCCCCTACCGGGAGAATATCGGACGTTGGTACTCTTTTATACAATCCTACATTATCCGACAGTACAATATACTTGAATCCAAGCTATAGAGATGCAAGATGGCGGTATTATTTGCAGAATAAAGTCACGTTACGGCCTTTTACTTCAGTTATACTTTTTAAAATAAATCCCATTTGGGCTTCAGAATATTTATATATAACACATTGAAATGAAAAAAACCATAGCAATATTATCCATTTTCATCGCTGCATGTTCATCGCGAACTGATTACATAAGAAAGCCGAATGACACAACGAGAACTGTCGCGTTATATCTGCTTCAAACAGGCGCAAAATGCACAGACGTTTACAGGGTAGAAAAAGATTCGCTCACTTTTGATACAACCGGTAGCGAAGATGTTATCAAAAAAAGATGGCGAAGAGATACACTTTATTATGTCCCGGAAATAACCTCATTGGTTGATTCATCAGGCCATCCGCTATTAGATTCAAGCAAAAATCCAAAGACGATAATTCAATACCGATTAGTCGATAAAACAGATATTCTGATAGATTTCAAAAGAAAATTATGAAGAAGTTATTATTTATATTATCACTGTTCGCATCATTACTTGCTTATTCTCAAACGGCGAAAATAGTTTTAAGCGGGGCAGGAATAAAAGGAGGATTAGATACCCTGCATGGTTTGGTAACATCAGGCGCTACTATTTCTATCCATCAAGGATCGGGGTTAGACCCAGATACTTTAGTTTGCACGGCAGGAGCAGGAACGGTAACTACATTCAGTTCGGGTAATCTTTCTCCATTATTCACAACATCGGTTTCTAATGCTACAACTACTCCCGCTTTGTCTTTCTCATTGAGCAATGCAGGAGCCAATACGGTTTTAGGGAATGTAACCGGAAGCAGTGCTGCACCGTCATACGGGCAAATAGTAAATGGTCAAATAACAAATGCTACAATAGTCGCATCAACTAAATTGAGTGCAACAGGCACTCCTTCAGCAACCACATTTCTATCTGGTAATGATACATGGAGCGCCCCGTTTACGCTAACAACTACCGGGTCAAGCGGTGCTGCAACATTCTCTTCTGGTACTTTAAACATCCCACAATATGCAGGCAGTGGCGGCACTATAACTGGCACAGGGTCGCAACAGAGATTAGCAATTTGGAACGGCGCAAATTCCCTCACTTACAAGGATAGCTTATTTTATGACACCACAAATTTCAGATTAGGGGTAGGGACTATAACACCAACGAATACGCTTCATGTTAAAGGTAGTATGAGGCTTGAAAATATTGCAACCGGAGTTTCTGGTGATAGCACGTTAGTTATACATGGAGGCGTAGTTAAACAATATCCATTTCAGCTTTTTGATACAACAAAAGCGTATAGATGGACTTCAGCAACGGGTCATTCGTGGATGATTAATAACTTAACTACAACCATACAGGAGGCAGCGACACTAATAGATACTACACTTGCAACAAGCGGCGTACAAGTTCAAAATTCGCCTGCATTATATATGTTAGGTACAGGCTGGAATTCTTCAGGCAGCGCAAGTCAAACTTATGGGATTAAACAATATGTTATTCCAACGGCAACAGCAGGAAATATAGGCGGGACGTATATGTTAGACCAATACAGGAATGGAGCAAGGTTAGGTAATTTATTCAATGTTACATCTGCTGGTGTATTTAGCGTAGCAACAGTTACAGCCACAACAACTAATACTTTTACTGTAAGGAATAATGGTACAAATCAGGTTTTGACATTGCAAAATCTTGGGTATAATTCATCTGGGATAGGCACTGGCTCTGTGATAATAGGCGGTTCGTCTCAAACAAATACTATGACCAGCGGAACATATATTGGGTTACAAGTTGCGCAAAATTATAATCAATCTTCTTCAACCGCCGCAAACACTGATTTAAGAATAAATAGATTTGAACAGAGCTCAGGAAGTGGGGCGCAATATTTATTTGAAGCAGGGACAGGAAGCGCAGCCGGCGGTGGCACATTTACTCAAAAATTTGGTGTTGACAATTCAGGCAATGTAACGCAACAAGGAAATTTAACATTAGGTGCAGCAGGCAATAAAATAACGATAACAGAAGGTACAGATGGGAGATTGGGACAAACAACATTGGTTTCCGGGACTAAGGCGGTTACGATTAATGGCTTAACAACAAGCAGCAGAGCTTTTGTGCAAATGGTATCACAAGGCGGTACATCAACCGGAGTGTTTGAGTATAAGGCGGTATGCACCAGCAATACCTTAACCATAACGGCAATAGATGTTACTGGCTCAACGGTAACAACAGATACTTCAGTTTTGAACTATGTAGTATATAATTAAAATAATTGTTCAATACAACATGGCAAGATTTAAAAAATGGAAGAAAAGAAAGATAACTCAGTGAACATTATCCTCTTAGTATGCTTTTTACTATGGCTGATGAGGACAGCTTATACATGTTCGGCTTTACAATTTAACCCATAATAAAATGTCAGAACAGGAAAAAACAATAATGGACATGCAAATTAAAGGCTTTACAGTAAGGCTTTTCTGGCAAATTTTCGCTGGGTACACAAGCTTAATCTGTACTGTGCTTTTTACTTATTTCTCTTTAAAAACTCAGATACGCGACAAGGATCTCGAACAAGCTAAGATTGATGCAATTCAAGACTTGCGCCTGGATGGAATGAAGCGTGACATAGAATTACAGAATCTGCAGATCAAAGATTTGAATGAACGATATAATGAATTAAAATCAAAATAATCATGAACGCAGCTACTAAAACCAAATCGGCAACAGTATTTACCGGCCTGGTAAGCCTGATTGCTGTGCTTCAGTCGGTACCGCTTTCAATTCCTCCATTTACAGTGGAAAGCGTAAAAACGATTGGTGGTATACTTGCTTTTATTTCTATCCTGTTTACTTATTTAAAACAACACCTAAGTGCTGATGTAACAAACCATGGCAAAAACTTAACGCTTTTGCTTATAGGCTTGCCGGCTTTGCTTGTCGGCGTTGCTGATTTTATTGGTTTGTTTAACATACCTGAACCGGCAGCTCACTGGATAACCTGGTCAATAAGTGCGCTTCTAATGATTGCAAATATTTATTCAAAACTATTATTCCCTTCGCAATTTCAAAAGGACAAGGTAGAAGAGCTGAAAACGGTCGATAAATCTAAAACTCAATAAACAATTTTTAAACTATAAACACATTTTATGAATGAACAAAAAGAAAACATCTTCGAGAAAGTCGGTGACTTTTTGAGAACATTTGGGATTGGGCCACAGGCTTGTTTAATGCAGCGCAAAAGGCTTGGAACAAAATTGAGCCGGAAGTACAGCAGGCTTTAATAAAAGGCTCAGGCGTCATTGCCATAATCAACGAGAACCTTGATAAGACACCTGAATTCGTATTTGAATTAATTCAGCAGAAATTCCCGGGTTTGACAAAAGAAGCGCTCCAGGATGGGTTAAAACAAGTTAAAGAAGCGTTTAAGATCGCTGATGATGTTGAGCAGCCTGATTTGCTTACAACGATAAAAAATATACAGGAATAGCTTTCTAAGCTGGATGGCAAATTTTGGCAAGGGGTTTCTTCTACCATGGCCCAGGTATTATCTATTGCACTATCGCCGGATGATACTCCATTTGCAAAGATTGCATTACTGATAGAGTTTGTTTACAACAGATACATTAAAGGCAAGGTTTAATATCTCTTTTCTCATAAGCAGTTAGTTTTGGTGAAGCCTGGTATTTTAATACCGGGCTTTTTTAAATAGAAAGGCTTTATTAACAAATAGAAAACAGATAATATTAACATATTTGCATGATTTCGATATCAAATAAAACTGACTGGAGGGTATGGCGGCCGAGTTAAAGCGTGTTTATGGGTTAGATATTTTAAGAGCAGTGGCAATTTTATGCGTTTTACATTCGCATGGGCTTGATTCCATGGGGAATATACCGAAATGGATTATCAGAATAGCACCTGACGGAGTTCTTTTATTCTTCGTATTAAGCGGGTTTCTTATCGGTCAAATTCTTTTGAAGGTAATAAACAAGAGTACATCATTTAGCAGCCTGTTAGACTTTTGGAAGCGCAGGTGGTTAAGAACACTCCCGGCATATTTCTTCGTTTTGATAATTATAATTGTATTTAATTTGTTTGCCAATGCCCCCTATTTAGTTAGCGAGTATGCGCGTTACTTCTTTTTTCTACAAAATATTACATATGGTCAGGCAAGGATATTTGGCGAATCTTGGAGCCTGAGCGTAGAAGAATGGTTTTACCTCACCGTACCGATAGCCGTTTTTTTAACAGCTAATTTTACCAGAATCCCCAAAAAAAATATTGTATTGTTTTGGGCGCTATTTATTATAGTGTCTGTAACTGCGATGCGCATATATCGATCCCATGACATTACCAACTTTGCCCAGTATGGTATGGTTGTAAGGCGTATCGTTCCGTTACGGTTGGATTGTATAATGTTTGGCGTTGTTGGTGCATGGCTGAAATATTATAAATATAACATCTGGAATAAGAAGAAAATGCTTTTCTTAATAGGACTGTCGCTAATGTTCTTAGATTTAATCTATTTTGAGATATTTGTATTTGATAACTATAGAAAATATTTCTATTTTATAACGGAAAGCATTGCGGTTTTGATGCTTCTGCCAAAATTGGATTCGGTCAAAAAAGGAAGCGGGGTGGTCTATAGATCGGTTACCTATATAAGTAAGGTTTCATATTCTTTGTACCTGGTGAACGCGACATTGTATAGTCTTGTTATTCATTCAATCATTCCGCAGAATTTGTTAAATCCGACCAATGTATTTATATCCTTTTATTCGTGGGCTTTCGGAGCGTCTTATTTACTATACAGATTTATAGAAAAACCATTTATGGATTTAAGAGATAGGAAGAAGCAAAAGTTTGAATATTTGGCAATTAAGAATTCGTAAAATAATGAACTTCAGAAAACGTTTTTCAACTTTTCAGCTTCCTTATTCAATTTCCCTTGCTTGAGGTGCATATATGTGTTCAATACTTTATCCTTTTTCACTCCAAGAATAGCTTTAGCAGCCTTATCTTCAATGCCGGCATCAACCATAAAGGATCCCATTGTATGCCTGGCACTATGGCTCGTAAAATCCAATGATATGCCGGCCATCGCCGAGATTATTCGTAAATGATTATTAAAAGTAGTTCTGAATGATTTATGATCAGTCTGCGGAAGTGGCATTGAAAGTGTCATTTCAAAATATCGTTGTTGGCGTTCTGAAATTATTGGAACCTGAGCTTTATTTTTATATCTCCTGGTTTTATACGGCTTAAATTCAAGATCGCCGCGGTCATTGAAATACATATCATCAAGGTACATTGCATCGCTGATCCGGAGGCCGGAGACACACATTGCGAGGTACCGCCATCCAATACGCCTGGTTAATACTGGCATCTCCTTTTCAATGAGTACTTTCTCAATACTTTCAATTTGGTTTAGCTCCAGCCATTTAATTTTATCGGTGTTTTCCTCATAAGATCCAACTTCAAATTTTTTGAAAGGGTTATCATCTGGCAGAATGATCTGATCTTTAATTGCCTGGTTGTAAACCATACGTATAAAAGAAAATGCTTTCCAGATTGAGTTCTTGTCCAGGTGGGTTTTGTCCTTTTTTAGATATTCAAATTGCATCCAGGAACGATAATTATTCAGGAAGTCAGGCTGTATGTCTTTAAAATTTAATTTCAAACGATATTGCATCAACCTCTTTATTTCATCCCGGTACCTTCGTTTCGTGTCATCAGAATAGTGAAGTCCATCCTTCATTTTTTTGGTTTGGATCACCTGCTCGGCATATTCGTAAAAATCTTCAAGACCTGCCTTGCTTTTCACATACTTTTTTATCAGATCCCGGCTAATAGGAAGATTGAAAGTTTCCCTTCGGAGGAAGTAGTTTGTGTGCTTGTTGAGCCTGTTTTCAATTAACTGATTCAACAATACATAATTCGGATCTGAACTCTTTACTCGCTTGGTTACAGGGTCCCAATCAGCCAGCTGGATCGTGTAACCCAGTTTTTCATTTCCAATTCGCTGCCGGTCATAATCGAATCTGATGGTAAGGCTGGCCAGGCCGTTTTTGTTGACTTTCCATTTTTGTAATTCAGGATAAATTTTTATTGCTTCCATACATTGAATTTTGGTTGACGAATGGTTGCTAAATAGTTGACGCAAAACGTCATTATTTAGCAGCATTTGTCTGGTTTTTACGAGAAATTTTAAGGGGAAGCAATTCCCTGAAATGCAAGCGGAGCGCTGAAAGTAGCGCTCCGCTTGAGTTTTAGCCTTTTTGAAGAGGCGGACCGGACGGGGCGCGTGTTTTCTCTCGAAACCCTTGCTGGGATTACATTCCCTAAAATGGTTGACGCAAAGAGCTATTTTTACTCAAGATAGTATTACTCTAACTAATGTTTTTTCAACTCTCATCTCTACCAGTATTCAATTCTTTTGTATCCATACGTTGCTCATTCTTGTCTTGGGCGACAGATTCCAAAAAGGCTAAATCTGCATCCTGAATCTTTTTTTTCAATCTCGATGTATTTTCATAAATAAGAGTACTGAAGTCTTGATTTAACTTTGTTAAAGCCTCAAATGCTTTCATTTGATTTTCTTGTCGATCGCCTTTTGGACTATCCCTTACTGCTATAACCTTACCTTGTAATTCATGATTATATGCATATCCAATTTTATCAAAAAGATTTTTATAGGCATTCGAAGCCGCTGTAATCACTATTAGCCTTTTGTGATTGGCAAAAAGAGTGTCGATTGCGATTACAACGGCCACTATTATGCCCAAGACTTGAGCCGCCTGTTTTGGTAATCCAGTGGAAAGTGCAATGCCACTTAATACTGCAATCCCTTTTAAAACATAGGCCATAATACGCCTTGTTTTAGCTTCCTTATGTAATTCCTGACCTTCTTTTACAGCCTTGTTATAAAGATTGTCAAATGCAACAGTCGAAAAATCATACATAATGCTATCTATTAAATGTATTACTTAAATTGATAATTATATCAAACCTAGATTCATCATCTCTTACTGTCAACAAGTATGATCTTCCAGGAATATTAAAGTCATTTTCATCAACAGATGGTAAAGAAAATTGAGCACCAACTTGTTGAAGCGGATAACCAGGTAAAACAATTGTGCCTGCTTCTGGGCAAGGTTTAAAGCCTGGCGGAGGCGGCTGCTCTTTAAAACATTTCAACTCTATGGTTGCACCGCTACTTGAGTAAACTAATAAGTCAAACGACACATAGTTTGTATAATTACTTTCGACATTTACTGAAGCGGGAAATATTTCTGCTTCCAGATCCACAAGTAGGTTACCTTCTCTCCATAGTTTTAAAGCAGATATCATAGTCCCAAATATTTAATATGGTGTTGCAAAGAATCGTAAATCACAACTATTTCTGTTTATGAAATTATTTCTTACCTGGCAATGCAGCAATTGCAGCCAGCAACAATGTTTTTACGTCAATCTTTTTTTCATCCATATACTGCATAATACCCTTTCCTGTAATCAGCCATTCTGCAGAAATTGAATATTGTGTGCACAGCAAATAACAATGCTCCAGTGTTGGATAACTCGCGCTGGTGCCTGCTCGCATTTTATAATAATTCGTCGGAGCGATATCTATAGATCTTAAAATCTCAGTTTGCAACTTCGCCGGGTAGTGTGCTTTTGAAACGAACTCAATCGCCTGGATAAACCGCTTCTTTATCTGCAAACTGTTCTTTCCTCTTTTTTTCCCAGGCATAGTGTATTCTTTATACTTTTTATATCTATTTTAAGGCGACCGTGATTATGTATTCTTCAATGCTTGAATCTTCTTCGTAGAATTTTCAAATATTTTAATCAGCTCTTTAAGGTCATCCTTTGATTCAAGGCCAATGTTCGATCCAAGCCGGTATTTATCTAACTGCAGGTAAATTCTCCACTTTCTTTCTCTTGCAGTCCAAAAGCAGCCCGCTTTAAAATCTCCGCGGCTGGTATAGTTAAATTCCGTGGTGTTACCAGGTTTTGTTCGGAAAACATTTTCATCTATATAACGGAATGCTGCAATCAGGCCATCGATCTCATCCTCATCTAAAGTGGCATTATACACAGTTCCGCTACCGGTGGACACTGAATAATTTGCTAATTGAAAGTGAAGCCCATATAACGATTGGTTACTTGTCAGGTCAGTTACTTTCAAAACTGTTACTTCGGCCTTATCGATTTTACCAAGGCTGTAATACTCCTTTTCAATAAATTGCCCGGATTTGGAATCAAAAGAATCAATGATAGTTTTGGCTCTTAAAGTGTCTTGGCTAAATACAATTATTGGAAAAAGCAGAAAAAAAATAATCATTTGCTTCATATACACCCTATTCTGTTTCGTTGCCATTTTTTTGATATGATTTAACTGTGGCAATAAGTATATCTGACAAATTGAAAATATCGTTTAGGCCTTTAATATCTTCCCTTCTTTCTTTCCTTTTATCATCAAAAACAGTTATATATTTTTTTGAACCGTTTAAATGCACTCTGCAGATAGGCTTCCTATTGTTATCATCGAGATTTATTGCAAAATAGGATTGGTTATCCCGGTGCACTATTCTTTCAGCATCGATTGTTTTTCTTAGGATTGATCTTATAATATAAAACGACTCCAGCTCTTCAGCTGTCGTTTCAACTTTTTGCACACCGGCGGTAGTAACAGCAGCAGCCTCATTTTCATTTTGTTCTTTTTCTTCGTTTTTTAATGCAGTTTTTAGCCGGTCTGTGATAAGATCATTGATATAAATTGCAAAAGTATTCTTGACTAACAGCGTAAACTGCTCAAGCTTTTTTGGAGTCATCATACCGGTTTCAAACTTCTTTACAAGCAACTTGACAAAGTCAGGCGAAGGACTGTTCATTTCAGCATTTAAGGTTTGCTTAATCTCAGAAATGTACTTTAATTCATTTGCGGTTGAAAACACAGATTCAGAGTCAAAGTATGTTTTGTGAAATTTTTTTAACTGCTCGAGTTGATTTTCACGGATGTCATTTATGTCAAATGTGAAAAATGGTTTTTCGTCCATCTTATTTGGTTCAACCAAATCAGTATAAAACCTTGACTCGAATCCATTGGTAAGAATAGAAAATTTTGCACTGGTAGTATGAAAATATCGAAAGAGCTGTGAATTGTGTGGATTTAAATCGCTCGACCAATGTTTACACTCTATTAGAATGATAGGCTTTCCTTCTTTAATTATTGCATAATCAACTTTTTCACCCTTTTTTATTCCAAGATCTGCGATAAATTCCGGGACAACTTCTTCAGGATTAAATACATCATATCCCAATGCCTGTATAAATGGCATTACAAAAGAATGTTTGGTTGCTTCTTCGGTGCGAACAAGTTCCTTGTTTTTTAAAATGCGTTCAGCAAGCTGTTTGATTGAATCTTTAAAGTCCATAATCGTTAGTTTTTAAAGTTTATCAAATATTTATTTTCGAAATTTTCATTTTATTATATTCGCCACCCTAAATTTATTTAGCATCTAAGCACAGGGAAAGTCGAAACTGCAACATTCATTATTCCATCACGTGCCTTGGCCACGCTACGGCGTAGGTGAAAGGCATGGTGGAAGGGCTGTTGCAGGCCTCGACTTCCGGCCGAGTAGTCTACGCTATTTTGTTTGACTGCTATCATTAAAACGTTAGTAAATTTTTGCTAACTCATTTAGTTTTTAATATGTTTGATTTTAACCGAAACCTACTACCATATGAGAAAAAAGAAAAAAAGTGATAAAAAAGTTATTTCCGCAATTGACGCGAAGCTATCCTGGCATTTTGCTGCAGTTCGTCAATTGCAGCGTCTTCTGAAATACCGTAAACCTTAGCCTTTAGTTTTGCTACTTCAACGATCAATGCATGTAACATCCCAGTTTCTTCAATCGACTTAAGGGCCCGGCCATATTCAGTCTGGGCTTCATCAAAATGCAACTTTGCTTCCAAATCTTCCTCGAAATGCTTTTCTAATAAATCGTACAACTCTTCTGAATTTGCTGTTTTTAGTGTTGAAAAATGAGAACGGCTATAATTAATTTCTTTCGCTATACCATCCTGTGTTAGTCCTGTAGCTGCTCGAATTCTCTTTATCAAAAATGTTAAGTCTTTCTTTTTCGGCATCGTATTAATTATCAATAATTAACAAATTCAAACAAAAAATATTTCAAAAATGTTAGAAAATGTTTGTTTTCAAACAAAATCTAACATAAGTTTGACTTGTCATTTTAAAAATACAAACAACAAGTCAAATGGCAAGAATATTAAGACAGGAAATTAAGGATACTATCATCTCGGATAATCAGCTTGCAGCGGATTTCTCGGATACCATCGATGTGTTGATGATATCACTTCCGCAAATGCTTAATCGCGACAACAAAAAATTGACGCATTATGATAACATTATCTGGCTAACTAACCGACTTAATAAGACTGCCGATCAAATCCTAATCGAAGCTAAAAAGGAAGAAGATTCAAAAAGCACGCCCCCCAAAATCGAAGCAACAGCAAACAATCTAAAACAGCAATAAGCAATGGGAAAGGTAATTAACATGAATGGCGAGGCGGTGGAAGTGGTACCGCTTGATGAAGCCAGGACCTTCTTCCGGGGCAGGAATGGAGGGCATATGAAGCGCAGGTCATTTCTCCAGATGATCTACCGGAAAGACAAAAACGGTAACCCGGTTATTCCTAAGAGCGCGTATACAAAAACCACTAAAGGCAATTACTGGTTTGATAAGAACCGGCTGATCTGTTTCACCGAAAACAACACTGCAGCATGAGCGAATTAATGACCATGGTGGAGCAACAGGGCAAAAAGTTGGACAGCATTGAAAAAATGGTTCACCAGTTATCCATACTCGTAATGAAGAACAAGGTTAATGATACCTGGGTGAACGAAGATATCGCTGCCGAAATGGTAGGCTATAACCCGGAAACATTCAGAAGAAAGGTGAAGGATGCGCACAAAAAACACCGGGAGCCCTGGAACCTTATCAACTTCCGCAACTCCAACGGCCGCAACTGGCAATACAGTCGCAGATCACTCGAAAACTTTCAGAAAAGAACAAGCATAGACCAATAGCACCTGCAAATAATATTCATAAAAAAGCCTGCAGCGGCAACTGCAGGCACAAAAACAATGCAATGGCAAATATACAGCATAAAACTTTAAATGCGTCCGTGGAAACAGCGGCCACCTATCTTGAACTTAACAATTTTCTCCGCAACAATAAGAGCTATACAGGTACGGAGTTTATAAAAGAAGATAAGCTTGTATTGATCTACGGCGATAAAGTTTCTTTCCGGCAATTCGATCCCGAAAATGATCATGACGAATTTATCGAATACGCATCGTTTGAGGGTATTGATCTTCTCAGCGAATCTGATTGGATGTTTCTGTTCCATATAACAAAAGTGATTCCTGTAAAATCGTTTATTAAGGAATTGAAACTGGTTAATACCGGCAGCAATGCTAACGTACACCCGCTGTTCCGGAATTTATTAAAAACGGCTTTTGCAATGGTAACAATCCTGGGGATGTTTACCTCATGCTCGCCACAAGTGAAACTATGGGAAGCCAAAGGCCATGCAGTGCCAGATAAGAACGGCGTCTATCATTTTGAAAAGTATGGCGACTGGTATTTAAAAGACATGACAAAGCCATTTCCTGATACTATAATCTCATACAGTAATTCATATAAAAAACCAAAATCGTGATAATAATCAAATGGATTGTGATTATAGCCGGGGTGTTGTTTATCGGGATAATACTTGCTTTCCTGGTTGTGGCGGCAATTTACGAGTGCGTAGGAGAGAAGGATGATATGATGACGAACGAATACTATAATTCAAAGGATAATTCAAAGGATAAATCAGATGATGACAATTATGCTGGTGATATATGGTCATAATACTAAGAAGGTGTTTTTCATAGGTTAGCAGGCCCTGCCTGTCGAGGCGGGGCTTTAAAAAAAATTAAGCTCTTTTTCATATGGCAAGGATACAAGGCGGTAGTTAATCCTGGCATGCCGCCTCAATTTAAAAATGTAATTAAACATAACGTGGACCGGCACTATCCGGAAGTTCTTTTATTGATTAATCTGGTAGCCCCGCAGTAACAGAGCGGGGCGAATGGAGAGATGGCGGAATGGTTGACGCAACGATTTAGCGGTGTTCTGTACTGAAAGGATCCCAGTGCGCAAACAGAACGTGCAGGTTCGACTCCTGCTCTCTCCACAATCCTTTTATATATGCAAAGAAGCCTGGCGGGAGCCATGGTGAACGCCAGGCAATTTTTTAAACCGTTATTAATGCAAACACAAGAACGATTCGATTTATGGTGCATAGTTGAATTATTCGGCCATCAGAAGATCGCCGGCCGTTGCACTGAACAAAATATTGCCGGAACAAATATGTTGAGGGTTGATGTGCCTGCAACTGACAGCCAACCTTCATTCACAAGGTTCTTTGGGTCCGCCGCCATCTACGCAATCAATCCCGTTGATGAAAGCACGGCTAAATACTATGCTGAGCAATTAAGAATAAAACCGATTGAGGCCTGGAATATCGATGAGATAATTAAAAAGAAAAATAGCCATGCGCTTGGAATGGCAGCAACGGTAAATGATGATTACTTTTTTTATGACCATGATGATGACAATGATCATGATTAAACTCTGTTAGTAGTCCAATTATTTAATCACCGGGCGGCAGTTAAAAAAAAATCAGGCGTTAATGCTGCCGCCCATTTTTTGAGCTCAGTCGCTTATTACAGTAATGTGAGTGACGGTGGCGAAGCCGTAAAAACAATCAATCTTTTTAAATGAATAAGGCAACATCAAAAATTAAAGCAGCATGACAATTTTAGAAACACTTCGGAACGCAGACATTAATATACGCGGCTACGGAACAGCACAAGTGCAGGTCGCAAAGGACCAGGTTCATAATGCCTATGCTTTACTTGAAAAGGGATATAGCATTCATGCTGAAGTAGAAACATTGCTTGAAAAGCATGGCGGCCTGGAAAATGTACCTGCGCAAAAGTATTTGCTGGATCCAATCATACAAATAAGCAGAAATCAATTTTTAAGTTCTACTGACACAGACCGGCAGATATTTATAACAAAGCTTATTCATGCTATACGTAACAATGACATCTCTTTCATGCATGCCTATTTGGTTGTTTATGCCGCTGAAAAGAACGGCATGTTTAAAAATGTAAAATTCGGCGCTGAGGTATTTAATAAAGTCGTCGAACGCGATTTGATTGCTTCACAGTATTCAGAGCCGCAGCAAGTATTCCAGCATCTATTTTTTCACAATAAAACCGATCACATGTACACAGATCCCAAAAACAAACAGGAAGGCGAAGAATTATCCGGCAATGAAACACATTCCGGCGAAACGAACACGGCATTAGCCAGCGATGAAAATGATAGTAGCGATGATGATGACGATGATGAAGGCTAATGCACCCATTTAACAAAAAAAGCCCCGACTCGGTTCGGGGCTTAATTAAAAACGAAAAGGAAACACAACAATGCGTATAAAATTAACTAAGCTCACAATAACAAACTTCAAAGGAATCAAGCGCTTCAAAGTTTTATTTGATTACATCACCACAATTTTTGGTGATAATGCTACCGGCAAAACAACTGTATTCGACGCCTTTCTATGGCTCTTCTTTGGTAAAAATTCGGAAGACAAAACCGATTTTGAAAAGAAGCCGCTCGATAAAAATAACAACTTTATTAAAAACCTGGAAACAGAAGTTGAAGCCATTGTTCTTATCGATGGCCAGGAGATAGCCATTAAAAAAGTGCTGCGCCAGAAATGGACTAAACCCAAAGCTTCTATAGATGAAAAATATAGTGGCGATGAAAATATTTATTACTGGAATGATGTGCCGCTGAAAGAATCTGATTTTAAAGCAAAAATAAAAGATCTTATAGGTGATGAAAGCCTGTTCAGGTTAATTACAAATCCTTTTTACTTCAACGGTCTTAAATGGCAGGAACGCAGGCAAATTCTTATGGATATAGCCGGCGATGTGAGCCACTATGAAGTGTTGGATAAAGTGATGAATGCTGATAACAGGAACATGTTTGATGAAATCGTTAAGGCTCTTAATCAAAAGAAAACCCTCACTGAATACCAGGCTGAAATTTCAGCTAAGAAAAAGAGGATCAAAGATGAGATGGAATTAATTCCATCCCGTATTGATGAGGTGAAACGTGGCCGTCCTGAAGACCGGGATTTCAAAAAAGTGCGGAAGGATATTGAAAAACTGCAGGGCGAACTTTCCACTGTTACAAATTCACTCAATGATGAAGCCGCCAGGCTTGCTGAGGAAAATAAGATCCGCTCGAAAATGCAGAAGGAGTATAATGATGAAGTGCAGGCAAAGCAGAAGAAGCTTTTTGAACTGAAAAGCAAACTTCAAAACATTGAGTTTGATGTAAAGCTGCAGGCAAAAGAAAGCACGGGCAACACGGAGGCTGATTTAAAATCTGCAAGATCAAGGCTTGAAAGTTACAAGCTGGAGCTCACACGGTTTAATGATGGTGTTCATTCCATAAAAGACCAGGTTGAAGCAAAGAACGCAGAAATAGAGACACTGTATGATTTATGCGATTCAATAGAAACGGAAACATTTTCTTTTGATGATGCAAACTGCAAATGCCCGACCTGCCAGCAATCTCTCCCGGAAGATGAAATTGAGAAAAGAAAACAAACGTTACAAGCGAATTTTAATAAAGACAAGCGTAAACGCCTGGATGAAGCTATTGCAAAAGGTAAAGCCCTGAAAAAAGAAATTGAATTGCTTCAGTTGCGTATCACCAACGGCGAAAATTCAATTGCTGATTTTCAAATGAACATTAATGAAACAGAAGCAAAAATCTCCGGGTTACAGCAAAGCCTGAAGTCTGCCAAATCAGTCGAGGAAATTAAGGACCATATCCTGCAAGGCCATGTTGTTTATCAGCAGGCTAAGGAAGATCTTTCTTCTCTTGAAGCCACTATTATTATTGAGCCTGTATTCCAGCCTCTACAAACAGACCAGGCCTTAAAAGAAAAGCAGCTTTCCATCAATAACCAGATCAGCCAGCTTCAGCGTGAATTAGCTGTTGAAGAACAGATCACAAAAGCTGATGCGCGCAATCTTGAACTTACAAACCAGGAAAGCAGCTTATCTCAAAAGCTGGCAGAGCTGGAAGGTATTGAATATGCCATACTGGAATTTACTAAGGCTAAGATGGATATCATTGATCAGCGCATCAATGGCAAGTTCAGATATGTAAAGTTTAAAATGTTCGACCGCCAAACCAATGGCCAGGAAGTTCCTACCTGCGAAACCCTGATCAACAGCAATGGCTCCTGGGTGCCTTTCCCTGCTGCCAATAATGCCGGCAGGATAAATGCCGGGATTGATATCATTAATGCACTATGCGGGCATTATAACGTGTATGCACTGGTTTTCGTGGACAATGCAGAAAGTGTTACGGATATCATTGAAAGCGATTCTCAGCTAATACGCCTGGTTGTAATGAAAGGTGCAAAGCTGAGTATTAATCAACCGGTGGTCCTTGAAAATGTAGCTTAAAATAATTTATCACATTTCAATTATAAAGTATGTCACAAACCACACAGCAGGCGCCCCCTGCAGAAAATAAACAACCGGTAAGAAGATTTGAAGAAAATGCCTTGGAGCTGACAATATCAAAGGTGGACGCTTACACTAAAAACGGGAATCTTCAATTGCCGCCAAAATACAGCGCAGAAAACGCTTTGCGCTCAGCCTGGTTATTGATTCAACAGGCACAGGACTTAAATAAAAGGCCTGCATTGGAAGTGTGCACTAAGGAAAGTATTGCCAATGCCTTATTTGATATGGTACTGCAGGGATTGAGCCCGGCAAAAAAGCAGTGCTACTTCATAGTTTATGGCAATAAACTGCAGATGCAGCGCTCATATTTCGGAACCATAGCTGTTAGCAAGCGTGTTGCCGGTGTGTTTGATGCTGTCGGCGTTCCGATTTATAAGAACGATACTTTCAAATATTCCATCGATACAAAAACAGGAATCAAAACTGTTACGGAGCATGTGCAGGATTTCGACAATATCGATCCGCAAAATTTAAAAGGGGCATATGCTATCGTTACTTATGAAGATGGCCGCATTGAGTATGAAGTAATGACAATGCAACAGATTGTTCAATCCTGGCAAATGGGTGCAACAAAAGGTAACTCTCCTGCACATAAAAGTTTTCCTGATCAAATGGCTTGCAGAACGGTTATTAACCGCGCTTTGAAAATTCCAATCAATAGCAGCAACGATGATGATTTGTTTGGCGAGGAGCCCGGGCAATCCTCTTACTCAAAACAAGTGGAAGCTGACGTTAAAAATCAAATCGACACAAACTCAAACGGAGCTGCCGGTAATGGTGCCATCGGTTTTGATGATCACACTGAAGATGCGCCTTATACAGAAGAATCAACGGAAGAGCAGCCCGTGGCAGATGGACATGGAGAAAATGTACAACAGGAGCAGCAACCGCAACAACAATTATTCAACGACCAGCCTAAGCAACAAGCCCGCAAACGTCATTTCTAAATGAGATTAAAAATTGTTGGTACAGGCAGCCGCGGCAATTGTTACATCTTTCAGAATGCTGATGAAGCATTGATATTGGAGGCCGGGATGAACATAACTGAAATAAAAAAAGCTTTAAACTTTTCTTTTAAAGCAGTCGTTGCGGCTGTTATCTCGCATGAACATCTTGACCATGCGAAAAGTATTCCTGACCTATTACACATCGGAGTAGAAGTTTATTGCTCACGGGGCACAATGCGGGCTTTAGGCCTGCAGGTAAATCATCACCGTTTACATACAATTAAAGAAGGTGAAATATTCAGCGTTGGCAATTTTAAGATAATACCTTTTAAACTGGAACATGATTGCGCTGAACCGCTTGGCTTTATTATCAATCATGCAGAAACAGGCAACATACTTTTCATCACCGATTCTTTTTATGTAAAAGACAGGTTTAAGAACATCCATAACATTTTGATCGAAGCAAATTTTTGCCAGGCGATCATTGATAAAAAAGTTGCTGCCGGTGCCTCTCCTGAATTTTTACGCAACAGGATTTTTAAAAGCCACATGAGCCTGGCCACCTGTAAGCAAACATTGCTGGCCAATGATCTTTCCAAAGTTCGAAACATTGTATTGATACACCTCAGCGACAGTAACAGCGATGCCGCCAGGTTTAAAAAAGAAATTGAAGACATAACGGGTAAAGTGGTGCATGTTGGCGATAATGGTTACACTATTGAAAATTTTAATAAAACAGCTTTTTAAAATCAAATCATATACAATGAAAAAGATAACAATGTTACACCAAGGGGAAATGAAAGAATTCCGGATTACCTATGAATGCCCTGAATACGTCTTTTGCGAATGCGATGCTGATCCTGGAGCGCGCGGGTTTTTTACAAGGAACTATATCGCTAAAAACCAACAATCTTAATTATGGCAAGAGCTGACTACATACATAAAATAATACAATGCGCCGGCCGTAATGTAATCGTAATTGAAGACCTGGATCTTGGTAGTACCAGTGTTACAAACGATATCGAAAACGTTGTGAACGAAATCGCCAAAATGGAAAAGATAGATCCGGCAGATCACATGATTGTTTATAAAGACAGCGACGGCACCTGGGACGGCTGGAATCACCCAAATGGGCAATTCATTCCTCTTGGCGAAGATAGCTACCAGGATGCAGTTCATAAATACATATTGAAACAGCTTTCATCAACAATGAAGAATGCAATAGTTTTTTGATACTTAAAAAATAATCATGCTCAACGAACTTCTCGAACTACTCGGCAGAAAAAATCAATCCGTGCACAAGTTCGATCCAGAAATTAAAGTAAAGCGGGAAACTGATACTTTATACATCAGCGAGGTGCGTAAGACAAAAGTAAACTACCTCGCTACCATTGAGGTTTACAAAAGCCATGGCAGTAACGACAAGGCGCCGATACCGCTTGGAGCATTGGATAATAAATCTCTCAACCAGATAATGCTTCGCCTGCAGTAATGTGGATGAAGGAAACATATAAAGGGCTGATGAGCGGCATTATCTACGCAAGGAAAGGAGATAAAGTAACTCTCGTTCAAAAAGATATTGATATGTCTTTTGTAGAGAAAGAGAATGGCGAAAAATTCCACGTGCGCAGTGAACGGCTGAGTGATATATATGTTCCGCCTGATCCTCCAGACGCTATTGAGGAAACAGATCCGTCAAATAAGAAATATCATAAGCAGCAAAAGAAAGCTGTCACATTAATTCAAAACGACTTATTCAGTTAATATGGCAAAATCAAAAGTAAAAGTTGAAGGTAATACCATCAGCGGTACAGCTGAAGCAATTATGGATGTTATGCAGAAAGCAACGGACCGCCTTCAGGCCAAAGAAGAAATAAAGCCTTATGAAATAACGCATGCTTCTATAAAAGAAGAGGAGTGCAATTATGGGTACGAGATAAAGACCGGCAAAACCGCTGGTGATAAAATTCCAACCCGGAAAGGAGAGGCGATTGTACATAACGATATGATCAATGCTTTTGATGCGCTGCGTGTGCACCTGGCCGTTTCCGATGATGCATTCAAACATATCTATACAGAACTACCTGAGCTGGATGAACTGAAGGAGCATGAAGTTGTTGAAGCCTTCTACATCGCCGGTTTTAAAGTCCAGGGTGTTGACGAAGATGAAGGTTATTTATTAAGCGGCCACAAATGGGTAACGCTTGGCAGCATGGGTATAAATACGCCTAAGATCACCAAGAATAATTACAAATTCTTTGACGACCTGAAAGAGCAAATGGACCTGGCAAGATTTGAAGTGGAGGAATACATGAATGGCAAACACAGAGTTGATGTGGATGAAGAGGAAAATCAACCGGAACTTCCTTTTGGAGGCACATCTGCAAGTGAATTTGAAGAAGAAGAATAAGTAAAAGTGCTTAGCAATGAATGAATCTTTATTTGAACCGGAACAATTAGCAACTGAAAAGTTTGCGCCAAGGCCCTACCAGGCTGGTGCAATACAAGCTGCTGTTAATTTCTACAACGGCAACCGGGCATCTCATGCCATTGAGATATTGCCAACCGGTTCGGGTAAATCAGTTGTAATAGCAAACATTGCAAAAGAACTTGAAGGAAAAACGATCGTCTTCCAGCCATCCAAAGAAATTCTTGAGCAGAATTATGCGAAGTTTGTTTCCTACGGTTACAGGGCCTCGATATATAGTGCATCTGCCGGCCAGAAGTATATATCGCCTGTAACTTTTGCCACCATTGGAAGCGTTGCAAAAAAACATTATCTCTTCAAAGATTTTAAAAACATCATCGTTGATGAATGCCACCTGGTGAACAGTAAAACCCAAATTGTTAGGGAAGAGGATGGAAGCGAAAAACAAAAAGGAGGCATGTACTATGAATTCATCAAATCAATTGAGCATTGCAAAGTTTTAGGCCTAACGGCAACGCCTTACCGGCTCGCTTCCACCATGGAAGGAGCCATGTTGAAATTTCTTACACGGACAAGGCCAAGGATATTCAGTGAAGTGCTGTATTGTGTTCAGAATAAAGTTTTGTTTGATAACGGATATCTGGCACCGCTTAAATATTATTCTTTCGATGTGATCGATAGAAAGATGTTGCCTGTAAATAGTTCAGGAACCGATTTTGACAGTGCTGGTTTAAAAAATTATTACCGGAAAATAAATTTTCCAAAGGTCACCGCCTATTGGGCAAACAGGATACTCGCGAAAAGGAACAGCCTTCTCATTTTTTCATCACTCATTGAAGAAGCGTATGCCGCTGCGAGATTAATTACAGGCGCCATAGTGCTTACCGGAGAGACTAAAAAAATTGAAAGAGAACGGATACTTGCCAACTTCAAAGCAGGTAAAATAAGATGTATTGTAAATGTTGGTGTGTTAACAACAGGCTTCGATTACCCAGCCCTGGAGGCGGTAATGATTGCACGTTCTACAATGAGTCTTGCACTGTATTACCAGATCATTGGCCGGGTAATGCGATCATACACTTATCCCGACGGGACTAAAAAGGAAGGGTGGGTTATTGATCTTGGAGGAAACGTAAACTTTTTCGGCAAAATAGAAACCATGGAGGTAGTGCAGAATGACCAGGGATTGTATTCAATTATGAACAATGGCCGGCATTTAACGAATGTGACCTTTCAAAAATACTGACGTGATAATTTTTTAAACAACTAAAAGCAATAAAGAGCAATAATATGAAGAGATTGATTATATCCACAGATGCTTTAAAGCCAGCACTCGCCAAGCTTAACCAGGCTGTAAACACGAAATCTGTATTGCCGGTACTGGCCAATATCCTGTTCAAAGTTTCACCAAACAAAGCAGAGCTGATTGCATCAGACACAGAGCTTACTATTTTTTATACGGTGGAATGCGAAAGCAAAGAAAGCTTTGAATTCATGTTGCCGTACGAGTTCTTAAATAAGATCACTGCGCTAAACAAACATTGCCCCATTACTATTGATGCCGGCACAAAAGTTAAAGTAACCGGTCCAAATGACGTGTATGAAGTAAGGATTGCCGACAAGCCTGAAGATTTTCCGAAACTCCCGGAGCTGCCTAAAAAGAACAGCATTGAAATAGGCAAAGAGATTTTGGATTGCCTGCACACTGCAGTCACCACTACAAGCAAAAGTGAAGACCGTAAAGCGCTCATGCATGTGTTGCTGGAGCTGAAGCCTGCGACTATAACCATAGCAAGCAGTGACGGAGGCTATGTGGTATTCAGCAAAGAATTCAAAACTGAGCAACAGGAAACAGAGGAGTTGCTGCTTAGCCATAAAGTTATAAAAGCATTGGAAGGGTATACATCTGCTAAGATTCTATACCACTCAAAAGCGATCGCATTTCAATGTGATAATATACTGATCATAAACAGCAAACCGGTAAGCAAGTTTGTTGATTTCAGAAAGGTATTTCCTGCTGACTGGCCGGCCAATCTTAAGTTGAATAAATACGATCTCCTGCAGGCCCTGGATAAATGTTCGCTGGCCAACGACCCGATAAAGCAGACAAAAATAAACCTGGAGAGCAAAGAAGAATTTGAACTGTCGGCCAAAGATGAAATGCTGAATGTGAATGTGAAGATCCCCGGAAGTTATTCCGGTGAAGTAAAAGGCACATGCGTTAATTCTGAGAAGCTTTTAAAGTTGCTAAACCAGATTGAAGAGGATGAAATATCATTTGCGATACATGATAGCCAGCGGGCGATAATTCTTACAACGGAAGATCCTGGCTATAAAGGTTTGATCATGCCAATTGCAACTAAATAAAATCATTAAAAAAAGATTTTGAAATGAATACAGAAAATAATGAAGTAAGATATTCTGATGAAGACCTGAGAAATTTCAAAACGCTCATCAGTAATACAATGGATGCTGCCAATGATGAGATCAAATACCTGAAAGTGGTATTGCAGGATGTGAGCCGCAATATTAAAGTGGAAGGTTTTGAAAATGATTCTCCGCGGGATGTTGAAGCGCAGATAGATCGTGTTGAATCATATATAAAGGAGCTGGAAAAGGCTATAGATCGGATCAGAAATAAAACATACGGCGTATGCGAATCCACGGGCCAACTAATTTCAAAAGAAGTCTTGTTAAGCGCACCTGTGATTACCCGTATAATACCAACGCCGGAAATACCTGCATCTGTGAATGACAATAGCGAGAAGCCACCTGTTGCAGTCACTGTACGGAAATGCAGAAAATGTGGATGCACGGAAGATGATTGCAGCCAGTGCATTGAAAAGACCGGCCAGCCCTGCCATTGGGTTGAAGAAGATTTATGTAGTGCTTGTGTTGAAGAAAAAACTGCACCAGCAGATCAAAATATTGAACCGTCCGAAAACGACGAAAACCTACTCGTAAAAGCACCGGAGCGCATACAATTAACAGATGCGGAAATAAAACATCTAAACGAACTGGAAAACAATCTCACTTCTTCAAACAATAATGATATGAATTTCTTTCAGCAGCTGGCGCAGGCAAGTGCACAGCAAACAGACCTTACCATGCGTATTATGCAGAAGGGTACGAAGCTTACCATCAACATAATGCCAGGCGCCGGATCGTCTGCTATAAAACCAATACTTGTTACAGGCACTGCCCAGGAGCTGGACGCCGAATTCTTTAAAACGATCGCTCCTGGAATTACTGAAGTAAAAGGCCTCGTTACAAATCTTGAACAGGTAAAGAAAGACCTGGAAAAACAAAAGGTGGAAAAGCCTGCGGCAGCTTCAAACCCGTCCGGATCACACAAACCGGCCGCAAAAAAAACGGAGAAAAAGCCTGAGAAGAAAGAAGTAAAAAAGGAACCCGCTCCTGCAGAACCCAACATGTTTGCATAAATGACTGACAGGGAATTCATAGAGGCATTATTAAATGGCGCCTTCATAATGAAAAGGCCATGCCGCCGCAAAGGATATAATAATGCTCTATACAAAGGCAATATGATTCTTGTTGCTGCAATTTCTGATACACGTATGCAGAAATATTCATTTCAGTTTAAAAAGAACAAGGACCGTACAACACTCAACCTTAACCTGGTTCGGCAGAAACATGGCAACTCGCTGACTAAAACATTATATAAAGAACACAGAAAAAAATCAATGTATAATGATAACGCATAAATCCTCAACAACAGTTGTTTTTCAAACAACAGATTATTCCTTGTTTTCTTTTCTCAAAGGAAACCGGGCCATCAACACGAAAAAAGTTGATAAGATTATAGCTGAAATAAAAGGCGGAAATGATATGCTTCCTTATTATCCGATCCAGGTACGGGTAAAGGATGGCAAGCTTGTTATCCTGGATGGCCAGCACCGCTTCTTTATATGCAACAAATTGAAAAGGTCAGTTCATTACATTATTGTATCAGAGGAAAAAAGCATGCAGGACATTGCCAAAATTAACAGCAATGTAGAGAAGTGGAAGCATGTGGATTTCATTAATTGCTATACTACTGCCGGCATACATGATTATGCCATCCTGAATGAATTCATGCAGAAATATGGGTTCAGCCTTGGCGTTTGCCTCTATCTTCTTAGCGAAGGCAATCCCGGCAAAGCAACCGGCTCTCTGCCTGAATTATATGAGGAATTCACCAATGGAAAATTTAAAGTAACGAAGTTGGATGAAGCAAATGCCTTCGGCGATATATGTAAGCAATTTAGTGCATTTAAGAACTGGAGGAGCCGCGCTTTTGTTTTGGCTATCTACCGGATAATAAAAGCAGAAAAGGTGCCTATTGAAGATGTGATTGAGGTGTTTAAGCGGTACCCGGGTATGCTGAAGGAACAGGCCACCTTCAAAGATTATATCATGAACCTGGAACAGATAATGAACGTGGGAAGGAAAATTCGTGTTGTAATCTCTTAAAAGCTTTTATATGCTGATGCAGTGGCAGGAAGATATGATCATTAACAGCATGCTCAGGCAGAGCTCTGCAGCGATTGCTGGTACTTTGGGTTTACCTGAAGCAGAAGTTGCTGATTATATTAAAAGTCACGCTGCAGGCCTGGTTACCAGGGATGATATACTTGCTCTTAAAAGGAAGCCGAAGACCGAAAAGCCGAAGCAAAGACCTATGAAGAAAAAGGAGAAATTGATCACTTCCGCCAGAAGGATCCATTCACCGGTTAAACGTGTTGAAAAGATATATGCCAACAGGAAAATAAACACCGACGCACTCATACCGGTGAAGGTGGATCATAAAACATATATCTACGTTAAGCCTGGCACTGATATCGAAAAAACCAGACAGCATTATATAGATCTCATGAATAATAAACTCACTAATAAAATAAAAGGTTATGGCACTTGAAGTACAAAATCTGGCGCGTGAATTCAAATTTAAAAAGGATGGCACCATGGTTACATTGCCGGATCCTAACCCTGACTTTTCCGTTGAGGAAGTAATGCAGTTTTATGGTGGCCAATACCCCGAGCTCACGACTGCAACAATGGAAGGTCCAAAAGTGGAAGGCAGAACGGCGGTATATTCCGTAAAAACAACAGTTGGAACGAAAGGGTAATGGAAAAACAAACCGATTTCAAAAAGTCATGCCGCAAGCAACTAAACAAAGAAGATCTTCACGAACAGTTAGGGAAAGTATTAATGCAAGAGGTATCAAAGCGCGACCGCGATGCCAGGGAGGCAGCCGAACAACAGCGCAGGCTCCCCGCATCATCGCAAATTCCTTATTTGCCTTAACACTTAAGCCGATACCTGGTGTTGCATTTGATCTAAAAAAGCCTCTGTCGAAAAATCGTTTTCACAGTGAAGATGATTATGAACAGATGTATCATGATCTTCTAAAGTGTGTACAGCACGCTCTGAAGCTTCAAGGTGTTGAAACAAAAGCTGATCCTTATGCAGCGGGAATAGATCTAAGTGCGTCACTGGTTTTTGTGACCAGTCTTTTTGAGCATGAGATATTGCCCGGCAAACTGCATGGAGAATACCAATGGCTATATAATATTGACAAGGATGATCATGGCTATTATTTCACAATATATAAGTACTGCGAAATGCAGCAATACTGGCATGCCTTCGAGATAAAGCATGTTGTAAAATACCTATATACAAGAAACAAACCCGTTCATGATATTTTTATCCGTTTCCTTAAAACTTTCATGGCTTATACCGATATAAAGGCATGGTATAATGGTGCGCTCGGCTATGCTGATTACTGGTTTGATGAAGAAATAGAGTTTTGGTGGGATAATCATGATAAAACAGATAAAGATGACATATCTGCTTACAAAGAAGCACTTAAAACCAGGGCAGTTTATGCAACCGGTGAGGCAAAAAGATATCAACTGCTTTTGGAAAAAACGACGGCTGAGAATCCCGCAAAACTCATTGATGAATTATTAAAATTTTCTAAGAAAAATAAACTGGTTAATTGGATGATCGAAGCGTGTGCATTTATGCAAAAGAGACATGCATATATAAACGGGTTTATCTACGAAGAAGATGATGCACAGGAAGGCTTAAAGTTTGATCAACAGGTAGGTATCATTTGGGACTGGGATGACGAGTATACACATGCGCAATCTGAAGCAATGGACAGTGACGCTAATAGCGTTGGCATTTGCTCTCCATGCTTCTTTTACCATATTACTCCACATACTGAAAGATTTGATAAGCAGGAATTACACGAGGCGATCAAAATTCCTTTGCAGATAGATAAGCTTTTTGATCATTATTATGATGCCGTAAATCCATTAAATAAAGATGCCAAACGAAAGAACTGAATTAATGCTGAGCACTTTTGTGCCCCAGCTGGCGATCACTGTATATAAGTCTAAGCTAAAAGAGGAATATTACCTCGAAAGCCACAATGTTAACGAACAGGGTGCTATCCTGGAAGGGAAACCATTGCTCCAGGAAACGATGCAGGGAATTGTTGATGTATTTTTTGACGAAAGAAGGAATATGCAAAACATTAAAGGCATTTTACCTGACAATCTGCTATCCTTTGAGCCGTTGCCGGGAGGTTATTATAAAATGATATGGCACAGGCCTGCAGAACTTCGAGTAATGCATTTTGTAAAAGAGCTAAAGCTTCCTACTGCCAAAACATGGGTGCCGGCAATGGTGTATGTTGCTCATACTAAGGGGTTGTTTGTATACGCGCTTAAATCCAATAGCCGGCCAAAAGAAGCCACACGATTATACAGAGCTCCATTTTTCAATGTAAACGATTTTGGTAGTGTATGCCTTGGTAATGCCCAGGTGCAAAAACCAAAAGAAAAGACATACCTCAATCTTATGAAGTATTGGGAAGATCTGTTTTGGCTTTCCGAGTTTACTCACATGAATGGCGACAATAAAACAAAAAGTAACATGAACAGTGTATGGTCAAGGCTTTTGAAAAGTAAGACGAAACTTAAATGGAATGATATTGATGAACTGGTTCCGTATGAGAACAAACAGCTTAAAATATTATTGAAATGATTGTTCATTATACCAGTCCTTATTTAATGGCGCCTGTGCACAAATTAACTATTGATCTTGTTGGCTTAGGTGGTACCGGCAGCCAGGTGCTAACTAACCTTGCACGCATGAATGAGGCTTTGATGGGATTGTCGCATCCAGGCTTGCATGTCCGTGCCTGGGATCCGGATATCGTTTCCTCATCAAATATGGGAAGGCAACTATTTAGTCCTGCCGATATTAATCAAAATAAGGCACTGGTGCTGATCACCAGGGTGAATAGGTTCTTTGGATATGAATGGGAAGCAAAACCTGTATTATATACTGGTAAGGATTTGAGTAATATAATCATTACTTGCGTTGACACAGCTGCTGGCCGATTAAAAATCAATGATAAAATAGGTAAACTGCAGTGGAATAATCGCTGGCAACCATATGAACATCCGTATTACTGGCTGGATATAGGCAATATGCAGAAAAAAGGGCAGGTGATTCTGGGAACACTTCAACAAATACAACAGCCTAAAAGTGAATACCGGATTAAGCGTACACTCTTAAATGTGGTAAGAAAGTTTCCGCAGCTAAAAAAGATAAAGGAGGAAGACCAGGGACCAAGCTGTTCACTTGCGGAGGCCTTACATAGGCAGGACCTGTTTATAAACAGCACCCTTGCTCAGTTTGGCTGTAACCTGCTTTGGAAGCTTTTCCGAGAAGGCATGATTAAATATCATGGCTGCTATGTCAACTTGGAAACCTTGAGTGTAAATCCGATAAAAATTCAATAACAAAAAGTAAAACATGGATCAAAAGTTTAAACATGGAGAAGCCTTCCGCCATATGACCTATCAAGGCAAAGGAAGAGCCGGGATCATTCAATTATCAATCTGGAATTCCAGGGATGGCGTTACACCGTTTATGACCGTTTCAAAGGAATACGGAATTCAGTTACAGCATATCAATTGGCAGAACGACCGGCTTGATCCTGATTACAAGCCAAAGAAAGGAGATCTTATCTGGGTGAGTTATACCGAAGAAACGGCAAAAGCTGCTGCTGAAGAATCCTATGAGTTCCATAAATCTATTTTGGACTCATTTAAAAACTATACAGATGCACAACTTAAAGCAAAGCATGGATACAATGTGAGAGAACATCTTCAGGATTTTTTAAGCGACAAAGCACAATATATAAAAGAGGCCGTGCATCAAATGGTTGCTGCACATGGTGAACCTCAGCCCAAACTAGAACTGGTAGAAGAAGACTGGAAATAATTTAAACCATCTACTTAATGGCAGGAAGAAAGCCGGAACCAGGCATATCATACTACAAAATGAACTGCGGGCATACCATGAATAAAAAGGTAAAGCTTTTGTTCAATGAATTTGGATCTGATGGTTACTGGATCTGGCAATGTATCATAGACCAGGCCTATTCTCATAAGGGCTATTATTTCGACTGCAACGATAAAGAGGAACTGGAATTATTTGCCACGGATGTTTGCAAGAAGCAGGTGTCCCTGGTGGAGGAAGTTATCGCCGGGTGTCTCCGACGTTCTCTGTTTGATAAGAGGGTATCTGAGATGTTTGGCGTTCTGTCCAGCGTAATGATGCAGGAAGTATACCTTGAAGCTACGTCTGAACGAAGACGCAAGGGTACCGAAATTGAACTATATGAGGATCTGTTATTGATAAAAATTCCGGATAACGCCGTTAATATTTCCATTGTTCCATGGAATAATTCAATTCTTCCGCGGAAGAATGACAATGTTCCCGGGAGTAATGCAACAAAGAAGAGTATAGTAGAGGAAAGTAAAGAAGAGAAAAGTAAAGTAAATTCTAACGGAGTTGTCCCGCCTGACGCGGGACGGAAGAAGCCGGATAAAAAAAGGAAAAATGAAGAACCGCCGGAACCGCACTGGGAAAAGCTTGTAGAAGCATGGTTTAATTTCAACAAAGAAAAATTCAAAGTTGAGCCCAGCTTCAAAGACCAGGATCCGCGCCTGCTGAAAAAAATTGTGCAGGAGCTGAAGAAACGTGCAGAGAAAAAAAATCTCGAATGGTCTGAACCCATTGCTGTTGAAAGATTCAAATTGTTCCTGGAACATGCTTATAAAAATCCATGGTTAAAGGAACATTTCCTGCTCGAAAATCTAAACAAGCAGTTTGATGTGATCATTCAGCCAAAGCCGAAACTTCCTCCAAGTTTTTCGTTGCCTCCAAAACAGCTATCAAAAATCGAGAAGCATATAAACGACCGGTATTATGATCTTTTGGAAAACCGCTTAATGCCCTCATGGATTAATACCGAAGATTTTGAATTTCTTGTTTCAAGAGGCATCCAGTTCAACGCATATCAACAGGACATTGTAAAAGCCGTTGACGCTTATGTGAAAGAACAAAAATTTCCAAATCAGCCAGGTATCGTGGAACCATTGGCCAAGTGCTTTGCAGTAATTGAATTTTTTAAAGAACAAAAATCAAATGGCGCAGAAACAATTTTCAGGCTGGAATGAAGAAAAGGTGAAGCAGCTGCATAGCTATGGCAAGATTAAAAATTTCCATTTGCAGCAAAAGAACTTCAATAAACGTGATAAAAATGATAAAAGCCGTAACAAAGTTTCCATGAAACGATCAAAAGAAAAGGACTGGCTTAAATGGAACCTTGCATTTTGGTGTAATGAATATGCAGTGGAATTACAGGAAGAATATGTTTTTCATGACGAAAGAAAATGGCGGTTTGATTGGGCCATCCCGGCTTCTAAGATTGCCATAGAATATGAAGGGCTATTCAGTAAGAAAAGCCGGCATACCACAGTTAAAGGGTATAGTGGTGATGTTGAAAAATATAATCATGCCACCGCAATGGGATGGCGAATTGTAAGACTTACCGCAATGAATTATTTGAAGGTGTTTATATATCTAAAACAAATTATGGGATAATATGTGACGAGTTTTTTTAGCTGTAGAATGGCTAAGGCAGAATTATTTTATGTGGCTTAAATTATACATAGGAACATTATACCTGGATAAAGCGGAAGTGGATTTTGACGGCATGGATACCGCCAAAGAAAAGCAGCGGCATCTTGAACGGCTTGCCGGCGAGCTTTATGAAGAAAACAAAAAAGAGATCATCCGCAGCCGGCAGGAGCCTTTGTTCTATATACATGAGCCATCTTCCATCAACAAGCGTGGCTTTCAAGATCTCACCTGGCGTGAAATTATTGAGCAGGTAGGCAGTGAGCAAGCCCGCAACAATATCAATGAACTATCGCATAATCTTACTTACCATTCACAGAAAGGAGTTATTGAATTATGACAGATGAAGCAACTATTTATAACCGGCATACAACTTTCAATAAACGTGGCAAACCTGCCATCATTCGTATTGATGCAAAATGCAGGAATGCGAGAATTCAAATAAGCGTTGAAGCAGTAAAAATTCTTCAACTAAAAGCCGGAGATAGCCTCACCTTCATAACGCTGAATAAAGATTTGGAGAATATTTATTTCTATGTTGATAACAAAGAAGGAATTCCTTTAAAGGTCGCCAATGAACATAAAAGCGGATTTGATATGGGGGTGTATTGCCGGCCATTGGCCCGGCGCCTGTTGGATCATTTCGGAATTAGGGAAATGCGTTCGTTTGTTGTAACGGCTGAAACTACTGAAGTGAATGGCAAAAAATGTTTCTTTATTAACCGGTATAAAACGTACTCCGGGAAATTAAAGCCGAATGGACAGGTGTTAAATTAAAAATTTGATTATAATGCACCCGCCTTTTCCAAAGCTTCAATGAATACGCTTTCCAAATGATCCAGCTTACCGGATTGAGAACTAAACCGCCACTTATACTTTGCCTGAGACGGATGCCGCGGCATTCCGGGCGTATCGCTATATTCAGCCCAAAACAGCTCTCCGCAATACCTTCTGTTGACTTCAAGAAAATATGCCTTTGTGCCCATGCCAGATACAGGGTTTAAAACTCCTTTATAAGTTTTGCCCTCGTAGGTAAATTCAACTGGGATCATTAGCTAAAATAAAACGAAACACTTATAACTGCCTTCCCAGAAAAAATTTTGCAAATACATACTGGTTTAATAGGAATTACTTATGTTTAGGGCACGAAAAACACTATTAGTACCAAATTTGTTACAAAACTTTGACGTTCTTAATTTGTTATTGGAGATATATTTGCGGCCTTTAAATGAAAAAGACCTCCACAACTGCGAATTGTGAGGTCTTAGACCTAATGTTCTTTTAGGATTTGTTTAATCAATCATGCACCATTACTGCGAACACTGTGTGCATGCGAACTTGTAAACTCCACCTGTCGGATGGTAAATCACTTTCCCTTTAACTGTAATAAAGGGCGTGAATATGAAACCATCCTTACAGCGACCGTTACAAGTCGGTTTGTTTGGAATAATCATAGTGCTCCCGATCAGAGTCGAACTGATATTACTACTTTAGCACAGTGGGGTTTTATCCGTTAAACTACAGGAGCTACCAAGCCGCCACAAGCGACTTCATTTTCAAAGCCATCTAATTTTAGGTGGCTTTGTATTTAAAGCATTATCCCACAGCAAATTGGAAGCGTTATTAACATAGCTATCAAAAATGTGTGAAAAACACCGCTTGGATATCTATTAGGAAGGAAATTATATTTGCAGTGTCAATTGTAAATAAATTTCGCTCCTAATTTTTATTTCAAAGAACTGAGAGAGCCCGGGCCGCAACCCCGGGTTTCTCGTTTCCAAAATTCCGCAATTTTCTTTGCTCACCTACCAAATGCTTCCAATCTGTGAGGAAAGTGTGCATTAAAAGAGGAAGTGTGCATTAAAAGAAAAACGTAAAACCACCAGAGATATGTCATGACAGTTTTACGTTTGTTGGGAACACCGTAAAGATAAATTGATTGCAAGGTAATTGCAAGCTCTGTTTATTAACAATTGCTGAAAAGTAGATAAATCTTGCCATGTGGGTATGACAGAAATATCTTATATTGTTCTTTTTGTATAATTTATACTTTTTATATAAAATATACACTTTCCTAACTTCGCGATATGCTTACAGTTCGTGAAGAGAAATTTTGCCAGGAATATGTAAAGCGGCTCGATAAGGCCAAAGCTGCTGTTGCTGCTGGTTATTCCAAAAAATCTGCGAGAAAGATTGGTTATGAAAACTGTACAAAACCAGACATTATCCAGCGAATTGAAGAAATACGCGCTGAAGTAAAAGAAAAGCTTGGCATAGATGATCACTCCGTACTTTCAGAGCTTGCCTCACTTGCTTTTTGGAATATGAAAGATTTTATCAATGCTGACAATAGCATAAAGGACCTTTCGAAAATGCAGCGGCAAAAATTGAAGCCGATCGCCGGCATAAAAGTGACGGAAAGGATTATTAAAACCGGTAGCGGAGATAAAGAATCAATTGAAAAAATAATTACTACAGAACTAAAACTTTCTGATAAACGCGCGGCGCTCGGTGACCTTGGACGGCATCTTGGAATATTTGCGGAAGACAATAAACAGACAAAACCCAACAGCTCAGCGCCGATGACTGACTCCCAGTTTGATAAATTATTAAACCTGGCTCGTGAAACTAAGGCCAATAGCAGCCAGTGAGTTTCTCACTTTTAATACCACTGTACAGGAACTATTATTGCAATATGGCGGTGTTCCTGTCAATGATGCATTGTTACCGATATGGGATCGGGATCCGGATATCTCTTTAATATTCGGTGGCCGTGGTGGAGGCAAGTCGGAAGGAGAGGTGGACAGCTTGCTTGATGAATGTCTGGTTGACGATTATTTCAAATGTTATTATGGGAGAAAGGTATTTGATACCGTCAGAGGAAGCCAGTTTGAAACCTTCATTGCTGGCATCAAAAAGAACAAGTTAGAAAAGTATTTCAACTACTCCGAGGCACCAACCAGCAGCATGCTGATCACCTGCAGGTTAAATGGAAACAAATTCGTTCCCTTCGGCTCTGATAAAGCCGAGAAATTAAAATCAATTAAAGATCCCACACACATCTGGTGCGAGGAATTCGACCAATTTGAGTTTAATGATTTCAAAACGTTGCTGCCAACTTTGAGAACGCAGCGTGGGAAGAACAGGTTTATCGGAACGTTCAATGCTTATGAGGTATTACCGAATCATTGGTTGTTGAAGATCTTCTTCCCGGAGCGGTATCAAAGCATAGATAAAAACGATGACATAAATCCGGACCTGTTAAATGGTAAGCGAGTGCAGAAAGTGTTTGTCAATTATACTGATAACCATTTCATCGACCAGGAATCGTACAAGCAAACATTATGGATCGCGGCCGCAGGCAACTATACTATTTTCCAAGGCCTTGCCAATGGAGATTTTGGAGTAATTATAAATGATTCTCCCTGGGCTTATGCCTATTCCAAAAGCAAGCATGTCAGCAATGGCAATACAATACCACATCCCACTCTTAACAGGAACGAACCGGTTTATCTTTCCTGGGACTTTAACCGTAATCCTATGTGTTGTAATGTTATCCAACATTATAACAATACAGTCTTTGTACTTGAAGTAATTAAAATGCATAAAGCCGGAATTGATTCAATGTGCGAGTATATTAAAACCTGGTATCCAGGTTGTTTGTTCATCGTCACCGGTGATTATTCGGGCATGACAGAATCTTCTTTATTTCAGGAACAGGTGACACATTATTCACTGATCATGCATTACCTGAGTCTTTCGGAGAACCAGCTTGTAGTACGGCCAAATCCTAAACTTGCAAAAAATTCAACGCATGTAAATACCATCCTGGCTTTTTACAAGGTAATAGTCCACGGTAAAAATGCTATGCCATTAATTTTTGACCTGGAAAATGTAAAGCGCCGGGCTGATGGTACAATTTTAAAGGATGACCGAGACGATCCAGCTCAGCAAAGCGACTCGCTTGATGGTTTCAGGTATTTCTGTAATATTTTTTTGGATTGGTTTAAGCCAGGATAATTAAATTGGAGAAAAACTGATGAAAAGCGATGTATTAAACAATTCATTTGGAAGCCCATATGAATTTACCTATCCCAATCTTACAACTGAGCAACAAATAAATATTATTGCAGGGTTATTTGAGCAATTAATGATATTTGATAAGGTTACTGTCACTGTCAGTCGGCTAAACTTTCCATTATATTTCTTGTTAAGAACTTTAGGCATGAACACTGTTGAACGACTAATTGACGCACATTACGTAAGGTTTATTTTATGGTCGCCATTAATTATTACAGGCGCAGGAACACAGTTAGAAGATGGAACAATTGACAGAAATTCGATAATTGGCCGTCCGCCATTACTCTGTGGATCGTTTATAAAAAGCGATTTAGATCCTGAAAAAAATGTAACGCAGGTTCTAAGAACGTTAGGGTTTCATAAAGACAGAATAAAATCTTTTACAAAAAAAGCTACAAAAGAATATATAATACCAGATGGTTCAGCTTTTTCGAGCGAGGCCGCTGAGTTTGTGATCGATGCATATAAACATAATAATTTAGAAAATTTAGGATTACCATATATAAAGGAACCGGATCAGCTAGATGTTAACGAAAGACTTGCTCTATTGGATCTCAGTTCCAAAGTAGTTGAATCCGCAATCTTAGCCGAGTATCGTTTAAAAAGCTACGAAAATTTTGAAGCTTTTGAAATATGCAAAAAAAATATGGAAAATATTGGGAAAGCATATCAAATAGCGGACAATACTGCTACTTTATTTAAGCTTGAAAATTTACCCAACCTAAAACAACTGTTTATTTATGAAAGATTACCTTTCGATTCAATATTTCAGTTGCGTCATCTTTCTGTTGCAAAATATTTTAGAAGTTGGATTAACGAAGTTGGAGAAGATAAAAATCAAATTGAAATAACTGCAGAATATTTAAATGAGATCAAGGGAAAACATAAATTTATAAATACCACTTCTGGTAAATTCTTGAAACATTTAACCTTGTTAGGGGTAGGTGCTCTTGTTGGGCAAGTTGCATCTGCGCAAGGCGGTGAGATTATTGGAGGCATTGCAGGTGAGGCACTTTCATTGTTGGATGATTTATGGCTGGATAACATACTTGCGGGAAAAAACCCTTCAATGTTCATCGATTATTTAAAAAATGAGGTGAATCCGCCCGGGCTTGAAAATAAATAGAATCTCTACATAGCCATGCAGGGATAGATCGGTTTCAACTTTTTGGCAAACCAAAAATAAATGTTTGTCGTATGTAGAAGTATATTTTATATAATTTAGCGTAAACTTTATACATGCAGGGATGTGATAATTTCAAAGAATTTACGCTCAACAGTTGCCCTGATAACTTCATTGTAAATACTGCTTTACCTCCAATCACGTTATTCGCCTGGGAATTAAAGAACAAATTCACTCGGAAAATACAGGGTGAGATTGTCACGGATGCTGATGGTATCATTACGATTCCGGTTGCTGATTCACTAAGCAAAGACATGTTTCATGATTTTAGTAATGCTTATGAGTTCCGTTTATACCTCATTGATGAAAATGAGAACCGGCAGCCTTTTAAATTCTGCGATCAATACGACTACCTGGTATTTGTTTTTGAAGATGTTGAGCCGTTGCCAGATCCGAATAATGCAATCATTACTTTAACCTGTTAACATGTTCATTGAATCTATCATAATCATATCCTTACAAATTGTTTTCATGTATGGCGCCATGCAGGAAGGGGAAATCTTATTTCCTTTTCGCAAATTACTTGAAAACATTGTCAGCAAATTTCCTGTTAGCTGGCAGTTCTATTTACGAAAACCTTTGTTTGATTGTCTTTTCTGCATGAGCAGCTTTTGGGGAATCACATTCGCTTTTCTTCCGCTTCCATGGTGGCTGAACATAATCTTTTGCGTAGCAGGATTGAATTACCTCTGGTCTGCTTTTATTGGATACCTGCATGCTGCTAAAGATGCCACCGAAGAAAAGCAAGCTGAGATCAATGCACAAATAAAAGATCTCGAAAAAAGAATCTTTCCATTAGGATGAAATTCAGCAACAATACATACCAGAAGCCATTGAACTCATGCGAACAAACAGGTAAGGTTGTATATGCCTCCCGCGAGCTTGCTATAGCTGCCATGCAATACTTGAATAGATTTCAACAAAGAGGCGTTCCGCGTATGAGGAATGCTTATAAATGTAATCACTGCAATGGCTTTCATCTCAAAAGCCAGGAGCCTAAATCAAAAAGCAAAAACAGAAGAGCTTGAACCAGGTTTACAATAAAAATATTCTTGTGGCGCAGCAATGGACCTGTAAACCGTGCAGTTGCCAGCAAAAAAACTTTGACTGTCTGAACCGAAATTTCCCTGGCAAAATGATCAGAATAAAACCGGGCGGAAGCTTCAAAATTTATAATAAAGGAAGCCTGATTGATACCGGTCTTCCCATGGAATTACAACAAAAATTAAGAGAGAATGAAATGGTTAAAACGCCTGCTTAAAAAAACTGCTTATCCAAAACATGAGCATGAGATAATTTATGCTTTTACCAGCGGAGGAATTGATTACTATCAATACAAAGACTTCAGTAATATTCCGCCGTTGCGCGGCTTGAAAACAATGGTATTTCATGAAGAAATGCGCATGAAGTGCAGCATAGAATATTTGAAGCTGCATACTGAAGCAACTGATGCATTGTTGTTAGGTAAGCGTATTAACATTTTTGAGATCAAGAAATTAAATGATCAGCTTAAACAGCGGCTGAATATTGCGGTTGAAACAGAATTGATCTATAAACTTGCCAGCGTGGTTTTCTTTGATATGAAGGAAGAATTGCAGGATTATGATTTCTCATATAACATGAAGAAGATACAACATTGGAAAAAGCACAATGCCAATGATTTTTTTTTGTTCATGCCGTTGCAGCAGTTAATTCCTTCTTTAAACGATGTGAGCGGGAATTTGAATTTGTATTCCCAGGTGGTGGAAAACCTAAACAATCTCCATTTGGACAATTTGTTACAGCTATTGCCGCCAGAAAGGATAGCGAAGTTGAAAAACAATTCTTCTTTCTTGCAAATGGCGATGCTTCAAAATTCAACAACATTAAAGAGCTGACCTTTTGGAGGTATTTTTTTTTGCTGAATGAGAAATTGAGGCCGCAGAAGAAACCTAAGAAGAATGCAAAATAGGTAAGTCAATTTCAAATTTTGAATAAGGTCAGCTTTAAAATGTTTTGCACTTTCATTATGATTTGCATTTAAGCGATGATTTTTTAATATTTGATGGGATGGATAGCATAAGCTCTTTAATTAAATTTAGAAGCTTTATTTTAAGACTTGATACTATATACAATAATCTTAAAGGCGATACACAAAACATACTTAAACCTCACCCTGATCTATTATTGATTGATTATCGGTTAAATTTATATCTTTCCTCTCCTGGTAGAAGCATGCCTCTTACTTGCATGTCTTTATATAATGACATTAATAAGGATGATTTTACAAATTTGGGTCTGTATTTTATATATCCGCTTAAAAGCCGCCCAGTATTATAAATATTAAATGTATCCAAATAAAAACCAGATACAATACCAATCAGTTTGTTGTTTCTTACAATTGGGCCGCCACTATTCCCAAAATAAGTAAAAATATTTGCTTCAAAAGTGTGCTTTTTGTCTTCTGAAACTATAGTTTTCCCTTTTGAAATTACAGGTAGAGAAATAAGATTGGATGACCAGTTAAAAATCGCACGTGGTAAATTTTGGTTAGCTACTATTGATTCTTGAGGATAGCCTATTGCATATATCTCATCATTTTTTTTGATTTTGCAAATTGTATCTATGTCTGAAATATGAATTGGTCTATATCCTCTTTCGTATAAGCCATCTATTATTTGTTGACCAATTATAGAACTGTCCAGATAAACTATAGCCAAATCATCTGAATCGTCAGTAAAATGAAAATTTCTAAACCTTATATCGCCATCATAAATAATGAATGAAATAAAGTTGTGATTAAAGGAATATATGTTCCCAAATTGATCCCCCACGATTGGATCATTTGTAAATTTATAGCTTGTAAAATTTTCAATTAACATATAATTTCTATATGATGCATTTTCGCGAGTACTTGAAGTATCTATTACAACGTGTTTTGCGGTCAATAAAAAATGTTTACCCTTGTCTTCCAAAAAAATCATGGTGCCAGTTCGCCTACCTATAAATTTTAAGCTATCCTCAATTTTCCACAAAGAATCTCTTGAAATTATGCCTTCAAATTCTTGCTTTTCATAAGGGGCAAGAAACTTGCGGTAACTTAATCTGGTTTCAATATTTATAGATGCTCGTGTCCATTTATTAATGACAGAATCTTCCGAAATAAGATTTATATTTTTCTTTTTTTGACAAAAGCAAAAGGTTGGCAATAAAATAAATAACAGATAGAATTGTTTCATAAATTAGATTTAAATAGTCTTACAGTTATGGAAGCAAAAATTACTCGCACAAAGATGTCCATTGTTAAAACAGTTAACAATCACATATAAGTAGGAAAAATTAATGATGCATATCTACTTTAGTAGAGTGCGCCATCTGTAAACTGTCCTAATAAAAAACCTTTTTTAGAAAAGAAGGTTCAAGGACTGAAAAAACGGTAGCGTTTCAGTTTGACTTTTCTACATTCTGTTCAGTCGGTTTATGGTTAAAAAATTTTTGTCGATTTGTAAGTCAAGCCTGTTTCTGGTTTTTCTGGCAGACTTTGTAAATGGAAATTACCCAATTTTTTACATGAAACCCACAGCTTCTTAAAAAAGTCATAGTTTTACACCCTACACGGTGCTCACTGCACAAAAACCTCGATCCGCTATAAACGGATAAAATCTCATACGACTTCCCTCAAGTGTTTATCCATTTATGGCTGCTGATCCATCCAATAACATATTGATCACGTTCGAGGCTGATGCCTCTGGTCTTGCTCCTGGTGTTGAAGGTCTCGAGCAAATGGGCAAGCTTGACAAGCAGGCTGCCGATTCATTTAATAAAACCAACGAAGCTTTAAAGCAAAGGCAAGGCCTTGTAGAAAAGAATGATTCTGCCTTGCAGAGTTACGTGCAGGACCTGCTGAAAGTGCAAAAAGCAACTGCAGGTGCCTTCGGCATGAAAGGATTGCAGGATTTTGAAAAGCAGGTAAAGAGCTCTGCAGATGCAATGAAGATCTTGCAAGCTTCAGTCAATCTTGCCAAACAAAACCTTGATAAGTTCAAACCTAACACACCTGAATGGCAGAAGCTGAACGCAACCATTCAGCAAGGCGAAGCTTTCCTGAAGATGTATTCCGAAACGGAAGATAAGGCAGCTCAATCGGAGGCATCGTTCCGTACACAGATAAGGCAGAGTACTGAGGCCTTAGCTCAAAAGCTGGCAACTGGTGAAGCAACCGTTGCCGAAATATATAACGAAGCGAAAGCTGCCGGTGCATTGAAAGATGCATACGGAGATGCTACGCAGGCGATTTCCGTATTGAGTTCGGATACTTTTACATTTGACGCAATAACTTCCGGTGTTCAGGTTGCAACCGGAGCGCTACAAGCTTTTGCGGGCGTTTCGGCTTTGGTTGGTGAAGAAAACGAAGACCTTCAAAAAGTATTGGTCAAATTAAATGCTGTAATGGCCATTTCTGCAGGGATTCAACAAGTGATTAATAATTTACAGAAAAACAACGTCCTCCTATTAAGACTACAAACAGCGGGCAACGAAATATTGGCGGCTTCAAATAAAGCTACTGCTGCAACGTATGCATTTCTTGGAGTTACTGTGACAGAAACATCGGTAGCGTTCAAAGCATTACGTGCTGCGATCATAACAACTGGCATCGGTGTTCTTCTTGTGGGATTAGGTTTAGCCATCTCAGCACTATCAAATCTTACAAGTAAAACTGAAGATGCTGCTGAAGCTCAAAAAAAATTACATGATGCAATGCTTAGTGCTGGAGAAGCCGGAAGGGATGCCGGTTTGAAGTTCTTGGATCAGCAGGAAGAGTTAGATATTGCAAGAGCGAAGGCAGCAGGTAAAAGTGAAGGAGAAATATTTAAGATTCAGGAGAACTACCAAAAGCTCCGGATTGATTCAAGAAAAAGATTTATTCGCGATAACCAACTAACAGCTCAGGAAGCTTTAAAAGCAGAAGACGAACTCACTGACGCTGAAATAAAATTGCAATTTGATCAGCTGAACCAAGAGGCGGAGATTAATAAAAACAGAGCTGATGCACAAAAAGAAGCAAATAATAAATTTAAGCAATTAGCAGAAGCTGATGCTCAGGCAATCTTCAACATCCGTCAGCGTGCGCTCCAGGCAACAATTGATTTTAATAATAAGATAGCAAATGATCCATCCTTTGGTTCACAAATACAATTGGATGCTTTACAAAAGTCTTTGAAAGCGCAGCAGGATTTAATAAGTCTTCAGCAAAACTTTGAACTGTCAAAAGCCGGCCTTACTGCCAAACAGAAAGAAGACATCATTGATAAATACAATCACGAAGCCGCAAAACTTACACAGGATGGTTATGATCAGCAAAAACAAATAATATCAACAGCACAGGCAAACCAGGTTGCTGCTGACCAGGCCTACTATAATAAATTGATTGAAGAACATAATAAGTTCATTCAAAAGCTGAATAGTGAGGTTGACGAACGATTCAAGCAGATTAATCAGAACAACAGTAATGAGGAAATAGATCAACTGGGTAGATTGAAAAACGCTTATGAATCCAACACAATTACACTTCAGGAATTCTTGCAACGGCGAGAGGCAATATTGAAAGAATACTCCAGCCGCGACCTGAATAATGAAATAGCAGCACTTCAGGCAAAAATTTCAAATGCCCAAGCATCAGGACTCAGTACGGTTGAATTGCAGGAACAACTTAATGCTAAGCTTAAAGAAAAATATGATAAGGACGCCGAGAATTATCAAAATAACCAGGATAAAAAGGACAAAGCAGCAGAAGAGTCTGCAAAAAAACGCCAGGCTATAGAACAGGCTGCCATTCAATTTGCTTCACAAATATTATCAAGTTATTTCCAGGCTCAGCATGCAAACTACCAAAGACAGGAACAGGAAGTGCAGGATTTAGCTGATAAAAAACTGATCACGGAAAAGGAAGCACAAAAACGCACTAATGAATTACGCAAACAGGAAGCCGCTTTAAATAAACAGGAAGCGCTATTTAATATAGCTATCAATACAGCCGTAGCCGCTTCAAAAGCTGCCAGCCAAACCGGGGTAGGCGCTTCCATAGCCATTCCAATCGTAGAGGCTTTAGGATTAGCCTTAGCTGCTATAGTGACTTCAAAACAAACTCCGCAATATAAAGAAGGTGGCTATACTGGTGACGGTCCCGTCGATCGTGAGGCGGGTGTTGTGCACGGTAAAGAATTTGTAATGCATGCGGAAGCTACTGAAAAATACCGGCCACTGCTTGAGCAAATGAATGCACTCAGCTTTCCAATCTTTGATTTTCCTCAAATGACTGATATTCCTGATTGGGCTGTAAACCAAACCTTCAGCAGCAACATAGATTATGATAAACTGGGTGAGGCGATTGCAAAGCATGTTGGTAAAATTGAAGACATACCTCAATACGGCAGTAGCTGGGATGAAAATGGCGTTAAGGAATGGATTCGAAAAGATAATCAGCTAACAATTTACCTCAACAAAAAATCCCGTTTCAATAAATGATCTGGCGCTTCACATTGATTGATAACGATGCCATTGAAACGGAAATAGATGAACCGGTTGGCTGGGATGCGCTGTCTATGGTATTGCAACGCGATAATGACTGGCATGGCATTTTGCCTCAATTCAGTGCAAGCAACCTGCAATTTGCTGATATAGCCTACTGGATATTAAAAGATGAATATGAGCGTGCCGGCATCGATGGAAATATAGGCATTCGCATAGAATGGAAATGTGATGATTGCAGGAAGTTTAAATTGTTTTACGCCGGTAAAATAGACTTCAATCGTTATGAAGAAAACTGCGCAGAAGATTGTTACATCATTGCCGGTATAGAAGATGATTCACCCCTTACCGAATTAAAAAACAGGCAGGAGACCGATGTTGACCTTACCAGTAACATGGCTTATGACGGGGAAACTGTACTTACCGATTATGATGGATTGAATAAGGAAGTAGAAATACCAAGCAAAGCGCTTCACTTGAAAGGAGAAGCTACATTACACAATGCAGGAGATGATACAGATGCTTATAACCTATTAGCGGATTTTGATTTTAATTTTTTTGGAGAGGGCACTTTTAAATATGTGATCATTCCGAAGCTGAATCAAACTAACATAAGCGAGATTCTCAATTTCCTTCCTTCCTACGCATTTGACCTGCTTGCTTTTTCAGGATCAGAACCTGCAAACGAATTAAATGGTGCAGAAATTCTCGATATCCAACCATCTTCTTTAGGCGTTTCAAATACGTACGATATAAGCTACCGTCAAAAGGGAAGCGTTTATATAAAATATAACTCAAGCCCTGATTTTCCTTCCATTACCGCTGTCACAATTCACTTAAAGTTAGGTGCAAAAAAAGGCACTAATAGCAGCAAAATAGATGCCTTCTCCCCTTTTGAAATTGGAAGTTATGTTGGCAGCAGCGTAGGGAATGTACCGGAAGAAGGCACGATAAATTACGACCAGGCAGGAACGTTCAGTGTTGACCTGGCCGATGGAGAAAAACTATGGTTTTACCTTCTGATGGAGTTTAGTGTAGTTATCGATCCCGATTTCATTCCTTATATAGATTTCGATATAACCGGCGATGAAGTTTCTTTTTTCAATGCGGAAGTAAAAAGTTATGCGGCGCCTTCCAACTCTAAAATCTTCATGATTCATGAAGCAGCGAGCAGGATTGTTGAAAACATAACAGATAATGCTTTAAAATTTAAAAGCGAATATTATGGGCGAACCGACAGTGAACCGTATAGTTATGAAGCTGATGGTTGTGGAAGCTTACGCGCTATATTGAACGGCCTGCAGCTACGCAATGCCACGCTGAATGATAGCAGCGCTCCAAAGATCTTTACCAATTTTAAAAACTTGCTTACCACAATAAATGCCGAGGACTGCATTGGATTTGGCGTTGAAGGCAGTGACGTGCGCACGGAACCTGTGCGATATTTTTATAAAGACCAGGTTGTTTTTGTTGCTGATGGCGTAAATGCTTATAAGAAAAAACCGAGAACCGATCGCATTTGGAATCAGTTCAGTTGCGGCTATGAAAAATTTGAAACGGAAAGCACCAATGGCCTTGATGCCATCCATACGAAAAGGCAATACAGGATTCCAATCATAAATACAGACGCAATTCTTGAAAGACTAAGTAAATATATCCTGGATGCCTATGCTATTGAAGTTACACGCCGCAAGTTTGGAACAACAGAAGACTGGCGGTATGACCAGGATATTTTTATGCTCTGCCTTAAACGGAGTGATACAGATGTGGAAGTAGAGCAGGGAAATATTACAGATGCAGAGAACCTATTTGACCCGCCAACTGTACTCAATTACCGGCTCTCTCCTATTCGTAATGCGCTGCGCTGGTTTCATTGGGTGATGCAAGGGAAACCGCACATAGATGCTGATACTACAAAAATGTTGTTTAACAGCGGTGTTGGTAATTATGTTGCCAAAGGCCTGCTTACCGATGGCTGTGTGGAAGAAGCAGCTGCCATTGCCGAGAATGATCCCCTTTTTCAAAACCAGTTTGAAACCATTGAACATTCAAAACCATTTATCAAACCGGAAGAAGTGACCTGGAATTTTCCGCTTGGCCTGAATGAGTTCCTTTTTCTTAAAGATAATATTTACGGCAAAATCCAATATCGCAGAAGTGAAAATGAAGACTGGCAATTTGGATGGATAACGAAGCTGGAACCCAGGCATGAGGAAGGAGCAGCGCTTTTCACTCTCGTTACTGCTTTAGAAGGAACTCCGGTTTTACCAGGTGATTATAACTATATAATTACAGAAACAGGATTGGTAATCACCCGGGAAGACGGAACCGGATTGATAACTGAAAATTAAAACAAGATGCCAGTACAATCTCCTATACATTCTTTTGTTGATTTTGAAAACAGGTTAAGCAATGTTGTATTGCCGGCATACCAGGCACAGTTTGCTTTCCAGTTCTTATTCAGCAGCGATATGGACATTGCCCGTGCCAGTACGCTTCATATTGGCGCTATGGTGCCCGGGAGCTTAAGTACTTTATTCATGACTGCAGATATAGTTGATGTTTGCTATTGGGGTAAAATAGCAGGCCTTGATTTTGATGCAGATCTTCCTTTTATTGTAGAGGATTATCAAATAATTCCTGCAGGTGAATACAGTACCGTACAACAATTGCTTGATGCGCTTGCAGCTGTTGGTTTTAATACATCAGATGATGTTGTCTTTTTGCAATGCTGCACGGAAAATATACAAGACTATACTATTGCAACGGATAAGGGTGATATCACAATCACTTTTTACCGGGGCCTTGTTTATGCTGATCTGACTCCTTACGCTACAGATAATGAAAGCAATTTTGAATTGAGCGGAATAAAGGTTGGCGATTGCTACCAGCTTACAGTACATATTTCTGATAATATTGCTTTCAGTAATCGGTTTCAACGGACCCGCAATACAAATTATTTAACCTTCCTTTCCTATTACAACAACGAAGATGCCTATGATTTTCATTACCCGGCTGATTACCTGGTAAATAAATTATGGCTGCCGCTTTATGTACGTAACCCTGTTTACAACGAAGAACGCAAGATCTATCGTAAGAGTAATAAAACGTATAAGGTGCAATTTGCAACGATAGAAAAGCAATGGGATGTTGTTACGGATTGGTTTTGCGATAAACTTCATGACCGTCTTTCCGTGGCACTGGCACATGATCATATTCATTTTTATGCAACTGCCAACCAACGACAATTTGCTATTGATGAAGATGTTTTTAAGAAAGATGAATATGCAATTGAGTGGCAGGCGGAGTATGTGCCCGGTTCAGAAATAACAGCACCTGCGAAATTTAAGATACTGCAGGTATTTGCCGGGAGAAACAGTAATTGCGAGAGAAGGCCCGTATGTATGGCATTGCCTGAGCCACCCGTTCCTCCGGGATGTGTTGACGTTTCTATCGAAGAAGCCGGATTGCCTGATGTTTATGCAGGTGATGCTTATGACGAGACTATTGCATTAACCGGTACCGCTCCTTTCGAGCTTGCTGATATCGTTAAGCCGGCATGGCTTACAATTGAAATTGATGGAAGTAATGTGCATCTGTATGGCACGCCTACCGAAGAAGATGTTGCAGAAGACGTGGAAATATCTTTCACGGTAACCAACTGCGAAAGCGGAAACGATGCATTTTCCGATAGCATAGAAGTGAAAGGCGGCACCTATTGGACAGAACCGCTCACAACTGAAGGCGATGATGAATATTACCAGGAAACGATACAGATAAAAGGTCCTCCGGGCGCAAATGTCCAAATCACAGTAGACGCTTACACGAATCCATATAGCGGAACGATCATGATCGATGCTTCCGTTGTTACAGCCATTGGAAACACATTCAATTACACTTTAGATGGCAGTGGCTTAAGCCCAGTAATAACGCTAAGGTTGGAAGAAGGAACAGATCCGGGAATTCCATATGGCATGCTTTGCGAATGGACCATAACCAGTGTTGACATAGGGCCTATCGGCACGCCGGCATCAAGACAAATATCAAAAGCATTCACACCATGATAAACAAAGGAATAATATTACTCGCAGCGGGACATCCTTATTATGGGAAAATGGCAGCAGCTCTCGCCGCCTCTATTAAAGCGGTGGAAGATTTTCCGATCACACTCTTCTGGCATGGAAAAGCACTGAATCATTTATCTATTGAAGAAACAGCGCTTTTTAGCCTGGAAGAATTGCCGGATGAATATGTCTTCAATAGTGACGGTTCTTTCAATCCTTTAAAAGCGAGAATGTATTTCGACAAACTCTCTCCTTATGATAGCACGCTATCAATCGATGTAGATAATATCTGGATCACCCGGCAGAAGCCTGCAGATATATTTGATGAGTTGAAGGATGTTTCTTTCACAATACAGAACGCGGGCTTTATTGATTGTGAAGAGCGTGCTGATCACCGGATGAGTGTTTGGGCTGATATCAATTCCACCATCAAAGCATACAACCTTACAGGAAAAAGATTCTATAAAACTTTTGGTGAATGGATCTTTTTTAAGAAGGATAAATCTTCAAGCAAATTATTTAATGCAGCAAGAAAAGTGTTTTTAAGTAAGCCGCTTGTTAAAGCAAAAGAATTTATTGGCCAGGTGATCCCTGATGAGCTTGCATTTACTATTGCCATGGCTCAAACCGAAATCTATCCGCATGAAGACAATTATTTTCCTACGACTTATTATCATCTTGTTTCATTAGGGTTGCATCGTCATATGGCTATTCATGAGTTGGCGAAAAAATACGTTACACTAAGCATGGGCGGTTCCCTTCCAAAATTTCCATTGATTGAGAAATATAATATCATGGCCAGCGCTTCTTACAAAAAGTTGCAGATGACGAGTATACCCTATAAATACAAGAGTAAAAGAAGTTTTTTACCTGAACGATTAAAAATGTAAACGATGCCAACGATTCTTACTCCGGAACAATTGAAAGCCTGCTTTACGGGCACAAACAAACGCTTAGACTGGCAGGATGCAGTTGACATGTATAACAAACTTCGCGTGCATGCGGATGGAGATACGCCTATCTGGCTAATAAAAGATGCCAGGCCCAACGAAAGCGAACAGGTAAGGGATTATCGTGAGAAAATATATGAGCCGGAAACACAAAACCCGGTGGAAAGGGTTATTGGTGTGCTGGAAAAGATACGCCGTTCACCGGACTGGATGATCCGTTTTCCTGTGGAAACCCCGGCAATTATACGTGAAGGTGAAACGCTTCAGGATTACCTGGAGGATTATTACCCGGTGTATAATTGCTTTGAAGATTGGCTGTTTGCTGAAGCTTTGCGTAATACGGCGCTTGACGCGAATGCTGTGATCCTTGTTATGCCGAAAAACCTGGAGGTAAATCCGAATGAATATATAGAGCCTGTTGCATGGATCTTCAACTCTCCATCGGTAATTCAGTTCGTAGCTGATGATTATGCAATTTTGAAAAGCGATGAGCTTTCCTCTTTGCTATCTCCGGAATTGCAGCAAAGCCGGTTGCTTTCAGCAAAATCGATTAGCGATGCCAGTACTAAAACTAAAACAGAATCTTTTGTTGCTGCCCAGGTGTATTACTATGTAACTACATTTTTTTATCAAAAATGGGAAGAAACAAAAGACGGCAAATACCAGCTTACGCAACAGTATATACATAACTTAAATGGGTTACCAGCCTGGCAAATGCCAGGGAAATTCATTAAACGTATTGGCAGTGATACGTTGAAGAAAACGCTGCTGCGGCCAATGGTACCGCATCTGAATAAAGCCGCGCGTGAAAGCAATGATCTTGATGCCGGCGTGATCATGCATTTATACCTGGAGAAGTGGCGCATTAATAATACACCCTGTCCTAACTGCAATGGGGCGGGTAAGATACCCTCTGTTGAGGGTGGTCCTAAACCATGTAAAACCTGCTCCGGTACCGGCCTTGCTTCCGGCAAATCTCCTTTTAATGAGATACAGGTAAAACCGCAGGCGCTTGGCCAGGCGAATATTCCCGTTCCGCCGGTAGGTTATGTAGTGAAAGATCCTGAAATATTGAAGCTGCAGAACGATCGCATCGAGCAACATATTTATAAGGCACTGGAAAGCGTGAACATGGAACATCTTTCCGATACGCAGCTAAACCAAAGCGGAACGGCAAAGGCCTTTGATGGTGATGAGGTGAATAATGTTATAGCTGCCTTTGCTGATATGCTGGTAAGTATTGCGAACGATTCAGTTTATTGGATAAATGAGATACGCTACAATCATGTTGTTCCCAATGAAAAGCAGCGTGAAGAAATGCTACCTGTAATCCCGGTGCCTGAAAAATTTGATGTTGTTAATACATCAATGTTGCTAACTGAATATCAGACCGCAAAAACAGCCGGTTTAAATTCCATCATACTTGCTGAAATGCAAAAAGAGATCTCGCAAAAGAAATTTTATGCAAATCCGGATGTAGCAGATTTTGTTCAACTGGTAATGGACCTCGATCCGTTCCCGGATAAAACGATAGAGGATAAAAGCCTGATGGAAGCAAGCAAGTTGGCCACGCAGGAAGATATCATCATTAGTGTATACATCTCTGACTTTGTAAAGCGTGCTATGGAAGAAGATAAGGCCTTTGCAAAAAAGCCAATTGAAAAGAAACGCGAGGTGATTGAAAAATATGCTAAAGAAAAAATGGATGAGCTTGATACAGCAGCACAACTCAGCCAGGATATTTTGAATGATCCGAACAATCCCACTGGCCAGCCACCTAAGCCTAATGATCCCAACAATCCGCAAAAACAGCCACCAGTTAATAAGGCAGCTTGAGTGATATTCGCACCATATTAGAAACCATTCAAGATGCAGTGGATAAACTTTCTGCAGGCGCCACAGCAAAGCAGGATCCTGTTTATAAAGCTGTCATTAACCAATCGCAAAAACTTGAAACAAGAAACGGTGCTATAATAAATAATGGCAAAAACTTAAAATTGATCATCAACATTAAAAACAATGTTGAAAAGCTGATCGTTGATAAAAGGTACAAAGAGCAGCTGAAAGAGTTTGCAAAAGCATATAGCCAGGTTGCTGATGTGCAAAACCAATACTTCGCACAATTCGCCGCAAAGTTTACTCCGTCAAAAGCGTTAAAGGCTCTTCAGAGTTCAGCCATTCAAACTACACTTACCAATCTTACAGAAACAGGTATCCAGGCAGGTATAACGGACGGCCTTAAACAGATTATGCTGAAGAACGCCCAATCTGGCAGCAGCATGGCAGATCTTACAGAGCAATTGCGAGACTATCTTCTTACAAGAGATGACAACCCGGGTGCACTGGAAAGATATGTGAGGACCTATTCCACGACAGCGATCAATCAATTTTCTGCAGAATACAATAAATCTATCGCTGATGATCTCGGTCTTGAATGGTATATGTATGATGGAAGCTTACTGGAAACCAGCCGCGAGTTTTGTGTTAAGTGCGTTCAGAAAAAATACATTCACGTAAGTGAATTTGAAACTATCCTGCATGGAGATTTTGGTAACCTTGGCAAAATACCCGTAAATAGAAAAACCGGGTTGCCGAACGGATTGATGGAAGGCACCAATCCCGAGAATTTTCCCAGGCGCCGTGGTGGCTGGAATTGCGGGCATCAGCTGGTTGCTGTTGACGAAGTTGCGGTACCCGTACAAAAAAGAAATGATGTATATAATAGCGCTGCATATCAAAGCTGGGCTGTCCGTAATAACAAAGAAGTTAAAAAAGCAGCATGATAAGGGGTAAAAGTGGTAGTATAGTAAAATCGTTGGCGGTAACTTTCCAATAAAAATTTTTTATGGAAACAATCCGCGAAAAAATAAAAATGCTCAATCAAACAATACAAGACTTTGAATTTGATCCAAAGAATCCATGGAATTTATTCTGGTATGATTTACCAAGACGTATTGAGAAATTGCAAGACTTTATTGAGGCAAATAAACTTATATTTAAAGATGTGCTAGCAATACAAAACGTTGATTATTCTCTCATTGACTTATTAAATGACGACATAGCACGGCTACGTTCCTTAGAAAAGAGCAATGATCAGCAGAGAAGAAAGTGGTGTAAGACGATACAAGAAAGATGCGACCGGATTACAAACAATTTCTTCTATTATGGATTTTGTTTGAAGGTAGATTTGGATGTTTTCACAGATTGACGACTATAATCTTGCAGTAATTTTTGTGACAGCCTTTTCATGGTCTTCGAACCAAACACACCCGAAACATTCGGCGGTAAATATCACGTCTTCGTCATATCCTCCATCTTGATCAAGGCGTAAATCATCGCTTACACTTTCATTGTTGCATTTGCCGAATTTTTTATCTCCGTTATCAAAACTGAAATCCCAGTGAATACAATTGCGGCACCATTTTTCCATGAAGTAAATGTAAATTAGTTGACTGTTAAAATCAAGTTGTAAGAATGCCAAACATTATTCATCTTCCTGTACCTCATTCGATGATATATTATCGATACGTTGATTATCGTGATATCCACTAATTATCTCTATATCATTTACGTAGACACCAATTAGTTTTTTTATCTCATTCTTACTATACCCAGCCTTTTCTAGGGTTTCAATCCTAGTGTGGATTAACTTTTCGGCTTTAAGAAGAACATCAATCCTCGCAGATTTGTTTGGTAAATAATACTTAAAAAGTTCAATTATAGGTTTGATGAAACCTCCCGGATCAAGAATTGTAACTTTCCCAGGGGAGGCATAATTTATGGAAGACACTTTTAAACTTCCACTAAAAGAGAAAATTTCTTTTGTCTTAAAGACTAAATTAAAGTCTACTTGGTTGTACAAATCAGAGTCCTGATACGTTTGATTAAGGACAATGATATATTCTTTAATGAAGTCTAAAATTCGAATGTCTTTATGATGATGGACTCCGCCAGAGGGAGTATATAATATCAATTGAGATCTCAGAAATTTCTTAACAGCCATTAATTGAAATGAACCGGTTATAAATGTTTTTTCAAACCAATAAAGTTCATCCAAAACCATAAAAAGAATACTAAAATCAATCAATGTCCATTGCCCCTTAATAGAAATTATCATTTCATTGGTCGTTAAGGGCGTTGTACTGGATAGAGTATCGAAATCAGGCATTTCTCAAGGTGTTTATTAAGAATCAAACATACAAGTTATATCTGTTATTTCCGAATTGATAGTCCTTCATTCTTCAACCTATACCACTCTCTCAGCATCTCATAAATAACAAACTCCTGCTTAAGGCTTTTGTTGTCAAAAAGCTTCATCCTGGCTTGTTCTTTTTCTATAAGTTCTTTCACATCGGGCGGGCAAACTGTGAGGTGTATATGCGTTGTTTCGGCCATAAATACATTTAAATATCAAAAGTATATAATTTATATAAAAAGTATAAAATATATACATATAATTTTACGCAACAGTTTTCACGCAACAATTACAAACATGGCAAAAGCTCTTGTGGTTACAGATTACTCCGGTTCGCTTCACATTACTCCGCTTGGTAATAAAAGCTATTATCAAAAGCAAAACAAGCTGATCAAAACAAAGCAGTTCGGTTTACAGGAAATGGACGAGGAAGATGCAAAGAAGTTTGTTGAAGACAATAAAGGACGCGATCCAAAATTTGTAAGGCCGGCTGATACTAAGAAGATCATCGACTCAAAAGATAAGCAGATTGAAGATCTGAAAGCACAGATAGCAGCGCTGATGGCTACAAATCAAAATGGAAGTGGATCTGATCAGACAAAACAAACGCCATCACAGGAGACCGATTCAAGTATTACACAGTTAAAAGCTGTGGAAGTGATTGAAAAAATAAAAGCAGCAACAACTTCTGACGAAGTAAATGTTCTTGCTTCAGGTGATACACGCGCGACTGTTATCGCGGCTGCTGCGGCTAAACTTGAAGAACTTAAAAAACAGCAATAATCTTCCTTTTATAATTCATTCATTAAAATATGCCAAAGCAGTTCGGAGAAATATTAAAGAGCCTCGCAGGTAAAGCAAAAATTAAAGTTGATAACGAAACTTTAAAAAAGCTCTTAAGCTTTACCGATGCTGCTCAGTTCGAACTGCCCGATGAAATTGCAAATGCATTTGAGCAAAATCTGCTTACTGAAGAAAGCGCTACGGCTCATCAAAACGTTCGCAGGAAATTGTTTGCGGAGGCATTGAATGGCGTTGATGCCGAATTGGAAAACTATTTATCCGACTTTGAATTTGATGACGCATTTAAGACACAATTCAAAGGTATCCAGGCAAATACCAATGAGAAGGTTCGACAGTTAAAAACAGGTTTACAAAATCAGCTAAAAGCTGCTAAAGAGAAAGCAAAGAATTCAGGTAACCCAAATGATAAGGCAGAGGTTGAAGCGCTGAAAGGCCAGATCGCTGATCTTAATAAAAAAGAAGCAGAGCTTAAGCTGATGCATAAAACAGAGATTGAGAATCTCAAGATGCAGAATCTTAATGATCGCAAAGATTACACACTTCGTTCTACGTTATCCGGAAAGTCATTACCTAAAAATGGTTTAAGCCCGGATATAAATATACTAACGGCCAAAACACTGATCACTCAGGATATGGCAAAACATGGCCTCGTTTTTTATTTTGATGATAACGGTAACCCGGTATTGAAGCAAAAGAAAGACGGCGCTGAAATTGACTACTATGTTGACAACAAACCTGTCAATTTCGATCAGTTCATAGACGGCGTTCTCGCGCAAAACAAATTCGTCCAAATCAACGATCCCAACCCACCAAATCCGGGCGGGGGTAATAATCCACAGCCTACACCTGGTGGCACACCTAATCCAACCAACTCAACACTTGCTGCAGAGATAAGTAGCCAGTTGGAACAGTTGGGAGCCACGGTATAGCACCTTTCTTTAAATCCTCTTATTTAAAATGGCAAACGGTTTTTTGCGGGCCTTGCTGCTTACGCAACAGCAGGTGTATAATGGAACAGCTCCATCCGCTAAACTCACTCCTCCCGGTTATTTAAAAATGCTGCTCGCGAATACTGTACCCAATATTGTAAGTTCTACAATAGATGATGGCAGTGGCCACGTTCGCGACGTAGTGATCAAATACCGGCCGCGTATCCCTACCGGTAAATCCGGCACTGAAGATGATTGCTCTATCCAGGCTCAACCTGTTTATAAAGAAGCAACTATCCCTGCGCTTAGCTTCAGAAAATATGGCATTTACTTAGGTTACAGCACCATTGCTCAGTACGAAAAAGAAGCATCTACGTCAGTGGCTATTGGTAAACCTGCTCCTCCGGGAGGTATTATCAACGAGATCTACAAAGCCATAATAGAAGCAGCCAACGGCTTGCTTGGCGATATCGATGGCGATCTTTTAACAGCACAGGCTGCAGCGTTTGGAAAGAACGTTACCAACGGCTTGAACACTGCGAAGACGATCAACTTCCCGCTCTCTACTGCATCCAATCCACTTACCCAGGGATTGACCATGTTGATGAGTGATGTAATGCAGAATGAGATCAAGCCAATGAATTTTCTCATCGTGGGTGATGGCTTGATCAACAATGCATACATCCAGATGCAGATGAACACCCAGAACACCAAAGATGCCAACTGGCCATCCATGGTGCCTCCATTCTTCTGGGATCCTTATGCAACTGCAAAGTTTGGTGCTAACCAGTTCGGTGCATTTGAAAAGAATGCCGTGCAGCTGGTGAATGTGAACAAGTTCAACGGGTTTGTTGGCGGCGACAAGATGAGCACTTTCCTTTTCACACTCACACTGCCACTGGTTGACAGCCTGGGTGGTACTGAATTGCAGGGCTTCAAATTCGATGCTCAGCTGCGCCATATTGATTGTCCTGGTGAACAGGAGATCGGCGGTGAAACAGTAACTGTTGACCGCGGCTGGGTTCTTGACCTGATGGCCAATTATACGCAGTTCAACATTCCTGCAGATGCATACGATGATGACGATCGTTTAACCGGCAATAACGGTACCCTCCGTTACACTGCAACAAACACTTAATCCTTTACGGTTAACCGTAAAGTTCACAGTAAGATTTTACGGTTAACTCTCTTACCATGGAATGCCTGAAGAACTATATACAGATTAAAGGTTGCGACGCGCCGGCATACGGCTATGATGATAATACGGATGGCGATAACGATGCTTCAACGGATCCAACAGAACCTTCGGAATTATTCATCAACGTAGATCTGCCAATAAGCCTCGAGCAGATGGATAAGATCGCCGATGCAGAACAGAAAACTTTTTTAGGTGTATGGAATGAAGTGCAGGACCGTGGTATAAAAAAATTCGTGATCCGTGTAAAAGCGGGTTACAAAGAGCTCTTTGGAATATGCAATTTGGATGATGACTGGTTTTGCGAAAACAAAGAAAAGCTGGCTTATCCGCTGCTTTATTTTCTTGGCAGCGAGCTCATGACAGAACGCATGTTCAGCACACGTATTAACCGCTTCACCACTATCGATCGTTCCCGGGCATCTGAATTAAAAGAATTGTTTGATGCTGAATTCATCACCCATTTAAAAGATGCACTGGAATTGATTGATGATGGTGATCATGAAGAAGGTGGAGAAATATATAACATCATTGAAGTGCTGCCATGATACGCATAACCACCAACATAAACCAGGTTGTTGAGGTAAACATTACCAAGCTTAAAAGCCTTGCTGATACTGATCGAATGTTGCGCACTGCAGCCACAACTGTGTTGGGTATGATGAAGAAGCGCATTCATGAAGATGGCCTGGATGCAGAAGGCAAACCGATCGGTACCTATTCACCTGGCTACATGAAAGTAAGAACAGGCAATTACGGCAATAGCTTGAGAGTATCCCGCGGGCAGAATAAAGGCAAGCTGAAAAATGCAGGCGTTTTCTCGAAAGGTGCAAATAAAGGACAGCCACGGCCAAGGTATAACCGAACATCAGACACAAAGGTTGTTGCATCGCTCACGAGGCTAATGGAGAATGATGAAAAAGTGGTAGCTCTAAAACAAAACAGCTACGGGATAGGCTTTTCTAACAAACACAATTTCGATAAGAGCCAGTGGGTAGAAGCTACTTATAAAAAGAAGGGAAAAATTTTCGCTGTGAGTGAAGCCGAGCAGCAGGCAGTAATTGACATCGCAAACAAATTCACACAGGATGCCTTATCTGGACAAAATAGTTGAAGCAGTTAACCAGGGAATCATCAATACTTCGTTGAATGGAATTCCGCCAGCAATGATCAAAGCCTATGGTATATCTGAAACAATGCTGGATGTGAGGGAGAATGATAAAAGCGAGGCCATAACTATTCGTTATCCTTCGATAATAGACAATGATGGTGAGGTAACGATGTTGAACCCGGATGATGGTTATGCAATAATGATCTACCATAAAGCGGAAAGCATTGTAAACGGCATTGTGACAAAATCATCGTATGGTGACAGCCAGGGAAACTTGCTGGAAACTGCAAATATGAGTTTAATGCTCATGGCCTTCAGAAACAAAGTAAGAAGGCCGGCATGGTGGTTTGAAGCAGCAGTGAAGGATCAGATGCGTGAAACAATGACACTGAGATCTGCACAAAATGTTTTCCTGCAACGCTCTTCTTTAAAAATTGGCAATAGCAGTTTTGATAAGCTTTCACTCCTGCAAAGAGAATATTCAGAGATAGAGCTCAATTATCCAAATCTTATAGTGATTGAAATAAAATACCGCATTGAAAGCACCTGGAAAAAAGGATGCTTCATGCCTTTCTGTTGTAATGATGCCAATGGGAATCTTAACTATATCGCGACCGAAAACGATCGGCCGATATTAATGGAAAATTAAAATTTAAAAACTCAATAAAATGAAAAAGACATTCTTGATTTTATCACTTCTCTTCAGCGTTGCACTCTTGCAGGCGCAAACACAGAAGAACTTGAAATTAACCACTGCCAATCATAAGCTTTTTGATTACGGGCAAACAGCAACATTAACCACAACCGATAGCGCCGTGAATGTTATCGACAGTATCATAATTGCTGATGATGAAGCAGGCATAATCGAAGTTCAAACCGTTGGATTCAATGATAGTCTCGGCCTTGCTGTTACCGGGAGTAAGATCATGCGTTATGTAAAAACAGCAGGAACTCTAACGCTTGGGTCGGCGACAAATACACTCGCGTCTTCTACAGATGCAGGATTAGGAACTGCTACCTGGTCGGTCGCAGCTTCCGATGATAATATCATAGTCACGGTAAAAGGCAAACTCAATTACGAGGTACTCTGGCGTGCGAATACCAGGAAGATATTCCAGAAGCCCTAACAAACACTTCATCTATTAACTCATCTTTTAAAAGCAAATAAAATGAAACTGAATTTCCTTCCGCGTCTTCAAATGGATTACAGCGATGCCTATGGCGACTGCGACGATACCATCGATGCGCACGTATGTGCCAACTGTGATGATTTTGAAATAGAGCATGGCCGTATCCGCCGCGGCGCCTGGGTCCATGAAGATGCATATGATCCCATCATGGAAGATCCTACCGATGCAACGAAATGGCAGGATCAGATCGATCTGGCATTGGTAGTGATCCTGCCCGAATTGCGCGGTACATATGACGGCGGTACCCCTAAGCTTGGAACTGGTTTTGGTGATCGTAAAGAAAAATATTTAGGATCCGATTTCAAGGCGAATATTATCGACCCTATATATAAAGATAACTGGCCGCATTACCGCAGCCTTGTTGGTAAAACAAACTGGCACTTTGCCTATTTAACGGAAACCCAGGTAAGAATTACCGGTGTGCCTGTTACTATAGCTCCCAAAGATCCCATTGCAGAAAACCTGGATGATGAAGTTACCTGGCAGAGTGATATCAGTTGGTTTGAATACTTCCCCCCTCAGCCATTTGATGCGCCAATGGAAATTTTTACATGTGCGGATTAGTGGATAACAACTCAAAGAAATGCAATTGTTTCTCCTCCTGAAGGATTGGAAATATATAATCTCACAACGCACGCAAAAAATTTCTTTCGGTACTGTTTGAAAAGAAGTGCAAACTGATTAAACGATCATTATCATGAAGAATTATCTGTTGATTATTTTTTTGTTAATAGGCATTCATCTTACAGCACAGGTTAAGATCTCCGAAATGCCTACTCTTTCTGGTAATCCTACCGGGTCCTATGTGCCTGCCATCAGAAATGGCATAAACTATAAGATATCATCTGATAATCTGGGCTGGAACAAAGTTGACACACTCTATGAACGCAATGATTCTCTATTTGGCAAAAAACATAGTGAAGAATTTTTTATTACGACTGCAACCGGATCAGGAGGTGGCAGCGGAAATGGAGATACGATCTATATCAGCGTGAAGCCATTTGGCGCAACAGGGGATGGTGTTACAGATGACGGCCCAGCGATTCAAAACACAAATGATTTTGTGGCCAGTATTGGCGGCGGAGTTGTTTGGTTCCCTGCCGGTACTTATAAAGTCACGCAACCTGTTTACCGGGCCAGCGGAGTCAATTGGTTCGGTGTGAAAGATCAGTCTATAATAAGAAACACCGAATCGCTAACAACCTTCAATTCCCAGGGCGTGATGTTCATGGGTAACTATTCTCCGAGTGATTATGATACTACTGTTGCAAAATTCTATCGCGGCCATATGGGAACACGCACAAACAAAATGGCCATTGTTGATTCAATCAGCAGGTTTGCCCCTGGCGATCTGGTAGTGATAGAAAGCATGACCGGTTGGACTTCGAATGATGGCCATTACAAACCATACGTAACCAGGTTCAATGAAATTGACAGCGTAGATGAGGCTAATGACAGTGTGACTTTCAAATATCAAGTAGACACACTGCTGGCAGATGCCAGAATCCAGTTAACCGGGCATTTTATTTCCAATGACGATGATGCTAATAACCATTTGAAATATATGGTTAAAGATTGCGAAACGAAGAATCTTGTTTTTGAAAGTAATGGGCATTGGATTCTGGGAATGACCTCACTTAACTGTAAATGGGAAAACATAAGAATCAAAGCCTCAGAATTATTCACCGGAAACGGGATGGCATTTTGTACGGCTAATAACATTTATGGCCAGTGGTGGAAGCAGGTAAGTGAATTTGCCATCGGCTGCCATAACACAACTATAACCGGTATAAACGCACATTATATAAACGGGCCAGACGATGGTGAACGGAAACCTTACATCAAATTCGGTGAGGAGAGCTGGGATATCACGATGAAGGATGTGTTTATTAATGCAGGCAACTTCCAGGGTACCGGCGTTTGGTTTGGAGCAGCAAGTAATTCCACTATTGACGGTATTCATGTTGAAGGCAATGAGGTAGAAAAAACACATATCGAATTTTCAGACAATTCATTAGATGATCCGCCAGGCTCGCATGTTAATAACAATATTGTTAGAAATGGGTATTTCAAGAATGCGAGCAACCTGCAGAGTTATGTGTTGATGGAACGATCCACGACTGCAGACGGGCAGTTAAGAAATAACAAAGTCAGCAATGTAACATTCGTAGGCCCTGTAAGTGATGCTACGGCATTTGTGTTGGATGGCTACAGGCCGGAGTTAAAAGATATTTATGCGAGTGAAGGTGAAATCACAGGTGGAGACTCGCTTTATAAAGGTATTATATCAGGTGGCAGCCTGGCTAATATTTATGATCTGCACGGCAATACCGAGAATATTTTCTTCAGGTCCGTCTTTGATAGCAGCGGTAGAAACAGAAGCCATTTTTCTGATATCATTTTGAAAGATATTCCGGATAATGTAACTGTTGACGGCCAGCTTTACTACGATCAGCCAGGCGATCATTTAAACTTTAGACATAACGGTACAACAACTGATCTGCTGGCTGCTGCAGGCGGCAGCAGCTCCGTCACCATCGACAGCGCTGTTGTTGATTTCGATGGCCTTAGCAGTGCGGCAACAATCCCATTGACCGGCACATTTAAAAATGTAGAGATACAGGCAGAAAGCGGTGATGCATCCGGCTTTATTCAGTCGTTCAATTCATCTGAAGCGATACTGCAATGGCAGGCAGCAATAAAAGGCAGCTATAAATTTTACATAATCTATACCAACAGCTTTGGTTTCATCTTCATTTTGATGATTGCTCCAATGATGATTTTCCGGAAAAACAGAAACAGATTTTTAATCCAAATAGGTGTTAA